>PPYE01597475.1_pt1 | contig 52351 bp, 29 predicted proteins | sample 1559881 | NCBI WGS metagenome assembly PPYE01 (sample SAMN08240022, study PRJNA423297) | Human gut metagenome, whole genome shotgun sequencing project.
AACATCAGACAAAACGGGAGTCAAAATGAAAACGGTTTCGTATTGATTCATACTCGTTTAATTAAATAAATAAATTATTCGTTTTAAAAATGCGGTGCAAAGGTAGACATTTTATTTTGAACTACAAACATTTAATGTTTTTTTGTGTAGGGATATAGGAATTGTCTTCGGCTTGCACTATCTTTGCAAAGTTGTTTAAACAATAATTTCATGATAGAGCAATTCAACTTTGATATCCGCCTTATCTTTGCCATACTGAACGGTAAAGTGTCGGCTGCCATTAACCGAAAGCTGTCCCGCAACTTCCGCCAGAACGGTTTGGAGATTACTCCGGAACAGTGGACCGTCCTCATCTTCTTATGGGAAAAGGACGGGGTGACGCAACAAGAGTTGTGTAATGCAACTTTCAAAGACAAGCCCAGCATGACGCGCTTGATAGACAATATGGAGCGTCAGCATCTCGTCGTGCGCATATCGGACAAGAAAGACCGCCGAACCAATCTGATACATCTGACCAAGGACGGCAAGGAGCTGGAAGAACGCGCGCGCGTCATTGCCAACCAGACCCTCAAAGAAGCCTTGAAAGGCATCACCATCGAAGAGCTCAGTGTGAGCCAGGAGGTGCTGAGGAAGATTTTCTTCAATACGAAGGACTAAGATATAGGGATTAGGGGTTAAGGATTAGAGATTAAGGGAGGAGAAAATAAGGGGATGAAGCGTCATTTTTCATTCCTCATCTTCCATTCTTTATTAAAATATGGATTTTTTGCAAAAATAATTTCGCTTGTTAAAGAATTATGCTTTTCTTTGTGACAAGAATACGAAAGAATATAATAATCTAATTAAAATACACACACATGAAAGGCTTATTAAAAAATCTGGGATTGATATTAGTCGTAATAGGAGCTGTAATCCTGGTTGCATGTTCTTTTACCGGCAATGTTAACAACAATGCCATCTTGGGCAGTTCTGCCGTTTTGGTTGTAGTGGGATTGATTTCCTACATTGTCATCAACAAGAGAATTGTCGACTAATATCAAAAGAAAAGAAATAAAGAAGGCGGTTAGCATATACATGCAGACCGCCTTTTTTATTTTCTCTCCCCCAGAGGAGCCGAGCCTCATCAAGACTCAGCTTCCGGAGTAATCAGTTTATATCCTTTTCCGTGAATGTTGATGATTTCAATCGAATCATCTTCTTTCAGGTGCTTACGCAGCTTTGTGATATATACATCCATACTACGTGCATTGAAATAGTTGTCATCAATCCAAATAGTCTTCAACGCAAAGTCACGCTGCAGAATTTCGTTGGCATGTGCACAAAGCAAGCCCAGCAGTTCGGATTCTTTGGTGGTCAGTTTAGTCTGCTTCTCGGCAGTCGCCAGAATCTGTTTCTGCGTGTCGAATGTAAACTTACCAATCTTATAGATGTTGCTCTCCTTGTTCTTCTTTCCGCGAACACGTCTCAGGATAGCTTCAATTCTGAAAGTCAGCTCTTCCATACTGAAGGGCTTGGTGATGTAGTCATCGGCACCAATCTTGAAACCTTCCAGAATATCTTCCTTCAATGTTTTTGCCGTCAAGAAGATAATAGGTATTTCGGCATTGGCCGCACGCACTTCTTGTGCCAGTGTGAATCCGTCTTTCTTCGGCATCATCACATCAAACACACACAAGTCATATTTATTCTTCAGGAAAGCCTTGTATCCTGCTTCTCCATCGGGATATAACTCGGCAGCGTAACCTTTTGCCTGTTTCAAATTCTCCTTCTTGATGCCGATGCCGTTATCTTGGATGGAAATCATCAGTTTGCCAGGCTCATTCCAAGTCTTCACCGTCAGTTGCAGATCCGCATCCGGACGTTTATACTTCACTGCATTATCCATGAGATTGAAAATCACATTGGTGATATGCATCTCATCGGCAAAAATGGCAGAGTTGGTAGCTTTAAGCTCCGATTCAATCTTTCCATTATAACGCTCCACTTTCAGTGTAAACGTGTTGATAACACCCGCTATCAGCTCGTTGGCATCCAGTTCCTTATTCTTCAAAGTAGCCTTCTGACGGTCAAACATCGACATCTGAAGCACTTTTTCTACCTGGAACCTCAAACGCTTCGTTTCATCGTTGATGACACCCGATATATGCTGGAACATAGTCGGAGACTTGCCCACAGCCGGGTCTTTCAACATCTGTGCCGCGAGAGAAATCGTCGATATCGGCGTCTTGAACTCGTGCGTCATATTGTTGATGAAATCATTCTTCATCTCCGTCAGCTTCTTCTGGCGGAATACGATGTAAATCGTAAAGATGAACGTCACCAGCAGTACAAAAGTAAATATCATCGACGGTATCATAAACCTGACCGAATCGAAGATATAATCCTTCTTTCCCGGAAAATGTATCTTGACGATACTCATACGGGCTGGTGGGTCATTCAAAAACAATGGCTGCGAATAAGAGCTTTCACTCCCTGCATCGCTATAATCCGCACAACGGTATACCTCCCGACCTTCCCGGTCTATCACCTTGAAGTGATAATCCATATCACCGAGACCATTCTCTATCAGACCTGCTTTTAGATACTGGTCCAGACTTTTGAAATTAACACGCTCCTCAATCGGCTTGTCGCTGGCATTGTATACCATCTGCAACACCACCTCGTCTACCAATGCACGCTGGTAAAGATAGCGGTTTTTAAGCATCTCTATCTGCGAGCGTGAAGTCTGAGGAATGGTTTTTGCTCCATGTTTGCGTGAAATCATTGCTCTTGGCAATTCAGAAGGCTCGTTACTGAAAGTTTTCAATTCCACCGAAGAACGGACACTGCCATCCGGAGCTGTCATCACAAACCGCTGGGTACGCATCACTCCGCTACTGCTTTGCGATTGTTCCCACGCCTTCTTTTCCGCCTCGGAGATATCCTCATTCAGCCAACGCACAACCTCTGCGGACTCTGCCTCTTTCGAAGCAGCCATCAACGCACGCTTCACCGATTCATCAAATTGTCCGTTACGCATCTTCACCATTTCCTCAATATAGCTTATCTGCAGATACAGCAAACTAAGGAAGGAAAGCCCCATAACAACACCTAATATCCATATAGTTGACTTTTTCATAGTCACAAAATTAACACTCCCTAATTAACACTCCTAACCAATTAACCTGATTTAACCGGACGTTCTTGTAAATTAACCGAAGACCATTTTTTAGGTTGTATTATGAGCATTATAACAAAAACACAAGCCTTTGGTTTGCAAATTTAATAAAAAATTAATCATTCAATTCACAATTCTGCATGTTCTTAATCTACGTTAATGAAAAAAGCCGTTATTACTTGCCATGAAGTAACAACGGCTTTAACAATTGTTATATTAGCAGCCGGTAGTTACAACAGCCAAACTACCAACCCCTGAAAATCATTCTTCAGCTTGCTTTGCCTCAAATTCCTTAATCAGTTTATCCTGCACATCACTCGGAACGAGTTCATAGCTGGCAAACTTCATGATGAACGAAGCACGTCCACCGGTCAGTGAGCTAAGTGCCGTAGAGTAGGATGACATTTCCTTCAAAGGCACCTTAGCACTCAGTTTTTCGTAACCGGCCTCGCTGCTCATACCCATAATCATGGCACGGCGTCCCTGCAAGTCCCCCATCACATCACCCATCTTGTCCGACGGAACAAATACTTCCACGTCATAAATGGGTTCTAGAATCTTCGGGCCTGCATTCTTGAACGCTTCGCTGAACGCATTCCGTCCCGCCAGCATAAAGGAGATTTCATTGGAGTCAACCGGATGCATTTTTCCGTCATATACGATGACACGTACATCGCGAGCATACGAACCAGTCAACGGTCCCTGCTCCATACGTGACATGATACCCTTCAAGATGGCCGGCATGAAACGTGCATCAATGGAACCACCCACAATACTATTGACGAATACCAGCTTGCCACCCCATTCCAATGGAACTTCTTCGGTACCCTTGACGTTCATCTTGAACTCCTGACCATTGAATTTATAGGTTTCGGGCAACGGCATGCCTTCGTAGTAAGGCTCAACAATCAGATGAACTTCACCGAACTGGCCTGCACCACCCGACTGCTTCTTATGGCGATAATCCGCACGGGCAGCTTTGGTAATCGTTTCGCGATACGGTATTCTCGGTTCTTCAAACTTGATTTGCAGTTTTTCATTGTTTTCCAGACGCCACTTCAAGGTACGCAAATGGAATTCACCTTGTCCGTGTACAATAGTCTGACGCAATTCTTTAGACTGGTCTATCACCCACGTCGGGTCTTCCTCTCGCATACGGTTCAAAGCAACCATCATCTTTTCTGTATCCGACTCGTTCAACGGCTTGATAGCACGTGAGTATTTGGAGTTCGGATATTTAATGAAGTTGAAACGGTTTTCAGAGCCCTTACCGTTCAATGTATTGCCGGTATGTACATCCTTCAGTTTCACTGTACAGCCGATGTCACCGGCTACCATTTCCTCTACCTTGATACGGTTGGCACCGGCACAAGCATAAATCTGCGCGATGCGTTCCTTGGAACCGCGGTCTGCATTGGTAAAATCATCACCTTCGTGCACTTTACCACTCATAACCTTGAAGTATTGAACATCACCGATATGCGGCTCAACGGCAGTCTTGAAGAAATACAAGGAAGTCGGTCCGTTAGAATCCGGCTTCACCACCTCACCGCGTGTATTGTGCACCGGTGGCATTTCGTCCACAAACGGCACCACATTACCCAGGAACTCCATCAGACGGCGTACACCCATATCCTTGCCGGCACAGACGCAGAATACCGGGAACATACCTCGTGAAGCCAGTCCCTTGCGGATACCTTCGCGCATTTCGTCTTCTGTCAAAGAGTCCTGCTCAAAGAATTTTTCCATCAGGCCTTCGTCATGTTCGGCTGCAGCTTCTACCAAAGCCTTGTGCAGTTCTGTAGCCTTTTCCATTTCTTCGGCCGGAATCTCTTCAATAATGGGAGCGCCACCTTCGGGTCCCCACGAATATTTTTTCATCAAAAGTACATCGATCAACGAATTGAAGTTCGGTCCGGTAGCCAGCGGATATTGCACGGGCACCACCTTCGGACCGTATATGGTTTGCAACTGCTCAAGCACCATATCATAATCGCACTTTTCATTATCGAGCTGGTTTACCAGGAAAATAACCGGTTTGCCCAGTTTCTCGGTGTAGCGGAAATGGTTCTGCGTACCTACCTCGGGACCGTATTGCCCGTTCAGCAGCAGAATGGCAGTATCTGTAACGTTGAGCGCCGTCATGGCAGCCCCTACAAAGTCATCACTACCCGGGCAGTCAATGATATTCAGTTTCTTGCCGTTCCACTCCACATGGAAAACGGTGGAAAACACAGAATAGCCGTATTCCTGCTCCACCGGGAAGTAATCGCTGACTGTATTCTTGGCAGTAATCCTGCCGCGGCGTTTTATAATACCACTCTCAAAGAGCAGCGCTTCCGTGAGAGTGGTTTTACCCGAGCCGTCATTGCCAAGGAGGGCAAAAACTGCCCGAATTCACAAGTCATCCAACTTCTTGGACGGCTTAAATATTTCTTATAACTTTGCAGGAAAAAGAATCCCCCCGAAAACCATGAACAAACTACTGTTAACAGCACTGCTCGTTCTATGTCCATATTTGGCAATGGGACAGTCCAACCAAAAAACAACCAGGAAAGCCCCTCTCATCGGCATTTCCTGCTCACATCCGGGCCGAAGCTCATCCACACAGATGACGTATACCGAGTCTGTAATCCAGGCAGGTGGAACACCTATACTGATTTCCATCACTACCGATAGCCTTGTCTTGACAGACATTGCCAACCGGCTGGACGGTATCATTCTGATAGGAGGAGGAGACATCCACCCTTCCTATTTCAATGAATCGCCCATCGAACAGCTGGGAGAGGTGGACTCCCTGCGTGATGTATACGACATGGCACTCATCCGCCTGGCTACCCGGCGTAACATTCCGATGTTTGGCATCTGCCGGGGAGAACAGTTAATCAATGTAGCTTTCGGCGGAACCCTTTATCAGGATATCCCTACCCAGCATCCCGACACCACTGTCTGCCACCAGCAGCAGGAACCGAGCAGTATACCAACTCATACCGTCCACCTCACTCCCGGTTCTGCCATGGCATCCATAACCGGACAGACACAACTTTTCACCAATACTCACCATCACCAGGCGGTCAAGCAAGTTGCCCCGGGATTCAGCGTAACGGGTTGGTCGTCAGACAGTATTCCCGAAGCTATAGAGTCTTCTCACGAATATCCGATATGGGGTGTGCAATTCCATCCCGAAGCTCTGGCTACGGCAGGCGACAGCATCTCTGCCAGATTCTTCTATTTTCTGGTTCAAAAGGCAGCTACCTACCGGCATGCCAAAGAGATTCATCGCCGCATCCTCTCCCTCGACACGCATACAGACACCCCACTTGATTTTGACGTTTCCTATAATATAGGTACGCGCGAAAAAACGCAGGTTTGCCTGCCCAAGATGCGAGAAGGGAAATTGGATGGACAATACCTGGCATGCTGGGTGCGTCAAGGCCCGTGCGATGAAGAGAACAGTCTGAAAGCCATTGACCGAGTGGATGAGTTGATACGCCACATCTACCGACAAGTGGAGATGAACGGGGAGCAATGTGCCATAGCCCGCACGCCCGATGATTTGTCCAGGCTCAAGACCGAAGGAAAGAAAGCCTTTTATATTGGCATCGAAAACGGATACGGCATCGGCAAGGATTTGAAGAATATCACCCGTTTCCATGATGCAGGCGTTACCTACATCACCCTTTGCCACACCCGCAACAATGACATCTGCGACAGTTCTTCGGACACGACTGCCCGTTGGAACGGCTTAAGTCCTTACGGTAGAAAAGTGGTGAAAGAAATGAACCGGCTGGGAATAATGATAGACCTTTCCCATGCAGCCGAAAGCACCTTCTGGGATGTACTGAAATATTCAAAAGCACCGGTCATAGTCTCCCACTCCTCTGCAAGCGCCATCTACAGACACGACCGCAATCTGACCGACGAACAGCTACGCGCCCTTGCCGCACATGGCGGTGTGGCTCAAGCCTGCCTGGTAGACGAGTTTCTGAACCCGGATGCCAAGAAAACCAACCTTACGGACTTCATGAAACACCTGCTGCACATGGTTGAAGTGGCAGGCATAGACCACGTGGGCATTGGCTCGGACTTCGACGGTGGAGGCGGGGTCAAAGGATGCAATGGGGACAATGATTTCATCAATATCACCGTCCGTCTGCTGGAACATGGATTTACAGAAACAGACATCGCCAAGATATGGGGTGGAAATTTCCTCCGGGTGATGAAACAAGTACAAACCAAATAGAAAAGACCGAAAAACATCACAAAAAGGAGAGATTAGAGCTATAATCTCTCCTTTTTGACACATTTACATACCCTCCATTTCTCAACTTTCGCATATCTTTGCCCAAAACATAAACGATTTATTAATTATCTAATACCGAATTCTTAAATGAAAAGGAAAATTATTTGGAGTTTTGCATTGCTGGCCTGCCTTTGCTGCCTGCCATCTGCAAAAACAAAAGCACAAACGAAAAATGCCGCAATCATACCCGGGGAAGTATGGAAAGACACCGACGGCAATCCCATCAACGCCCATGGCGGCGGCCTTCTTTACCACGAAGGGACCTACTATTGGTATGGCGAATACAAAAAAGGGGAAACCATCCTGCCCGAATGGGCTACGTGGGAATGCTACCGCACCGACGTAACCGGTGTCAGCTGCTACTCTTCAAAAGACCTGCTGAACTGGAAGTTCGAGGGTATTGTACTTCCTGCCGTGAAAGATGACGAGAAACACGACCTGCACCCCAGCAAGGTGTTGGAACGTCCCAAAGTGATTTACAACGAAAAGACAAAGAAATTCGTCATGTGGGCGCATGTGGAAAGCGCCGACTACAGTAAGGCATGTGCCGGCGTAGCGGTCAGCGATTCTCCTACCGGGACATTCACCTATGTAGGCAGCTTCCGTCCCAACGGTGCGATGAGCCGCGACCAAACAGTGTTCGTTGATGATAACGGCAAGGCATATCAGTTCTACTCGTCGGAAAACAACGCTACCTTATATATAAGCGAACTAACGGATGACTACCTGAAGCCCACTGGTCGCTATACACGCAATTTCGTGAAGCAAAGCCGCGAAGCACCCGCCGTATTCAAGTATAACGGCAAGTACTATATGCTCTCTTCCGGTTGTACCGGCTGGGATCCCAATGTTGCCGAACTGGCTGTGGCCGACTCCATCATGGGGCAATGGACTACCATCGGCAATCCGTGTACCGGTCCTGATGCAGATAAGACCTTCTATGCACAAAGCACTTACGTGCAGCAAGTATACGGAAAAGGAAATGCCTACATTGCCATGTTCGACCGCTGGAAAAAGAAAAACCTTGAGGACTCACGCTACGTATGGCTCCCGCTTGAATTCGGCAAGGACGGCACAATCGCGATACCCTGGCGCGACAGCTGGGACCCGCGTACCCAATGGGAAGAACAAGGCGACTTCTCTGCCGGCAAAGGAACATTCCTATTGAATGGCAAGCCGTTTGTCATCAAAGCCGCAGAGCTGCACTATCCACGTATCCCCAAAGCCTATTGGGACCAACGCATCAAGCTATGCAAGGCACTGGGCATGAACACCATCTGCCTTTATGTATTCTGGAACTCCCACGAGTCTCAGCCGGGAGTGTTCGACTTCACCGGACAGAATGACCTGGCGGAATTCTGCCGCCTATGCCAGCAGAACGACATGTATGTCATCCTGCGCCCGGGACCGTATGTCTGTGCCGAATGGGAAATGGGCGGACTGCCCTGGTGGTTACTCAAGAAAAAAGATATCCGCCTGCGCGAATCCGACCCCTACTTTATGGAGCGTGTAGGTATCTTCGAAAAAGCCGTTGCCGAGCAGGTAGCCGGTATGACCATACAGAACGGAGGTCCCATCATCATGGTACAAGTAGAGAACGAATACGGCTCCTACGGGGAAGACAAAGGCTACGTATCGCAAATCCGCGACATCGTACGCGCCAACTACCCCGGCGTAGCACTGTTCCAATGCGACTGGGCGTCCAACTTCACCAAGAACGGACTCCACGACCTGGTATGGACCATGAACTTCGGTACAGGAGCCAACATCGACCAACAGTTTGCACCGCTGAAGAAACTCCGTCCTGATAGCCCGCTGATGTGCTCCGAATTCTGGAGCGGCTGGTTCGACAAGTGGGGAGCCAACCACGAAACCCGTCCGGCTGCCGACATGATTGCCGGCATTGACGAGATGTTGTCCAAAGGCATCTCCTTCAGCCTCTACATGACCCACGGAGGGACCAACTGGGGACACTGGGCAGGAGCCAACTCACCCGGATTCGCCCCTGACGTAACCTCTTACGACTACGACGCCCCCATCAGCGAATCGGGACAGACCACTCCCAAATACTGGGAATTGCGAAAAGCATTGTCCAAATACATGAACGGCGAGAAGCAGGCTAAAGTTCCCGCTTTAATCAAGCCCATCCGTATTCCGTCTTTCCAATTTACAGAGATGGCTCCTTTGTTCGACAATCTTCCTGCTGCCAAGAAAGACCGCAATATCCGTACCATGGAGGAATATAACCAGGGATTCGGAAGTATTCTCTACCGCACCACACTGCCCGAGATGAAAACCCCGTCCCTGCTCACTGTGAACGATGCGCACGATTATGCCCAAGTTTTCCTGGATGGCAAATACATCGGCAAACTGGACCGCCGCAACGGTGAAAAGCAACTGGAATTCCCCGCCTGCCCCAAAGGTGCACGCCTCGACATTCTGGTAGAAGCCATGGGCCGCATCAACTTTGGACGTGCCATCAAGGACTTCAAGGGTATCACCCAAAGCGTAGAACTTACCGTAGACATCGACGGCCGTCCTTTCACCTGCAACCTGAAGGATTGGGAAGTCTATAATCTCGAAGATACATACGATTTCTATAAGAACATGAAGTTCCAGCCCATCGGCTCACTGAAAGATGAGTTAGGACAACGCATTCCGGGTTGCTACCGTGCCACCTTTAAGGTGAACAAGCCCAGCGACACATTCCTAAACTTCGAGACTTGGGGCAAGGGACTTGTCTACGTCAACGGGCACGCCATGGGACGCATTTGGGAAATCGGCCCGCAACAGACCCTCTACATCCCGGGATGCTGGTTGAAGAAAGGTGAGAATGAAGTGATTGTCTTCGACATCATCGGTCCCAAAGAAGTTAAGTCCGAAGGACTGAGCGAGCCATTACTGGACCAGTTGCTCGTCACCAAACCGCTGACGCACCGCAATGAGGGTGAAAATCTCGACTTGTCCGGTGAGCAGCCCGTCCTCTCCGGCAGCTTCAATCCCGGCAACGGTTGGCAGGAACGCAAATTCGACCAACCCGTCACCGGACGTTATGTCTGCCTGGAAGCCTTGAGTGCACAAGATGGAAAAGACCTGGCTTGCATTGCCGAAATGTATCTGCTGGATGAGAATGGGGAACGTCTGTCACGCGAACCCTGGATTGTCAATTATGCCGACAGCGAAGACGTATCCCACGTCAACTGTTCTGCGGACAAAATCTTCGACCTCCAGGAATCAACCTATTGGAGCACAACAAAAGACACTCCATACCCGCATTCTGTCGTGATTGACTTGGGTAGTACCCGCACCCTGACCGGCATACAATATCTACCCAGAATGGAAAGCGAGGTACCGGGTGGAATCAAAGACTTCAAGGTTTACGTAAAATCCAGGGCTTTCAACTATTAAGCCGGATTTACAACACTAATAGATTCTTTAGACACGGATTACATGAAAAATCATGGATAATAAATGAAGAATATCCATGATTTTTCGCGTAATCCGTGCCTAACTTAAAATCAATCAAACAGATTTTCCGTACAATTCATCGTCTACCACAGCCAGCATTCCCTCCACTTGAGCCAATGCCAGCATACGGCCATGAAAAGAATAACCTGTATTGTACCCTTTATCCTCGTCGCCCAACATCATGCGACCGTGGTCCACACGCATCGGCAATCCCGGATTTTCTTTCTCAAAGATACGAATCAAATCAATGAGGTGTCCCCTTCCCTCCAGATGGGAACTTTCGATAAAGTTTCCACCCGGTATTGCCTTCGTACTGCGCAAATGCACAAAGTGGGTACGCCTGGCAAACTTCCTTGCCAGTTCACGGGTATCATTCTGTTCACCCGCACTCAATGAACCGGCGCAAAAAGTCAGGCCATTATGGGGATTGTCCACTGCACTCAGTATCCAGGCAATATCTGCCTCGTCTGTCACAATGCGCGGCAACCCCAATACCTGAAAAGGAGGGTCATCGGGGTGTACACACATATTCACCCCATATTCCTCGCATACCGGCATGATGGCAGACAAGAAATAACGCATATTCTCGCGCAGAGCCTCCCGGTCTATCCCTTTGTATAGCGCCAGCAAACGCTTGAACAGGGTTACCGGCTCCTTGTCACCTTCCTTGATGTTGCCATTTACGAATCCTTGTGTCTTTACGATAATCGTATCTACCAGCTCTGCCTTTTCAAACTCCGTAATCACCTTATCCAGTTCTGCCACCTTGTCCAGCTCTTCCGGAGAATAATCGGCTTCCGCATTCTCCCGTTCCAATATCATCAGGTCGAAGTAGGCAAAACGGATTCTGTCGAAATAAAGAGAAGATGTCCCGTCTTCCCAGGGATGTTGCAAGTCCGTGCGAATCCAGTCAATCACCGGCATGAAGTTGTAGCATACCGTCCGGATGCCTGCCTTGCCGAGATTGGCAAGGCTTATCTTATAGTTCTCTATCAATCGGTCACGCTCACTCCCCGCATATTTGACAGCCTCGCACACCGGCAGACTTTCTACTACAGACCAGCGCAATCCGAAGGATTCAATATAATCCCTCAAATCTTCAATGGCTTCCAACGTCCATATTTCACCGTTGGGAACTTCATGCAAGGCAGTGACAACGCCTTCCACTCCTATCTGTTGCAACATGGCAAGGGTTATCTTGTCTTTCTTGCCAAACCATCTCCAAGTCTTTTCCATTCTTTATTATTAATTTTCTTGTTTTTCAGGCGTTCAAACGACCCGTTACCTTTTTGCAAAAGTAAGAAAGAATATGAGAACTGTCCATTCTGAATGGATAGATTTGTTTGTTCGCAATGAAAACAATATCTTAGCACTTCATTACATATATTAATTACGCTTATGCAAGACATAACAAACGGACGTTGCGGCTGGTGCGGAACCGACGAGCTGTATATGAAATACCACGATGAAGAGTGGGGAAAAACGGTAACAGACGACAAGACACTATTCGAGTTTCTTGTATTGGAAAGTGCGACGGATTGCATTTGCCGGAAAGGGTAAGATAAGGCATCCCCTCTTCATCAAACCGGACCGGAATCCAGAGATATCCCGAATACATTAGGCTCTTGGGCCGCCAAATATCGGCCATGAAAAGGTAGCGGTTGCCGGGAAGCTGCAAAATGTAAGTGCTTTGACCGCCGAAAGTCCGCTCACTTCCCTCGCCCTGGCAGGGATTGGGATGCTGTTTCCACGGTCCCCAGATGGAAGGAGCCGAGAACAGACGCGCCGCATTGGGCGCCCAGCCGGTACAACCGGAAGTTATCATCCAGTAAGTGCCGTCTTTCTTGAAGATAGCCGGTGCCTCATTGTGTCCCCCCGGAAAGAGACGGACATATTTTCCGGAATGTCCTTGATAGTCATCTGTCAGTTCGGCTATTTGCAAGGTCAGATTCTCTTCCGAAGAGTAGATATGATAAGCTATCCCATCATCGTCAACATACAATGTCATGTCACGGGACATCTGTCCGCCCTCCAAGTCACGCTTCACGAACAACCCCTTATTTACAGCCTCTCTCCACTCGGGTGTCCACCATTCTTCAAACTGTTCCATATTCCACTGCATGTCCCGTTCTTCCTCCGTCATATTCAGCGGAAATATTCCAGGGCAGACACGACTCGAAGAAACAAAACGATAAGGTCCCGTCGGAGAATCACTGACAGCCACTCCCGCACGGGCAGCCTCATAGCCTTTACCCTTCAGCTCCAAATGAAACCACATGACAAATTTCTTCGTCCTTTTGTTGTAAATCACCTTGGGACGTTCCATAATACAGCCTTTCTCTATTTCATTGCCCGCTTCTTCCGATACAGACAAGGCCACCCCCTCGTATCTCCAGTTACATAAATCGGTAGAAGAGTAGCAAGTTACTCCCACTTCCGTAGAGAATCCCTTTGCCGGACGGTGTTCACCGAACCAATAATATTTACTGTCAAATAACAGTATACCACCACCGTGTGCATTAATATACTCCCCGTTTACATCGTTCCACACTCCGGCCGGAACCATTTCGTCCTTTCCCTTTAAGGTGAAATCATTTTGTGCCTGTAGGCCGGTGATTGACGCTACGATAACCAACCATGCCCCTAAAAACTTGAAATTAAAATTAGTCATACTCTGTCTTGTTTCTATTTATAAAGAAGGGAGCAGGACGCCTTCTCACCGGAAAGTGTATCCTACCCCCTAAATCAAATACCTATTGAAAAATGCCTTTATTTCTCAGCCGGCTGGTCAGCTACCACCGGCCAATAAGGATTCTGGTAAAGAATGGAAGTCGATACATCCGCTCCCGAAGTGGCTGTCAACTGGAATTGCTTGATCATGATAGGATTCAAATAGTGTGCCATTTTCCAAGTACAGCCGTTATAGGCAGACTGGTTGCTGCTTCTCTCGAACGGACGGAGATACTCACTCTTGTCTTTCGATGAGACATTAGCCTTGTCTGTCCCGTCAGCAACCAAAATGGATTTTCCATTATCATCCAGATACCAGTCCTCCATCGGAGTATTCCACAAATGCATACCTTCCAGATGGCTGGGAGCAGTCATCAGTTGGTCCATAGAACGCCAACGGCACAAGTCCATGTAGCGAAGACCTTCAGCCAGGAACTCGCAACGACGTTCACGACGGATATTATACAGAGTCTTGTCAGAGATGACACTTCCACCCGTATAGGCTCCCCAATCATTTTCAGCCTCCTTGCTCATGTCCGTTGCAGCGATAGTCTTGTCAAAATCAGTACTGATGCCGGCACGTTGACGAAGTACAGTCCAATATTCACGAGCCGTAGCATCCAGCGTTCCATTGAGCAGATAACTTGCTTCCATATAATTCAGCAGAGCCTCAGCCGCACGGAAACATACAGCTGCCGTATAACCACCGCCATTGGCATAATACTTACGGTTGAATGAACCACCCTTGCGCAATGCATAGCCGGTAGCATAGCCACGCTCACCGTCACCACTCGTAATGGCCGGATAGGGCTCTTCCATCACAACTTCCGTACCTTCATTATTATCAACTTCAAAAAGGATGTTCTTCTGTCCCGGTTCTTTCAGGAAGATACTGAGACGCGGGTCACGGTTTACACGTACATCAGCAACCGTCTTGTCGCCCATATAATAGCCGTCACCATCCGCATAAGAACCGTGAGCATAAACCGGAGTACCATCCTTCATCAGGAAATTCTGTACGAATCCACGGGTCAGACCGATACGGTAATTACCACGTCCGGCAGCGGCATTGATGTTATGAGTAGAGAGTCCGCGGGCATACTGGCGCCACAACAGTACTTCCTTCACATCCGAAAGGTCTTCTTGTGCAAACATATCAAAGTAAGGATTTGACGGGTCATCAGCTGATTGTTGCAACACACCGGTATTCTCCGTCAAACTCCCTTTGTATTTATCTGCTACAAGTTTGGAAGCCTCTACGGCCTGTTCCAAGAAGTACTTCACTTCATTATCAATGTTTCCGCTCGGATACTGATAATTGTTGTGAAGAGATGCCCCCGGCCAGCCTTCTCCACCAGGTACGAATGCCGTACCCTTGAAATTCTGCAACCAAGTAGCCTCGAACAGTGCCACACGTGACTTAACCAGCATCGCAACATCCTTATTGATACGGGTCGTCGCCATATCGACATCACTCATATAGGCATAAGCCTTGTCAAGATCGGAAATGATGAAACGTGCCACTTCATTACGCGGAAAACGTTTGCTGGCTTCACGGAGAGCTTCCATCTCATCGGCAAGCGGTTGGTTGATAATCGGGAAGTCGCCGAACAACTGGAGCTTCTTAAAGTACTCGTAAGCACGCAGGAAGTACATTTCTCCGATATAGTGCTTGATGGTGGCTACACTCCCGGAAATTGTATTTTGTGAACCGCTCATGTCCTCACCGAATTTGGGAAGTGCTTCAGACAAAAAGAAATTAATACGATAGATGCGTTCGAACTTCCAATTGTCACTTTCGCTATGAGGTACTTTCCAGCGATCCTGGGTATAGCGGTCATTGGCATTCACCTCTATCTGGTTATCGGTTCCTTTGTCTTCACCGAAGATGCCATAAGTCCACTGGCCGAATGACGGAAGGACATTGGGATATTCATCATTCAGATTGGCTTCCAACTGGGCCGCAGTGGAGTAATAGGTTTCGGGAGAAATGCTTGACATCGGCTCTCTGTCCAGAAAATCATCGCAGGAAGTCGTTCCGGCAATCACTGCCATTGCCATGAACGCTTTTACAATATATCTATAATTCGATTTCATAATATTCTTCATTATTTATGGGATTAAAGTGATACGCTAAGTCCAAAAGACCAAGTTCTTGAAAGCGGGTATGCATTACCGGCACTCTTGATAGGTGCAGAAGCATTGCTGTCCGTGTTACCACCGCTGATGGTTTCGGGATCGAACAACTTGCTCAGTTTGGTTCCCGTCCACAGATTCTCGCCCGATACGAAGATGCGGCAGTTGGTGATACCGATTTTGCGAATCATGGAAGCAGGCAATGTGTAGCCAAGCTGGAAGTTCTTCAAACGGATATAAGACGCATCCTGCAGATAGCGGGTTTGGGTTTCCTGGTTCTGGGTACTGTCAAATCTCGGACGCGCATAGTATGAATTGACATTGGCGGCAATCTCATGACCGGCCAGCCCGACGGGTTCATCACGGAAGTAATCTTCGTGTTCCTTCAAACCGGTTGACCACCACATACCCCATTGGCCAACGCCCCAGAAGATATTGGAACCCTGCCAGTAGTCACGCTTCATCACTCCCTGGAAGAAGAGGCGAACATCAAATCCCTTGTAATTGGCATTCAAGTCAAGACCGAAATGATAACGGGGAGTATTGTTGCCTATCACCTTCAAATCACCGTGGTCCTCCAAAGTCTGTGCACCTTTGGTGATGCCCGGTTTTCCATCCTGGTCGGCATACATGATGTCACCGGCAGTCCAAACGCCGGAACCGATGGCACTTTGTCCGCCCACTTTATTCAGATGCGCCTGCATCTCATCATCTGTCTTGGCAATTCCCACGGTTTCAAAGCCCCAGATTTCACCAATCTCGCGGCCTGCGATATAAGTATTGATTGAGTTTGTCGGGTTACCCGGGTATCTGTCTATATAAGTACGTGCATCAGAAACATTGAACTTAATGCCATAGCCCATACCGAAGTTGGTGCGGTCCTGCCATCCGATGGTAAGTTCCCAACCCTTCGTCTTCAAGTCACAGTTATTGGTCTTGGGAGTCGCAATACCCAATGTAGCGGGCAACTCTACAGACGGACCTACCATATTGTCCGTATAACGGATATAAGCATCGAATGACCCGGTCAGACGGTTGTTGAACAGCCCCCAGTCAAGACCGATATTCCAGGTACGCACTTTCTCCCAAGTCAAGGCTGTACTGATAAGGTCGCCTACATAAGCAGTGTTTGGTTTCAGTCCATTCTGCAGCCAGCTTCCGTTTGCCTGCTTCAATGTCATGGCACGATAAGTAGGATACCAGCCGTTTGTATTCATATTCCCCAGTTCACCATAAGAGAAACGGAACTTCAACTGATTGCAAACATCCGCAAAATCTTCCCAGAAGTTTTCCTGGGCAATGTTCCAACCCAAAGAGAAGGAGGGAGACAACTGCCAACGATTGCCACGGCGGAAGCGGGAGGTACCATCATAGCGCAAATTGGCCTCTGCCAGATAACGACCTTTATAATCATAGTTCAAGCGGCCAAAGAAACCCGCTGTGGCCCACTCATTACGATAGCCACCCACCTCGGGCACCTTATCCTTACCGGCGCCGTCAATATTCGAAATCAAGTCCAGTTCCGGAAGGTCTTCCACCTGCAAACCATATCCTTTGGCACTAAAAAACTTCTGGCGCATTTCTTCGGACTGAAAACCACCCATTACCTTAAAATTATGATCATCATTGATAGCAAGAGAATAAGTGGAGTAAATATTCCAGTTCATGTAGCTCTCTTTCTTGTAGTCTTGATAGAGACTTGAGGTTCCTTGCGTATCCACAATATTTCCACTCACATCGTGGTTATAGTAAGGAAGTCCGGTTTCACGTGTATCTATAGAATTGGTACTATAGTTGAACTCAACATTGGTAATCCAATTCTTCACGGGTTCGAATACCAAGCTTGCTTGATGATAAACCTTATCTGTCTGCACATCGCGCTCACCACCCAATGCAAGTGACATCGCCGGCGTATCGGCATTACCATTAAAATAATAGCCGTTTTCATCATAAACCGGAAGATTAGGCCAAGTCTGACGGCCGATTCTCTCATACAAACCGCCACCAAAATTGGTAGGACGGCCAAGGTCTTGACGGACATAACGCAAGCTGTAATTGAACTTCAACCATTTGGTCAGCTCGGCACCAAATTTGGCAGTAGCATTATAGCGCTTCAAGTCATCGGAACCATGACGGAGCAAACCATTCTGATCCAGATAGCCCAATGAAGCATAATAATTGAACTTGTCACCACCACCGCTTACACTGAAATTATGTTCTTGCGAGAAGGAAGAGCCCTTGTAGATTTCGGAAAACCAGTCAGTATTGGCATACGCCGTAGTAAACGGGTCGCCTGCCGGTTTACCCCATACATTGCCATCAGTAGGCAAACCGCCACGATTAGTACCTCCCGCAGCCTGGAAGTCAAGCATCTGCTGCATCACTGTATCAGAGAACTGGGCATTGTCCTGACCGTTGCGTGCAGCCTCATTGAAGTAGTTGGCAAAGGTATAGGAGTCCATCATCTCCGGCAGATTCACCGGACTGTTGAAGCGGAAGCTGTTGTTGTAGTTGATAGTCGGCTTGCCCGATTTGCCTTTCTTGGTAGTCACCAAGATAACACCGAACGGTGCACGCGACCCATAAATAGAGGAAGCGGCAGCATCCTTCAATACAGAAATATTCTCGATGTCCTGCGGATTCACCGTATTGATGTCACCTTCCATACCGTCAATCAAAATCAGCGGACTTCCGCTTGAGCCGTCACCGATGGTACCGTTGCCACGGATATTGATGGACATATTCTTGTCCAGTTCACCGGTATTGGTCGTAATCTGCAAGCCCGGTACCAAGCCCTGCAATGCCTGCGTGGCATTCGCTACCGGACGTGCTTCAATTTCCTTCGCCGTAGCCAGCCCCACAGAACCTGTCAGGTTCACCTTCTTCTGCGTGCCGAAACCTACCACTACCACCTCGTCCAGCATTTCGCTGTCTTCTTTCAGAGTCACAGTAAAGGATGTTTTTCCAGCCACCGGCAGCTCTACCGTCTTATAACCGATAAAGCTGATTGTCAAAGTGGCATCCGAAGGGACTTTCAAAGAGAAATTACCGTCAATGTCGGTAATTGTTCCATTCGTCGCATTCCCTTTCTCCACTACACTGGCGCCAATCACCGGTCCCATCGCATCATTAACCACACCTTTTACATTGATTGTCGAACTCTGTGCGTTCAAGAACTGAACATTCAACAGAAGGGCCATACAAATGGCCAAAGTGACATACACTTTCAGCCCGAGTCCTTCAAAGAATCTCTGTCTTTTCATTGTATAAACTTTAAGATTAAACATTAATTGTTTCACTTTCACTCTTCATTTTAACCGTGAAAACAATGGCAAATGTAGGCGAATGCTGATAGGAAGACCTCCAATAATGCTTCTACGAGGTAGAATTTTAGTTATTCGACCTAATTGAAGCATAATTTGACTTGATCTATGACTGTATGAAGCGTTCCTGATATTCCGTCGGCAACATGCCGAATTCCTTTTTGAAACAAGAACTGAAATATTTCGGGTCATTAAAACCGACGGCATACGCCAGATCGGAAACACGCACAGAACTCCCCTTCTCCTCCATAATGCGGCAGGCCGCTTTCAGACGGATGTTACGGATAAAGGCAGAAGTATTCAGTCCCGTCAGGGATTTCAGTTTCTTGTAAAGGGTGGACTTGCTGGTGCCCATCTCCTCCACAAACTGGGGCTGGTCGAAGTCTGAATCTTCCAGATGGCGGTTTACGCAGTCAATGGCACGCTGCATGAAGTCCTCATCAATGCTGGTATAGTCCAGTTCCTTGATTTCGAACACCAGTTGGTTCTTAAAGTCATGCGCCTTGCGTTCTTTGTATTTCAGCAGATTGCGGATGCGTGCATGCAGCACGGCCAGGTTGAACGGTTTACTGATAAAGGCATCCGCCCCCACTTCATAAGCTTCGGCACGGTCTTCCTCCTTGTTCTTGGCTGTCAGAAGAATCACGGGAATATGACTGAGTTCCAACTTGTTCTTCACATACCTGCAAAACTCGATGCCGTCCATTACGGGCATCATCACGTCCGAAACAATCAGGTCAATATCCTCATTGTCAAGCACAGTCACAGCCTCCTGACCGTTTTCGGCCGTATGGACATTGTATTCACGTTTCAGCAGCCGGACCATTAACTGCAAAAGCTCCTCATTGTCCTCCACCACCAGTATGGTATGCGCTTTGGGCTTTTCAGCAACCACATTCTCCGCATTCTCCTCTTCAAGATAGGTAACGGTTTTCTGTACCGGAAGTACAGCTTCCTCATCAATCTGTTCTTCCTTAAAGTAAGAGCGGTCTACGGGCAAGGTCACGATGAATTCCGTTCCCCGGCCTTCCTCGCTCTCCACTTCAATGCTTCCTCCATGCAGCTCCACCAAGTCCTTTACCAAAGAAAGGCCGATGCCCGTACCAATGGTGTTGAACTTCCGGTAATCCCCCTCGTAGAACCGCTTGAAGAGGCTCTTCTGCTTGTCCTTTGAAATGCCACTGCCATTATCCTTTACATGCAACCGGACGAAGTCCCTGTCTTCGGCATACATCAGCGTGACTTGTATATAGCCACCCTCCTTATTATATTTGGCGGCATTGGAAAGCAGGTTGTAGAGAATCTTGTCCAGCTTGTCCGTATCAAAATAACCGATAATCGACTCCGGATTACAGAGTACGGAGAAATGTATCTTGCGCTTTTTGACAAGCGGCAGGAAAGATTCGGCTTCATTTTTCACAAACGCCGCCACATCTCCTGGAGAGACACGCAACTTCAGATTGCCGGTTTCTGCTTTACGAAATTCAAGAATCTGCTGCAACAGACGGATGAGCCTGCTGATATTGCTACCCATTACCGTATAAAGGTCGTCATGCCCGGGAAACCGCATCTTCAACTCATCGACGGTAGCCGAGATAATGGTCAGCGGAGTCAGCAGTTCATGCGTGATATTTGTAAAGAACTGCAATTTGGCATGATTCAGTTCTTCCAGTTTGGACTTCTCCATCTCCCGAAGATGCAGCTCATTACGCAGCTGCATCCTGTTCTTTGCTGTTCGGAGAATGAAGCAGACAATAGCTGCCCCTATCAGTGCATAAATGATATAAGCCCACCATGTAGCCCAGAACGGTGGCAATACCACCACCTCAAGTTCACGGATTTCCTGACTCCAAATGCCATTTTCATTGGTGGCTTTCAGACGGAACCGATAAGTACCGCTCTTCAAATTATTATAATAGGCAAAACGGCGGTTGGCATCCGTATATTGCCAATCCTTGTCAAAACCTACAAGCTGATAAGCATACCGATTTAAACCGGGATTCTTATAAGTAAGGGATGCGAATTCAATACTGAAATTATTATATCCGTAAGGCAGATCTAACTTCCGCGTAAACGAAGGCATGACAGAAGAAATCCGTTCTCTGACCTCCGGTTCCAATACCGCAAAAGAACGGTTGAAGATTTTTATATCCGTAATCAGATAAGGCACGGCTTCATTGTCTTTCTCCAGAGATGCAGGAAGGAAACTGTTATAACCCTTATTTCCTCCAAAGAATAACTCGCCCTCCCTACTGCAAGAAGACTGTGATATGAAAAAGTTATCCTGCAGACCGTCTGCTGTCGTATAGACACGGACCGTAGCCAAATTCTCGTCCATCGGTACAAAAAGCTGTACCAGCCCCATATTAGTCCCCATCCATAGACACCCTTGCCTGTCTTCCTCTATAGACCCTATCATGTCGGCAGACAGCTGATATTCCTGATTCTTTTCCGTAAATACATTTTCCTTATAATCATATAGATACAACCCTCCTCCCTCAGTTCCGGCCCATAGCCTTCCCGATTTATCCACATGCAAACACAACACCGAGTTCGTTGCCAGCTGGCCGTTGTTATAACTATAGTTACTATATTTCAGCGTTTCGGGATGCAACACATCCCCCATAATATGTATAATTCCATAGTTGGCTGTCGCAATCCAGAAGCTGCCATCCGCATCCTCCACAATGTCCTTCACATGATACCAATCCGCCAACCCGCCTCCGGCAAAAGAAAGTGTTCCGAACCTATAATGCCCTCCATCGGCCAAACTGATTCCCATACCGCCGCGACAGCCTACCCAACAATTCCCCTTACTGTCCTCACACAAGGCCGAAACGCAATCCGAATAGAGATAAGGCGTGTCGGATTCAGTCAGCACCTTCACTTTCTCTCCTTTCTCATAAATCAAGATACCACCGTCATAGGTAGCGAACCATACTTCTCCATTCTTACGCTGAATAATGTAATTGACCGTGGGTACACTGGGAATATCCGAGAATTCCGGGATATGGGAAAAGAACGACAACACACCGGTTTCATAATCCTTGCGTGCCAGCCCATAACTTCCGGTACCCAGCCAAAGGTCTTTATCTGCATCGGCAAACAAAGCGCGGACGGCAGTAGTAGGCACGTCATCCTCTGCCAGATTCAAAGAATAGAAAGCAAACGGAGATTGTTTCGTGTCTATCATCAGGACACCGCCGCCAATGGAACCCAGCCAGATATTATTGAAGCGGTCGCGCAACAGTGAATTTATTTCATCACAAGGTATATGATATGCCGAATGCAACGACTTGTAATTAATGAATGTACCGGGATTCTCCTGCTTCATAATGCTCAGCCCCACCCGGGTCCCTATCCACAAGGTATGGGTGTGTACATCCTCCACAATATCATAAACAATATTGTCCGACAAGCTGGCATCATCCCCTATCCTATGCGAATAATGCGTATAAGACACGTTTGCCATATCCTTTGGGTGATTCAAGAGAAATAATCCGCAATCCCAGCCACCGACCCACATTTTCCGGTTTGAATCCTGATAGATAACATGTGCCGAGTTCCGTTCATTGATTTTGGGATATGCATAGAATTTATCCTCCTTCCGGGAATAACGAAAAAGACCACTGGACCAGGTACCGACCCACAAATCCCCATCCGAGTCCTCGAACAACGATTTGATGGAAGCTGCGGGAAATATACCATCGGTGGACTTGCCGTCATACATCACGAAGGAGTCCTTCTCTGCCACATACCGGCATAAGCCAGAATCCGTACCAATCCATACCTCATTTTCCCGGGTGACCAACAGGCATGAGACCGCATTGTTGGGAATGGCAGGCGCAGTATATTGACGGATTTCTCCGGTTTTCTTATTGAGTGTGTTCAACCCCTCTTGTGTACCAATCCACAAGAAGCCGTCATTGTCATCGGCAAAACAATAAATGTTGTTACTGGTCAACAAACCGGGAGTATTCAAGCTCGATTTATAGACAGTAATCTGGTAACCGTCGTATTTACAGAAACCATACCGGGTGGCAAACCACAAAAACCCTTCCTTATCCTGATATATTTTCTGGACCTCATCCGTCGGTAATCCGTCTAATGTAGAAATCTGCTTGAACTTCAAACGGGAAATAACATCCCCATCAGCCGCATGCCCCAAGGCAGGATACATTGTCCAACAGCTGAACAGGAGAAGACACGTATGCAGACAAAAAAAACTTACTCTATTTTTCATATACCAGATATTAGGAATTATGACAAATATAGCAAGTTCAGCTCACTTTAAAGAAGAATTATACTCTTTTTTTGTCTGCAAATACTTCAAACGAGGCTTTTCTTGAAGGAGTTAGAGGGCGATAACTCCTTCTAACTCCCGATAACTCCCTTAAATGAAAGAGCCGTGCTCCCCCTCTAACTCCTTCAAGAAAAGCCTTGTTATAACAACTTTATTCCTTACCTTTACAGCCGTGTTCTACACCCTAACCGTAGACAAGCAAACAACATATGAAAAATAAATTCGACTACCAGTCTGTGCCTTATGGCTTTGCGCATTGCTTCCACAGCCAGTGCATCCATAAGGAAGAATGCCTGCACCATCTGGCCGCTATCAATTGTACCTCGCAATATCCCACCTTAAGTATCATCAACCCGAACCGTATCCCTGCCGATACCACCGACTGCCCTTATTTTCGGAAAGCCCAAAAGTACCGAGTAGCATGGGGCATCCGGCATCTGCTGGACAATGTACCCCACAAATGTGCAGCCCCGATGAGGAACCAGCTTGTAGGACACTTTGGCAAGACCACCTATTATCGCTTTTACCGCCAGGAACAAGGCTTGTTTCCAAAGGCACAAGCATATATCCGTCAGGTTTTCAAACAATACGGAATTGCCGAAGAACCGAAATTCGAGAGATACAGCGAAGAATACAGCTACAACGATTGAAGCATCCGGACAGCTCAGCTCTTACAAAGTTTATTTTTGAAAAACATCTGTCATGCTATCACGCAGAGGGGGATATCCTTTTGATTATAAACCGATTAAAGCGTGAAAGATACCCGTGATAGATAAAAATCTTCACAACCATCCATCACGCCATAACAAAAGCAGTATCCGATACTTACTTCATTCACCACAGAATAGTGCTATATGCCTAGTTCTCAGTATGAAACTTTTAGTTTCTTAAGCAAATACTATTGGTTTTAACCTTCTAAAACAAAAGTTTCAACAAGAGAAACTGAGAGTTTCCCTTAGGAAAACCATTGGTTTCAACAAGTAAAACCTTTTGTTTCAATAGCTGGAAACTATTGTTCCGACAAGCAAAACCAGCGTGGAAGTCTGCACAAAGCATCCCAAATCACCAGCTTTTTCGACTCAAAACATCAGATTTTCCACAGAAAAACGCTGGAATCGACCTAAAAAAGCATGGAATCACTTGCAAAAAGAGCCTAATTGTCGTACCTTAGTACACTGTAAGCAAACCATTTTGCCTGCATGTGACAAAACAAAAAATAGAAATGAAAATCACCCAACTGAGAGAAAAAGACGGGAATCTGACACTGAGCACGACAGACTTGGACACCTTCCTACAGAAAATCAAAACGGAGACCAAAACCCAGCCCGTATCCACTTTCCGCCAGCAACTGCGATACTGCTTGCCCGGCAAGCGCTGCAACGAGGCAGACCGACTGCCCAAAGTACTCCCGGCAGCCGAATTCCGCAAGACGAACGGTGTCTGCCAGATGAAAACCTACAACGGCATCGTGGAACTGACCGTAGGCCCGCTTTCCGGCAAGTCCGAAATAGCCCTTGTGAAACGTCTTGCCTGGGAACAGCCCCAGACGCGGCTCGTATTCACCGGTTCCAGCGGACGGACTGTAAAGATTTGGACTACCTTCACCCGTCCGAACAATTCGCTGCCGGGCAAACGGGAAGAAGCCGAAGTATTCCACGCCCATGCCTACCGCCTTGCCGTGAAATGCTACCAGCCCCAACTGCCTTTCGACATTCTGCTGAAAGAGCCCAAGCTGGAACAGTACTCCCGCCTCTCCTTCGACCCCGAAGCCATGTACCGCCCGGACTCCATACAGTTCTATCTTGCACAGCCCGTCTCCATGCCCGACGAAACCACCTATCGGGAAGCCCTGCAAGACGAGAAGTCACCCCTGACGCGCGCCGTGCCGGGATATGAAGCCGAAGAAGCCATCATCATGCTGTTTGAAGCCGCCTTGCAGAAGACTTTCGCCGAAGCGACGGGTGCCGGTGCCGACAACAGCCTGCACTCCCTGACCGTACGCCTTGCCGAGAACTGTTTCCGTTCGGGCATCCCCGAAGAAGAGACCGTGAAGCGTACCTATTTCCATTATTATCTGCGCCAAAAAGAGACTGTCATCCGGCAGATTGTAAGAAGCGTTTACCAAGAGAACAAAGGCTTCAATACCCAAAGCAGCCTCAGCAAAGAGCAAAGACTTGCCATACAGACGGACGAGTTCATGAAACGCCGCTACGACTTCCGCTACAATACCCAGGTGGGCGAAGTGGAATACCGTGAACGCCACTCGTTCCGTTTCCGCTTCTCCCCCATCGACAAGCGCACGCTGAACAGCATTGCACTGGATGCACAGTCGGAAGGCATTCCCTTGTGGGACAGAGACATCAGCCGGTACATCTACTCCAACCGCATCCCGGTATTCAATCCGCTGGAAGATTATCTGTACGACCTTCCGCACTGGGACGGGAAAGACCGTATCCTGGCACTCGCCCGGACAGTACCCTGCAACAACCCGTACTGGGCCGAACTGTTCCACCGCTGGTTTCTCAACATGGTGGCACACTGGCGCGGCAATACCGACAAGAAATATGCCAACAGCGTCTCCCCCTTATTGGTAGGTGCACAAGGCACCCGCAAAAGCACCTTTTGCCGAAGCATCGTCCCGCCCGAGCTGCGTGCCTATTATACGGACAGCATCGACTTCTCGCGCAAGCGCGACGCCGAACTTTACCTCAACCGTTTTGCGCTCATCAACATCGATGAATTCGACCAGATAAGCAGCACCCAGCAAGGATTCCTGAAACATATCCTCCAGAAGCCGGTGGTCAACGTGCGCAAGCCATACGCCAATGCCGTGCTCGAGATGCGCCGATATGCCTCGTTCATCGCCACCAGCAACCAGAAGGACTTGCTGACCGACCCCAGCGGCAGTCGCCGGTTCATCTGCATAGAAGTGACGGAAGCAATAGACACCAACCGCCCGATAGACTACAACCAGCTTTATGCCCAGGCCATGCACGAACTGGACCACGGCGAACGCTATTGGTTCGACCAGTCGGACGAACGGATTATGACGGAAAACAACCACGATTTCGAACAGATACCGCCCGAAGAGCAACTGTTCTACCACTATTTCCGCGTTGCCGGAAATGACGAGGAGGGAGAATGGCTGTCGTCTGCCGAAATACTGAACCGCCTGCGCCGGTACAGCGCCATCCCGCTGTCCACCAAGAGAGTGAATGTATTCGGAAGGATACTGCAGAAACATGAAGTGCCGTCCCGCAGAACACGGTTCGGCACGCTGTATCATGTGGTGGAGTGCAAGAGACAAGAAGATTAGTCTTTAAAATATTCAGACACCGGCAATGCTTCTATCGTTTTATCTCCTACGGAAAATTTGTCATGTTGGTTATAAGTGAGTATCAGTCCATGCCCCATCTTGAAGAAAGACAAGGCATCCAGTAAGCCATCTACTTCCCTTTTCCGGTTTTCTGCGGTCAAGGCATAGCATACCTGGATGGCAAGCTGGGGCACAGAATTGCGTACAACTATAAAGTCGCATTCCTTCCGGTTCTCATTATAATAGAATATCTCAGAATAACGGCGACGCAATTCCGCAAAAACCATGTTCTCCAGCCTCCGCCCCTCATCACGGGTGAAAGATGAAGAGGTGACAAATACAACACCATTGTCCACACAATACACTTTCTTCGGGTTCAACAGTTGCGCTTTATATGAATATGAAAATTTCGGAACAAAGTTTATCAAGTAAGTCTGTTCGAAATAAGAGAAATAATCAGACACAGTAGAAGTACTTTTCATTCCCAGTATCTGTTTCAGTTTTGTAGCAGACACCAGATTGCCCACATTCCCCATCAAATAGGCCAAGAGACTTTTCAAAGAGTGGTCATCACGTATATTATATCTCACGGCAATATCACGATATACTATATCATTGACTAAATCCGTCAGAACATCCTGATCATCCAGTTGCAAGTATTGAGGGAAGCCACCCCGATGCAGATAGTCGTACAAGGAACTGTCACCGATAGTCTTACCCGTAAAACCGCAATATTCAGCATACGAAAAAGGGAACAGTTCTTTCGTAATATGTCTTCCTGTCAACTTCGTGCCCAATTCACGACTCAACATCGAAGCATTGGAGCCGGTGATTCCCACATAAAACCCTTCATCCAACTTGCCCCGAATATACACCTCCCAACCATCAACAATCTGTATTTCGTCAAAAAGAAGAGCGATACACCCTTCATGTTCCTTAATAACTTCATCCACTATACGGAAATCACTGAATTCAAATCCATACAGTAAAGGGGTATCAAAATTCAAGGAGAGCACCTCTTCCGGCTTGTATCTATCCACCGATAATTGTGCCAGCAATGTACTCTTACCACAACGGCGAATACCAGATATAATCAGTGCATAGTCTGCTACCAAGGGAGGTAAAGACAACAATAGGTCACGTCGGAAACTTTGAAATTTCCTCAACCGTTCACGTTGCACACGTATGGCTTCTACTATATCCGATTTGCTTATCATAGGGCTATGTCATTTATATTCAGATACAAATATAAACATTCCATTCTGAATAAACAAATCTATCCATTTAGAATAGATAGATTTGTTTATTCGGAATGAAAGCACTACCTTAGCACCTCATTACAAAAATAACGCTTATGCAAGACATTATAAACGGACGTTGCGGCTGGTGCGGAACCGACGAGCTGTATGTGAAATACCACGATGAAGAGTGGGGAAAAACGGTAACAGACGACAAGACACTATTCGAGTTTCTTGTATTGGAAAGTGCGCAAAACATCAACACAAAGCGGTCACCCTCCCCCATCGGAAAGGCGACCGCTTCAGTGTTATAAAATCTGTTTCTCAGTATGTAATACACTGAGAAGAAATATTATTCTATTCCGATACTATGGCATACGGGAAAAAGGATGAACGTAAACTCATAATCAGCGTATGGCACCAGGTATTCCGGACGGGCTATACGTCCCCAACTGTCTTCGCAACCCAGACCGGCTTGCACCTTGTCGATACAGAGATTAGTCAAATCAGCTTCATCCACCTCTTGCGAGTGTCCTTGCTCTTTGCTCCAGCCTTCATCTAAAGACTCGATGGTATAGTGCAAGGCAGATGCGGAGAAGGGAGCGGCTGCCACAATCTTGATGCCATTACCAGACTGATCCAACATCTTCCACCAACGAATATCGGTCTTTGTTCCGTTTTCCTGCGGACGGATGTAGGGATAGAACTGCTCGGCCACACTTTGGCGATAAATGCCTAAGTCGGCGCAATGATTACGGTCAATATAGTTTTCAACCGGACCGCGTCCATAGTATTCAACGGTTTCAAAGCTGCGCGGCATAGGCATCTGCAGACCGAAACGGAACATGTTCGATACTTTGGCATTCTTGTCGGCAGTCAGCTTCTGGGTCACCTTGACGGCACCGGCATTGTTGATGACATAAACAAGGTTCAGCTTAGCTGAAACACCCGGCATGTCGTAAGCAGATTCTACAATCACCTGATTGTTCTCCGTGCGCTGTTTGAAAGAGGTCAGTTTGATTTCCGGATTCTTCCAAGCGATATATTTGCGTTGCAGATTGGCACCGTAGTCGTTGTCAACAGGCGCACGCCAGAAGTTTGGTTTTAAAGCCTCGCCGTCTTTAATCATATCCCGGCCATTCACTTCGTACTTAGTCAGATAACCGTTGTGCTTGTTGATTTCTACACGGAAAGCATCACCGGAGACGATGAGGTAGTTCCAATCGTTATCCTGTACTTGGGGAGCCGTCATCTCGATATTGCTCTGTTCGCAGTTCTTCAATTCCATGGAAGGAGCTTGGTAAGGATTGAGCGTCAACTGGTCTTTTGCCACTACATGTCCGGCGGAAAGCAATCCTTCACGGTTCTTCAGCTTATAGGAAACATTCAGCAACCACTCGGTGCATTGGCAAGTCTTGCCCAAGTCCAACTTGATTTTGGCTGTCTGTTGGGGAGCTACATTCAGATTATCCACACGACCGGTCCGTATCACCTTACCGCCTTTCAGTACCTCCCACTCCATATAATAGGCAGAAAGATCACGGAAGAAGTATTCATTGAACACATTGATTTCGCCGTTCTTCAAGTCGGCCGGAGTAGTCCAGATGTCCTGATAGATACGGCCTACCTCATACATGTGGGGATTGGGCACACGGTCGGGGCTGATAAGACCGTTATCGCAGAAGTTACCGTCGCTGGCATCAAAACGGTTAAAGTCACCGCCGTAGGCATAAATCATCTTACCGTTTTTTCCTGTCCAACGTACAGACTGATCAACAAAATCCCAAATAAAGCCACCTTGGAATTTGGAATATTTACGCACCAAATCCCAATATTCTTTAAAACCTCCTTGCGAGTTTCCCATCGCATGAGCATATTCGCACTGAATCAGGGGCTTTGTCATAGAATCATCCTCACTGTATTTCTTACATCCGTCATAGCCATAATACATCGGGCAATAGATGTCTGTCTTGCCTGTTTTACCGGCTTGTTCATATTGTACGGCACGGCTCGGGTCTTCAGCCTTTATCCAATCGTAGGCAGCTTCGAAATTAGCGCCATAGCCGGCTTCGTTGCCCAAAGACCAGAAAATGATGCTGGGATGATTGAAGCTACGCTGCACATTGCGCTGGTTACGCTCCATATGTGCTTTCCTATAGTCCTCACGTTTGGCAAGTGTCTCTTCCCCATAACCCATTCCGTGGGATTCGATATTGGCTTCGGCCACTACGTAAATACCATATTGGTCGCAGAGGTCGTACCAGAGATTATTGTCGGGATAGTGGCAGGTGCGCACGGCATTCAGGTTGAACTGCTTCATCACCTGAATATCCTGAATCATGCGTTCGCGAGAAATGACGTAACCACCGTCCGGATCCATCTCGTGGCGGTTGGCTCCCTTGAAGAGAACGGGCTGGCCGTTGACAAGTATCTGACTTCCTTTCAGCTCTATCTTTCGGAAGCCCACCTTTACGGGAATCACCTCACTGCTGCCTTGCAAAGTGGCACGTAGGGTATACAAGTAGGGCGTTTCCGCCGTCCACTTATGAGGATTCTCCACATTTATCAAGGCAGTAGCGTTACCTTTGGCGACAGCTGTAGCCACCTGTTTTCCGGCAGCGTCCAGCAGTTCAAGACTGACATTGCCGCCACCCTTCACATCAAGCTGTACTTTCAGGGAACCGTTCTTATAAGCAGTATCCAAATCGGGAGTGACACGGATGTCCTGAATGCGCTTCTTGTCACGGGCATACAAGTAGCAATCGCGCCCTACACCGCTATAACGGAAGAAGTCCTGGTCTTCCAGATACGTCCCGTCACACCAGCGGAATACCTGAAAGGCTATCAGATTCTTTTGTCCCGGCTTCAAGTAGGGTGTCAGGTTGAATTCAGCCTCCAGTTTGCTGTCCTCACTATAACCTACGTACTTGCCGTTTACCCACAAATACATATTGGAAGTCACGGAACCGAAATGAGCAATGATGTCCTTACTCTTCCAGTCGGCAGGTATTACAATCTCACGACGGTAGGAACCTACATTGTTATTCTCCGTTGGCACCTGCGGTGGATTGTTCTTGAACTGATTGCGCCAGGCATATCCGGTATTCACGTAGATAGGGTCGCCGAAACCGTTCAGTTCCCACATACCGGGAACGGCCATATCGCTCCATCCCTTGTCGTTGAACCCCACTTTCCAGAAATCCGTGGGACGGGCATCGGCATTCTTCACCCAGAAGAATTTCCAGATACCGTTCAGAGTCATGTAATTGGAAGAATGTTCTTTTGCTCCACGAGCCGCAGCATCTGCCGACTCATAGGCAAAATAGTTGGTGTGCATCGGAGCACGGTTCACGGCATTCACTTCAGGGTTTTGCCATTCAGTGAAGGACTGTGCGCTTGCGGCAATGGCAAAAGTCGCAAGCAGTCCGGTAATGAAATGTTTCTTCATGGTAAATAGTTTATAAAAATTAGCAACGGCATACAAGCAGAACCGGTATGCCGTCACAAAGATACGCCTATCCTATAATTAAAAGGAAGAATAATCGTTCAAAAAAGGCTGAATTTAATTCTTTAAATAAGTGTTCATAACTAGTTCACATAATTAAATTAGGTGACTAAATGGGAATTTATTTTGATTGAGTACTTATCCGCAAACGATAGACTCCGAACGAACGAGGCTGAAGCTCCAGGCTCAGAGAACGGGAAGCCACCTCCACCGGACGAATACGTGGAACAATAGCCTCCTGCTCCAGTGTATTCTTGGCTTTCCAGTCATCACTTTGCAAATAGGTGCAGGAACCCGAGACAAGCTGCCGCTTCTTCAATCCGCTGAACTCTATCTGTACCTTCTCCGATCTGCTGCCCGCATTGACAAGCTTCAGAATTACTTCTCCCGTAGGAGCATCCAGCACTGCCGATGCATAAAGGCTGTCCTGCCCCGTCACGGGTTTTCCGTCCATTTGCAGGTTCAGCACATCTGTTCCGGCATTCATACCGTACATCTGCTGTACGTAATAGTTGGGAGTCCGCATCATACGGAGATTGTCGAACCAAATCAAATCGGGATTCCACTGCCAGGCATCCACATGGGCAAACAACGGAGCATAGGTAGCCAGGCGCACCACATCGGCATTACGTTCCAGTCCCGTCATAAAAGCTGCTTCGGACAGTGCCGCCAAGAAATTATTGGCTTTCCCGGTGGGGTGGTCATGCGATGCATATTCACCGGCAAAGACTTTCGGTCCTTTACGGTCATAGTCATCATAGCGGGCAGCATTGGCAAAGAACCAGTCGGGAGCCATATAATAATGCTCGTCCACCAAATCCACCCCGATGCGTTTCATTTCGGGCCAGAGGTAATCGAACTTGTCCCCATCTGCACTCGGACCGGAAGAACCTACAATCTGCATATCGGGATATTCCGCACGGATGGCTTTCGTGAACACTTCCAGACGCTCGGGATAGACTTCCCCCCACTGTTCATTGCCGATGGCAATCATTTTCAGACCGAACGGTTCGGGATGTCCCATATCGGCACGCACCTTTCCCCACTTGGAGGTTGCAGCACCGTTGGCAAACTCGATGAGGTCGAGGGCATCCTGCACGTACGGGCCGAGTTCTCCAAGGGGAACCACTTCGTTGCTTTCGTATTGGCAGGACAGCCCGCAGCTCAGTACCGGCAGAGGCTCTGCACCGAGGTCTTCACTCAGCAGGAAATATTCGTAAAAGCCAAGTCCGTAACTCTGGAAATAATCCGGGAAAGCTTTATGCTTGAATGTATAGTTCCAGCGATTTTCGTTCAAAGGACGGTTCTCTACCGGACCCACGGAATTCTTCCATTGATAACGGGTGGCAAGGCTGTTGCCTTCGATGATACAACCGCCGGGAAAACGGAATACTCCGGGATTGAGGTCATAGAGGGCTTGTACCAAGTCGGCACGCAATCCATTCTCACGCTTCTTCCAAGTGTTCACCGGGAAGAGAGAGATGTGGTCCATATCTACCGTACCCTCCGTCTGCAACACAACACGCAGACGCGAGCGAACATCGGTAAAAGGAGCTTTCAGCACAGCCGTCAGCTTCTGCCATTCACTGCCTTTCACTTCCAGTTCCTTCTTCAGGAGATTCTCTCCGTTGGAATTCACCAGTTCGACGGAAAGCTTCATTGGTTTGGTATCCGGCGTACGGACATAGGCGGAGAAACGGTAATCTTCTCCTTTTTTCAGGCCGATGCCACGATAACCTTCATTATCCAGTCCGGCACGCAAAAGACAGCCGTCATTGGTAATGCGCACATAATGCGGATTGCGGTCGAAGCAGGGCCGCTCGTCCTGTACCGTCACCTCGCCGAAAGGTATCCACCCCACCAGCGGCTGCGGGAACTCAAAAGAGCGGTTCTTTACCAGTTCGGCATACAAACCACCGTCCGCACCGAAATTAATGTCTTCGAAGAAGATTCCATACATGGCAGGATTTATCCGAGCCGTCGGTTTTGATACATCAACAGTCATCACATGCTGTTGCGCCTGCATGCCAAGAACAACGAACAATGTCAATAGAAATAAAAGTCTTTTCATGGTTTTAATCTGTTTATAACGATAGCATAAGCTAAATTATGACGACATACTTAGCTATTCTACATCAATCCTATTTACCGGCAACCATACATCCATCTTGCCCTCACCCCGGTGTGCCCATGCATAATAAGGTATCAGGGTCAGCGTCACATCTCTGGTTGCCAACTTTCCGGCAGCATCAAAACCAAGAGCCTGCACTTCTGTGGTAATTTCGTTGATGCCATACAGCAGTTCGGGCTTCTCCGTCACCTGGAATTTCGGATGACGGTTCAGGATGATATTCTGTATATTAAAATCATTATCGGCCCACTCGGCACAATAAACGATAGGACCACGCTCAACGGCCACCCGTCCACGGTCGGCAACCACTTTTTCATTGGCTTTCACCACACGGGGTTGCATGTCGAAATGCACCTCTACCACATCCCCTTTCTTCCACTTCCGGTCTATCCGGAGATAGCCTTTACGAAGTTCACCGGTCACCTCCTCGCCATTCACCAATACACGATAGCCCAACTTCAGGTCGTCGGCATACGAATAAAGGTCACTCGGAAGTACACTGCCGCGCACCCAACCCGGAATACGGATATTCATCGTAAACGGCAGGTTGCCCTGAGCCACCTTCACACGAATGTCTCCGTTCCAGGGGTATCCGGTTTCCTGCTCCAGCACCACTTTCTTTTCATTCAACTTCAGCTCGGCACGGTTGGACAAGAAAAGGTTGACGTACACCTGATTGTCTTTCACGGCATACACATATCCCGGCAAAGAAGGAATGAACCGGCTGATGTTGCTAGGACAGCAGGCACAACCAAACCACGGCTGGCGTGTAATCGTATGGTCGGCATTAAAGTGATACTTACCATCGCAAGACAACGGATTGGGATAGAAGAACTTGCCTCCGTCCAATGAAACGCCGGAGATTAATCCGTTGTAAAGCGTACGTTCCAGCACGTCGAAATACTTGGAATCGCCATGCAGCAGAAAGAGGCGGTAATTCATGTAAACATTGCCGATGGCGGCACAGGTCTCATTGTAGGCAGTCAGATTCGGCAATTCATAGTTATCACCGAAAGCTTCGCCCGCATGACGCGCACCGATACCGCCGGTAATATATATCTTCTTGCCGACGATATTCTCCCATATCTTGTCGATAGCCTTGATGTAGGAGCTGTCACCCGTAATGGCAGCCACATCAGCCATACCGGAATACATGTAACCGGCACGTACGGCATGTCCCACTGCCTCTTCCTGCTCCAGTACAGGCTTGTGCGACTGCAAATAGATGTCCTTGCGTGCCGTAGTGCCGCGCGCGTCGAGGAAGAACTTGGCCTGGTCGAGATATTTCTTATCTCCTGTCACGGTATAGAGGCGTACCAATGCCATTTCGGCAATCTGATGTCCGGGAATCACACGCTTCTGTCCGGGGCCTTCACCGATATTCTTGCATACGCAGTCGGCATAACGGATAGCTATATCCAGGAAGTTCCGCTTGCCTGTAGCTTGATAATAAGCCACAGCCCCTTCCACCATGTGACCCAGATTATAGAACTCGTGGCTCAAATTCTCCACCTCCGACCAGCGTTCCGGCCCCGCCCAATCGTGCGGATGCTTGGGGTTCATGGTACGTGCGGTGTAAAGATACCCGTCCGGTTCTTGGGCGGCGGCCACTATGACCAATACGCTGTCGATATATTCTTCCAGTTTCTTGTCCGGGTAAGTCTGCAAGGAGTAACTTGCACCTTCAATCGTCTTATAGACATCCGTATCGTCAAAGGAGAAGCCTCCCACCTTATACTCATCACTGGGATGAGTAGCTTTCACAAAGTTTTCATAACGTCCCGTTTCCTCACACTTACTGAAAGCCAACGGGATGGTTACCTCGCGGCTTGCCTTCAAGCGTTGTCCCCAGAAACTGTCCGTCACCTTCACTGAAGTGAAAGGAACCGGGTCGATGGGATAACCGGAATGCAAAGTCTGTTGCTTTTGTGCCGACACACTGCCGGTCATGGCTGCAACAAGTGCCAAAGTCAATAATCGTATCATATCTTTTAAGTTTTTAAGTTCTTAAGTTCCCACGCACGGAATTACACGGATTTATCCTTATTTCCCCTTATTCTCATGGATACGTATCACCGTAAACGAATAGGCAGGCAAGGTATAAGGAAACTCCGTACCGCCGATGTCGACGAAGGCGGAAGTCACGGAACGTGCCTGCTTGTCTTTCGGGTCACCCGTCAGGAGCGTCTTCACTGCCGAGGGATTCTGCAAGTCGATGCCCTTCAGCTTCACTGTAGAGGAAACCTCCACCGGAAGCAGGTTCACCAGCTTTACAATATGGTCACCCGTGGCCTCATCCTTTACCACCGAAACACCGACGCGCTTACGGACAGCCTCTTGCCCATTACTCAGTGTGATGTGCGAGGTGATGTACTGCGTACCCGCATTCTGTCCGTACATCTGCTGTGTGTAGTAGCCCACGGTAGGCTTCACTTCCGTGTTATTGAAATAAATCAAGTCGGGATTCCACTGCGTATGGCCTTCCTTCGCCAGCAACGGGGCGTACGAGGTCATCTCCACCACATCGGCATTACGTTCCACCGAAGTCAGATAGAGAGCTTCTGCCAACGCTGTCTCTATGTTGTTGGGACGTCCGGGCAGGTGGGCGGCATATTCGCCCAGATAGACCTTGGACTTGGTACGGTCATAACGGTCGTAGTAGTCCTGGTTGTGAATCATCCAGCCCGGATCCACGTAATAGTGTTCGTCCACCATGGGCACGCCCAGTTCCGTGGCAAGGCGCCAGCCCTCCGCATAGTCCGTGCCTTCGTAGAAGGGACCTACAGTGCCGACAACCGTAATTTCGGGATGCTTCTCCCTGACAGCCTTGTATATCATGGCAAAGCGCTCCTCAAACACTTCGGTAATCATATCCTCGTTGCCGATGCCGATATACTTCAGATTGAAAGGCTTGGGATGGCCTGCCTCAGCACGCTTCCTGCCCCACACGGTGCGGCGTGCATCGCCGTTGGCATACTCTATCAGGTCGAGCACATCCTGGATATAGGCAGGCATCTCTTCCATCGGGATGCCACCCTGCTGGCCGTAGCGCATCAGTTCCTTGTTGGCCCCCTGCGGACAGTTGTCGGCATAGTGCGAGTGTGTGCCCGAATTCTGGCACGGCACGCCCGCTGCCAATACCGGCAGAGGTTCGGCACCTATATCTTCGCAGAAGCGGAAGTACTCGAAGTAGCCCAGTCCGCGTGTCTGATGATACCCCCACAGATTGCGCAACGGCTTACGAGCCTCGAGCGGGCCGATAGAGCCTTTCCAGTCATAGATATTGTCGATGCCGTCGCCATGAGCCACGCAGCCGCCGGGAAAGCGGACGAAGCGTGGATGCAGGTCGGCAAGCGTCTGCGCCAGGTCGATACGCAAGCCGTTCTTATGTCCCTTGAATGTATTTTGCGGAAAAAGGGAAATCATATCGAGGTGCAGTGTCCCCACCGTCTGCGGCTGAAGCGAGAGCACGGCGGCACGCACATCGGCGTTTGCTGTCAGCACCGTCTGCTGTTTCTTCCACTCTTTGGAGGACACATTGACGGAAGAACGGGCAATCTCACGGCCATCCTGGTCGAGCAGGCAAACAACCACCTTGCCTTCCTTGCTGCCCGGTGCCACGCGGGCGAAGAGAGAGAAATCGTACTTCTCCCCTTTCTTCAGGCTGATGCCGTCGAAACCGTCGTTCTGCAATGTCACTCCGGGACGAGCTTCCAGTACGGCATAATGAGGGTTATTGGGATGAATGGGGTCGGCAGCGGCAATGGTAACGGCAGCCGCAGCATCGCCCTCTTTCACCGCCCAGGCATATGTGCCGTCCCAACCTTGGTGTGAACCGTCCTTAGACGAATACTCGAAGTCGCGGTTCTGTACCAGCTCGGCATACAGTCCTCCATCCGCAGCATAGTTGATGTCTTCGAAGAAAATACCTATCAGATGCTTGCTGATGGTTTTTGCACATTCCGTCTCCACTTCGATAGTCGCCTCCACCGGTTTCAGTCCGGCAAAACGTACGGGGTCTTGCTCGGTACGTTCGGCATGGAGTGCCTGGCGGTACTTCTTATGCTCTGCAAAGGAGATGACACGCTGCACCGTGGCATACGGTACACGCTGCATCCAACCCTGCTGTACGGTACCGTTCAGCAGAACCTCCTTCCGCACGTTAGGATAGACCTCCGCCGGCCGGTATTCGGCAAGGCGAGAACGGTCAAAGTATTTCTGCGCTTTCCATTGCAGCAAGTCGGGAGACTCGACGTATGCAAGGGAGTTTCCGCTTTCCGTCAGTTCCCAGATACAGTGCCAACGGTCGTCGGCACGGGTCTGCATCAAGTGCGGTTTCAGCATCCGCTTCATTTGCCCCCAGGGGCCGAAGTCCGAGTTGACAAAGGAGCTGCCCTCTGCCACGCTGAACCATCGGTTGCCATTGGGACTCCAGGCTAGTTTCAGACCGCCACTGCCGTCGGCATGGGAGTAGGAAAAGAGGTAGACTGAATCGGGTTCATTCGCCACTCCATTCGTCACAGCCTGCAAAGGAACGGTCAGTGTCAAGAACAGACACAAGGACAATAATTTCAAGAATCTATTCATGGTATTAAGTCGGTATTAATCATTCACATTTAGTTCGATAGTCACAATCAGCCGTATTCTGAATGCCATTCAGTCGTATAGTGAATAGGGTTCAGTCGTATAGTGAATGCCATTCAGTATACGACTGAATCAGGACAATTATAAACCTCTGATAATCAAAGATTTGCAAAAGGAGTAATCCGTTATGATATATCATTACAAAACAAGGGTTGCTCCATGCCTTCTTTATTCCACGATTACCGCCCCTCCCTGCGGCTGAACCGTGAGTTGCAGAGAGCCGTCAGCCTTTATCCTCTGCAGCTTTAATTGAGGCTGCATCTTCTTGTCATCACTATACAGAGACACCTCTTGTCCTGCCAGCACAGGAAGGTCAAGCTTCAGTTTCAATGGTTCCGCCGTTGCATTGACAGCGGCTATGTACCACGTGTTGCCATGACGACGGGCAAGAACAATATATCTCCCCGGATAGCCGTCAATGAAACGGGTCTCGTCCCAAGTAGTGGGCACTTGTTTCATAAAGTCGAGGCAGATTTGCGGAGCATCCGTCAAGTTATTAGGTGCCAAGGCGAAGTTCTGGATAGGATTTTGGAACAGCACTGCCGTTGCCAGCTGAAAGATGTCCGTGGTGCGGCGAATAGTTCCGCCATCGTTGCTGCGGTTCAAACGCTTGTTCAGGAACACACCGCCAAACTCCATGCATCCCACAGCATTGCGGATGAAAGGGTGCAGCGTGGCATTGAACGCCTCGTTATCACAGAAATGCTGGCTAAATACCAGATTCTCGGAAGCCAGCACCGCCTCGCTGCCTACGTAATTGGGATACATCCGTTCCCAGCCGCGAGGCAAGGTACAGCCGTGGAAGATAACCATCAGACCGTGGTCGTCGGCATCGCTCAGAATCTCCTCGTACAAACGCAGGGTCTCCTGCTTGTCACCGCCGAAGAAGTCTACTTTGATACCCTTCACACCCAGACTTTGCAACCAGCGCATCTCTTGCTTGCGGGCAATGGAGTTATCCATCCGGTTGACGGGACTCTGCTCTATATCGTTCCAGTAACCACTGGAGCTATACCACAAGAATACCTCCACACCCTTGCTACGGGCATACTTGATAAACTGTTCCATGCGGTCGCGACCGATGTTGTTGTCCCACCAGTTGTCAATCAATACATATTCGTATCCCATGGCGGCTGCCAAGTCAACATAGCGCACCTGGTCGTCGTAGTTGATGCTGCCGTCCTGCCAGAGAATCCAGCTCCATGTGCCACGGCCCGGCTTGTAATCATGGGTGGTGGTATAGCGTGGTTCCACTACATCCCAGGGGACGGTGGTTTCCACAATCGGCTTCAAGGTTTCCCCCACCGTCACAGTACGCCACGGCGTGGAGCCCGGCAGGGAAAAGGCAGGTGCCACCGTTCCATTGCCGTTGTTCTCTTCCGGCATGGGGAAAGCAATGCGATACACGCCGTTATCCCAATCACTCAAACGCGAGCCACAATAACGGCTGTCCACTCCGGTTTCACTGAGCAGTACCCAGCCGTCATCCCCCACCTTGAACAAGCAGGGAAATGTATATCCATGTCCATAACCCGAACGTTCGTTCATCGGGGCATCTGCCTTATATTCTTCTTCGTAACTGGGTTTGGTACGCTTCCACCCTATCATGGCGTCGCTCTGCGGACAAAGGAAAGTGGTGGTCTGCGACGGGAAGCGGAAGCCGGTCCGTTCGCTGTTCACCGTGACGCTTCCTTTTCCCTGCTCCCTCGGCAGGGTGTAACGGAAAGCCACGTCATTGTTGCTGACGCGGAAAGTTATCTGCACATTCTTCCCCTCACCGTTGACGAATGAACAAAGCAATTCGTTTGCCCGGTAATGGATGTGCGAAGCTTTGATTCGGGATTGTTCATAAACCGTATCGAAAGCTGTGACTTTATGTTCCTTCAACTGCAATCCTCTATAGAAATCACCCACATTTGTCTCCATCCCCAAGGGAGAAGATTCCAGCATTTGCTTTCCATTGTAGGTGACGGCGTAAGACACTTCGCCGTTGGCTGACGGGCAGGATACCGTAAGCTGCAATTTTCCATCCGGACCATTGACAGATACACTCTGTGCTGCCAGCGGACCTGAGAGGGCAAACAACCAAACCAGTAATTTCAATCTATTCTTCATGGTATTAAATTATTATGTTATATCATTAAATTAAAAGGTAGGCACCACCGGCCTGATGGTTCCGTCTTCATTGAACTCCATCCGGTCTATGCAGACTTCACGATGAACGCCGGGGCCATCTTTCAAGTACCATTTATTAATACGGTGGTAAACGATTCTCCACTCATCTGTACCGGGAATCTGCAATACAGCGTTGTGTGCCGGACCGTAAATTTCCTTTTCCGGATTCTGAATCAGCACAACGGGTTGCTTGGCAACTTCGATAGGACCGAGCGGCGACTTGGATGTACCGTATGCCACATGGTAATTGGGCGAACCGGTATCGTCTACCGACCACATGAAATAGTAGAGCCCGTTGCGATAAAAGACATAGGCTGCTTCGCGGAAAGCATAGTCCTGCAAGGTGCCTCCCGCCGGTGTCATCACCGTAACGGTATTTTCCTTGATGGACACCATATCGTCGTTCAGCTCGGCACCTGCCATGTAGCCGTTGCCCCAGTAAAGATAGGATTTGCCCGAAACAGGGTCTGTAAACACATCCACATCAATCTGTTGCCCGCCACCGACGGGTGAAGCAGTAACGACAGGGCGTCCCAAATCGGTGAAAGGGCCGGCCGGAGAATCGCTCGTAGCCACTCCAATCTGCTTGCCGCCGCCATTCTTGGGGTTTCCACTGTAATAGAAGAAGTATTTATACTTACCGTCCACTTTTTTCTCTTCAATGCAAGGCGCCCAAGCATTGCCATCTGCCCAGGGCACTTGCTCCGACTTCAAGTCCAGCATGACGCCTTCATCCTGCCAGGTCTTCAAATCCGTGGAGGAGAATACGGTGAAATACCAGCCTCCCCAACCCGGCTGTCCGTCCGTAGTAGAATAGATGTAATACTTTTGGGTCTGATGGGAATAAAGGATTTCCGGGTCGGCATGGAAACCCGGCAATACGGGATTGTTGGGCAATGCGCCCAGTTCTGTCGGCTTGCCCCATTCATCGGTAATGCGCAACAGCTCATGGCGGGTAATGGGGATAATGGTCCCATGACGGGGATGGAAGTTCATCTTCACCTCGCTGTCTATCACCTTAAAATTCTTCAAGTCAGTGGTTTCCGTAAACTGATAGCTTCCTTTCATATAGACGTCGTACATCAGGATATACTTATCCTGCCCTATCAGTTTGAAAGTGCCCGCACCCTCTACGGCTTCCTTAGTCTGTTGCTTGTAATCGGGTTCTTCCGTCCATGCCCCGGAGGTCAAGGAACGGGTGGTGGCCACCTTTATGCCGTTTCCATGCCCTTCCGTCTTATAGAAAAGGTGGAAAACACCATCCTTATAGACAATGTCTCCATCGATGCACGATTTCCCGTTCTCCGGCAGAAACAATGGCTTGGGCTCTCCCTCCAAATCCGTAAACTCCGCATTGGCATAAGCATAATATATGACATCGGCTCCATCGCCATGCAGCATGGACCAATACACCATGTACTTTCCCGCCTCCGGGTCGTAGATAGTCTGCGGAGCCCATACACGCTTCAAATCCTCCTGACCTGAATAGCGCTTCTGTATATTGATAACGGAGTGAGACCAGTTGACCAAGTCGGTAGATTTCAGCAAAACCATGGCACGGTTGGAACTCCATCCATTGGCTGAAACCATATCTGTCACTACCATATAGAAAGTCTTGCCATCCTCGCAACGAAGGATATGCGGGTCGCGGACTCCCCCGGTGGAGCTGATGACTTTCGAGTCGATTACCGGTTCATTATCATTCAATGCCCAGTAGGTATAACCGTCCATGCTTACAGCATAGCGCACAGCTTCTTCATCGCCACTATTCCCAGTGAAATAAGTGAACAAATAAGCTACATAATCTTTTTCGGGAAAGGATTTTTGCCAGGAATATCCCGGAAGTGCAAACAACGACAATAACATTGCCGCCAAAAGCATCCGGAAAGTGTTTTTCATCCGTACAATCATAATCTTTTTATATTAAACCTTTTAACGGGTGTAAAATTAACACTATATACATTATAATACAAAGAAAGTGTATATGTTGTGTAACATATACACTTATTTAATCTCTCCAATCAGTCGGCATTCAAAAAACGCACCATCTCACAAGCTGCCAGCAGAAATGCCCCTACCCCAAAGTTAGCAGTAGAGTTGGCATCAACCACTTGTCCGGGAATGGCTTTCTCGCCAATCGGCTGTACATACCCTATGCGGCCATCGGGCTGCAAGGCTACAGTAGTCAGATAATTCCACGCCTTCATCACTACGGGTTGATAAGTAGCCTTGTCCAGCAAGCCGTTGTTCATCCCCCATAACAGACCATAGGTAAAGAAAGCCGTACCGCTGGTTTCAGGACCGGGAGCATGCTCAGGGTCGAGCATACTGCGTGTCCAGTAGCCTTCCGGCTGCTGGCAGGCAGCCACGGATTTGGCCATCGTCTGGAAGCGGTCTATGTACTCCTGGCGGTATTGGTCTGTTTCGGGCAGGTCTTTCAGTACCTTTGCCAAGGCAGCCAGCACCCAACCGTCGCCACGCGCCCAGAAGTCTTTCTTACCATTCACACTTTTATGTTTTGGATAAATATATTTGCCGTCGCGATAGTATAGGCCTTCCTCCGCATCGTACATGATGCTGTTGGCATAGGTCCAGTATTCATGCAGTTTCTCCAGATATAACGGATTGCCGGTCAGCTTGTACATCTTTGTCATAACGGGCATTACCATGTAAAGTCCGTCTGCCCACCACCAATAATCGTTCTTGTCCGTACTCATCTGGTATTCCATCACTTCGCGCGCACGGGCTATCTTCCCGGAATCCGGCTTCACGGTATACAAATCCGCATAAGTCTGGAAACAAATCTGATAATCACCGAAAAGCACATAATCATCACTCTCCCCATAGCTGTACTTCCACTCTTCCTTGTTGTCACTCTTCGCGCCTTTCCATTCATTATGTTCTGCCCACGCCTCGGAATAGGCATAGCATTCCGGATTACCGGTCAGGAAGAACACCTCCATGTTTCCCGTATGATAGGCGGCATTGTCCCAGAAAGAGCGCCCATGTTGCGAATGGGTCTCCTGCCAATAGTTGTTCACCCGATTGATAATCTCAATCACTTCTTCCGGTTTCGGCTGCTGAGCGGTGCATGAGAACAGTCCCCAGCAAAAAGCCAAACCCAATAAAAATAAGCATGTCGTTTTCATATACTAATACTGTTCTTTTATCTTATCACTTCCAATACATATACCGGTTGCGGTGCAAACTCCACAACCCGCTCTCCGTCTCCTTGCTTGGCATGCTGCACAAACAGATGCAGCCGCTTCCTGCTCTTCCACAATTCCGTGTCATGAGACGGTTCCCAGGCACCGACAGTGAAGTCGGTCAAATCGCTGATGCTCCACTTACTGTTTGCCACATCCGTAGCGTGCGCCAAAGAGACTTTGCTCCCCCGTTCTTCATCCCTAAATACATAAAATATCTCCCCGCCATCTACTACGATGCGCGGACGGGCCATCGGAATCATCTTCGTGCCTCCACCTTTCAGGGAAAACGGAGTGGTACGCCCGGAGACCTGGCGGCTGTGCCACATCTGCCCGTCATGCCAGACAATCCAGTATTGCGGGACGTCGCTGTCCGGGTCGCGCCAATAGGAAGCAATGTACGGATTGCCGCCTGCATCGGCACTCATGCTGGTCTGGTTTATCAGTTCCGAATTCTGAGGAATGCGGCAGGCATACTCTGCATTACCCAGACGGATGGGCAAATCATATTTCTTGCCATTTGCCTTATACCATGTTACGCCATTGTCAAAGGAACGGGCGTAGCATAGGTCATGGTTGGTTTCCACATGCCAAGTCTCGCGCCAGACCCACGACAGATGGATGGTTCCAAGCTCATCTACATATAGCTGCCAGTAAGCATTGCGCTTGTTCTCGCCATCAATCAGTACATCCTGCACACGGCTCCATTTCTTCTCCTTCAAGGAATAGCGGTTCATCACCAGGTTGCCCCGGCCGGAAGAACCGGAACGGTATGCAAACAGCAGGTCGCCTCCGGACAGCAGATAAAACTCCGGATAGGTTACATTGCCTTCATCCACGCCCGTCATGGGCTCCTTCTCACCCAATTCCAGTGAATGGGGTGCAATGCTGCGACAGTAGTTCAAGGGCTGTCCGTGATGGTCGAAGGCTACATGAATATACCCGTCACCATCCAGCATCATGCTGATGACGTTATGGGCATCCTTCACATTCCCTTTATACTGTGTGCGGTGCAGTGTCCACTGTCCGGCATGGAGGTTCCGTTTTCCAAGAGTCAGGAACCCTTCCGCATCATAGTAACTGATGTATTGCTCGTCACCTTGCGTCACCAGCGAATTATTACGGAATACGGCAGTGTTGACGGAAGTCTGGCTGTATCCTTTCCCCACTTCCACCAGATGCGTTTCGGGAAGGACACCGGCAGCACCCTGTGCACAGAGTGCCACCGGAAATCCACCAATCCCCCAAACAATTAATATAAATACTATAAAAAATGAATCAGTCTTACTCATAATAGGCATGGTCTTTGGGGAATTCTTCACCACCCCACGCCTTTTTCGAGGTCCATGCCTGCGGAGCATCTGTCCAGAACGGATGGTCGGCGGGCAAGCCCAGGGGCAAGAATGCCAGGGAAGCCATGTAAAGGCTGCCGTTGTTAGTATACCAGTCGGAGATATGAGGCTGGGAACCATTGAATCCCAATGTCAGAAAACCTTTCTCGTTGAAGTTCCGGTTGTCACCGAACATACGGTTGATGACAGCTGTCATGGCAGCACGTACCTGTCCGTTCGACAATTCCTTGGGCAACCATCCACGCCATGCCAACAAAGCCAATGGTTGGAGGGTACCGGTGCGGTAGGTAATGGAACGCCCGAATACGGGGAAGGCCCCCTCGGGAGAGATGAAACGTTCCAGAATCATGCCGAAACGCTGCATGCGCTTCTGGGCACGCTGGAAATTGCAATCCGGCGCATTCCATATCTTATTTTTTCCACTGTTCGTAAAGACTTCCAGACACTCCACATACATGGGATGGAGTACGAAGCTGTTGTAATAGTCAAAGGCAAATCCCGGTCCGTCGCTATAGAAGCCGTCACCTACATACCACTCTTCCACCTTGCGCAGAGCGGAGACAATACGGTAAGCATCACTCTTGGCACCAGCCTTGCGCAGGAAACATTCTACCGTAGACGAGAACAGCAGCCAGTTGGTATAAGGAGGGTCCACACGGCGCAACTGGGTGAACTCTTCAATGTAACGCCGTTTAGTCAAACTATCCAGAGGCACCCACAAAGCATCGTATCCTCGCAGGAAGCTTTCAGCAACATAAGCGGCATCGACCAGCGGCTGTCCCTCTTTCCGCCAAAGTAGGTAATCCTGACTTTCCGGGTCTACCGCCTGCGCATAACTTTTCAATGCCCACTCGCGGAGCTGCCTGCGCTGCTTGCCTTCGGCAGTGTCATCGTCCGGCAAAGAGAGCCAGGGTACCAACCCCGCCATCAGACGTCCGAAACATTCCATATAGGTCACCCGTTTGTCGCGTCCATCCCAAGTGGGGCTAAGCTCCACCTGCATATTTTCCTGGAGCTTCCCTTCACTCATATTGCTCAGTACCGGAGCAGCCATTTGATACAACACCCCGGCCCAAAGTTCGCGGTCTGTCACTTCCTTCTCTTTTTTCTTCTTGGCAGCCATTTCCTGAGCGGGCAGCAATAAAACTGCCACCAGCAGCAGCCATAAGTAGTTACTTTTTCTCATGATATTATTTAAGTTTGTTTTTCAATACTGCAAAATTACCCCATTCCCGGTAATTTCGGGGGCACTATTGTTTCAAAAAGGGGTAAATATCGGTCATTAGTACCCCAAAAGCTCAGAAATCACAAGAAAAAGCCTAAGATTAAACCGTGCTACGACGGAAGTGAATAAAGTATTTGCCGCTATATTTGTTTCTTCATGAACTGCACCAGTACGAGGGCAATGCAATAAGCTATAATCTGTTCAAACCAAAAGTCAAGTCCTTCAAACATATTACTCATTATTTTAATAGACACCCATTCCTTTTTCTGATAACAAAGGAAAGGAGTTTATTCGGAATAATGAATTTCCATACGACTCAAAAAATGTTCTATTTTTCCGGATTACAGACAAAACTGAGAATATCCACCAAGACACTGACTACTTCCATATTACATTAAATGTCCCGAAAACCGATATATTCTCCTGCCAAAAGACTATTTTTGCAACAAATATCCATAAGCATACCATGGCAGGCATCTATATTCATATACCTTTTTGCAAGACACGCTGTATCTATTGCGATTTCTATTCCACCACTCGCAGCGAATTGAAGCAGCAGTACATCCGTGCCTTGTGCACTGAACTGAAAACCCGCAAGGGTTATCTGAAGGAAGAACCGATAGAGACCATCTACTTTGGCGGAGGAACTCCCTCACAGCTCGCTCACGAAGATTTCGAGCAGATATTCCGGACTATCAAAGAGGTGTATGGAACAGAACATGCCGAAGAAATTACCCTCGAGGCCAATCCCGACGACCTGACGGAAGAATATGTGTCCATGCTGCGCACCCTCCCCTTCAACCGCATAAGCATGGGGATACAGACATTCGACGCCCCCACCCTGAAACTGTTGAACCGCCGGCACAATGCCGCGCAAGCCATCGCAGCCATACACCGCCTCCGCCAAGCCGGCTTCCGGAATATCAGCATCGACCTCATCTATGGGCTACCGGATGAAACAGACCAACGGTGGGAACGCGACCTGCAACAAGCCGTCGGCCTTGATGTGGAGCATATCTCCGCTTATCATCTGACTTACGAAAAAGGCACCCGCATCTACGAAATGCTGCAGAGCCATCGTATCAGCGAAGTAGATGAAGAGAGTAGCGTGCGCTTCTTCTCGGCGCTCATGGACACCCTGGGAGCCGCGGGGTATGAGCATTACGAAATATCCAACTTCTGCAAGCCCGGCATGTACTCACGCCACAACACTGCTTACTGGAAAGGCATTCCGTATTTGGGCTGCGGCCCTTCAGCCCACTCCTTCAATGCGGAGACAAGGGAATGGAACACAGCTTCTCTGGAAGGATACATAAAGTCCATTGAAGAGGGACACCGTTCCTCCGAAACAGAAATTCTGGATAAAGTGACCCGTTACAATGAATACATCATGACTTCCCTGCGTACCATGTGGGGAATCTCCCTGACATATACGGAAGAAGCCTTCGGCACAGAGTTGTGCCAATATTGCACGAAAATGGCAGCCCCCTACCTCCAAAGCCACAAACTGGAGATGCAGGCAGACCGCCTGCGCCTGACCCGGGAAGGCATCTTTGTTTCGGACGGCATAATAAGCGACCTGATGTTCATTGATTAACAGCAAAACCGGGAGACTGCATGACCGAACAAGAAGTCAGACGCTACTTGCGCCAAATGAAAGAAGAAGACTCGGAACGGGCTTTCCACAGTTTCTACAATCTGTGCAACGACCGCTTGTTCCGTATTGCCTGCTATTTCGTGAAGCACGAAGAATGGGCGCAAGAAATTGTGCTCGACGTCTTCATGAAGCTTTGGGAACAACGCGCCCGGCTGCCGGAAGTGAACAACATAGAGGATTACTGCTTTATCCTTACCAAAAATGCCTCCCTCAATTACCTGGAAAAAGAGAACCGGCACCCTACACTTTCGTCCGAACAGCTTCCCGAACTTTCCGGCCAAGCCGATTCCCCCGAAGACACTCTTATCAGCGAAGAACTGTTTGCCCGATATGTCAAGGCGCTCGACCGCCTGCCGGAGCGTTGCCGTGAAGTATTCATCCGCCTGCGCGAAGAGAAACAAAGCTATGCACAAGTGGCAGAGGAGCTAAACATCAGCACAAAGACAGTAGACGCGCAACTGCAAAAAGCACTCACAAGACTCAAGGAAGCATTGCTGACGGAGTGAACTCTGCTTCATCTTCCTTGCAAGAAGCCGCATATGCATGTATGAGATGTACATCTCGAGCTGCATGAGATACACATCTCGCACAACATGAGATGCACATCTCGAGCACACCTTCCCTATTGATTGAAACAGAGAAACAAGGAAGTCATACGTAGGCAGGACGGACTTTCACGGACAAAGAGCTTTAGATTAACATTATTTCAGGATATAGGCATAGGGAATTCCTGAAAAGGAGCTGTCTTTACATGCAGAAAAGGAGTCATAGGCTCTTAATAAATTGCCAAAAATGAAAGTGAATAACGAGAATTTCGACAAGGTACTGAACAAACTGGTTGCTTCTACCCGTTCCCCACGAGGACGCTTTACGGCAGAGAACAGCTGGAGGCTGCTGGAAAGCCGTTTGCTAAAGCGCCGCAGCATGAAGCGGTTCTGGATGCGTACAGCCAGTGCCGCAGCCGTAGTCCTGCTCTGTGTAACGAGCTGGGCAGCCTATCAGTTCTTATACGTAGCACCACCACGGGAAGCCATTCCCACAGAAGCCATACATACTACCGAGGAAACCCAAGTAATTCATAGCGTACTGACATTCGATCAGCAACCCTTGCAGGAAATCGTCCGTCAACTTTCCGAAACGTTCCGTACCGATATACGTATCGAAGGAGACAGCCTGAAGAACTATCATATGACAGCTACCTTCCGCGAAGGGGAGAGTCTTACAGAAATCCTCGACCTACTGAAGGACGCCGGCAACTTTACCTATAAAAAAGAAAACAACACTATTATCCTTACTACTAAACTTAACTGACAATGACCAGCTCTACTATCTGTTCGCACCACCGCATCAGAACCGTACTTCTGATGTGTGTGGTTCTTTTAAGCGCCTCACTCCATGCACAGGCACAAAACAAGGAAACACGTATAAACCTGAATATCCGTAACGCAACTTTAGAGAGTTTCGTGAAGCAACTGGAAAATGTAACCGGATTCTCCTTCATCTATGGGGAAGAAGTAAAGCTCACGCACCGCATCACACTGGAGATGAAACAAAAGAACATCAGTGAGATATTGCAACGTGCCTTTGAAAACGAACCCATCACGTTCGAAATATCCGGAAAGCACATTCTACTCCATAAGCGGCCCGTGCCGCAGAAACCCGTTAGCCGTAAGTTCACCATCAGCGGATACGTGACCGACGGAGCGTCTTCCGAGACGCTGATTGGTGCCAATATCCTTGAGAGTCGTCGTTCCACAGGTACTGCCACCAATCCTTTCGGTTTCTATTCCCTCACCCTGCCGGAAGGGGAAACGGAACTGGTTTTCTCCTACCTGGGCTACGAAAGCCGGCATAGCCGGTTCGAACTGACGAAAGACACCTTACTCAACGTCAGGCTGGACAGCAATAACCAGCTGGCAGAGGTCGTGGTGCTCTCGGACAAGCGGGAGGCCGGCATAGAAAGCACAGCCATGGGAGCGCATGAGATACCGATGACACAAATCAGGCATACCCCGTCCATATTGGGAGAAGCCGACCTGCTGAAGACCATTCAGCTGATGCCGGGTGTGCAAGCCGGTATGGAAGGTTTTGCAGGCATGTATGTGCGAGGGGGAGGTCCCGACCAAAACCTGGTTATGCTGGACGGAATTCCTGTTTACAACGCAGACCACCTGCTGGGAGTATTCTCCATCTTTACGCCCGAAGCGGTAAAGAACACCACACTCTTCAAAAGTTCTTTTCCTGCCCGCTACGGCGGGCGTCTTTCGTCTATAGTAGATGTACGGACCAACGACGGGGACATGCATAAATACCACGGCGCATTCAGCATAGGCCTGCTGACGGACAAACTGCATATCGAAGGCCCTATCTGGAAAGAACGGACCTCCTTCAGTTTCAGCGCACGAGCCATCCCCACCCTATTCTTCAAAAATCTCATTGTAGACAAAGACGACACCTATTCCGACAAATACAACTACTATTTTTACGACGTCAATGCAAAGGTCAACCATAAGTTCAGCGACCGTAGCCGCATCTTCCTCAGTTTCTACAAGGGGAAAGACCACTATCATTATGACAGTTACTACCACGGTGACAATTACGACAACAGCATTAAGAATTATTCCAAGGACAACAGCCATCTGAATTGGGGAAACACCATCGCCTACGGCCGCTGGAACTATGTATTCAACAGCAAGCTGTTTTGCAACACCACCGTCTCATACAACAAATATGAGATGGGGCTGGACGGAAACATGGAAGATACCTATACTGTCGCCAATAAAGTACAAGACAGATACTATTACTCCTCCAAGTTCAACTCCGGTATCCGTGACTGGAGTGCGCGTATGGACTTTGACTACACCCCCATGCCGCAGCACCACATCAAGTTCGGTGCAGAGTACATCCACCATACGTTCCGTCCGGGAATAGCTACCTCGAAAATACAAGATATAGATAATGGCGCCCTCCAGGAAGATACGGTTTACAATACCAGCAACAGCCATGCCATGCGCGGACAAGAAATCTCCCTTTACGCCGAAGACAATTTCAATGTAAACGCCAGGTTCAGTCTGAATGCAGGTGTACGCACATCGCTGTTCCACACACAAGGGAAAAGCTACTATTCGCTGCAGCCCCGCCTTTCCGCCCGCTATGACCTCGGACAAGGATATTCCGCCAAAGCATCCTATACGTGCATGGCACAGTATGTGCATATGCTGTCCTCCACTCCGCTGTCTATGCCTACCGACCTCTGGGTGCCCATTACCAAAGACATCAGTCCGATGTATGCCAACCAGTTCTCCATAGGAGGCTACTATTCCGGACTGCCGGGTTGGGAGTTCTCCGTCGAGGGATATTATAAACAGATGAAACACATACTTGAATATCAAGACGGTGTATCCTTCTTCGGCACCTCTACCAACTGGGAAGAAAAAGTGGAAATGGGCGAAGGCCGCTCCTTCGGTCTGGAACTGATGGTACAGAAAACATTGGGCAAGACTACCGGCTGGCTGGCATATACCCTATCCAAGACCGATCACCGTTTTAAGAACGGTACCATCAACCAAGGCCGATGGTTCCCCTACAAATATGACCGCCGCCACAGCATCAGCCTCAATCTCAGCCATAAGTTCAGTGACCGCATTGATGCAGGAGCTTCCTGGATATTCAATACCGGTGGATGTATCACTATCCCCGAAAAGGCCCATGAATCCGAACATCGTTTACAGCAAATACAAAAATGGATACAACGTATACTACGATGATTTCTACGAAAGTATTTATCATGGAAATACCGGACAGAAGAAAGCTCAAACTGTCATCAAGAAAATAACAATACTGCCTTGTATTCCTTCTGTTACCTATACTTATAGATTTTAAAAACAAATCCGGCATATGAAAACAAAAATGAAATTACACCTTATTATATATATAACTATTGTAAGCTTCCTAACAGCCTGCGAAAACGAAATTCCTTACAATCCCGGACAACAAGATCCGCAAATCATCATGAACGCCTTGCTCGAAACCGGACAAGCTGAGAATGATGTCTATCTCCACTTAGGCGAGGGCTATAGCATTGAACATTTGAACGAAGCAACTCTTTCCCTCTACATCAATGGCAAAATAGCAGAAACTCCGAAAGCGGTTTCCCCGGAAGAAATTTATGGGCATCTGGAAGGAGAACTTGATAAGGACATTTATGAATCATTACTGAAAAGTATACGTTTCAAGAAATATCGTCTGACCAGCACACTGCATCCCGGTGACAACATACGTCTGGAAGCCACTGCCGAAAACGGAAAATACCATGCCAGTGCCGAAGTCACCGTGCCACAGCCGATAGAGAGCCTGCACGTGGATACTTGCCTGGCCTACCTGCGCGAGTACAGCGGGAAAAACCTTTACCGCCAATACAAAATTACATTGCAAGACCGCCCCAACGAGAAGAACTACTACCGGCTGGACATTTGGAATGAC
>PPYE01643579.1_pt1 | contig 52342 bp, 43 predicted proteins | sample 1559881 | NCBI WGS metagenome assembly PPYE01 (sample SAMN08240022, study PRJNA423297) | Human gut metagenome, whole genome shotgun sequencing project.
CCATTTTATCAAGAGAGGTGGAAGCTAATTCTCAGCTTCTTATTGACGGCGTTAGGGCGCAGGACCATTTTATCAAGAGAGGTGGAAGCTAATTCTCAGCGATAGTTTAGGCTGCACGTGGCTGGTTACCATTTTATCAAGAGAGGTGGAAGCTAATTCTCAGCATCAGCTTTCGGTAGATACTAAGGTTCTCCATTTTATCAAGAGAGGTGGAAGCTAATTCTCAGCGGGTTTCAATCTCTCCGTGAGTTTCACTCCATTTTATCAAGAGAGGTGGAAGCTAATTCTCAGCCGGTGTGTTCTATTATGATTATGCGTATCCATTTTATCAAGAGAGGTGGAAGCTAATTCTCAGCGAATCGGTAAACCTATCCAGCTCACTGACCATTTTATCAAGAGAGGTGGAAGCTAATTCTCAGCAAATTCAGCAATGTTGTCGAAGTATTGACCATTTTATCAAGAGAGGTGGAAGCTAATTCTCAGCCACTGAGTATAACTCGCAGGATTTGACACCATTTTATCAAGAGAGGTGGAAGCTAATTCTCAGCGCATGTGATTATCCCCTCACCGCAAACCCCATTTTATCAAGAGAGGTGGAAGCTAATTCTCAGCCCACCATGCCCACAATGATGCAGCTACCCCATTTTATCAAGAGAGGTGGAAGCTAATTCTCAGCGGGGCTATCCACTGACCTGCAATAACGACCATTTTATCAAGAGAGGTGGAAGCTAATTCTCAGCCTATTAGGATGCACGATGCACGCTTCGTCCATTTTATCAAGAGAGGTGGAAGCTAATTCTCAGCCATTTTCAGGGGTTTTAATATCGAAAAACCATTTTATCAAGAGAGGTGGAAGCTAATTCTCAGCAGGCTCCCCAGTCTTCGTATTCTGATTCCCATTTTATCAAGAGAGGTGGAAGCTAATTCTCAGCAGGTGGGTGAGCTGGCTGTGTTTGCTGCCCATTTTATCAAGAGAGGTGGAAGCTAATTCTCAGCATGACCGACATGCAAATCTCAGACAAGCCCATTTTATCAAGAGAGGTGGAAGCTAATTCTCAGCATTTATGGAGATGATACGGTCACCGTATCCATTTTATCAAGAGAGGTGGAAGCTAATTCTCAGCATCAGAGAATAATTACACGCTCACCGGCCCATTTTATCAAGAGAGGTGGAAGCTAATTCTCAGCTTGGTGAATGTTCGGTGTATCCAGTTGGCCATTTTATCAAGAGAGGTGGAAGCTAATTCTCAGCCTTTCTATTTTTGTTTGATATTAATATTCCATTTTATCAAGAGAGGTGGAAGCTAATTCTCAGCCTGTATCTTGCCTTGATATTCCACAGTGCCATTTTATCAAGAGAGGTGGAAGCTAATTCTCAGCGAATCTAAAAACGGTGTTGTCAACTTCGCCATTTTATCAAGAGAGGTGGAAGCTAATTCTCAGCCCAGCTTTCGTGGAGCGTGGAAGGAAGTCCATTTTATCAAGAGAGGTGGAAGCTAATTCTCAGCTATTTCCGCATTGAATGCCTGGCGGATCCCATTTTATCAAGAGAGGTGGAAGCTAATTCTCAGCTTCAGTAACTAATCAGAGAAAGGAAATTCCATTTTATCAAGAGAGGTGGAAGCTAATTCTCAGCCAGGATACAATAATAGTTTTACCAAACACCATTTTATCAAGAGAGGTGGAAGCTAATTCTCAGCTATTTAGCCGACAGGTGTAGCAGGTCATCCATTTTATCAAGAGAGGTGGAAGCTAATTCTCAGCCTGCCAGAACAGCTTCCCCGTCAGCGATCCATTTTATCAAGAGAGGTGGAAGCTAATTCTCAGCATTACGATAATCTCGCGAAGCTAGTCACCCATTTTATCAAGAGAGGTGGAAGCTAATTCTCAGCACATCGCGCGACTATATTGCGCCTATCACCATTTTATCAAGAGAGGTGGAAGCTAATTCTCAGCTTGTGATGAGCGTAGATAATGCTCACGACCATTTTATCAAGAGAGGTGGAAGCTAATTTTCAACCGCTACCATATTAGTGAGTCAACATCTTTTTATCAAGAGCCAACTTGGCTTGATGAAAAGTTCTACCGGATACTAAATAAAAGTATTTTTAAATAGTTTTATCGTTACTTTTGATGAATATATCTATAACGTCTGGAGGCTAATATTAATAAAGGCTCCTGCTAACAAGCACAAACCTCGGATTATAGCTTAATGTTGGTTTGCCTTAGCCACGCAGTAGATAATTACTGTCAGATAAATGCAGCCAGCCCACGTGTCACTGATACGCGCAGTTATTGTTACCACCACAATAGTTGCAGTATATTCAGTTGCTGTTATCCTTTTCGTGTTTCGGTATAGAATGTCTTCTTATATTTGGATAAGTGTTGTCCAGACTTTTCGTATTGGACGTTTATAGCATATATTTCGTACCCCTGATCGACTAGGGACCCTACATATGCATAGCGTTTGGTCTATTGAGAGCACTACATTTGGTTGTATCCACGCAGGTATTGATCGAATTTCGAGATGTGATAGGTCAGCAGCGGCAGCTTTAAGGTTTTGTCTCGCTGAATATCGCGTGAAAGAGAGTTTTTGTGCGTCCTCGTTTTGTTTATGTGTTCAAAATAAATGGTGGTTTACTGCTGAATTACAAGGTATTTTAGTGAAAGGATGTTTATTATGAAATTGCTGGTGGTAAAACACGCAGATACAAAATCCGTTTTGCCGGTTTTCCACATTTTTTGTTTTTGTATTTGCGTGTTTTACCACCAGGAGCCAAGATAAGGATATATATAGAGGGACATGTATCAGAGGTTAGTTTCCTTTCCCCTGTGTGCTATAATGACAACTAAGATCCGGTGATCGTCCCGTATGGGGACTTTTACCGGATCTCTTTTTTACATATGAGCGCAGAATATGAGCGCACAAACGTGTATTAATTAGCAATTAAAGTGCCATAAGCTGGTGCTTGGATATACATCTGGCTAGTAACGCCTATCAGAGGGGCATAGTGGGAACCCGGGTAAGCGTTATTCACACACGGAGGTCCTTGCGGTACATGGTTTATTCATAATCTTTATTATTGGATTATTGGGGGGGGGAGAGAGAAAAAAAAAGAACCGCAAAGAACGTGCGATGCAGTATCTGAAGGCCGCTCCTCATCTTTGTCTATAAAAAACAGAAGCATTAGAAATTGGAACAAATACTGCCCTTGATCCGAGGTTCCCTTAACTCAGGATCGCGCTGAACCGCTCAGATACAAGGCTCCCAGCAACACGCCGGCGGAATCGGCAACGCTGCGGGTTCCTATAGTCAGCATATAATAAACATATTGCCTGTATAGTAAAAAGTAATCTTATTATAGGCGAAACAGAAAAGGGTTGTTTTTTGAGAGGAAAACAAAAAATGAAAACTAAAAGTAAGATATTTGGCAGTATACTTGTTGTTGCTGCGATGCTTTTTGCGGGTATGACAGCGGCGACTGCTCCGCAGGTAGCACACGCAGAAAATGAAGGAACGGGCAAACCGGAAGTTAAGCTCGCCAAGTATTTCAGCACAGATGCCAAGGCTGAGTGCAGCCAGGATAAATCGTCTGCGCAGCCATACAGCGGTACATTGAAAGCTGATATCCCGCTGGCCACTGCTATGCCAGATTTTTCTGACAAGCTTCCGTCAATGGGATTCCCCTGGGATGAAACTAAAACTACTGATGCTTACATTTACTATACGCTTACGTTTCCCAGCAACGTAGTAGTTGACAGTACGGATGTGTCAGTCACGTCTAATCTGATCAAGAAGAATGTTAAAGCCCCTGTACAGAATGGGAACTCTTATACTTTTGCACTCCAGATGAACGAAGACTGGCCCACTATCAAACGCAATTATGCTGCTGACAAGGCTAAGGAGGACGCAGGTGCGAAAACGGTAAGCGTCAGCATCCGCTACCACTCTGCTTCCGCTACATCTGAAAAGCAGTACATCACCGGTTCAGGCAAGCTTGATTTCTGGACGGGCAGGAGTTTCTTCAGCGTCAAGACCCATGTAGGTGTAGATGAAGCTTCGCCTATGAAGGTTGAAGCTGCTGATTTCACCCAGGCAGGCTGCCCGTCGAAGCCTGCTCCGCTTCCGGAAGGCGAAACTACTGCGGACCTGACTGCCGACCTGCTCGGCAGCGTAGACGGTTCTGCCCGCGACACTGCGCATAACTACGTGCTCTCAGCACAAAGCAAGAAGTCCGTATTCTCAGTGACCGGTACGCTGCACGTCAATGACCTGGTTAAAGGCCAGATGGGCGAGGTTATCAAAAAGTACAATGAAACTCCTGAGCTCTTCTCGGATATTGCGCTCAGCAAGGTGAAGTTCAGTTTCGATGCTAAGCTCACCCTCCCTCAAGAGCTCAAATTTACCACGGCAGATGCCCAGTCCCGCATTGCATCCCAGCTTGAAGGCGCACCCGGATTTGAGGTAAAGAACAGTACTGTGTCTGCAGACGGCAAGACGGTAAACATCACTATCGGTTTGAAAAATCCGGAAGGCATCACGGATTTCGCCCAGCTCAAGAGCCTTATTGATAGCCTTGATAAAGATCTGTCCGTTACGGTTGGCGGTATCACCTTCACCGATGATGCAAAACCGGATACTGACTACACTATTGAAGGTGCTGCGGGCGGCAAGTTCAGTGCTTCCGCTGCGCAGAACGGCGCCACACACGAGTTTGCATACTCGTATACTGCAGCGCAGAAGCCGGATGAGGCTGATTCCGTAAAGCCGAATGCTCTTGCCCTGACTGTGAATTATGTGAAGGCTGTCCCTATGGACCTCCCATCCGATCTGCTCGGTGCAGAAACCGGCAAAACCCGTGTTACTGAACATGATGAAGTTTATACCGCTTCCAGCAGGAAGTCTGTCCTGACCATGTCAGGTGCATTGCATGTGCGCGACATTGTAAAGAAGCAGATGAAAGAAATCGAAGAAAAGTACGGCCAGGCTTCCGGCGGTTTTGAAAAGATCGGCCTGAGCAATGTAGATTATGGTTTCACCGCTACGCTTACCCTTCCTGAAGGCATGGAGTATAGTGATACGGATATCTCCAAGATCACTCTTGAGGGTGCCCCCGGGTTTGAAATCAGCCAGGACCCTGCACAGACATTCTACAAGGGGCGCACTGTAACTGTGCACTTCTCGCTCAAATCTAAAATAGTGAATTACAGGCAGCTCAGCGACACCATCAAACAGCTCCAGGATACCCTGTACGTCAATGTGCCTGGAGTAAGATTCGCCAAGGGTTCCAAGGCGAATACGAACTACACGATCAGAGGTACTGTATCGGGCACTTTCAGCGCCAGGGCTACACTTTCTGGACGCACTATCCCGTTCGCATTCGAGTGGACCGGTGTGCAGCAGCCAGATGAGGCTGATGCAGCGGCTCCGGAAGGTATCAATTTTACGGTGAAATACAGGCCGGAGGTAAAGCCGCGGCCGCAGCCTAAGCCAGAATCTAAGAAGAATGTCCCTGCAACCCCTTCCAGTAAGAAACAGGATGGCCGGCTTGCGCGGACAGGTTCCGGAATTATGGCTCTTGTGTTTGCAGCTGCAGCGCTTGCCGGTGCTGGCATAACCCTTGCCGGCAGGAGGCGCAGCACATTGCAGTAGGGGAGTCATGGTAAGGCAGATCCAGCGGGGATTTGACGGCCAGGTTTGTACCTGTAAGTCCCAGGCAATCTGCTGAAAGCCGAAACTATCGAAATATGAAAAAGTGCCCTGTCGTCTTCGGATGATGGGGCGCTTTTGTATATCTTGTATATCTGCGGAACGTAATAAGACTTGACGATGGTGGTAAAACACGCAGATACAAAAATAAAAAATGTGGAAAACCACCAGGATGGATTTTGTATCTGCGTGTTTTACCACCAGAGGTAGATGGTTAGGGATAAATGACCGTGAAAGATAGCTATCCGTGTACGGGATCAACCTTTGTTTTCTCTCACGGGCCTATGATATCCATGTTAGATATTGGGCCGTCCCGACCGAAGGGTGAATTTCTGTAAGCGCTTATTTATGTTTTTATAGAAATGATTCGTTTATTCCCCTGGAATGCCCGTTCAGTCAGCAGGGTTGTTTATACTATTATTAATGGTATCCATTGGGAGCTCTGGATAGGGATCCTAATGGGTATTACTGTCTGTTGAGGGTTCATGCCGAAAGGTTTTGCAGGTGGCCGATAAATATAGATTAAATAAAAGAAGTATACATTACTGATCAAAAAACAGTATATGGCGAATAAGCACTAAATAATTTGAGCTGACTGGCGAGGTGGAAAGGAATCACGTTTTCTATAAGAACCGTTTTAGCATAACTATTGCGGCCGGCCTGTATACGCTTACGGATATGGATAGGCAGGAGAATCCGGCTATTGTGATCGGCTCTTCCTGCAGCGGTGTGAAGGAGCAGGGCCCCGGTATTTATGCGGAATTCGGGTGACTTTTAGTGCATATAGTACAGTTAACGGTTATGGGTATAGGGACGTCGCATCCAGTCTGGTTATCGGATCCAACGGAGCCAGAGGATCCCGCGGGGCTCGCATCCGTCCAGTCCCGGGCTTTCCGCGCAATGGGGACAACGGTCCGTATACAGATAGCGGCTGAAACGCAGGATCGCGCAGATGGGCTCCTTGATGATTCTGAGCGGCTGGTCCGCCACTATGAGCACATGTTCAGCGCAAACAGCGGCAGCTCAGACCTTATGCGCATCAATAAGAATGCCGGCCACACAGCTGTGGAAGTGCAGCCTGAACTGTACAGCCTTATTTCCCTGGGAAAAACGTATAGCAGGATCCCCGGGAGCAATCTCAATATTGCAATAGGGCCGGTAGTAAAGCTATGGCATATCGGGTTCTCCGATGCAGCCGTGCCGGATGGCCGTGCTGTCAAGGAGCGCCTGAGCCTCACGGACCCTTCCGATATCATCATGGATGATGCCCGGCATACTGTTTTCCTTGCGCATGAAGGCATGGAGATCGACTTGGGGTCGCTGGCAAAAGGGTATATAGGGGATATTGTTGCCGACAGGCTGAGGGAATGCGGCGTACCGTCTGCACTGCTGGATTTTGGCGGGAATATTATTACAGTCGGGAAGAACCCGGAAGGCAGGGCATGGAATATCGGCATCCAGGATCCGGCCGGAAGCCTCGGCAATTATTGCCGTATTGTACACGTTGCGGACGGGTCTGCAGTGACTTCGGGCATTTATCAGAGAAAGCTCACAGTGGGAGACAGAACGTATCACCATATTATCAGCCCTGTTACGGGATATCCTGTCACGTCCGATATGGCATCAATAACCGTGCTGGCCGGGCGCTCTGTGACCTGCGAACTGTGGACTACCGTCCTTTTCGGTGCTTCCGCGAGCGTGATAAGGCGTATTGCCGATGAGCTGAGCGGGATCTCAGTTATTACCGTTGATCGGTATGGCACGGTCAAAAGATATGGGCAGCGATAACAGCTGCCCGCATTTCCAGAGGTCTTTAGTAGAATCGCAGTGTGATATCAGTGCACAGTACCCTGGCGCGGTACCATATAACGGCGTTAACGGAGGTATAGTTTGAAGTTTGTTGCGATTGCGGGAACGAATAAGACCGGCTCTACGAACCGCATGTTGATTGAGTTTATCCGGAGCCGGTACTCGTATAAAGCTGAGATAGAGGTACTCGATATATCAGGGCTCCCTGTGTATTCGAAGGTGCCGGAGCGGGAGGTCCCTCAGCGCGTCCTTGATCTGGCGCAGGCGGTATCCGGCAGTGACGGCGTTATTATTTCAACGCCGGAGTATGACCATTCAGTTCCTGCTGTACTTATGAATGCGCTGGAATGGCTGTCTTACGGCATTCATCCGTTTTATAACAAGCCGGTCCTTATAGTGGGGGCTTCTTTCGGCACCCTTGGGACTTCGCGCGCGCAACTGCATCTGCGCCGTATGCTGGATGCCCCCGAGCTTCATGCTTTTGTCCTGCCAAGTTCGGAATTCCTGGTTGACCATTCGCTGCAGGCTTTTGATGATAACGGCCAGCTTAAGGATGGGAAACTGGCAGCCAAGCTGGATTCTATGGTTGATTCTTTTATAGAGTTTGCTTCTGCTGCCGGAAGTATTTCTCCGCGGCAGTATGAGCAGGAAGATATGAAACGGTATGCGTATGTTTCATCCCCGGATTCACCGGTCTATGATGAATGGCGTTCTGCACGCGGATCCTCTGCGGAGGATGCAGCATAGGGGCCGTATGCGAAGTGTCGTGTACCTGGCGTAATAAGTTTTGGAAATAAGAAATAAGGGAAAAATAAGAGAAAGCAGGTATCCCAGGATATCTGGATTACACAAAGGAGTTTATATGAAATTTGCGGCGATCAGCGGATCCATAGATAAGGGTTCGTATAATACGAAACTGCTGATGTTCATGGCAAACCGGTTCAGGAACATGGCTGACATTGATATCCTTGATATTTCGCAGGTACCCATGTTCAATGAGTCCGATGATCAGACGGACAGCGAGATAATCCAGTATCTGGCAGCAAAGATCAGCAATTCCGACGGCGTTATTATCGCGACTCCCGAGCATGACCACACTACGACTGCTGCGCTTAAAAGCATTATTGAATGGATGTCATATAAGATACATCCGTTTGAGGGCAAGCCGATCCTTCTCGTTGGTGCTTCGTGGACGGACCAGGGGTCTTCGCGTGCGCAGCTGGATGTCCGCCAGATACTCGAATCCCCTGGGGTAAATGCTGTTGTAATGCCCAGCGATGAATTCCTGCTTGGCAATGCCCTTACTGCTTTTAATGAGAACGGCAATCTGAAAGATGAAGGCACCGTTGCATTCCTGACAAGCGTTATGCAGAAATTTGTTACCTGGGTGAAGGTCATGAGGGCTATGAGCGGTGATGCACGCAGTGAGGCTGACGATGAGGACCTTACTGCAAGCTCAGTTATTGATACGACAGTTGAAGATGTCGATATGACTGCTGATGACTGGGTGGAACAGGCAGCTGAGAAGACCGGTGCTGCGCGCGGCAGTGATTATGTTGTTCTTGACAGAGGTATCCTTACTGTTGACCAGCTTAACTGGTTCCTCAACACTATGCCGATGGAGCTGACGTATGCTGATGACAATAATCAGTTTATCTACTACAATCATAACCTGCCGTCTGATAAAATGCTTGCCCCGCGTGAACCGGAGCAGGCGGGCGACCCTATGTCTGTTGTGCATCCGGAGCGTGCTATCCCCGGAGTCAAACGTGTGATCCATGCGCTCCGTACAGGCAAAACAGACCTGGTGTCGATGCCTGTGCCCGGGAATAAAGTAAATTCTAAATATATAATGCATTATTATAAGGCGATGCGTGATGCTGACGGGCGTTACCGCGGTGTCAACGAGTGGGTGCTTGATGTGTGGCCTGTTGTCGAAGCATATATAAAGAGGACAGGGCAGAAGCTGGTCCCGGATGGGAACGCCGGTAAAGCTGATGCTGCGTCAAGTGCTTCTGTAAGCGGCTCCGGCACACAGGATGACGGTGCAGAAGCAATATCATCGGCCTCTGTATCTGATGCATCTTCTGCTGCTGGCAGCGAACCTGGAATCGGCGTTATCGGCGGTGCCGACGGCAGTGCTGATGCGGGAAGCAGTGCATCTGTCAGCTGATAAATATCCAGACTGATGCCTAACTGGCAGATTTTGGCGCTATTCTGTCTATCGCTGCCAGTTCATCATCGCTGAAAGCCGTCTGTGAAACTGCCCTGGCGCAGTCGAGTATCTGTGAAGGCCTGGATGCGCCAATGATCACTGTGCTTACGGGGCCCTCCGGTCCATCTCGCAGCACCCATGACAATGCCATCTGCGCCAGGCTCTGCCCGCGGCTGCGCGCTATATCATTGAGCTGGAGTATCTGGCTGCGGCGCGGCCGGATATCGCTTTCATGCAGGAATCTCGGATCATGGCCTGCCCGGCTGTCAGCAGGGATACCATCCAGATAGCGGTCGGTGAGCAGCCCCTGCGCCAGCGGGGAATATACAGCCAGGCCGATTCCTGCTTCCTGTGCCGCAGCCTTGAGCCCGCCCCGGCGGATATCTTCTTCAGTGCCGTCATTCTCGATATGCCTGTCGAAAATGTTATACCTCACCTGGTTGATGACGAACGGCGTGTGCATCCTCTGCAGCAGTGCTGCTGCCTCCCTGGTATGTGCAGCATCGTAATTGGAAATGCCTGCATATAGTGCTTTGCCTGAGCTGACAGCCTGCGCAAGTGCGCCCATCGTTTCCTCAAGGGGAGTATCGGGATCCATACGGTGGCTGTAAAAAATATCAACGTAGTCCAGGCCTAAACGGCTGAGGGACTGGTCAAGGCTCGCCATCAGGTATTTGCGTGACCCCCAGTTGCCGTACGGTCCCGGCCACATATCGAAACCGGCTTTTGTAGTGACCAGCATCTCATCGCGATAGGGTTTAAGGTCCATTGCCATGATCTTCCCGAAATTGCGCTCGGCAGCCCCGTACTCCGGGCCGTAATTATTGGCAAGGTCAAACTGGGTGATCCCTGCATCAAATGCCGTCCGGCACATCTGACGCATAACAGCAAAATCAGAAATATCACCGAAATTATGCCATAAACCAAGCGAGACCTGCGGCATTTTCAGCCCGCTTCTCCCGCATCGGGAGTAAGGCATACGGCCGTCATAGCGGTTATCGTCTGCGTTATAGCGAGGGGTCAGGTCCATGTGCGCTCCTTTAGATGGCTGCCGGTGCTGATACTGTCCAGATGTCAGTTATGCCCTTATTATACTGCCGTAAGGATGTACCTGCCTGCAGCGTAAAACTATTGTGCTGAAAAATTAAATGGCTGAGAGTATTATATAAATCCAGATAAACTTGATATCCCGTATCAAGTATTATGGATTTTGACCTGTGACAGTTTTTAGGTGAAGTATGGCTGAAGTTGTGATTGTCAGTGCTGCGCGCACGCCGATCGGTACCCTTAACGGATCGTTATCATCGGTCACGGCTGTGGAACTGGGCACGATAGCGGCAAAGGCAGCGATCCGGCGTTCGGGGATCAGCGCCTCTGATATTGGACAGTCGATTTTCGGCAATGTGCTCCAGGCGAATAATGGGCAGAATATAGCACGGCAGATTGCGCTGCGTGCCGGTATGGACACTTCCAGCACTGCTATGACGGTGAATGAAGTATGCGGGTCAGGGCTTAAAGCTGTGCGTATGGGGCAGGCTGCGATCCTGCTGGGCGATGCCGATGTCGTCCTTGTCGGCGGTACGGAAAGCATGAGCAATACCCCTTACTATGCCCCGGATATGCGGTCCGGGCATAAATATGGGAGTGTGGAGTTCGTTGACGGGATATTCAGGGATGGGCTTTCTGATGCTTTTACAGGCCAGCCTATGGGGATGACTGCTGAGAATGTGGCGAAAACTTTCGGGATAACACGCCGGCAGCAGGATGAATTTGCCCTGGGGTCCCACATCAAAGCTGTGAATGCCCAGCTCAGCGGTGCTTTTGATAAAGAGATAGCCCCTGTCCCTGTTCCCGCCGGACATGCCGGCGATCACAGCATTCTTGTTGACAGGGATGACGGCCCGCGTGACGATACTGATATGGAGAAGCTTGGCCGCCTGCGGACGGTTTTCGTGAATCCTGGCTGTGCGGCAGTAGGATCCGGCGGTTCCGGCTGCGGTGAACTCGGGCATGGCAAGAATGGACGCGGGGAGCCCGGACGTAGTGATTCTGGTTTTCCAGATAACTCGGGTACAGCGCAGGATACTGATACTGCAGGTCCCGCTGATACTGTACAGACCCAGGGCACGGTGACTGCCGGCAATGCCAGCGGCATCAATGACGGTGCCGCCGCGCTGGTGCTTATGCGCAAAGACCTTGCCATAGAGCGCGGCATCAGTTATCTGGCTGAGATATCAGGCTACGCGGAAGGCGGTATCGACCCTGATTTTATGGGTTATGCGCCTAAGCGTGTGATTGAAAGGATGCTCCGTAATACGCATTCAGCTATTGAGGATATCGACCTGTTTGAAATAAATGAAGCATTCGCGTCACAGAGTATTGCAGTCATGGATCAGCTGGAGATCCCTGAAAATAAGTTGAATGTTAATGGAGGGGCTATTGCCCTGGGGCATCCTTTGGGCGCATCCGGGGCGCGTATCCTGGTGACTCTGCTGTATGCGCTGCGCGCGCGCAAAAAGGCGACAGGTGTTGCCGCTTTATGTGTCGGCGGCGGTATCGGCGTGGCAATGCAGATCCGGATGGCTGACGGGACAGACCGCTGATGTGCAGGCAGGAACAGCCGGATAATCAGGCACAGCACGGGGAACAGGCTGTGCGCAGGGAGCGCAGGGAGCCGGTGTTTCGTGGAGGATCCGAGGAGCGCGAAGTACGTGAGGTGCACGGGGATGGCGAGACGGGCAGCGGGTGCGCAGTACGTGAGTTGCGTGAGATGCGCGGATCTAAATTCTACCGGTTATCCCCTCAGGGCCGCCTGCAGGTTCTGATGCAGGAAGGCGTCATTACTGCGGAAGATATGCAGGAGATCGCCGGATTTACAGGGCTGGATGCTGATGCCGCCCGGAACCTTATAGAAAACCAGATAGGGCAGTTTGCCCTTCCGATGGGTATAGTCCGGAACCTTGAAGTTAACGGCAAAATATACCAGGTGCCTGTAGTGACGGAGGAACCGTCCGTAGTTGCTGCGGCCAGCAACGGTGCGCGGATTGCACATGCAAATGGGGGAGTAACAGCGCAAGCCGGTTCACATTGCGTAACAGGAGAGATAATTTTCAGCTGCGGCAGCGGCGCCAATAGCTGCGGGGCTGCCGGTGATACTTGCGACGGCATTGAGGCTGCGCGGATCGCCCGCATACTTGAAACACATAGTGATGATATCCGTACTGTGGCCAATGCTGCCCACCCTTCGATAGTCGGATACGGAGGAGGCCTGCTCAGCCATAAGGTTGAGATACTTGGCGGTGGTGTACCGGCGGGCAGCAGCAGCCCAATGCCTAAGGAAGGGGAATCGGCCGGCAGAGAAGGCTTAGCGGGCAGAGAGGATCCGGGTGGCAGCCTGAATGGCAGCAGGCCGGGCAGTAGCTGCAGGCCGAGTGGTTGCAATAGCTGCAAGCCGTATGATTGCAGTAGCTGCAGGCCGGAGGGATTTGTTAAGCTTTCCCTGATTATTGACCCGTGCGATGCGATGGGCGCCAATATTGTGAATACAATATGCGAAGCTGTTGCCGCTGCAGCGGAAGGCTGGACGGGATGCAGGGCACTCACTGCAATACTCAGCAATAACGTGCCCCCAGCTTCGGCCGCATCTGCGCGCGTAGAAGTGCAGCCGCATACGCTGGTAACCCGGTCATACGGCGGTGAGCTTATTGCTCGGCGCATTGCGGAGCTGTCTGTGCTTGCCCGGACCGACACTGACCGTGCGGTGACCCACAACAAGGGGATCATGAACGGCATTTCAGCCGCCGTGCTTGCTTCCGGTAATGATACGCGCGCAGTTGAGGCTGGCGCCCACGCATTCGCTGCGAGGACGGGGCGTTATATGCCTTTGAGCGAATGGGCTTTGAACAGCAGGGGCAATTTGTGCGGCGAGATCCGTATCCCACTGCAGGTCGGCATTATTGGCGGTGCCGCCGGCGCCCTTCCGATGGCACGTCTGGCTAAAAAAATCGGCGGCTATCCATCTGTGCAGGAGTTCCAGTGTGTCCTTGCTTCCCTGGGCCTGGTGCAGAATCTTGCAGCTTTGCGTGCCCTTGCCGGGCCGGGTATCCAGCAGGGCCATATGGCGTTGCATGCGAATGCGCTCGCTATGGCTGCAGGCGCGCAGGGGAGTGAGATCGAACAGGTAAGCCGTATTCTTCAGGGGCGTGATAAAAATCTTGAAGCTGCAGCAGAAATACTGGCAGATATCCGCGGAAGCAGAAGGCCTGAGGAATCTGAGGAACCTGAGGAAGGCGGTATCCACTAATGGCAGCCGTAGGCATTGATTCGATCGGGTTCTATACGCCCGGTTTTTATATTGACCTCAGGGAGCTTGCTGAGGTACGCGGTGTGGATCCTGATAAGTACAGTATCGGGATAGGGCAGGATGAGCAGGCGGTCACACCCTCCAATCAGGATATAGTGACGATGGGCGCGGCGGCAGCTGTAAAGGCCTTGTACTATTCTGCGCAGTACTGTTCTGCACAGCCGCCCCGGCAATCACAGCCGGATGATATCGGACTTGTTATCGTGGGCACGGAATCAGGCGTTGACGCGAGCAAAGCTTCAGCGTTATTTATCCATGGCCTTATAGGGCTGTCCCCGTGGTGCCGCTGTATTGAGATCAAAGAAGCCTGTTTTGGCGGCACCGCAGGCCTGATGACTGCGTGCGACTATGTGCATACCCATCCGGGGAAACGCGCACTTGTGATAGCGTCGGATATCGCCCGGTATGGGCTCGGCACGCCCGGCGAGGTTACCCAGGGGGCCGGGGCGGTTGCCATGGTTGTTTCTGAGGATCCGCATATCCTCACTGTGGAACCGTATACTACAGCTTATTCGCATAGTATCAGCGATTTCTGGAGGCCGGTCTATACAGATTCCGCAATTGCACGCGGCAGGTATTCTACGGAACAGTATATAGGTTTTTTCCGTAAGGTATGGAGCCGTTTCAGTGCGGAAGCCGGCCTGACGCTTGATGATTTTGCCGCCATGTGCTTCCACCTGCCCTATACAAAGATGGGTATGAAGGCGTTCTCCTCCATCCTCGGTACGGTTGGCAGCGAAGCCCGCAAGCAGCTGGAGCAGAGGTATCACAGCAGCATCGTATATTCGCGCCGAGTTGGAAATATATATTCGGGATCGCTTTATCTGGGCTTTCTCTCCTTGCTGGATAATGACCATTCGCTGGCTCCGGGGGGCAGGATCGGTTTCTTTTCCTATGGCTCCGGGGCTGTCGGGGAATTATTTACAGGTATACTGCAGCCGGGGTTTGGGGCCAGGCTGCATGCCCGGCATAATAAAATGCTTCTGGATCAGCGGCATAAATTGGATATTGATGAATATGAACGGTTATTTACGAACCCAATCCCATACAGCAGTGAAGACTTCACAGCTGACACAAAGCATGCTGATCCTCGGAACCCTTTTGTCCTGAAAGGGGTCAAGGACCAGGAACGGATCTATGGGAAGCAATAAGTATACGGCGTTTCTCCCTCAATCGCAGTGGTAGCCTGTAAGTATTCGGGTATTGAGCTGTTAAGAGGAAGATTATGGCGCGAGTATACAGGGACCTGCTTATCAGTGATCTTAATGATGAAGCTGCAAAAGTTAAAACTGAGATAGAACTTGCACAGAAACAGGTGTCTCAGCTGTCGATGGACCTTGCCGATAAAGGGCTGCAGGGCAAAGCGTATAATGCTGTCCAAAAACACCTTGACAGCCAGCGTCTGGTAGCTAAATCCCATTATCTGTTTTTTTCTGCACTGTTTGAGGCTGTACAGAGGCATGTAAATCTGGCACAGGGGCTCCTGCTGTCAGATAAAGCATGCGGTTTCGTAGATGACGGGCAGCTGGATGACCGTATCCGGCGTATTACCGCTTTGCTTAGCAATCCTCCCCAAATTCCGAGTACGGCTGAAGGAGTTGAACCAAGCAGGCAGGACATGGCAAATAGCTCGGAGAAGATGTATATCGACCCGACTGATGGTGCAGGGTCAGCATATATGAAAACTGTTGATGCTGATATTTCGTATATAAGATTCTCCCGCGCAGCTTTAGAGCGCCTTCTTGCTGTGCTGCAGAAGATCTGGACTGTTTATAGGGATTATACTGTACAACAGAGGGATATTTATTCCTCTGCCGCAGCAATGGTATCAGAGAAGGGCATGCTTTCCCAAGTACTTTCCGCCGAAGCTGCTGCAGCTGAAGGGAATGGATGGGTATTCCCGGCTGGGGTGCGGGATGAGATAGACTGGGCATTTTCCCGTCAGCGGATCAAAGATGCAGATAGGATAATCGATAGCAGGGTGAAGGATCCTGCTCAGCGTGAAAAGCTTAAAAAGGCTGTGCGCGATATATTTGCTGATGATACTGTAGGCGCGCCGGAGATATACGATAAGGGCAAGCTTAACAGTATCAATTGTTCCGTTCTGGCACTCCTTCCCAGGTATTTCTTTACCGCTGCAGATGTCCATAACATTACGGCAGCACTTGATAGTATGTATGCTGCTAAAGACTGGGCAGCGCTGTCAAGGTTCGTGGAGTTGCAGATACCGCGGGTGCCTATCGGGCCGGGAAGAAAAAGTATAGACAGGCCCTGCTGGAAATATCAGGGTTCAGTATTGCTCGATTTATTAAGTGTATATGCGGATTCCCGGTGTAATAATGATGCGGTGTTTTTGAAAGATGAAAAGTATGGGAAAACTATACTGGATCATGAGAGGCTGGCTTCTGTGATAATGCAGGCTAACAGTATGGCTTCAAAGAGCATCTGGACGTTGGAAGGGTATAACCTTAAATTTAAGTTCAGCATCCAGCCAGGAAAATATAAAAAGGATGAAGCCGACAACAATTATGATGCGGCATATGTAATGACCCGGTTCAATGGGATCGTAGGGGAAAAAAGTGAGATCAGGCATTCGGATACGGGGTCTATTTTCCGTACGGTGAGTCTGGGGATAGTTGGCAATCCCCAGTCTGTATATGCCCTTGAACATTTCTTAATAGTTGGTTCAAATAATGAGAATATTGGTATAGCTAAAAAGACGTTTGGCAGTGTGACAGACTGGGTGATTGGGGAACTGAGAAGCGAGGTAATAAAAGAAATGTTTGGCGGTGCTTCTGGAGTAAGCTATGTGGCTGGTTTCGTGGCAGCATTGATCAGTGCAGGAATTGGAATCCACGATGCCCAAGTTAAGAAGGAAGAATGGGAGAGGTTTGCCAGGAAGATAAACGATAAAACTAATGATATACATGGTACAAAGCGTGCTATCATCCGCGACGATTCGCGTCTGAACATTTACGGATGGAGCTCGGGGACAGTCCGAAACCACACTACAGCTGAGACGTGCAATAAGCTGTATACAAATACTTCGCTTGTTAATGCTGCAATTGAAGAGTATTACCGGCGGACACATGTCAGGGTTGATTTTAATGATGTTATGAATAACCTTGTGGGCAGCCTAAAGAAGAATAGAAAGCAGGTACAGGAGTTTATGAAGTGGCTGATGCGGCCGGCGAAGTTGAAGTATGTGGAAACAGGAATCAATCCGGATGGCAGTGTTTCGCATCGGGCGGGTGATCCTGTGCCTGTTACCGGGTTTGTTGGTTTCAGTGTTGGACGTGTGATATGGGATAAGGTGGCTGAAGCGGTTCACCGTCCGCAGGAGTATCTTGATGCGGCAGTGTCTGTGCAGGTAGTGGAGCTGGATTACGTAGTATCAAGGTCTCCGTTAGTCGATGAGGGGTCATCGGATATTACACTGGTGCAAGCCCCTTGCGGGCATGGCGTATCTCCCGAGGTCAAATGTGTGCGGTATGTTTTTTCTGATTCTGCGAAGAAAGTTTTTCCGCTTGCGGTTGCACGATATAAAGTAGTGCATCCCGACCGTGAGATACCTTCAGAGGAGCGGATGGAATCTTTTCTGGAGGATCCCCCGTATGTATATGCGGCTGGCGGCAAGCTGAAATGGCCTGCTGGAATGCGTGCTTTCTTAAAATGGCTCGGGGAACCGGCGAAGTTGAAGTATGTGGAAACAGGAATCAATCCGGATGGCAGTGTTTCGCATCGGGCGGGTGATCCTGTGCCTGTGTTATTTTCCTTATAAGTGCTTGTATACTCACTACCGGGATATTTGCCTTCTGCGACACCCAAAATACCCGGCATAAAGAGGCTATGGACAGACAGAGGTCTTTTGATTCTGCGATCATGCTGCAAGTATATGATCTTGCGTCCTTATCCGGCGTTGGCTCCGACGTCATTATTAAAGAGCTGCCTTGCAGACATGGCGTATCCCAAAATATGACATGCGACAGATATATTTTTACTTCGCGTGGAAGATATCTTTTCCAGCGTGCGATTGACCGGTATAACGCATCCTTTCCCGGTAAAAGGCTTCCTTCTGCCAATCAGATGCGTTCTTTCCTTGAGCACCCGCCTTATGTATATGCCGTAGAGGGTAAACTTACGTGGCCTCAAGGGATGAAAGGATTCTTAGCATGGCTTAAAATGCCCGCCAAGTTGAAGTATGCGGAAACAGGAATCAATGCGGATGGCAGTATTTTGCATCGGGTAGGTGACCCTGTCCCTGAGGATTCTGATATCACTAATTGGGTATTTATTACTGAACCCGGGAAGTATAGGGGGTATACATGGTGATAAAGGATTTCTTTAAGGTTGGTGAACGTACCCGATGGGAAAATATAGCCGTTATTCTGGTAGTATCCATTATGGCGAGTTTCGTGGGGTTCGTCGGTTTTTGGGCAGTGGGAACGGTCAGAGGGAAAGTTGAGGATACAGTATCACAGTCAAAACAGGAATCATTGAATAACCAGGGGCACGAAATCAGATATACTTTAAGTGAGGCCTCCTGGGATGATAACGACTATACAGATATTCGGAACCCATGCGTACACTATGGTTTATTTGGGGATAGCGAATGTTACGGCTATATTCTTACCGGTTCGGCCAAGAAGACACTTCCTCAGGCGATAAAGAAATATAGAGAGGCTTATCCGGATCGTGAAATACCTTCGGTTAAAAGGATGGAATCTTTCCTGAGGCGGCCTCCATATGTATATGCTATAGGGGCAAGGATGGAGTGGCCGCGCGGGATGAAGGAATTCCTGATATGGCTGGGCAAGCCTGCAGACTTGAAGTATACGGAGCCGGGGACTAACCCTGACGGAAGTATGCACTGGCCGGGGGATTCTGTCCCGGCCAGCCGGTGGGATACAAACTGGATGTTTTTATCGTATCCGTCTGCATATTACGGGAAGGAGTGGCGATGAATAGTATGACTGGTCCATCGTCTTCAGAGGATGAGGCGAGGCAGCTTCGTCTCAGGCGCGAAAAGCTGTATGACGCATTGAAAAAAAGCGAACGTGAATGGGAATCTGCATGGGACAGCAGCCGTGAGTATCTACGCAAGGTGCGTGAACTTGCTATGGAGGCTGCATATAACATGGATGCAGGCCTGGTCAATGAGACCGGTGATATCCTGCGCAGAGTTGAGGAAGCCCGTGTAAAAGCAGACAATGAGTTCGAACAGGTTATTTTTAATATGCGAAGGGAGCGGCGTCAGGTCTTTGATGAGCTCCAGGAGGGGAGGAACACCTATCATGGGTGATTTGGCTACAGGCGCGAAGCAGGTAATCGCATCCTCAGCTGACGGGGCTTCAACCGCCCGCGGATGCCTTAAAGGTGCCGAAGGGTATACAATGTTTTCGCTTACCGAATTGGCTGCAGACGATTCAAATTCTGCTGCCAGAGCCCATGACGCCATGTCTCCGGTGGTTGACCGCGTACTGGAAGAATATCGCAAAGCTATTATCAGCGATGATGCTGCTATTGAGGTGATTGTTGATAAACTCAGTGAAGCGGACAGAAGGGCAGCCAATCAGATATTAGGAAGATAGAAAAACTTCCATATCTCCCTGCGTGTCCGACTGGCTGCTCAGCTTTATAGCCCGAAACCTACATCACTCCCTGTGCGACCATGGCATTGGCAACTTTAGTAAAGCCTGCGATATTCGCACCCAGCATCAGATCTCCATCATGGCCATATTCATGCGCTGCGGCAAGGCTCTCGTTGACGATCCCCCTCATGATATCCTGCAGGCGCTGATCAACTTCTTCAGAAGGCCACTGGAGGCGGAGCGAGTCCTGGCTCATTTCAAGCCCGGAAACTGCCACGCCGCCCGCATTCGCCGCTTTGGCCGGGCCATAAAGCACACCATTGCTGCGGTATACAGCAATAGCAGCTGGGGTAGAAGGCATATTCGCACCTTCACACACCACCATGCATCCGTTGGAAACCAGCTTTTTTGCCGACTCTTCGCTGATCTCATTCTGTGTAGCGCAGGGCAGGGCAATATCGCATTTTACTTCCCACACGCCTGAGCAGCCCTCGTGATATTCGCTGCCGGGAACGCGCTGCGCGTATTCGCTGATGCGCCCGCGTTCAGTGAGTTTGATATCTTTGAGCACATCTAAATCAATGCCATTAGGATCATACACATAACCGTCAGAATCAGATGCGGTGACTACTGTTGCTCCCAGCTGCTTCGCCTTTTCAATGGCAAAAATAGCCACATTCCCGGAGCCTGATACTGCTACGGTTTTGCCCTCAAAAGAATCACTGCGCAGCTCTTTCATAGCATCATTCGTGTAGTAGCACAGGCCATATCCCGTTGCTTCTGTGCGGATAAGCGAACCGCCGAATTCAAGCCCTTTGCCGGTCAGCGTCCCGCTATATTCGTTGCGGATACGTTTGTACTGGCCGAAAAGGTATCCAACTTCACGGGCGCCGACATTGATATCACCTGCCGGTACATCAGTAAACTGCCCGATATGCCTCTGGAGCTCCGTCATGAATGCCTGGCAGAAGCGCATGACCTCGCCGTCAGAACGGCCGCGGGGATCGAAATCCGATCCGCCTTTGCCTCCGCCCATAGGCAGCCCGGTCAGCGAGTTCTTCAGGATCTGTTCAAAGCCAAGGAACTTGACTACTGATTCGGTAACGGTAGGGTGGAAGCGCAAACCGCCTTTGTACGGCCCGATAGCACTGTTGAATTCTACTCGGTAGCCGCGGTTTACCTGGGTCCTGCCATTGTCATCGACCCATGCCACGCGGAATTTGATCTCCCGCTCCGGCTCTATGAAACGTTCAAGGATGCCGTTCGCCTCATACTCCGGATGGGCCTTGATAACAGGCTCCAAGGTCTCGAAAACTTCCCGTACAGCCTGCAGGAACTCCTGCTGCCCGCCGTCGCGGTGTTCCGCCTGCTGGTATACACGCTCAAGATATGGGTCAGAAAAAGCCATAGCACTCCTTAGGTTTCAGGCTTTCAGGCTGTATCGTCTTACTGCCGTCTTTTTAATATCGTTACCTGTCAATGGTGTTGCGTAGCCGCCGTAACCGGAGCCGCAACACAAAACTTATCGTAACTGTATTAAAAGACTATTCCCGTATCCCGTCTCAATCCGCGGTTATCCCTGCAAATCTCCTGATAATTTTGATAGAGTTTTTATATATGGGAGGAGAGGAGGAAAACAGCATATAAGACTTCCATATCGTATGCTGTCAGCTCTCAGCATTTTCTGCGTCGGCAAGGTTTGGGAATCCGGCGATGCGTACGGTCCAGCCAATAGCCTGCTCAGTAAGGTTGATCCCCTTTTTTATGCAGCTTTCAATAAAAATGCCATACAGGTCAAGTGTGCGTTCAGAATATGTGCCCAGTTCCCCGCGCAGATATGTTTCAAAGCTCGTATTCTCAGGCGAATCCCCGTCCGTGGTAAGGATGCGCATTTTCTGCCCGAGCCTGGGATATCTGTCCTTAAAATCACGTGCCCATGTGAGCTGCTGCGCGATAATATGCTCCTGCTGTGCAATGCGCTGCCTGCTCAGGACGGGCATAAAAGTTTCGAGATATTGATGATAATACACGGGATCGGTAGATCCCATCATCCGCGCATATTTCTCAGTCAGGAGATTGCGTCCGGCAGCATCGGCATCATTGAGGTCCTGCGCGTAGCTTAGCAGCAGGGGAGCGTCCCATGTGAGGAACTGGCTGATGCGCATCTGATGGAATACTGGCCAGTTACCCTGGCAGAGTGCCCTGCCGCCTTTATTATCAACACGCTGGAACTGCTCCCACTCATGCCTGACTATGCTTTCAGCAGTGTGAAGGAATTCTTCGTCAGTGAGCCGGACAGTACCGGATGCTGCTGCGCTGCTGCCCGCCTTGTTTATGCTTCCATCTGTTTCATGCATATTATAAACTCCTGAGGAATGGGTATTCCTGCGAGATATGGCTTTCAATATAGGGCCTGTGCCATTCGAGGAAATCTTCGCTGCCTGATGTAAGCCCCTGGTACCTGAGTTCTGCAACAATTTCATTGCATATCTGCGATATCAGTGCGTTAGCGTGCGCATAAGCCGGATTGCCTCTCTGCCCGCGGCTTGCGTCCGATGCGCTGCCCATAAGCTGTTCAAGCTGTCCGCAGGCCTGGGGCAGGCGTGTGGCGAGCCTGCCGCTGATGCCCCTCAGTGCGGCGAACCGCCATTTATAATACGGTGCATAGCCTACAGTCAGCGGATTATTGATAAGGAATACCAACGAGGTTACTGCCTCTGCGAACTGGAAAATACACAGCATAGCGGCTGCAGTATCGCCGCGCGCAGACATGCGGGGGAAATTATACTGGCCCGACTGGCTTATCATGCCTGCCCGCTGCGAGATCAGGGCAAGCCGCACGTCATCGGGCATATTTTTGAAGCCCTGCCTGCTCGAAGAAAAGGCTCCGAGAGGATCGGCAAATACCTTTCCGTTAGTTGCTGCTGCCAGCGTTGCCTCATCCATGTTTAGCCACAGCAGCGGTTCATCGTCTCCGGGCGCATGCCTGAGCCCTGTAATTGATTCAAAGAAATCGCCGATCCGGAAAACACCGGAGCGCCTGTGTTCCCCCTGCGAGCGTGGGGTAGAGGCAGAAGCTTCAAGGGAGTATCCCATAAACCTTTTGGGCAGGCTGTCATAATCTTCCTGAAGCTGGCTGCCGATTTCAGCATAATCGTCATCGGTAAGCCACAGGCAGAAGCGTGGTCCAAAATCGTGATCCCGCGAATACCTGTCGTCGAAACCGTAGCATTCCGAACCGTGCCCCACAAGCCCGGCAGCTATACGGCCCGCATATTGGGGGTATTTCTGCCTGAGGAGAGGCCTGCCGTATTTTTCCCAGTATTGTTGTGACAGTTCAAGCCCTGTGATATCGGGGTTTTTAACGTTCGCTGCGGGGCTCTTCGTCATGCTCTCTGTAGAGGCTTCCTCTATGCCCGCTGCAGGTCCTGCTGCTGCTATGTCTTCTGCCATAATCGTTACAGGGCTTGAGGCCATATCTGCTGTCATGTTTTTTGTTATGCGCGGTACAGGTGTTGCCGGATCTGCAGCATTTGCCTGCTGCCCCTGTTTTTCGGCGATTTCCCTGGCAGATCGGGCATTGGCAAGGGTCGTACGGTAATAGTCATTCTGTGTACCGTAGGCCTTAGAGATATGCTGCAATGCTTTATCGTAAAATTCCTGTGCCTCAGCTGCAGCGCCCGACATCAGCAAAGCCTGGGCGTATCCTGCCAGGGCAGAAGCATAGTGGGCGCTGTCCGTCAGGCTAAACGACGGATCATGATGGTATATTTCCAGGGCTTCGCGGGCATAATCCAGGGCTTCCTGGATATCCCTGCTGTGAACAGCGGAACCGCAGTCTGTACAGTTATCAGTGCCGCTGGTGCCTTTCGCATTGTTTCCGGAGCTTTCGCCGTTTTCTGTACTGCGGTTTCCGTGCTCTTCGTGATGGTTTCCGCTGCTTCCATTTTCCGAGGGCTTTTGCAGAAGCAGCAGGGCGATATTAGTTTTCGTAGTGGCGATATCGATATCATTCGCGGGATCAGGGCTTGCCAGTGTTATCATATCAAGCGCTTTTCTGAGCTCCTCCAGGGCGTTCCTAAGATCGCCGGTTTCTGAATAGAGCATAGAAAGGTTGTTATGCAGCGCAGCAATATTGCGCGGATCCGCATCAGGTGCTGTTGTGCTTGCCGAAAGCGCCTGCTCATAAAGTTCAAGGGATTCATCATAATGCCCGGCAGCGCGCATCGCTGTCGCGGCATTGATAAGCACTGCAAGCCATTGGGCAGTTCCTTCAAGCCCCATGTGAAGCGCAAGGTCAAGGGAAGTATGCGCGAGGCGGATATTGTCCTCATGCCTGGACTGGGAGCGGTAAAATCCCATGAGTTCGTTGATCACAGTCAGCTGCCCGGGCTCATCTCCGGCTTCGGCGGCCCGCTCAAGCGCCTGAGTTATGTACGGTTCGGCTTTGGAAGCGCCTTCATGCCTGGAATATATAGCGTCAAGCCCCGAGAGGAAACGCTGCGGATCGAAACCGGGAAGGTCCCCGCCTTTTACGTAAGCGCCGGTGCTTCCGTCCCGGCTTCCGAGGGTGCCGGATCCGGACTCAGGAGACTTAGGGGCAGCCATATTTCCGGCATCATATTCGCCGCCGTACTCGCCTTTGTATTCGTCAGCACTGGTGTTGCTCATATCTGCCATGGTAACGCCTGACAATGATTACAGATATTGCAGCACGCAGCGGTGGAAGGCAGCATGCGGTTATCCAATAATGGTGCACAGCTGCTGCCGTTATGAAGTTACTCCAGTGTGCGGCCGTTGCTGATACGCGGGTGCTGGTGGTAAAACACGCAGATACAAAAACAAAAAATGTGGAAAACTGCCAAAATAGTTTTTGTATCTGCGTGTTTTACCACCAGAGGGTGAGAACACGGCGCGACGGGATATCGATGGGATATGTCCGCAGGGCTGCTGTTAGAATGAAAAACGGATCAAAAACAAAATAGTAAATAATAAACAGATAACAAAATATGTGTGAGGCCGCTGAATGCAGATAAGAACCAGAAGGCTGGTCATCCGGGATTTCAGGCAGGATGATGCCGAAAGCCTTTATCAGCTCCTGTTTGATGCGGAGGTGATGAGATATCTTGAGAAGCCTTACTCAAAAGATAAAACAGCGCTGCTCCTCAATCAGGCGGGGCTTTCCCGGCCGCCTCTGATCTATGCCGTTGATGATTGGCGTGGAAAATTTATCGGTTATGTCATTTTCCATCCATATGATGAGGAATCTTATGAGATAGGGTGGGTACTGCGAAAAGATGAATGGGGAAAAGGATATGCCCAGGAACTTACTGAAGCATTGGTAGCGTATGCGGGAGAGGAGACAGGATATCTGGTTATTGAGTGCAGCCCCGCGCAGGGAATAACGAAGAGGATTACTGAACGTAATGGTTTTATTTTTGCGGGGAAGGACGGCACTTTAGATGTTTACCGGTTAAGGGCAGGAAATCTAAAATAACAAAATAAACGGTCCTGAAAATGAAAAACAGGGGAGGCACTGAAGGTACCTCCCCATACGGGTCGGGCTGGCGGGATTTGAACCCGCGGCCTCTTCGTCCCGAACGAAGCGCGCTACCAAGCTGCGCTACAGCCCGTAATCACAAAAAGACATACTACACGCAGCAGTGGAATAAACAGGGAGGCTTGGGAGTATGGACGTGTTTCGTGCCCGGCTGCCTCAGTCCATACAAGCCTTAAGTCTGAGCACTAAAGGCAGGTTTTTTAATCTGCACGTAACCTATACGTATAAGCTGTATCGTATTTATAACCAATATCGGTATCTGGATAAAAAAGGGTAAAAGAAGGCAGGGTCTAACCATCCAGCCGGATATGTTCGATATCGTCACGATGTGAGCGCCGGAACAGGACTGCGCGGTTCCCAATCACAGTGACCACAGCCGCACCGAGCTTTTCTGCCAGGTCAGAGGCCGCTTCTTCAGCGGTAACCTCAGATTCGCCGAGCACCTGGCATTTGATGAGTTCGCGCTGTTCAATAGTACTGTCTGCCTGCCTGAGGACAGCGTCAGTAATATTGTTCTTGCCTATGATCAGCAAAGGCTTTATCCGGTGGGAAAGGCTTCTGAGTTTTTTGAGCTGTGCTTTTGTCGGGGCGGCCGGCTGTGCCGGTGCTGCGGAATGTGCGCCGGATGATGCGGTACCGGCTCTTTCAGTAAATGCCATCTTATGTGTCCTCACAATATATAAATGTATATGTATGTCAGCGGGCGGTATATGCTTTTTATTTTACCGGTGTATGGTAACTGCGGCAGTCGAAAGCCTGCCGGAGATACTGTATCGCACAGCCAAGAAAATCCGGGCACATTCTGGTAGCAGCACATGTGTACACTATGACGGTAGAACCGGCTCTGTGATATATGGATGGATATATGACTATATGTGCGGAACCGGGAACAAATATTGACAGGATTTCACGGACAGATATGGACAGGGATATGGCTCAGAAGGAAGCAGCAGCTGAAGAGATGCGTAACACCGGGGATAATGCAGATACTCAGGATATCAGGGACAGTACAGATCAGGGTGACCGCGCCATGGAAACGGTCAGGCATGCGCAGATGCTGCAGGAGCAGGATGAAGCGATTTCAGGCCGTATCAATAGCGGCGCTGCACTGGATGATGCGGTTGATATTTCTAACAGGGAATTCGGGCCTTCCGCCCATCCTGAGCAGGTGCAGATGCGTGTGGCAAAACGCGCACTGATGCTTAAGGAAGGTATCGATCCATATCCGGTAAAGCTTGATATTACAACGACTATTGAAGATATCCGCAATAAATATACCGGGGACGGCGGCGGGCTTACGCTTGAAAAAGGCGTACAGACAAATGATATTGTCGGTATCGCCGGGCGCGTGATGTTTATGCGCAACAGCGGAGGGCTGTGTTTCGTGCAGCTGGAGTCAGGGAGCGGCTCGCATATCCAGGGTATGGTTTCCAAGCGTGCGGTAGGCGAAGAGTCGCTGAAACAGTACAAGCAGCTGGTAGATCTGGGCGACCATCTGTACCTTCATGGTTCTGTGGCCGTATCGAATACCGGTGAACTGTCCGTTATGGCGGATTCATGGAAGATTGCGGCAAAAGCACTCCGCCCGCTTCCGGCGCTCCATAAGGAGCTGAGCGAAGAGCAGCGCACACGCAAGCCTTATCTGGGAATGATCGCAGACAGTAAAATGCGTGATATGGTCCGCAACAGGGCCAAAGTCGTTTCTTCCCTCCGCCGCAATTTTGACGGGCGGGGTTACGTCGAAGCTGAAACGCCAATGCTTCAGACGAACCATGGCGGTGCTACTGCGCGCCCGTTCGAGACTCATATGAATGCTTTTAATATTGACCTTTTCATGCGCATCGCGCCGGAGCTTTTCCTTAAACGCCTGCTTGTGGGTGGGATCGATAAAGTCTTTGAGATCAACCGCGATTTCCGCAACGAAGGTGCGGACGGTACACATGCCCCTGAATTTACCATGGTTGAGGCTTATGAGGCATACGGCACATACGATACTATGGCCGAACTCACCCAGTCGCTTGTGCAGCAGGCGGCGCTTGATGCTTTTGGCAGCACGGAACTCACGCTTGCGGACGGTACGCAGTACAGTGTGGGCGGTGAGTGGAGATCCATCACAATGTACGGCTCCCTGTCAGAAAAGCTTGGCGAGGAGATCACACCTGAGACGTCTGTGGAGCACCTGGGCCAGATTGCAGATAAGCTTGGCGTTGAGCGTGAAGAAGTGGAAAACCACGGCAAGCTTGTTGAGCATCTGTGGGAGCATTTTTATACGGAAGATCCCCATACCTTATGGGAACCGACATTCGTCCGTGATTTTCCGGTAGAAACTAGCCCATTGACGAAATCGCACCGTTCCATAGCGGGGCAGGTGGAGAAATGGGATCTGTATGTGCGCGGTTTTGAGCTGGCTACAGCATATTCGGAGCTCAATGACCCTGTTGTCCAGCGCCAGCGTTTTGTTGACCAGGCTAGGATGGCGCTTGCCGGTGATGCCGAGGCGATGGATATTGATGAGGATTTCCTTGAGGCGCTTGGCGTAGGTATGCCTCCTGCCGGCGGCATGGGGATGGGGATCGACCGTCTGCTGATTGCCCTTACCGGTGCAACCATACGCGAGACGATCACCTTCCCGCTGGTAAAGCCTCTTAATGCCTGAGCATCAGGCTGCCCCCGGTACGGACCGCATAGGCCAGGCCCGCAGCGCAGCTTCAGCCTGGGGCTGCGTGCGTATGTGGATAAAGGGCGCCCGCCCGCTGACCCTTGTCATGAGTGTGGTATCAGTACTCTCGGCAGCTGTACCCTCATACCTTTTTGCGCGTGGATATGGGCTTTTCGCATTGTGGGGACGTGTGAGCGGGAACGGGGCTCCCATATACGCCCCGGTGTCCCGGGCAGGGGACAGTGCTGCTATCGGGCGCTTTGCTGCAGTTGCAGTACTATGCCTGACCGTCGCTGTTTCAATGCAGATTGCGGCAAACTATTTCAATGATTATGCGGATGGGGTGAAAGGGGTCGATGCGGGGCGTTCGGGCGCAGAGGCCGAATGTCCGGGAGCAGACGCCAGACCATCGCGGGCTGCGGGCGGCCATGGTTTTAGCGCGCCTCAGCGGCTTGTGGCGTCGGGTGTCCCGCCCCGGAAAGTCCTGAGGGCAGGTGTGGTATGCATGGTTATTGCAATTGCGGCAGGTATAGCGGCAGCTGTTATCACCAGGTTGTGGGCGCTGCCTGTTGTGGGGCTCTTATGTATTGCTGCAGCATGGTTTTACTCGGGCGGTAAGAAGCCATACGGATACAGGGGGTTCGGCGAAGCTGCAGCCTTTACCGTTTTCGGCCCTGTTGCCGTTTTTGGTACTGAGTGGGCCCTTTTAGGCGTATATATGGGGGACTATATCAGATATTCAGGAGCCCGGATCCTGGCTGCCCCGGTAGGGTCGGGAACGCTGGCCCTCATCCTGATGCTGCTCAATAATATGCGCGATGCTGAGTCTGACCGCGTTCACGGAAAGCTCACGTTCTCTGCAACAGCCCCGCGGGGCTGGAGCCTTGCCGCCCTTATTGCCGCAGTGGCTGTCTGCCAGTACATACAGTCGCGCACTGTTATATATACCGCTGATATAAGCTGCGCAATGCATCCTCCTGTTGCGGCGGCGGTTGCAGCCATCGGCGTACTGCAGCTGGTATTTGCGGTTTTTATCATTATTTTTGCCTGTACATACAGATATTATTCAGCTTTCTATATGTGTATCGCCCTGGCGTACAGCTGCGTCGCCGTCATGGTTGCTGAAGGCTTTATCGCTGTACTCTGAGGGCCCTGCCCTCGTCTGTATCACTCAGTAGTATCTGAGATATGACATATAAATTAGTATTGCTCCGACATGGTCAGAGCGCCTGGAATAAAACGAACCAGTTCACCGGCTGGGTGGATGTCCCCCTGACTGGGCAGGGCGTTGAAGAGGCAAAGCGCGGCGGGCAGCTCCTTAAGGAGAAGAATGTCCTGCCGGATATTGTTTTCACCTCTCTGCTCCGCCGTGCCATCAACACGGCAAATTATGCGCTTGATGAGGCTGACCGCCTGTGGATCCCTGTAAAGCGCAGCTGGCGTCTGAATGAGCGCCACTATGGTGCGCTGCAGGGCAAGAATAAGACTGAGATCCGTGAAGAGTTCGGCGATGAGAAATTCATGATCTGGCGCCGCTCTTACGGTACCCCGCCTCCTGATATCGATCCTGACGACCGGTATTCCCAGAACCATGATCCGCGGTACAGTGCTGATGAAGTGCCTGAGGCTGAGGCGCTGGCAAACGTTGTTGCACGTGTGACCCCGTACTGGGAAAGCGATATCATCCCTGAGCTCGCATCAGGGAAGACCGTCCTTATCGCAGCCCACGGCAACTCCCTGCGCGCTATTGTCAAAATGCTTGACAACCTGAGCGAAGAGGAGATATCCAAAGTGAATATCCCTACAGCTATCCCGCTGCTGTATGAGCTGGACGAAAACTTCAAGCCAGTCAAGCCGCGAGGTGAATATCTGGATCCTGAAGCTGCTGCTGCCGGTGCTGCCGCAGTTGCCGCACAGGGGCAGAAATAAGCGCTGTTTTGCAGCCAGGACAGCCAGGATCCAGGCTCTGGGAATCCCTGGAACGGTATTTACAGTATTTTACAGGGATATACGTTAGCCTGACGGTATTGGTACAGCAATAGTAAAAGGCCCAGCCGGCTGCGGCATGGGCCTTTTTGCTTATGCTTTATCTGTAACATTATTTATATTTATGTTTGCATTATCCATTAATTAATGTTCAGCTAACAGATACAGGAATAATCTGGACAGGCATAAATGCAGGCATACAGGGATCCCCTTTGCCGGTCCCGGGCTTCAGCTCTGGGGGAAGAAAGCGAGAAGCCGGTAATTCCTGCGGTTGGCAAGTTCCCAGAGCAGCAATGCGATGCCGATACCGATGCCGCACAGGCATACGAACAGCGGCTGCCGTACATGGAAGCCTGCAATAAGCAGGACAGTATAAACAACTGCAGCAATAGTCCATAAAACAGTTCCGGCCGCAAAAAGTATACGGAGATCAACCTGCTCAGCATGAGGCGCGGGTTTGCGCACTTCCGGATCATAAATCGGGGCAATCTTCACATCTCCTATCTTACTCGGGCTATGTACGGCGATAGGCAGGCATTGTTGTTATGATAATAGCCATATACGCAGATCGCATATATACATATATTCGGGCTGGATCACAGCAGCAGATCGGGGTGGCGCATGTACCGCATATTTCCTGTCCATCGTAATTATGCGTGGGGATCTGATATGCGCCTGCAGTCGCTTTTTGGCGTTGATGATGAGGGCCCTCTTGCTGAGCTGTGGTTCAGCGGCCATCCCCAGTTCCCCTCCATGCTCAGCAGCGACGGCGATACTATTGATGCAGCAACTGCTATCCGCCGCGCGCCGGAATTCATGGTCAGCCGTACTGTAGCGGACCGGTGGGGCGCTGAACTCCCGTTCCTGTTCAAGGTGATTTCTGCGCGTAAGCCCCTGTCTCTGCAGGTCCACCCTTCGCAGGAGAATGCGCAGGAAGGGTTCAAAAAAGAGAACAGCAGGCATATCGATATCAGCGATCCGCGCAGATCCTTCAAAGATGCTGTTGCCAAACATGAGATGGTTGTTGCTTTGGAACCCTTCAGCGCATCGGTAGGTTTTATGCCCATCCGTCAGCAGATCACAGCACTTGGCGCTATCGGGCATCCTCTTGCCCGGAGTATGGCCGCGCTTTTATCTGATGAAAGCGCCGGCAGCAGGCAGGAGAGGATCTATTCCGCATTCCGGCTGGCTGTATCATCAGCTTCCGCTATGGGTGCGGGCATTACTGCTGCCATTTCAGAAGCTCTCAGCCGTGAGGGCAGTGAGGGAGACCGAAGCCAGCCTCCCAGCTCTGCTGTGCTCAGTGCCCTCCGCCATGCACAGGATGCAGCGCAGTCTTTCCCTGATGATCCCAGTACGCTGTGTATCGCGATGATGAACCCTGTTGAGCTTGAGCAGGGCGGATCAGTTTTTATACCTGCCGGTATAGTACACGTATATCTGCGCGGCACTGGCGCTGAGATCATGACAAATTCGGATAATGTCCTCCGTGCGGGAATGACGCCTAAGCATAAGGATATCAGCGGTTTTATGGAGAACCTCAACTGTATCCCGGCCCCTCCGATAGACCCCGCGTCAGGCCTTCTGAAGCTTGTTTTCCAGTCGGATATTGTGACGTACAGGCCGCCTCTGGATGAATTTATGGTGGCGTATGGGCATGTTGACCCTAAATCAGGTGCAACGGATCGGTGGTGGACAGTAAGCGACAGGCTCCGGCGCACCCAGGCTAAATTCTCCCAGGCTGTGGGCCCGCAGCATGTTGTAGCTTCCCGGCGCCGCCCGCGTGTGATCGTGGCATTGGATGGGGTAGTACGGTGCCGGAGCAACAGCCACAGTATAGACCTGCACCAGGGGGAAGCTGTTTTTATACCGGCAAGCGAGCCTTCCGTTACCGTCAGCGGTGCAGTGGAAGAGCCGGGATCATATATCCTTGCGACTACGGCGGTTTAGCTGTCCGGTATATGGACGGTGCTGTCAGGACGGGCTAATGTAAATTTTAAGAAACTCCAAGCTATAAAGTTCGGTGTGTTTGTTACTCTTGATTCTTAGCAAATCTAAGGAGTCATATATGCCAGGTGGTGTACACGCAGTACATTCGTCGCGCAGAACTGCACATAATAAGGGTGTGGTGAAGCGTGATGCAGGCAGGCATATAGCTCAGAATATAAGCTCCAGGCATATACCGGAGAAAAAAGGTCGTTCAGGCCGCGGGGCGCATGCCGTAATCCCTTCGTCACTGCCGGGGAGCTCCCGCAGCACCAGTGTTGCCCTCACGCCGGCGGCAAGCAGGCAGCTTAATGCTGCACTGATAAAGAAGCTTAATAATGCCCCTGCAACACGCAAGGCAATGCGCAGGATGGCGCAGCAGTCCAACCGCAAGGCACATTTTATGATGGCGAGCGCGGTAACGCTTCTTGCAGGTACCCTTGGTTCTATTTACGCTTCTGCAGCAGGCCAGGGGCTGCAGAACAGGGCTCTGGCTTCACAGATTTATGAGGCTGATCCGAATAGCGGGAATGCTGTAAGCCGTGGTTCGGGACGTACCTCGCTGTACAGCGAAGAAGAGTCAGTTAGCGAAAGCAAAGAATCAGACTGGAGCCTTGAGGCTAACGCTTTCAATGTTGATACTGACCAAGTCAGTATTGATAACCAGCAGGCTAAAGTTGCACAGACGCATCAGACCCCCCAGACCCGTGACCAGCTGGCCGGCATTGCACGTTCCGGTTCAGATTCATGGGCTACCTATACAACGAATACTTTATACAGCGCCAGCGCGCCGTTTGCCTCTACGATCCACGTCAGCCACCCCACGGGTGATTCGGGCAATGCTTATGCTTTCTCCCAGTGCACATGGTGGGCTTATATCCGCAGGCATCAGCTGGGCCTGCCGGTCGGGTCGCATTTCGGGGATGCGGCGCAGTGGGCGGCGTCGGCTAAAGCTCTGGGATATTCAGTGGACAACAACCCCCAGGTAGGCGATGTTATAGTCTTTGCCCGCGGGAATGAAGGTTCCAGCTCCCGGTACGGCCATGTCGGGGTCGTTGAGTCTGTGAATTCCAATGGGACGATCACAATTTCAGAGAGCGGTGCAAAACTCCATGGACGCATCGCTTCCAGGACGCTCCAGAATCCGGGGCGTTTCCAGTTCATCCACAGCTGACAGTGATGTGTGGGGGCAAAAGCTTAATTCCCATACAGGTATAAGGTAAAGAGTATACAATAGGAGTATGGCCTTTATCAGAATCGTTCCAAAGGAGGAATTATGGCTAAGTATGATAAAGCGATCCTTGTAGGGGTGGATGGGTCCGATGCAAGCTATAAGGCCGTATGGTGGGCTGCAAATTATGCGCATCATGCAGGGCTGACCCTTCATATCGTGTGTGCGTATTCACTGCCGAGCTATGCTGCAGTATCTTTTGATGTTACCTATACTTCAATGGGTGACGATAAAGCTGCACATAATGATGCCCAGACTATCCTCGCTAAGGCTAAGGCGATCGCTGATGAACAGGGTGTGCAGGCAACAACGCTTATTGTCACGGGTGATACGGCAAGCGTTTTTGTTGAGCTGTCGCATAATTATAATCTGATTGTTATTGGGAACAGAGGTAAGGGCGGGCTTGCCGAGCGTATGCTGGGCACTACGAGCTCAAGCCTTCCCGCTGCCGCATACTGCCCGGTTGTAGTTATCCCGTACACTGACGACAGCGGCAAAGTGATGCATCTGAATAACAGGATCAGGCGTGTTGTCGTTGGAGCCGACGAATCCAGGTGGGGTGTTAAGGCTATCGAAACTGCGGCTGAATTTGCGGATCACTGGGGGGCTATGCTTACAGTGCTTTCAGCTGTGCCGAACCTGACCAGTATGACCGGCACCGGTGCCAGCGGGATCGACAATTCGGAGCAGAATTCTGTTATGGAATCGTATCTTGAAGACCTGCGGTCCAGCATACGCCCCCTGCACAGGAAATACCCCAACCTGAACATTACTGAATCGGTAGTGGAAGGTTCTGCTATTGAGGCACTGACGCAGGCCAGCAAGGATAATGATGTCGTTGTGGTAGGCTCCCGCGGGCGAGGCGGTTTTACAGGCCTGATATTCGGCTCAGTAAGCCAGGGGCTTATCCAGCATGCGGTAGGGCCCGTCTATGTTGTCCCGCGCAAATATGTTGAGTCGGCTGAATCCGAATCGGAAGAGGGGACTGCGCAGACTGCTGAAAATGTGCCGGCAGTCCCTCTCGAAAGCGTTAAGGGCATCCAGGAGGTGTCGATATCCCAGGCTGATGATAATACTGCGAAAGGCCTGTCCGATATTATTGATCCCCAGGATAGGCCCTCCTGACAGTGCCGGCCCTTAACGGCGTATAGTAATGTCAAGCCGCGTAGGGGGCGCCTCGTTCAGGGTGTGCATAACTGTGCAGCTTTTGTCTACGTGGCGCCTGATGCGTTCCTTGAGCTTCTGCGCGTCCTCGTCGCTCAGGTGTGCATCTGCTGCATCGACTACTAACTGTTCGCTGAAATTGATATAGGCGTCTGAGTCTGGATCATACGTGCCGTCAACGATCACGCGCGCGCCTTTATTCTCGCCGAGAGCGGATTCTACGGCAAACTGGCTGGACAGGCCGCCGCATCCTGCCAGCGCGATTTTCAGCAGGTCGCCGGGTGTAAAAAGCCCGTCCCCATGCCCGAAAACGATTTCCGCCTTATCATCCTTATGGCCTACCCATGTTCCGTCTTCTTTGCGTTCAACCCATAAACGAGTCATTTTTTACCTCATTCCCAGTAGCGGATGGAATTATGCTTGCCGTACTCCGGCATCCGCACCGCGCGTAAATTATACACAGACAGAGGCCGTGACGGGCAACATCTACAGGATACCGTATGTATGTCAAAAAAGGCGCGGACTAAGCGGTAGGAGTATGCGCGGACCCATTACACAAAAATTGTTAAGCCTTATTCCTAATATAAAGGGTATGGCATTGACCCAAGAACAGCTTGACGCTATCCGCAGACGTGTCCCGGAACGCCCCGAAAGCAGTATCCCAACCCCATACGAAGACCTGGCGCGCGAAATACTGATGACCGGTACCCTGAAATCTGACCGTACGGGCACAGGGACGATCTCACTGTTTGGGAAGCAGATGCGTTTCGATCTGCAGGATTCATTCCCCATGATAACTACCAAATCTGTGTATTTCAAAGGCGTAGCGTACGAGCTGCTGTGGTTCCTGCGGGGGTCGAGCAATGTGCGCTGGCTCCAGGAGAACAATGTCCATATCTGGGATGAGTGGGCAGACCCGGAGACCGGCGAGCTTGGGCCAGTCTACGGCGTACAGTGGCGCAGCTGGCCTGCACCGACGCAGGAAGACCCTAAGCGGACTATCGACCAGATCGCCAATGTCCTTGAGCTCATCAGGGACCATCCTGATTCCCGGCGGATGGTCGTTTCGGCGTGGAACCCTGCGGAAGTCGAGTATATGGCTTTGCCCCCCTGCCATGCGCTTTTCCAGTTCTATGTTGCTGACGGGAAACTCAGCTGCCAGCTCTATCAGCGTTCGGCAGATATGTTCCTTGGGGTGCCTTTCAACATTGCTTCTTATTCTCTGCTCACATGCATGATCGCCCAGCAGGCGGATCTGGAGCCCGGGGAATTTGTCTGGACCGGCGGGGACTGCCATATTTATGACAACCATGTTGAGCAGTTCCTTGAACAGCTTGGGCGCGAACCGTATCCGTATCCCACCCTGGAGATCGACAAAGCCCCTTCGATCGGGGAGTATGCATACGGGGATTTCCACGTTATCAATTATGTGCATCATCCTAAGATCTCAGCACCTGTAGCGGTTTAGCAGGCCTGGAACTGCTGTTGTAATAGCCCGTGTAGTGTATGATGATGTGAGTAGTAAAAAGGAGTATGTCCATTATGGAGCATGATAGTAGCCGCAGCGGTTACCACCAACCCAGGCCCGAGCCAGACGGGCCAGAGTTTTCTGACGATGCATGGGACGATGAAGAGCCCGAAGAGGGCGGTATTGATACGGTGCCGAAGCTCAATCTGATTTGGGCTCAGGCATATTCGCAGCTGGGACAGCCCGGCGCAATTGGTGCACGTGGTGCTATACCGTGGCACCTGAAAGAGGATCTCCAGCATTTCAAAGAGCTTACTGTCCTGCATCCTGTCATTATGGGGCGCAGGACATGGGAGTCGATCGATCCGCAGTACAGGCCGCTTTCCCAGCGTGATAATATCGTAGTTTCGCGGGATATGGGATACAAGGCCCCCGGAGCGTCTGTAGTGGACAGTATTGATGAGGCGCTGCATATGGCATCCCAGCCGGCGATCCCGGATGACGGCATACTGCGGGGGGAGATTTGGGCTATCGGTGGGGCACAGCTGTACAACGGCCTTATCTATCGTGCAGATAATATCTATATAACAGATATTGATGTTGCTGTTGAAGCAGATGCTTTTGCCCCGGATATTGACGACCTGCTGCAGCGCGGCGTATTTGAAGTGGTTTCTGACAGCGGCTGGATGGTCCCGTCGGGGCAGGGGGATATCCCGCGGTACCGTTTCCGGACCCTGCACCGTAACGATTCCAGGTATGCTGCTGAATAAGACGGTGCTGCCGGGCACAGGGTTACAATAGCCAAATAAAATAGAAAATAGCCCCGGCCAGAGTAAATGGGCAGGGCAGCGCAACAGTGCCCTGCGGGGCTGAGCTGCTAATAGCAGTTTGCAGGGTCCTGTAAAGGAGCTCCTGTAAGGGGGAAACAAGATATGCCGACTGACAGAAAATATACAGTGATGACAGTATGCACAGGGAATATCTGCCGGTCTCCCATGGCAGAGATAGTGCTGCGCAAATATGTTGCTGATGCCGGATTGGACAGTTCCGTGGAAGTTCGTTCCAGCGGAGTCAGCTCTGAGGAACAGGGGAACTCTATAGATCCCCGTGCCCGGCGTGTGCTCCGCGAGCGGGGGTATGGCCTGCCCGGCAGCCATTACGCCCATCGGATCACTGCTGATGAGATCAAGAGCACGGATCTGTTCCTGCCCATGACCGCAGCGCATATGCGGTCACTGCTGCGTCAGATACCGTCTGGTGACTCGGGGAAAGTCCATATGTACCGTTCTTTTGACCCGAAGCTCCCTCAGCCGGAAGCCGGGCATGAGTATACTATTGACCTTGCTGACCCATGGTACGGCGGTCCTGAAGATTTTGAAACTGCGATGGACCAGATCGAAACTGCTGCACCGTATATCGTTGGCTGGATCAGACGGCAGCTGCAGGCTAATACAAACTGACATGAATCAACCGTCAGGCGATATCCCGGCGGTTCCCCATATCCTCTTAATATGGATATCGGGGAGCGGAGTCAGATATCTGTGCAGAGGTACCGGCTGGAAAGAGATTCTGTAGCCATTTTGATATTTTGTAAGGCTGTTCGGCAATGTGCTGGACAGCCTTTACTGTTTATGGTGAAAAATATGAGTGTATATGATTGTCTGCAGACCCTGGTGGTAAAACACGCAGATACAAAATACAATTCCGCATTTTTCCGCAATTCCTGTTTTTGTATCTGCGTGTTTTACCACCAGGAAGTTGCTGTCAGACATGTGCCAAGGACAGTGCCTGCGCCCGCAGCGGTGTTTATATAGGATTTTGTGTGAGCAGCTGTCTCAGGATATACCAGCTGGATATAAAACAAAAATGAAAGGGCCCCCGCATGCGCAGGACCCTTTCATGTGCTGTGGCTCCGAGCGGTATCGATCCGCTGACCTCACGATTTTCAGTCGTACGCTCTACCAACTGAGCTACAGAGCCATGGAGCGTCAAAAAAACCCGGAGAAACCGGGTCCTGCTCCAAGCGACTCCGACCGGACTTGAACCGGCGACCTCCGCCGTGACAGGGCGGCGCTCTAACCAACTGAGCTACGGAGCCACAGCTGCATTTCGCAACCGAGTAGAAATATTACATGAACGGTTGGTCAAGTGCAAGCATCGGCATGTTGCAGGAGCTTCAGCCCACTTGCTTCCATGCATCAACGTCAATATGGTGGTCAGGGTTGGCCTGCCACGCCTGCCATGCCGACTCTACGATATCGTGCACATCATACTGAGCATACCAGCCCATTTCGGTATTGATACGCTCAGGGGAACCGATAAGATGCGGAGGATCGCCTGCACGGCGTTCTTTGACAGTCTCGGTAAAAGGCAGCCCAGTTACTTTCTTGATTTCATCAACGATCTCACGCACAGATGTACCTTTGCCTGTGCCGACGTTGAATGCATCGTACCTGCGTTCATCGCGGTCGAGATAGCGCATAGCAGCCACATGGGCATCAGCCAGGTCGGACACGTGTATGTAATCCCGGACGCAGGTGCCGTCGGGGGTAGGGTAGTCATCCCCGAAAATCGCCGGGGCAAGCCCCTTCTTCAAACGGTCAAATACCATAGGTACAAGGTTAAGGATCGCCGGGTCTTCAAGCTCTGCAGGGCCGCATCCCGCAACATTGAAATAGCGCAGCGCACAGAAGCGGATGCCGAAAGCGCTGGCGCAGGCACGCCCCATCCACTCGCCGAAAAGCTTCGTCTGCCCGTAAGGGTTGATAGGGATCATAGGGATAACATCTTCAGGGACAACATCTACAGGCGGTACGCCATAGGTCGCCGCTGAGCTTGAGAAAACGAGCTTCTGTGCCCCGGAATCTTTCATCGCCTGGAGTACATTGAGCATCCCGTTGATATTCTGCTGATAGTACCACAGAGGTTTTTCAACGGATTCGCCCACCTGCTTGCGGGCAGCGAAATGGATAACCGTATCCACATTATGCTCGCGCATGATCTCTGCCATACGCTTATCAGCCCCTGCGGCGGAAATATCCATGCCATAGAGGCGTGCACCTTCGATCCGGTCGGGCTTCCCGTAGCTGAGGTCGTCAACAACGACTGCTTCATCTTTAGCCTGGTGCAATGCATGTACGACATGGGCACCTATATATCCGCATCCGCCTGTAACAAGGACTGTCATTTTTCTTCCAATCTGTGAGCTTCTATTGCCGCCACTATCATAACTCGGAGCACATATCTCGGGGTGAGGAAGGGTATGCGTGATTCACGCCCGCCCTTACAATATCCTTTATGACAGATTTTACGTCCTCTGCAGGCCTGCCGGACGGCGGCAGCGGGAAGGGGCATCATACCAGATCGATAGTTTCTTTCGTGCGTCGCTCTTCACACCTGGACAGGCGCCTGCAGAATGCATGGGATGATTATGCGGACAGTTTCCTTCTGGATTTTAGTGATTTTGGCGAAACAGAATATGATTTGGGCATGCCGCGGGGATTCGTATTCTCCCGCAGTTCCATAAGCAGGATTTGGAAGAACAGCAACCCGCTCATAGTAGAAGTAGGCTCAGGCCAGGGCGAGAATATCACTGCTGCCGCGCTGTCCCATCCGGATAATAATTACCTTGCCTTAGAGGTCTATAAGCCTGGCGTGGCCCACACAATGCTGCTTGGGGGGAAAAACGGGCTGACGAATGTTAAGGTTGCGCAGGTCAATGCCCCCGAGTTCTTTGCGGCAGTGCAGCCGGGCACAGTCAGGGAAGTATGGACATTTTTCCCTGATCCCTGGCCGAAGACAAAACACCATAAGCGCCGCCTTATCCAGGGGAAGTTTGCGCATTCGGTAGGTACTGCTCTGGAAGACGGCTGTATGTGGAGGATCGCTACGGATATTGACGATTATGCTTTGCATATCCATGAGGTTATGGATCACAGGGATGACTTCACGAATACAGGCACCCTGACGGTCAGCCTCCCGGTGGAGCATGTCAGCAAGGGGAACGCTGACAGGGCGTACTTGCTTGAGCATGCCGATTTCCAGGAATCCCACCGTTTCGAGGGCAGGATACTCACAAATTTTGAAAAGAAAGGTCTCGCAGCGGGCCGGACGATCCATGATTTTACGTTCCATGCACGCCATGGGATATCTGGATACGAATAGCCTGGCGGCGCAGTGTCGGCGCGCTGCCAGGCTGGGGTGCGTACCCCGGCTTCCGGGCCGTGCCGGCTGCGGAATACCGGGACGCGCCCTATTTGCGTAAATCTACACCTGCGTATATCCTGTATCAAGTGCGCCCCCGTCGTCTAACGGTTAGGACACCAGACTTTCAATCTGACAACAGGAGTTCGACTCTCCTCGGGGGTACCGGTTTCACCCTTGCGCATAGCATGCAAGGATCCGCTGGATATGGGGCATAATGCGGTGCATAACATACAGGTTAGTGTAGGCAATAAGCATAGCGGCACCAAAATAGGCCAGCGTCAGCCAGTCCATTGTCCAGTAATGTGAAATAAGAAGCAGCATAACAGGAAGCTGTACGGTAACTGTCACAACTCCGGGGACATATCCTTTGAACCGTAAGCACATCGTGTAATGCATAATGAAATGGAGCATGTATGCGATGCAGAAGCTGAGGTAAAGCCTGCTATTATGGTTCAGCTCGCAGAACGCCGAGACTAGGAGGAGTACGGTGAACTCTTCCAGTACCCCTACGCTGAATGCGGAGCCGTCGGTAACTTTCCCAAAGAAGCTGCCGATTTTTGTTTCTTTCAGGGAAATGAATTTTGCCCTCTTTTTCCATAACGGCATAAAAATCATTTCTTCAAAATCGTGGAGCAGGAACAGTATAGGCAAGCTCCAATAATGGAATAGGATCGGCATAATTTATTTCCTCCTGAACTTATATAACGGAATTCGTTTATACTATAGAAAGCGGGCCATGCAGCGGCAAGCGTTTTTTGGGAAAAGGTACAGATCAGCAGATAGTGTGTCAGCGGAATAAGGGGAAAAATGGACAGCCGGGTATACCAGTCTAAGATCCGGATAACAGAAGCGCTCCTCCGGCTAATGGAAAGTAATGATTTCAGCGCCTTAACTGTTTCCGAGATCACAGCCCATGCCCATGTATCCCGCAATACGTTCTATCGCCATTTTACAGATAAATATTCCGTGATCGAATTCTTTGCGGAGTGGCTGCTGGACAGTTATCTGGCTGAAGTCAGGCGGCAGGGGGTAACGGATTTCGAAAGCCTGCTGGTACTGTATTTTACATTCTGGAAAGAGCGGAGGAAGTATATTGGCCTTCTGAAGCGGCACTATCTTCTGGATATGGTTTTCGATGTACAGAGAAAGAAATTCCTCAGGGCCATGCCCGGTTCCGGTCTTCCTTGGCATGGGATCCCGGGGGTAGATGAGACTTGTGTCAGCCTGATCGTTATCGGCGGGATGTGGACAGTCCTCCTCTACTGGCTGGAAGGCGGGATGAAGCTGGAAGCCTCAGATATCACGCACAGGATTTTGTGTGAGCTGAGATTTTATACACAGTATATTGGCGATAGGGGCCCGGTAACCCGACAGGCATAAACGGTACGGCGGGCGTGTACATCGGCATGCCCGGCATGGACAGGCTGCAGCTGGCCTGATTTAAGGGTTGAGCACCTGCCCGGGGAATTCCATCTTATCTTTTTCGGCAAGCTCGATCCATTCTTTGATCCACATTTCTTCCGCGGGGTCAATATCATGCCGTTCCAGATGCTTCTGATATGTGGAATAGAAGGCGCGGATCGCCGGATACAGCGCAGTCAGCGTATATTCAGGCCGCTTTTCGCGCCAGTGCCGGGGATGCGCCGCGAAAGTATTCTTGAAGCGCTTCATGTAAGCAAGGAACGATGACAGCTCGGTATCCATACGGCGCGCGCTGCAGGCTACGATCATACTGGGGCTGTATACAGTCTCGAAATCATGGTCGAACATGTGCAGGGAAATATCGATATCTTCATGCATGATATCTTCCTTATCTCGGCATACTTCGCCTTTTATCGCTTCCCATGCCGACCTGCGGATGGCCATATTTGAGCCGTACAGCAGCTGTCGTTTGCCGTCGGCGATATAGATGCGCTTACGGATGGAATTATCCCCGGCAAGGCTGATATTTTTCCCCGGCATATCATAATAAGTGCAGGGACCCGTGGCGCCCATGGCCTCAGGGTTCTCTTCAAAGAGCTTGCTGACCACTTCTACCCAGTCAGGCTTTATCATGCAGTCGGCATCAAAACGCCCGAGTACATCCCCCGTTGCATAAGTGAAACCGGCGTTGCGGGTCGGTATCAGCCCCTGCTCTTCATCCTGATGGAGCAGGACCACATTGCTGTGAGGGTTGTCCTTTATGAACTGTTCAACAATCTGGCCGGTATTGTCAGTTGACTTATTGTCAACAACAATAACTTCATGGGCAGGGACCGTCTGCGCCGTAGCATTGAGCAGGCACTGCGCAATACGGTCAGATTCATTCCATGCAGGAATAATTATTGAAACTGAGGTCATGGATTCCATTATAAACAGATATATGCCATGGGATGATCCCGTTTGCCGTTTTATCCCCAAGTGTTCTGTATCCCGGATATACTCTGTACGATTATGCAGTATCGTTCTATCGCCTGTGCGATAATAGGGGCAGCTATAAAAGCATGCGCATTGGACAGGAGCTGGCAAAAGGTACAGATATGAGCAGTGATCAGCCGGGGAACAATAACAGTAATGATGGCAGCAGGACAGTAAATATTTCTGATACGAGTGCCATCCGGCGCATTGACCTTGCTACGATCTTCCCGTCAAAGGGCGATCCGCGCAGGCCCCCTGAGTGGCTGGGGCGCGCCCTGCTGTATGCAGTGATCGCAGTCTACCTTGCTATTTTTGTATGGAATTCATGGCCTAAAATCGAAAATGTTGTTTTTTACGTTATCGTAGCGCTTTTTATTGCGCTGGCGCTGGAGCCTCTGATCCTGCGGCTTATCAGGCATGGATGGAGGCGCGGTGCAGCCGCAGGCGTTGTGCTTATAGGTTTTGTGGTGCTGTGCGCAGTTTTTTTCTCAATGTTTGGCGTGCTTCTTGTACAGCAGCTTACAACAATGATCGAGGGGCTTCCCGATACGTACAGGAATATCCGTCAGAGTATTTTGGATATGTCGGGGTACCGTCTTCCGGAGATCAAGGATCTGAGTTCCAGCATTATGTCGTTCTTCAATACGAACGGCATGCAGGAATACCTGACCCGGGCTTACTCTACCGTTTCTTCGCTTATTTCCGGGCTGTTCGCAGTCCTGACGATCCTTCTGGTCACATACTATATCTGTGCTGCAGGCCCTAAGATGAGAAGGGGCCTGTGCAAGTGGATTCCCCGTAAATCCCAGCGTAAATTCATTGTTGTATGGACCACGGTACAGACCCAGATATCGAATTACCTGTACAGCCGGTTCATCCTTGCTATCCTGAACGGGACTTTCCTGGCAATCTTTATGATCATCCTGAAGATCCCGTACTGGCTGCCGCTGTCGATCTTCTGCGGGCTTGTATCACAGTTTATCCCTACTATCGGCACATATATCGGTGCTGTAGTCCCTATGGTCTCGGCATGGAGCACCAACGGCTGGCCGTATGCAGTCTATCTGCTGATCTACATAACGGTGTACCAGCAGATTGAGAATATGATCCTGTCGCCGCGTATCTCAAAAGATACGATGGATATCAATCCGGCTATAGCATTCCTGTCAGTATTCTTCTTCGGCGGGCTGTTCGGCGCTTTGGGCGCATTCCTTGCACTGCCTATAACTGCAAGCCTCCAGGCCCTTCTGAGCGCGTATACGCGCAGCTATGACCTCATAGATTCTGATCTGCTTGATGATCCTAGGCCGGTGAAAAAATCCGGTATTGTCTCCGGGGCTGAAATGATCGAAAAGAATGTAATACAGCCGATCGCTGAACATATGCCGCGCAGTTCCCGGGGCTCATCCGCAAATATTATGGCTGACAGTGTTGCTGACCTGCGAAGGCGCGCAGGGGAGCAGGATCCGGCCACGTACCGTACTTCCGAAGAGGAAGATGCATCAGAAACAGTTGCTATCCCGCAGAAGGGCAGTGCAGGGTATGGCAGAGGAGGATCGGGCAAGCGGCCTGTTATTGGCGCGCAGGGACCGGACGATGATGACGAACAGCCCGCAGTAGTCCCTGTCAGCAGTAACGTGCTTGGCAGCGCTACCGGTAAAGGCCAGGATGAAGCTGACGGAAAAGATACCGGAAAAGCAGTTGGTACCAAAACTGGTACAGGGAGCCGCAGGCAGCAGCATAAGCGTTCCAGAGGCAGGGGCGCCCGGGGGCAGTGGAAATAATGGTCCTTCTGCAATTCCTTGATGTTGTTATCCTTATCCTTGGCATACTGAGCTTCGGGTATCAGGTGCTTTACTTTATTGCCGGGTTTTTCGGCAAACCGCAGAAGTATGCAGCTGCACCGCAGGATAAACATTATGCGGTCCTGATTTCAGCGCGGAATGAGTCGCAGGTCATCGGCAACCTTATAGGGTCCCTGCATAAACAGACATACCCCTCAGAGCTTGTAGATATATGGGTCGTCGCCGATAACTGCACGGATGATACGGCTGATGTGTGCCGGGGCCTGGGATGCCGCGTACTTGAAAGGTTCAACCAGGAGCAGGTGGGCAAGGGATACGCATTGAAATTCCTGTTCAACTATATGCGCGACAGGAAGTTCAGCGATATTTATGATGCGTACTTTATTTTTGATGCCGATAACCTTCTTGATCCGAAGTACATTGAAGAAATGAACAATGCTTTCCAGCAGGGTTATGATGCCGTTACCAGCTACAGGAATTCCACGAACCTTGCGGAGAACTGGGTATCTGCCGGTTCGGCACTATGGTTCATCTTCCAGTCCCGCCTGCTGAATGCCGGACGCTCTATCCTGGGGAATAACGGCTGGATCGGCGGCACCGGTTTTATGTTTTCAAAAAAAATCATGGAACGCAATGCCGGCTGGAAATTCCATCTGCTGACCGAAGATGTGGAATTTACCATGGACTGCATCTTAAGCGGAGACCACATTGGATATTGCTCAACAGCTGTGTTCTATGACGAACAGCCCGCATCCTTCAAACAGAGCTGGAACCAGAGGGTGCGCTGGAGCAAAGGGTTCCTTCAGGTGTTCCGGTACTACGGGCTGAGCATGATCCGCTGGTCGATCCGTGAACGCGACCTGTCTGCAATGGATCTGACGCTTATTATCTGCCCCTTCATGGTGATCTCCCTGATCAGGTTTGCCCTCAGCATCCTTTACGCTGCACTTGGGTATGTATCGTGGGAAAGCCAGCTGGCGAATTTCTCGACATACTGGGTGTCGCTGGTCGGCACAGTGATCGGGTTCACAGTCCTGGCAGTTTTCGTCTGCATCCTTGAACGGAAAAAAATCAACGCTACGAACCGGGAACTTGTCGCCTACTGCCTGAGCTTCCCCTGGTTCATGCTCAGCTATGTCCCTATCTCCTTCGTGGCGATTTTCTCCAAGTCCCAGTGGAAGCCTATTACGCATAAAGGCGCAGGTGCGGCAGGCAAAGGGGATAAGTAGGATGCCATGGTATATTCCGCAGAGATAAAACGTGCTGTCGGCCTTGTCCGTGAGGCTCTGGGAAACAGTGGCATCACCCTGCAGTCCGGCGAATTCCGTGAGCATGGGAACCACACTCCGCACGCTGATTCCCCTCTGGTCCTGGTAGCATGTTCAGGCGGGCGTGATTCCATGGCGCTGGCTTATATTTCCCGTATCGTGTGCTCCAGCATTGGCGTGCGGTGCGGGGCGGTGATCGTAGACCACCATCTTCAGGAAGGCTCCACTCAGGCAGCGCGCACTGCAGCCCGACAGTGCACGGAACTGGGGCTGGATCCGGTGATCATTGCTGATGCCCAGGTGCAGGCTACGGGCTCAGGGGAGGAGGCTGATGCCCGGGATGCGCGGTTCGATGAGCTTATCGCTGCAGCCCATAAGCACAGCTCTGCTGTAGTGCTGCTTGCCCATACATCCACGGACCAGGCGGAGACGGTTGCCATCGGGCTGCTAAGGGCACCAACTGTTTCAGCGCTTGCCGGGATGCCCTCCAGCATTGAAAAAGGCGGTGTTACATTCCTGCGGCCCTTCCTCAAAGGCCTGGCCCGGCAGGATACTACCCGCATATGCGAAAACGCGGGCATTCCATGGTGGGATGACCCCACAAATGCCGAAGCGCTGTCTCCGGATGAACTCAGCAGCGGGCAGTTCCCTTTGAGATCCCGTATCCGGCAGGACCTTATGCCGTATCTGGCCGGTTTTGCTGGGAAAGATATTTCGGCACTCTGGTCGCGCTATACAGGCGTCAACCGGCAGGACCGTGATTATATCGACAGTCATGCTGCAGCGGCATACAGGGAGTCGGTCCGTGAATACCCTGCAGTGTGGGACGGGCATCGGCTGGTCCGGGCTGGCGGAGCAGGAGGAGCTGATACGCAGGATGGCTGCAGCCCCCAGGATCTTGCGGCACTTGGGGGATACCTCCGGCAATATGGGCTGGAAAGCCGGGCAGATATTTCCGTCTATGAGCTGCTGGGCTACAGCAGCCTGCATCCGGCTATACGGTCGCGCATCCTCATAAAAATTCTGGAATCCCGGGGGATCCGCCCTGTAGAAAAACTCGTATCAGAATATGATGATTTCCTGGTGTATAAACGGGTTTCGGGACCCTTTCCGCGGATATCGGCAGAAAACGGGCATCCATATGGAGCCGCTGTTTTTGCAGCGAAAACCCGCGATAAGCGTTTCTGGATATATATTATCGGAAAAGATCGCAGAGCTTTGGATAAAGCCTAAGGAACCTTTCAGCGAAAGCCGTTTCTAACGTCATTCATTTATGACAGAATAATACCTATGCAAATCAAAGACATACAAGACGATATTGACGAAGAACTGATATCGCATGATGCTCTTGAGAGAAGGATAGTTGATGTGGCTGCCGCCGTAAGCCGTGATTATGAAGGGAAAAATCCGCTCCTTATAGCGGTGCTCAAAGGTGCGGCCAACGTTATGGTTACTTTTTCCCAGGCTATGAGCATCCCCCTTGAAATCGACTATATGAGCTTATCAAGTTATGGCTCCGGGACAGAATCGAGCGGGAAGATCACCGTACGCGAAGACCTGACGACTGATGTGGCAGGCCGCCATGTGCTGATAGTCGAAGATATTGTGGATTCCGGATACACTCTGAACTGGCTTGTAGGGGAACTGAACAGGCGCGGTGCAGCGTCTGTCGAGATCTTTGCGATGCTGGAGAAGCCTGCACGCAGGAAATATCATGTGGATGTTAAATACAGGGGGTTTGAGATCCCCGATAAATTTGTTGTGGGATATGGCCTGGATTATAACGAGTATTACCGTAACCTTAATTCCATAGCAGTGCTTAAACCATCGGTATATATAGAAGGAGAATGCGCATGACTTACGGACGTGATCCGCAGCGCCGCAACCCGTTATCAGGAAACCCGTTCCAGCAGGATCCGGCTGATAAGGGGAACGGGCAGGGCAACAGCAGCAACCCCAATGGGAATAAGGGGGATGGCCCTAATGACGGGCGCCCATGGTGGAGGAATACTGTTATCTGGGTACTGATGCTGGCAGTCCTTGTAGCGGGGGTTTTCTTTTTTGTCAACCGGAACAACAGGAATACCCCTGTTATCACTACCGAGCAGGGGATAGCCCTCCTTCAGGGGAAATCCGCTAAAGGCGCTCCAAAAAATGCTCCGAAATATACTGTACGGTATGTGAAAGTATCCAACGGGATATCGCCGAACGTTGAGATATGGCTTGACCAGGACTATAAAGTTAATGTTTATAACCCTAATTCACCTGACAGGAGTATCAGGAACAAGAATTACGGGAAAACTGTCAAGTTCTATTTTGTCAGCGGCCAGACGCAGCAGATACTGGATATCGTGCAGAATGCGAAGGCACAGCACGGGTTTGATTCCACAACGGTAACGGAAAATAATTTCTGGGCTGTCCTTATTACAAGCGTCCTCCCGCTTGTCCTTCTGTTTGTTGCAATGTGGTGGCTGTTCAGGAGGATGGGCGACGGGACAGGCGAGATGTTTGGCCTGGGAAGCCCCAAGAATAAGAAACTGCTTGAAGGCGAAGTGCCGCAGACGAGGTTCTCCGATGTCGCAGGTGAAGAGGCTGCCGTCCAGGAAGTCGAAGAGATACGTGATTTCCTGAAGGATCCGGGCAAATACCGCAAGCTCGGGGCGCGGATACCGCGGGGCGTGCTCCTGTACGGGCAGCCGGGTACGGGTAAAACCCTTCTGGCCCGTGCAATCGCAGGCGAAGCGGGAGCCCCGTTCTATTCCATGGCCGGATCAGATTTCGTTGAGATGTTTGTGGGGCTTGGTGCTTCGCGTGTCCGTGACCTGTTCGAGGAAGCCAAGAAGACTGCACCCGCAATCATCTTCATCGATGAGATCGATGCTGTTGGACGCCGCCGCGGTTCAAGCGCTTCCGGCGGAGTGGATGAGCGTGAACAGACCCTCAACCAGCTTCTGGTGGAAATGGACGGTTTCAAGAACGATACAGACCTGATCGTTATCGCTGCTACCAACCGGCCGGATGTCCTGGACCCCGCGCTTATGCGCCCGGGGCGTTTCGACCGTCAGGTAGCCGTAGAGGCCCCTGATCTGGCCGGGCGTGAAGCGATCCTGAAAGTCCATGCCAAGGGCAAACCTTTTGTCCCTGATGTTGATCTGCATACAGTTGCCGTACGCACCCCCGGTTTTACCGGTGCCGATCTGGCAAATGTGCTTAATGAGGCTGCTTTGCTTACAGCCCGTTCCAACGCGGACCTAATCGACAACAGGGCTATCGATGAGGCGATCGACCGTGTGATGTCCGGCCCGCGGCGCAGGTCGAACGGCATGGCACTGCGCGAGCTGCGCAACACCGCGTACCATGAGGGCGGGCATGCTATGGTTGCGGCTGCTCTACACCATACAGACCCTGTCACTAAAGTGACTATCCTTCCGCGCGGGCGTGCGCTTGGATACACAGCTGTTATGCCTACAGAAGACCGTTATTCCCAGACGCGCAATGAGCTTCTCGACCAGCTGGCTTATGCGATGGGCGGGCGTGCCGCTGAAGAGGTGGTTTTCCACGATCCCAGTACAGGGGCTTCCAATGATATTGAGCATGCCACGCAGATAGCACGCGCAATGGTACTGGAGTATGGTTTCTCTTCGAAGCTGGGATCTGTGAAATGGGAAGACAGCCAGCAGGAAGGCGGCCTGGAAGACCTCAAGGACAGGCGTCTCTCTGACGAGACCGCGCGCACTATTGATGAAGAAGTCCGCCAGCTTATTGAAACAGCGCACACGGAGGCGTGGAAAATCATTTCCGAGAACCGTGATGTACTTGATGAGCTTGTCCGCCAGCTGCTGGTCAAGGAGACCCTCAACCGTGAAGAGCTTGATGAAGTGTTCAAGGGCTTGAAGAAGGCTCCGGAACGGGAGCTGTGGCTTTCAGACAGCAGCCGCCCTGATTCAGATTTGCCTCCCGTCCCCATCCCTGAGAACTTGCGGAGTTCAGTTGCTGTAGATGCTACTTCAGGCGGTGCCGGCACTGATGGCAGCAGCAACGGTGCAGGTACAGATACCCCTGCCCCTGCACAGGGGACGGAGCCGTCTGCAGGCCATGCCCAGGGGGTACAGGGGTCCCAGGATCCGGCTCAGGTGCAGCAGGGCCAGGATCAGAATCAGCAGCTTCCGGCAGAGGAACCGATGCAGGGGCAGGCTCCTGTCCAGGATGGCCAATACCCCAATACAGATGCAGGTACACCTGTGCAGCCGGCCCCATCACTCCAGGTGCCGCCTCTGCCTCAGCCGGGCCAGGCACCATGGGGGAGCCAGCAGCAGGCGGGGGAAGCCCGGCCCGATAATAACGGGGATAACGGGGATGACCCCTATCCGGATACCCAGCAGCATGACCCAGAAAACCGGGAAGGCGGTGCATCTGAAGATGCCGGGCAGCAGCCTGCCAGCTAACTGTGAACTGCTGCTTTGGCTGCAGCTGTATGGGGATATTGGAAAACAGGAAAGAGCCTGATATGGAAACTGTGCTGGCCATAAACGGGCGTATCAATGCGGTGATTGGGATACCCGTATCGCGTACGCTCGTTATGGGTGTGCTGAATGTTACAGAAGACTCATTTTCTGATGGCGGTGTATGGCTGCGCACTGAAGACGCGGTCCGGCATGCGCATGATATGGCTGAACAAGGCGCTGATATTATTGATATCGGCGCCGAATCGACCCGCCCCGGTGCCCGCCGGGTCCCTGAAGATGTAGAGGGACAGCGTGTGCTTGGGGTACTGGCTGCCTTAGCCGGATCTGATAGCGGCAGGCACATGGTGCCTGTTTCTGTTGATACGACACGGTCAAAAGTCGCCGATTCTGCCTTGAAGCATGGGGCTGCAATCATCAATGATGTGTCCGGCGGGCAGCTTGACCCGGAACTTCCTCATGTTGCTGCCGCATACGGCTGCCCCTATATTGTGCAGCACTGGCGCGGCTGGCTGGATCCCGGCGCTGCCGGCGGCTCTGAGATATACGGAAATGGCGTTGTCAATGACGTGTATGCAGAACTTATGCATCAGGTGGATGCTGTCCGCGCTGCAGGGGTCAGCGACGAAAGGATCATTATTGACCCGGGGCTCGGCTTTTCCAAACCTGAGATATCCCACAACCTGCCGCTTATCAGTTCCCTTGCCAGATTCCAGGCAGCAGGGTATCCGGTGCTCATAGGCCATTCCCGCAAAAGGTTTATTGCGAGTATCGCCTCCGGCCCTTATCCTGATTCTGCGCGTAGGGGCCAGGGCAACACCGTGAAAGGGAAGCCTGTGCCGCAGCAGGACGTAAGCCTTGACGATAAAGATGCTGTAACGGCAGGGCTGAGCGCACTTATCGCCGAGCGCGGGGCGTGGGCGGTACGGGTGCATGATGTGCGCAGGAATGTATGTGCGGTCGCTGCGGGGGATATCCTGCGGCGCTATATGGGGAAGTGACGGTGAAGGATGGACAGGATAACGCTTACAGGCATCCGCGCATACGGTACCCATGGCCTGCACGGCAGCGGCAGCAGTCCGCAGGACCGGCAGCTGTTTTCCGTGGATGTCGTCATGTATCTGGATCTGTTTGATGCTGCCCGCAGCGATGAGCTTGTGGATACAGTTAATTATGATCAGATAGCTTCCCGGGTCGTATCAGTGGTTGGAGGGGACCATGTTGATCTGCTCGAAAGGCTTGCCCAGAAAATCGCCGATGCTGTCCTTCTGTCATACCGTGTACAGAAAGTTGCTGTAACAGTGCATAAAATTGCCGAGGGAACCCCTGAGGCACTGTTTGATGATGTAAGCGTATCCATTGAACGCCAGTCACAGGATTATAATATGCAGGCCGCGTTGCCCGCCGAAACAGCTGAGAGTGCCGGGAAAGGGAATACGGGGGCAGCAGCCAGCGGAGCGTTTACCGTGTATGGGGATAGAAACCATGTATCTGACAGTTCCGTTGCGAATGATGCCGGCGTGCCCGGCACACCGCAATCGCCTGCAGTGCATCATGCCGTTATTGCGATGGGGGCAAACCTGGGCGACTGCGAACAGGCTTTGCGTAGTGCAGTGGTATCGATCGACGCCATACCCGGGAACCAGGTGACCGGTATATCCCCGCTGTACAGGACTGCGCCCTGGGGGATGCCGGATGATACCCCTGATTTTTTCAATGCTGTAGTCCAGGTGGACACAACGCATAGTGCTGAGGAGCTCCTTGACAGCCTGCATATGATTGAATCCGCGCACGGGCGATCCCATGAAGTGCACTGGGGGTCGCGTCCTCTGGATCTGGATATTATAGATTTTGATAGTATAGTGAGTGAAAGCCCGCATCTGACTTTGCCCCATCCGCGTGCATGGCAGAGGGCCTTTGTTCTTTCCCCCTGGCATGATATTGAACCTGATGCGGTGCTCCGAGGCAGGCATGGCGGGCCGGTTGGCGAGCTCATCCTTCAGGCGCCCGACAGGGATGCCGTCAACAAAGTTTCTGATGACTGGATACTGGGAGGTTTAGCATGAAAGCACGTTTCACACCGTGGTGGCATTTCGCCGTCGCCCTTCTGCTGGGGCTGCTTGCAGGCGGTTTCCTGGAATTCCTTACAGAGCAGGCAAACATCTATCTGCTTGGCGTGCCGTGGTTCATCTCCGTTATCCTGCTTCTTGTAGGCTGCATCATCCTCTGGTTTGCATGGCAGGTAAGAAGGTATGCGAAAGGGGACCGCAAAGAGATCAACCCGCAGCAGGCGGTCAATACCCTGATCATGAGCAAGGCGTTATCCCTTGCCTGCTCGGCGCTTACGGGATGGTATGGCGGCCAGCTGCTGCTGAGCCTGCCGCATGTGCAGATCGAATATTACAGGTCCGCTGTTATCCAGTGCGCCATAGCAATAGCAGTATGTATAGCAGATGTTATT
>PPYE01584845.1_pt1 | contig 52333 bp, 42 predicted proteins | sample 1559881 | NCBI WGS metagenome assembly PPYE01 (sample SAMN08240022, study PRJNA423297) | Human gut metagenome, whole genome shotgun sequencing project.
TTGAAGCTATAAAAAATGCATTTATGGGAAATCCAGAATTAATATTTGAATAATGGGCTCCTAAACAGTTACAATATTTCAAATATTATCATACAGACTTCGCTGAACAATCTGGGAACCGATACCATGGCAGCCTACACGGCATTCGGCAAAATGGATGCTATCTACTGGATGATATCCGGCGCCTTTTCCATCGCCATCACCACCTTCGTGGGGCAGAACTATGGGGCCGGGAAATATTCCCGTATGAAGAGAAGCGTGTTTGTCTGCCTGTTCATGGACTTTATCGCTTCCATACTGGTAAGTGCCCTGTTTCTGCTGTTTGGCAGTTATATCTTCCGCATGTTCACCCAGGACCCGGAGGTTATCAAAGTGGGAATGAAGATCATCCAGGTGATCGCGCCAAGTTATGTGCTTTTTATCTTCATAGAGATCCTGTCCAGTGCCCTCCGCGGCATCGGAGATGTGCTGATTCCCATGATCATGACATGCGGCGGTGTGTGTCTGCTGAGGATTTTCTGGATTTTCGCAGTTGTGCCGCATATCCCGGGGATTCAGAGCATACTTATGAGTTATCCGATTTCCTGGGCATTGACGGCTGTGCTGTTTATCATTTATTATTTTGTAAAACAGAAGAAATTTTACCGCTCGCTTCCGGGCGAGGAAGTTTAAAAAAACGCGGGGCAGTCTCCATCCTCCTTTGTACCTGCGGCTCTGCAGGAAGAACCTGGCTGCCTCCCGATACAAATTCAGGATTCTCCTCATCTTTCATGCCGTTATAGATGATCTCACCATCAATTATGGTATAAAGGGTCTTCGTGAAAACCTCCATGGGATTTCCCGTGAAAATGGCAATATCTGCGTCTTTTCCGGTCTCCAGACTTCCCACACGCTGCTCTACGCGGCATATTTTTGCGGGATTGATGGTAATGGCCTTCAGCCCTTCCTCCATGGGAAGCCCCTCCTTCACTGCCAGCCCGGCACACAGGGGCAGATATTGGATCAGCGCCACAGGGTGGTCTGTAGTCACTGCAATGAGCACCCCTGCCTCTGCCAGGATCTTATTGGTCTTGAAATTCATATTCTGCACTTCCAGTTTGGAGCGCGAGGTTAAATCCGTGCCCACGATCACCGGGAACCCGGATGCCTTTACCTCATCCACGATCAGATGTGCCTCTGTGCCGTGGTCTATGGTTATATCTATATTAAATTCCTTTGCTATGCGGATGGCGGTCAGTATGTCGTCCGCCCTGTGCGCATGGACCTTCATAGGAATCACACGCTGTAGCACAGGCATCCATGGTTCCTTCTCAAAGTCCTCCCTGTCAAGCCGGCCCCGTTCCTTGTCCTTTTGGTATTGTACTGCCTCCAAAAGCGTTCTGCGCAGAAGGGCTGCCTCTCCCATTCTGGTAGCCGGGCAATTTCCCTGCTCCCCGTAAGTAGTTTTTGGATTTTCCCCCAGTGCTGCTTTCATGGCTGCCGGGTTCAGTATCGCCATATTGTCCACACATCTGCCCTGGGTCTTCATAAACACAAACTGGCCGCCCACTACATTGGAGCTTCCCGGCCCGGTCATCACAGAGGTGATTCCTGCCTTGATCGCGTCATGAAATGCCGGGTCCATGGCATTAACGGCATCAATCGCCCGCAGTGCCGGCGTCACCGGGTTTGTCAATTCATTGCAGTCATCCCCGATGGCACCCCATTTTTCCTCAGAGATTCCGATATGGGCATGTGCCTCGATCAGCCCCGGCAGCACCCAGGCACCATCCACATCCAGAACCTCTTCCCCCTTCTGCCTTTTATCCAGTGAGGACATGGTTCCCACCTCTGTGATCACCTTGCCCTCTGTTCTTATATATCCGCAGTCTGCCGGTTTTCCGGTCATGGTAAATATTTTCCCATTAATTATCAGCATAAAATTCCCTCCTTTGCAGATACCTGACTTCTTTAGTATCCGCAGAGGAGGGCTTTCATATTCTTCTGCTGTTTCATTACTTTTATCTTATTTGCGGGCTTGAAGGCACATGCACCTGCTGTACATTTTCAAGCTTTTTCAAAATATAATACATCGGCTTATATAAGACCAGACAGACCACCACATTGCCGATGCAGTGCAGCACATCGAAATGCAGCCCTGAGATCCAATAGGCCAGACCGCCGCCCACACCGCCTGATACAAAATACGGCAGCGCACACAGAAATCCAAAGGCCAGCCCATAGGCGCCGGAGATTATACTCCAGACCAACGGCGATTCGCTGTTAACTACAAGTACGATCAATGCAAGAATGCTCCACACATACAGATAGTTGAACCACCAGATCCCGAACCCGTAGAAGACGCCTTCCAGCAGGGCAAACGCGTAGATAATAAAGAAAACCTTTTTTCTGTACACCTGTGTATACAGAATCACCAGCAATGTCACCACTTCAATATTGGGAAGAAAAGCCATACACACCTGTCCCAGAAACAAAATAGCTGTCAGCATTGCCATAATAACAAGAGACCTTGTTTTCATTGGTATTTCGCATCCTTTCAATCAATACCCCTCAGTCAGGGTCAGTTCAAAAGTATCCCCGTCCTCTATGGGCGTCTGATCCGCTGATGTATTCACCTGTTCTCCGCCCTTTGTCAGGCACCACCACTGCTGTTTGGAATCGTCTGCTTTCTCACCGTCCACAGATGTCATGAAAAGCCCGTACTGGCCTTCCTCACCTTCCACCAGATTCTCAGCCTGAATCACCGCTCCAAGATATGCCTCGTCAGTCGCATAACTGAACTCCTTCTCACTTCCGTCTCCGTGTACTACTTTTACTGTGACGGTTTTGTCACCCTCCGTTCCTTTCGGCATGAAATTTTTGTAAACCAGGAGCAGGACTGCGCATACGACGACCAGCGCTATGGCTCCTATGATGACCACATCGCTCAGGATTTACACCTGATTCCCCTAATGACAGATTCTGTCTTTTTATTCTACGGCCAATATTCAGCTTTTAGGCCATTTTAGTTAAATCAATCTTAACACACAAGCTTATCAGGTGTCAAACTTCTTTATACCGGCATTTTGTACGGAATATGGAAAGACTATTGTCAAAAAGGCGGAGACATTCTCGTTCTCCGCCTACAGCTATTCACAGATATATTCCTCTCCGCTTCCTGTCCTTGAACTTACAGAAAACAATAGCAACCACCGTGCTGAGCAGAGTAGCCACAATTCCCGGTCCCACAATGCCGGCAGGATTTGTACTCCCGTATTGGCTTCTGTAGGCAATAATATTTACAGGAATCAACTGTAGCGAGGAAATATTTAAGATCAGGAAAGTACACATTTCATTACTCGCCACACCTTTTTTTTGTACTCTTCCCGGCGCCTTCCCGCTTCTTCTGTCTTCTTCCAGTTGTGCCAGACATTCCATGGCTTTTAGTCCAAACGGAGTCGCAGCCCACCCCAGCCCCAGAAAATTGGCGATGATATTGGCGGATATATACTCCATGGCAGGATGGTCTCTGGGCAGATTCGGGAATAAAAAACGCAGCAGCGGCTGCATTTTCTTTGTCATCTTCTCTATCATGCCGGAGGACCTGGCAATCTCCATCATCCCCATCCACATAGCAACGATTCCCGCCATGGTAATGCAGAGCATAACCGCCTCCTTGGCAGACGAAAGGGCCGCATCCGTGATCTCACCCATGCGCCCTGTCATAGCACCGTATGTAATTCCTATGAGCATCATGGCTCCCCAGAGAATATTCAGCATCTACACGCCTCACAGGCTTTTTCTCTACTATATGCTTTGGAGGTTCCATTTATTCTGAATAGCCGGACACAGGCGCTTGACTTTCCCTGCGTATCTGCTACAATGGCAAAAAGCCTAAAGCAGCATACCTGCAGGCCATAAAACCAAAAAAATTTATTCAGGAGGTAATTTCCATGTCCCATACCATTGCCCTTGCCCAGTGCGCTTCTATTCCTAATATCGCAGAAAACTTAAAGACGGCTGAATATTTTACCCGTAAGGCCTCCCACGCCGGCGCATCACTCATCGTATTTCCTGAATATTTCATGTATCCATGCAATAAAAATGCGTCCGCCTATGTAAGCCATGCGCAGAGTACAGACGGCCCTTTTGTCTTGTCCATGAAGGAATTAGCCCAAAAGTATGGCATATGGATACTGTTTGGCATGAATGAAACCGCTCCTCAAATTGACACCGGAAAATGCTTCAACACATTAATCCTTTTGGATGACAGCGGCACCCTGCATGGAACATACCGAAAGACACATCTCTTCGATGCGTTCGGCTGGCGGGAATCTGACCATACGGCTGCCGGCAATGCATTTTTTACCCCGGTCAAAACGCCGTTCGGCAGACTTGGTTTAGGTACCTGTTATGATCTGCGCTTTCCTGAGCTTGCGCGCAATGCTGCCTTACAGGGAGCGGAACTATTGATTTATCCATCTGCATGGGTACAAGGAGATATGAAGGCTGTTCAATGGAAAACCCTTCTGGCTGCAAGAGCTGTAGAAAATGGCATGACAGTCATAGGATGCAGTCAATATGTTAAGGATACTTTTATCGGGCAAAGTCTCGCCTATGACCCATTTGGCAGAGTCCTGGCAAGCGGTACAGAAAACATACAGCTCATCCTCGCCCATGTCACCCCTGAAGACAGCGGCCGAGCCAGAGCACAAATACCTGCCCTTAATAATATGCGCAGTGACCTATATTAAAAAACCCCCGGAAGCCGCTGCCTCCGGGGAAACTCTTTATCCCTTTATCCCTGCACCCAGGAACTATACTCTTCAATCTTCTTCAATATATCATCCCCCTGCTCCCCCTTGGCAGGCGCCGGCTGATAATTATTATATCCATCCTCAGAGGAAATCCTGCACGGAATAATATTCTTCACATTGTCCTGCTGCAGTGCTCCATCCTTTATGGTAAATGTCTGCTGGAAGATCATGGTGTTCATGTCAGACGGATAGGCATTACCGCCAAAGCAGAAATTGCCCAGACTATACACAATGTTCTTCCCCTGATACTCTTCTATACCCTCCAGCACATGGGGATGATGTCCCAGGACCAGATCCGCCCCGTTGTCTATGGCTGCGTGTGCCAGTTCAATCTGTGTGGAGTCCGGTTCATATGCCTTCTCTGAACCCCAGTGAAAGCTGGCAATGATGATCTGCGCCCCCTGTTCTTTCAAAGACTCCAGGTTGGCGATCATGGAATCTTTGATCCCAAGGCCTTCTTTCAGGACATAGGTGCCCAGCAGCCCCACCTTTACGCCCTTTATCTCCATCACAGCAATCCTGTCATATCCAAATGTGGTGATTCCCTCATCCTCCAGGGCTTTGATAGTATCTGTATAGCTCTGCTCACCATAATCCTTACTGTGGTTGTTTGCCATATTTGCCGCTTCCACACTGCCCGCAGTGAGTATCTTCGCATAGGCGGGATCTGCTTTGAATGCAAACTGTTTGTCCTCACGTTCCTCACTGGTTGTGAGGGTTCCCTCAAAATTCACAATAGTCAGATCATCCTGCGAAAAGATTGGCTGGACATTCTGAAAGAAATAAGCCGGATCTCCCACTTCCTCATATTTAGCCGGGAGGCTGTCACTCCAGTCAAAGAACTCATCGGTTCCCAGTGTGCAGTCGCCCGCTGCGCTGACTGTAATCGTCACGGGTTCCTCTGCTTTCTTCTCTTCCCCGCCTGCGTCCGACTTCTTATCCGCATCTCTGGTACTGTCTTTTTTCTCCGCTTTGTCCTGGACTGTCTCCTTATCCTGACCAGTCTCTGACCTGGCTGCCTTGGCCTTTGCGTTTGTCTCCTTTTCTCCGGAACCGGCAGACATGCCTCTGCTCACAGCCAGAATGACAAGAAGGACCAGAGCCAGATCCACTCCGAAAATAAGTTTGATACGCCTTACTTTCCGCTCCCTTTCCCTCTTTTTTCGTTCCTGTTCTTTTTTTCTGTAATGGTACACCATTTATGATCCCCTTCTCTTTCGGACAGTACTGCACTGCCCGGTACCTCTACTCCTCTTCCAAAAGAGCCTGGTAAATGTCACGTTTGCTGACTCCTCTGTCCTTTGCGACTCTCTTCATGGCTTCTTTTCTATTAGCTCCCTGGTTTACATAATACTCCATATGTTCTTTTAACGGCATCTCACTCCAGCGCTGCTGTTCCTCAGCTTCCATCTCACTCCTGCTTCTTCCCTCCAAAACCAGCACACATTCTCCTTTAGGAGCATTGGTCTCGTAATAGGTGACCGCCTCCGTCAGTTTAGTCCTGAATATAGTCTCATGCTTTTTCGTCAGCTCCCTGCACACAGAGATTCTGCGCTCGCCAAGAGCTTCCAACAGCTCCTGGAGTGTTCTTACAAGACGGTGAGGCGCCTCGTATAATACAATGGTCCTGGTCTCATTTTTCAGCTCCTCCAGAACCTTTCTCTTCTCCTTTTTGTCTGAAGGAAGAAAAGCTTCAAAGGCAAACCGCCTTGTGGGAAGTCCCGACAGGGTCAGTGCTGTGATGCACGCAGCCGCTCCCGGAAGGGCGGTCACCGTGATCCCGGCATCCCAGCACATGGCTACCAGCTCCTCGCCGGGGTCTGAGATCCCGGGTGTTCCCGCGTCTGTGATCAGTGCGATATTTTTCCCTGCCTGCATCTGTTCCACCAGATATCTTCCCTTATCTGTCTTATTATATTCATGATAACTGGTCATGGGCGTCTTAATGTCAAAATGGTTCAGCAGCTTGATACTGTTTCTGGTATCCTCTGCCGCAATCAGATCCACCTCTTTTAAAATACGCACCACCCGATAGGTCATATCCTCAAGATTGCCGATAGGTGTAGCGCACAAATACAATTTTCCGCTCATGTTTCCTCTTCTCCCGCAGCCGTTTCCTGCCGCTTCCGTCCATAGATCTCCAGTATCTCATCCGTATAGACTCCCGGTCTGTCATAGATGATCAGCGGCTTTTCCACCGTTATCCTGGAATTTCCGCCTCTCATGCCCTCTATGAGTACAAGATTGGGTTCCTTGTCCACATAGGGATAGACAAGACGCATCCTTTTGGGCTCGATCCTGTATTTCACCATGGTTGACATAATTTCCGCCAGACGAAATGGCCTGTGTACCATGTAGAATCTCCCTTTCGGCACCAGAACAGAGGCTGCCTGGGAGATCACATCCTCCAGTGTACAGAGGGTTTCGTGGCGGGCAATGGTCTTTGCCGTGTTTTCCCCTACGAGACCATGACTTCCGATCATATAAGGGGGGTTGGTGGTGACCACGTCAAAAGAGGATGCTCCGAAATTCTTCGCCGCCTCCCTGATGTCACCCATTTCGATGAAAATATCTGCATCCAGTCCGTTGTAAGCCACGCTCCGTCTGGCCAGCGCCGCACTCTCCTCCTGGATCTCCAGTCCCGTAAAATGTCCCTGCGGGTACCTGGCTTTCAGCAAAATAGGGACGATGCCAGTCCCCGTTCCCATATCCAATGCATTCTCACCCGGTTTTACCCTGGCAAACCAGGCGAGAAGCACTGCGTCTATTCCGAAACAAAACTGTTTTGGATTCTGAATCAGCATGTAGCCGTTCTGAAGGTCATCCAGACGTTCATTTTCCATAATCAGAGACTTCATTTCTCCAGTTCCTTTAATGCTTTTAATTCTTCATCAGACAGTTTTATCTTTTCTTTTTTCTGCCGCGGTTTGAATTTTAAATCCTCCACAGCGTATTCCCTGATCTCCTTCTCGTCATCCACATCTACAATGACTTTGACAAGCTGGCGCAGCACATTTACACTCTGCACTTCGCCTCTGAGCCCCTCCAGTGTGTTCACTCTGTCTCCTACAACCGGCAGTTTCCGGTTCAGCTCCTCGTATGTCTCTTCCTCATTTTTCAGGCAGCACATAAGCCTTCCGCAGACTCCTGAAATCTTGGTAGGATTCAGAGAGAGATTCTGCTCCTTGGCCATTTTGATGGAAACAGGTGCAAATTCAGACAGATAAGTATGACAGCACAGGCTACGCCCGCAGATTCCGATGCCTCCCAGAATCTTTGTCTCATCCCTGACACCGATCTGGCGCAGTTCAATACGTGTCTTAAAGATAGCTGCCAGATCCTTCACCAGCTCACGGAAATCAATCCGTCCGTCCGCGGTAAAGTAAAAGAGTACCTTATTATTGTCAAATGTATATTCCACATCGATCAGCTTCATCTCAAGCCCGTGCTCTTTGATCTTCTTCATACAAATCTGGTATGCTTCTTTTTCCCGTTTTCTGTTGCTCTCCTCTTTCTTGTCATCCTGTGCATTGGCGATTCTGATGACCTCTTTCAAAGGCTGAACCACCTTCTCATCCTCTACATCCCTGGGGGGCAGAACCACGTTTCCGTATTCTACACCTCTTGCGGTCTCCACAATTACATGGTCGCCGGATTTTATCTCCAGATTCTTTGGAGAAAAATAATATATTTTTCCCACATTCCGGAATCTGACTCCAATCACTCTTGTCATTTTAGTTCTCCCTGATTGTAAGGAACAGAAGTTCCATGGTTAAGTCAAAATTAACGTTTGCCTGCAAACGTGTCTTAGCTGTCTCGATCGCCTGGATGATTTTCTCCAGTCCCTCGTAAGAGCTCTTGTCTGCACGATCCTTGATTGCATTATATTCCTGACGGAACACCAGTCCGTCCACTTCTTTTGTAGCTTTGAACATCAGCACATCCCTGAACCACACTAAAAACAGGTCCAGATATTCATATACCGTATGCTTCTCCTCTGAGAGTGTCTTGATGGCATCCACCATCTCGTAGACCTCCATGCCGTCCCCCTTCTTCAGAATCTTCAGGGCAGCATCCATCATGTCGGCAAAATCCTCGGCCGTTGCGATCTGCTTAGCCTTCCCTACATTTCCCTGGGCAAATGCCACGCTGACCTCTGCCTGGTAGTCCGGTACGTGCAGCTCCTCCATGAGATAGCTCTTGATCAGATCATCCCTGACCGGTTTGAAATTCAGGGTCACGCACCTGGACGTGATGGTTGGAAGAAGACTGGTATTGTTGTTCGCCAGAAGCAGGATCACCGCATAGGCCGGCGGCTCCTCAATGGTTTTCAAAAGAGCGTTCTGTGCCTGGACCGTCATCTTCTCTGCTTCGTCCACAATATATATTTTATAAGGCCCTGTATAGGGTTTGATCTCCACATCCGCAATGAGCTGTTCCCTGATATCCTCAATACCAATGGAATTTGGTTTCAGATGGCTGACATAGATAATGTCCGGATGATTCCTGTTCATGGCCTTTTTACATGAGCCGCACTGCAGACACGGCTCTTTTCCGTGCTTCTCGCATTGCAATGTCATGGCAAACAGCTTCGCCAGAAGTTTTTTCCCGCTTCCTTTCTCTCCTGCAAAAATGTAGGAATGAGAAACCTGATCCATGGCAACCGCATTTTGTAAATGGCGGATAACCTCCTCATGTCCTAATACCTTTTCAACTTCCTGCATTGCAATCACCTCTATCCTTCCGCCCTGCAATAAGGGCATTTATATTCAGAGCTGGCCTGCACCGGCTCGTTTCTATCATTATAGCACAGGTTTTCCGGGTCCTGCAACGTCTGGTGTTCTTACTTTTCTATTATTTCATCCCCGGTTGGTGTCCACTCCCGAATACTGTGAATGTGTGAACCGTTTGGACTTTCGTCGGCAATTCGGAGCGGCCCGGCTACTGTTTCTGCTTACTTTACAGATAATTTGAATGTTGTCTTGGGTTTTCGCCGGTAATTTTTGGTGGCCCGGCCACTGTTTCTGCATGCTTTACAGATAATTTGGATGCTGTCATGGGTTTTCGTTGGTAATTTTGGGCGGCCCAGCCGCAGTTTCTGCTTGCTTTACAGATAATTTGAATGCTGTCTTGGGTTTTCGTTGGTAATTTGGGGCGACCCAGCCGCAGTTTCTGCTTGCTTTACAAATAATTTGAATGATGTCTTGGGTTTTCGCCGGTAATTTTGGAGACACCACCGCGGTTTCTCCCTGCTTTACAGATAACCTGATACAGGTCCCAGGTTTCCTTGCCCCGCAAAGCATCAAGAACTCCGGGACCTTCCAGATAACGTACAAACAGCCGCCGTCCGTGCCCGGAATGGATATCAGACGCTCCGGCTGCGAATATACTCCCGGATTTCTTCCATACAGCTTTCCAGCTCCACGTTCTGAAAACGCCTTTTGATTCCCGCTCTTTCCAGGTTCTCCTCCGAGAAATCTTCTGTGTCAGCCAAAAAACGCCGGCACATTTCCGCATAACGGGGCTTCTCCTGCAATTCTTCCCTGGCAAGGGCCCGTTTTAGGCGCTCCCCATCCTCCACTTCCACATAAATGGGGCAGACATTTTCCTCCCCAAAATATCTCTTCATATTCTCATAGGACTCCAGCGTCCCGATTGCCAGATAACTGCGCGCCTTCAGATCCACCTGCCCGTCATCCGCCGTAAAATAAGTCCAGGGGCCGTGCACAGTCTCATAAGTCCTGTACTCGATCACCTTTCCCTCATCCATAAACTGTCTGAAACGCCCCTCATCCACAAAGTGGTACTCTCTCCCATCAGCCTCTCCCTGTCGGACCGGACGTGTTGTATATAATAAAACATTCTTTAAACCAAACTCCTTGTCACGGAGAAGTCTGCTGTAAATGGTATCTTTACCGGAAGAGCTTTTACCCATAATATAAAAAATTCTGCCCATTCTTTTGTTCCTCTGTCTCTTATTTCCATCCCCGCCCGGCAACTTCAAAGAGTATGCCTTCATCTTATCATTCCTCCAACTATGGGACACCTTCCCCGGCTGGTACACGGACTGCAGAAATGGATTCTCAAACGTAACGGTTCAATCCCCTCACGGTCACAGGCAAAAACCCATGGAAAATTGCCTTTCGCAATGGAATTTCTGCTTGTCTGCAAAACATTTTCCTACGGTCAGTGCAGTAAATGCGCGGACCTGCCGAATCGTTACTTTCAAACATCTTTTAACACGTGAATCTTCTTTAGAGTATAGTCATTTAAGCCCTGAATGTCCAGCCCCTGTTCCTTCCAGATACAAATCTGCCGCAATACATCTTTGCTGATTCTCTCTCCCGGAACCAGAAACGGGATTCCGGGCGGATACAGATACGCATATTCCGAAGAAATCCTTCCCTCACTGTCCGACAGGTCGATTTCCTCCTGGTCTCCTTCCACAGCTTCTGCTATGGATGTGCATACCTCGCCGGAAATATAGGTACAAAGCCCATCCTTCACTGCACCTGTTCTGTCCGTTTCACGGTCAATATTCAGAAGCGCCTGTTCCAGCCTGTCAAACCCTTCCTCTGTATCCATCACGCTGGTAAGCGCGATCACATACTGGCTTGCCGTCATTTCCATCTGCAGATGATACCGTTCCAGCAGAATTTCATGGAGCTTTGCCCCATCTATTTTCGTATCTGCCGTAGAGATCAGAATCTTTGATTCATCCAGGTCATACACAAACCCCCGTCCCAAAATCTCATCCTTACTCACCAGATGCAGATTCTTAAGGGCAGCCAGTTTCCCCCTGCAGGTTTTAAGCCTCTCTGTATAGCCCGCAAAAAGCTCCTTCCCCTTTTCCCGGATCAGCCTTACGCACGCATCCATCCCGGCCATAAACAGATAAGACGGACTGCTGCTCTGATAAATCCCCAAAAAACGCCTGAGCTTTTCCTCACTCACTCTCTCACTGTTCCTGTGCAGAAGCGCAGTCTGCGTCAGCGATGGCAGAGTTTTATGTAAACTATGAATCACCACATCCGCCCCACATGCAAGCGCGGATTCCGGAAAATATTCAGAGAACGGAAAGTGCGCCCCATGTGCCTCATCCACGATCAAAGGCACATGAAATACATGAGCGATCCCCGCAATCCTCTTCACATCAGACACCACTCCGTCATAAGTAGGAGATGTGATAAGCACTGCCTCTGTCCCGGGATACCTTTCCAGCATCTCCCTGACAGCCTCAGGCGAAATTCCACCATTCAATCCCACACTTTTCTCCGCCTTCGGAAAGAGATAATGTGTTGTCAGTCCTCTCAGATAAGCTGCGTGATAAACTGCCTTATGGCAGTTTCTTGCCATCAGTATCTCACCGCCCCTGGACGTACACGCAGACACAGCGGCCAAAATTCCCGACGTGCTGCCATTTACCAGATACCATGTCTCATGCGCCCCATACAGAGAGGCAGCCCGCTGCTGAGCCTCCAGCAGAATCCCTTCGGCGTGGTGCAGATTGTCAAACCCATCAATCTCAGTTATGTCAACCAAATAAGAATTTTTCATCGTCCCCGGACAAAACTCCCGCTTATGCCCCGGCATGTGAAAAGGATAGTAATCCTTCCTTCCATATTCATATAAAGCCTCATCCAGCCACTTCTGCTGTCCCATTTTCTCATCCTTTCCCAGACAATTCCTCAATCAGCACCGCAATCTCCTTTTCAACATCCTGAAGCGCCGCTTTCTTCTGAACACTCTTATCCCTTGTCACGATCTCGCAGCACCCTTCCTTCATATTTCTTGGGCTAACGATCACACGCACAGGCACACCCATAAGATCCGCATCTGAGAACATAACCCCGGCGCTCACTTTCCTGTCATCATAGAGCACTTCAACGCCCTGTCTCTGAAGGTCTTCATACAGCTTATCCGCAAAAGATTTCACTTCCTCATTATCCGGCCTTACACAGCACAGATGCACCTGCCAGGGAGCAATGGCCATAGGCCAGATTGGTCCGTACTCATCATGGTGTGCTTCACACACGGAGGCTGCCAGCCTTCCGATCCCAATCCCATAACACCCCATCAAAGGATACTTTTCCCTCCCATCCTTATCCAGATACTGCATCCCCATACTCTCCGTATACTTTGTACCGAGCTGAAAAATATTTCCCACCTCAATACCTCTGCACACCTGAATCGTATGCTTACCGCATCCGGGACACACGCCGGCCTCTGAGATCTTGGCAAAATCATGATACTCCGCCTGTGGACAATCCCTTTCCATACAAAGCCCTGTATAATGATGTTCCTCCACATTACCGCCGCAGGAGAGATTCATTCCCCCCTGCAAAGACCTGTCATAGAGCACTGTAAAATCCCCCTGCAGATCATAAGGCCCGATAAATCCGGGATGCAGTCCGGATTCATCCGTTATTTCCGCCGGACGAATCTCACTTTTCAGGAAATTGGTAACCTTTGTCTCATTCACATCCAGATCCCCGCGGATAAACAGCACCACAAACCCGTCATCCGAATTCTTCTGATACACCACAGCCTTACAGGATTTATCCTCAGGCATATCCAAAAACCTGCACACATCATCAATCGTATGAATATCCGGTGTATACACCAGTTTCAGCTCCTCCTGTACATCATCCTGCGGATTCTCAATAATACTCTCAGCCATCTCCACATTAGCCCTGAACCCGCATTCCGGGCAGACCGCAACAGAGTCCTCCCCCACAGGAGTCAGCAGCATAAATTCATGAGACAGACTGCCGCCCATCATCCCCGAATCCGAAGCCACGGCAATCGTCTCCGGAATCCCGGCCCTTGCAAAAATCCTCTCATAAGCATGATAACACTTCTGATAATATTCCTCCAGGTCCTCCTGAGAAGTATGGAATGAGTAAGCATCCTTCATTGTAAACTCCCTCACCCGGATCAGCCCTGCCCTCGGCCTTGCCTCATCCCTGAACTTTGTCTGAATCTGATAGATCATAAAAGGATACTTGGCATAACTCTTTCCATACTCCCGCACCAACTGTACGGAAGCCTCCTCATGCGTCATCCCCAGCACCATCTTACTCCCATTCCTATCCGAAAACCGCAGCAGCTCACTCCCCACACTCTCATATCTCCCCGACTCTTCCCAAAGCGAGGCCGGCATAACAACAGGAAACTGCACCTCCTGACCATCGATCCCATCCATTTCCTCCCGAATGATCTGCTCAATCTTCCTGCAGATCCTCCTCAAAACCCCAAACTGCGAATAAATCCCATTCCCCACATACTTAATATATCCCCCTCTCACCATCAGCGCATGACTATCAATCACACAATCCGCGGGCCTCTCCCGAAACCTTTCCCCCACAACTTTCTCCATCTTCATAACACTCTTCCTCCATTCACATTTTTTTATTCCATATATCTAAATCCACCAACTATTCAGCACCCCTCACACCTACAGGCAAAATCCATCCAGTATCACCTTTAACAATGGAATTATTGCTTGCCCACGCTCCATCAAAAAAACTCCCGCCCTCACCCTGCACGAAGTGCTTTTTTCTGCCGCCGCTGTCCCATCGGTCCGGGCAACGTGGTGTGTTGCCCGGACCGATGGGACAGCGGCGGCAGAAAAAACAAAAACCCTGAACCAGCTAAGCCAGTTCAGGGCGAATACTCAAATATCCGTGTTACCACCTGATTTCAGAATTTTCATTCTGCTCTCTCCAAGTACAGGACGCCATCCATCCAAAGATCATCAGCCATCCGATACTCCATCCCCATAACGGAGGATACCCGTCAAAACCTACTCGTCACCTTTCAGCCTGCAGCTCAAAGACCGGTTCAGCGCCCCTCCATAAAGCCTCGCACCACCCGGCTTCTCTCTGCAACGTCCAGACACGCTTACTATCTCTTCTCAACGCCTTTCTCTTGATTCCGAATCTTATCACAAAACCGCTTCCATGTCAACGGTATTAAAAATGAAACCGCAGCTAAAAACCGCCTGTGATTATCATTCCCTCAAAGCCCCACTCTGTAAATCATTCTCCACAACCGTTCTGCCTCACTTCAAGATGCAGGACACTGCACGCCGGAATGGTAAATCGTATTCCCTTCTCTGTAACCTGCGCTCCGTCATATCTTTTTACTGCAACGCACTCCGGTTCTTCAAAGGTGTTTTTTGCGTGCATTTCTTCCGTCACAATCTCACCTTTTACCATTTTAACACTTCTGTCAATAATCGTAACATCTATGTCAAAACTTTGATTGACAGAAAGATTTGTTATCGTAAGATGGAGCGTGCCATCCGGTGTTTCTGATACAGATTCTGTCAAATTCGGCACCTGCCACTTTTCTTCCACTCCAATCATCTCAGTCTCCATATTGCTCTCCACAAGTTCCGAATCCTGATGATTTTTATAGATATCAAAGACATGATATGTGGGAGTCTTTATCATTTTATCCCCCTCGGTAAATAAAACAGCCTGAAGTACATTGACGATCTGTGCCAGGTTTGCCATCTTCACGCGGTCGCTGTGTTTATTAAATATATTCAGTGTGATGCCCGCCACAAGCGCATCACGCATCGTGTTCTGCTGATAGAGAAATCCCGGATTTGTACCCGGCTCGCATGTGTACCAGGTTCCCCACTCGTCCACGATCATGCCGATTTTTTTCTCAGGGTCATACTCGTCCATGATCTCACCATGTCTTCGGATAAGTTCATCCATATACACTGCTTTGCTCAGTGTCTTATACCAGACCTTATCATCGAAATCCGTTGAGCTTCCTTTGATTTCAATTCCTTCCGGATATACATAATAGTGGAGAGAGAGTCCGTCCATAAATCCATGCTGTTCTTCTGATGTTCTCCTGAAGCAGGTCGCAAGCACCTCCTTCGTCCAGTCATAGTCCTCATGAGGCGCTCCGCAGCAGATCTTCCGAATATGCTGCTCACTGTTATAATCACGAACAAAAGTCTGATATCTGCGGTATTCATTCGCGTAATAATCCGGGTTCATGTTGCCACCGCAGCCCCAGTTTTCATTTCCTAAGCCGAAGAAATCAACCTTCCACGGATTCCCGTGACCGTTTTTCTTCCTGAGTTCGGACAAAGGGGATACTCCGCCAAATGTCATATATTCAATCCATTCAGACATTTCACGGACAGTTCCGCTTCCCAGATTTCCGTTAATATACGTCTTACAGCCGAGCTGATGGCAGAGTTCAAAATATTCGTGGGTTCCAAAGCTGTTGTCTTCTACCACACCACTCCAGTTTGTGTTGATCATCCTTTTCCGTGCAGCTGCCGGACCTATTCCATCCATCCAGTGATACTCGTCCGCAAAGCATCCGCCAGGCCACCGGAGCACGGGAACCCGTATCCGCTTCAGCGCTTCAACTACATCGGATCTCATTCCGTTCACATTTTCAATAGGTGAATTCTTCCCCACATAGATTCCTTCATAGATACATCTCCCAAGATGTTCGGAAAAATGACCGTATATTTCTCTGTTGATCCTGCTCAGTTTCCTGTTTGGATCGATTACCATTCTAGTCATCTCGATTTCCTCCTTCTGCGTTTTCATACTGCCTGAACACTCTTATGAGAAGCAGCGAATTTAAATATGCACAGGCTGAAAATCCGCCCACCATCATAAAAATCCAGATACCTTTTGTAAAAATCATAAGCACAATTATAATTACATGGATCAGAGTCAGCAAAAATGTCTCTCTCAGATTAAAAACTGCCAGAATCACTGCGTTTTTCAGTGTTTTTAAAACGATATTATCAAATCTGGCAGTTAATGCAAATGCATAAAGGAGCGAAAAAATACAAATAATGGCAAATACTCCCGTGAGCACGAGCATCACCTGACCTCCCGTTGAAAATTCCCGCTTTCCCTGCCAGAACTTCACTCCAAAGACAAGGACTGCTCCAATCATAAAATATAATATTGATAAAAGAAACGACTGCCTGAAATTATTTATAAATGCCTTAAAAAAGGGCTTGAATATATATCCGCCCTCATGTCTTGCCTCTCGCATGGTAATCGTGTAAAGGGCGCTGACTGCCGGGCCGATCGTAATGACCGGCGCACAGCATATAATAAACAGAATATTCAATATCATAAAATCTGCAACTGTGGTTAAAGAAGCAATGACAGGACTGTCAAGATTAATCTTCATAGCTTTCTCCGTTCTTAATTTCAGTCTACTTTTACCTGGAGTGCCCTGCCTTCTCCCTGTCGAAGTTCAACTCTCCGGAATCCGCGCAATAATATCTCCTATTTTTCGAATCATATCTTCATCAAATGAAGCCGCCACCAATTATATTCCGGAACTCCAAGTCTTGGAATCCCAGGTGAATCATATCTGAGCTTATTCTTTTACGCCTCCTAAAGTAAGTCCGGTCACAAAATATCTCTGTAAGAACGGGTAAATACAGATGATTGGAAGCATAGTAAGTATTGATGCCGCCGCCCGCACTGTCTCAGGCGTAACGGAACCTGTTGCATTTTTCATTGCCTCTGCCGAAGCGCCCTGATTCGTCACAGACGACAGCAGTTTCATTAGCTCATACTGCAGTGTTGTCAGATGCGCATTCATTCTGTTATACAGCATTGCATCAAACCATGAATTCCACTGTCCCACCGCCACAAAAAGAGCAACTGTAGCATAAACGGGTTTACACAGCGGTGAAATGATTTTCGTAAAAATGGTGAAATACCCCGCTCCATCAAGTTGTGCCGACTCTTCCAAACTATCCGGAAGTCCGTTCATATATGTACGTATCACAAGCATATTGAATGCACTGATCATTCCCGGAATCACATATACCCAGAAACTGTTTGTCAGGCCAAGTCCTTTATATAGCAAAAATGTTGGAATCATACCGCCATTTACATACATTGTAATAACCCAGAAAAGGGACAGCTGTTTTTTAAATAAAAATCTTTTTCTGCTTACAATAAACGCCAGTATAGCATTAGCAATGAGTGATGTAACCGTTCCCAGCAGCGTTCGTGCCACAGTAATATAGGTCCCTGTGATCAGATTATCTTTCTGTAAAACTGTAATAAAATTTTTCAACGTCCATTTTCTCGGTATCAGATATATTCCGCCCCGCAACGCATCTGTCCCGTCATTAAATGCAAGGGCAAGCGTGTTCAGAATCGGATACAGCGTAATAAGTATAAACAGAACCATAAAAATTGTATTGCATACTGTAAACGCTTTATTTGCGGGCGATGATTTCATTTTTTTTCTTGTTCCCATCTTAAGCCCTCCTTAGAATAACCTTTCGTCGCCATTGCGTTTGGCAATCTGGTTTGCAATCACGATCAAAACAATACTTACCACACTCTTAAATATCCCTGCTGCTGTACCTATGGAAAAATCGCCCTGACTGATACCCCAATTCAGGACATAAATATCTATCGTCTGAGATACACTCTGCACAAGTCCATTTCCTAACAGATACTGAATTTCAAAACCGGCATTCAACACATTTCCGACATTCATAAGAAGAAGAATCATGATTGTAGGTCTGATTCCCGGAAGCGTTACATGTTTAATCTTCGCCCATCTTCCCGCTCCGTCAATCGATGCCGCCTCATAAAGCGAAGGATCAATAGATGTGATTGCTGCCAGATATATGATTGCATTCCATCCGGTCTCTTTCCAGACATTCGCAAACGCAACAATCGGCCAGAAATACTCCTTATGAGCGAAAAAATTAATTGGCTGATCAATAACATTCAGGTTAACAAGCAGTTCATTGATGATTCCGGTTCCTGACAAGGCATCATGAATGATGCCAGTTACAATGATCCATGACAGAAAATGTGGAAGGTAAGAGATTGTCTGTACCGTCTTTTTCCCAAACGCATTACGTACCTCATTGAGAAGGATTGCAAAAGCAATCGCCGCAACGAACGTAACCACCAAATTAATCACGCCCATCGCAAGTGTATTTCGTATTACCCGCAAAAATGTCGCATCTGAAAACAGTTGCTGGAATTTCTGCAATCCGACAAACTCAGAGTGAAAAAGTCCGTCAATCGGTCTGTAATTCTGAAAGGCCATCAGCCAGCCTCCCAATGGGAGATAGTAAAAAATGATGCCGTAAATCACAATAATTCCAGACCAAATCAGAAGGGATTTCTGGCGTTTTGCCTCCTTCCAGCTAAAATGAATTTTTTGCTCTGCCACTGCTGCTTTTTTTCTCTTTATTCCTAAAGACATATATTCACCTCATTTCTCAAACAGGCAGATAAGCCTTCAGCATATCTGCCTGTTGTATCCCGACTTATTCTATTCGAATTTTGCCGCCTCTTCTAGCCTGCGATCCAGCTCGGCCTGCATCTCATCCAGGAAAGCCTCCGGATTGCATCCTTCGTATGCGTCCATGTATGTATCCCACTCGCTCTCAAAATTATCTGCCATAACGACTCTTGGGAGATATTCATGCTTGATTTCGCCCATCTTTGTCCATGCCACACCACCCTGTGTGCTTGTGGTCATAGTGCCGGAGAAGGAATACATCGGATACCACGGGCCGGGAGACTCGTTTGTACCGAGCATCTCTACATATGTTTCAACTCCATATGCCTCAAAACATTTCTGTATAGAGGGATCCAGACTGTCAAAGAACTCTTTTGGCTGTTCGTCCGGTCTGTTTGCATTGATACCGTCGTCGCTTGTTCCGTTATACTGCGGGAAATAGGAATATGTACAAAGGTGTGATGCCTTGTATGCTGTATCTGCAGCCTGCGTTCTCTGCTCCTCTGTCCGATAGAATAACCCCTCATCGTCCACGTCATAATCAACGTCCTCTACGCCCCAGAAGCGCAGGTTATGAATCTCCTGACCAAGCAGATCGTCAACAAACTGAAGCGCGCCTTCCACATCTTCGCAGCTTGTGGTGATTGCAAGACCGGATCCCACATTTAGTACCCCGCCGGAGTTGTGCCACTGATTCTGGATTCCCTCGTCGATGGTAATCGGGAGAGGAACATAACCGCATCCCTTTGCATCAAGTCCCTGCTGCTTTAAGGAATCATTTACATTGTATGCAAAATTCCACCACTGATCGATCATTCCCAGAACGCGTCCTGTGGAAAGCTTTGCAATATACTCATCATAGGTCTGTGTAAAGGATTCCGGATCTACATAGCCTTTCTGATACTCTTCATTCAATTTTTGGAAATATCTCTTTGCTGTATCTGTTGTATTGTAATCGATAATCTTCAATTCATCCGGATCAACGATCACCGAACCGTCGTTCGGATAACCGTCCAGGAACTGCGGCGCATTTTCCAGGCAGTAATATCTCCAGTCCTCGCACAGGATTGTATAGGCAATATTCTCTGATCCGTCATCCATTGTCGGATTTGCTTCAATATAGCTCTCCAGAAGATCAAAGTATTCATCCATCGTATTTACTTCCGGATATCCTGCCCATTCCAGTACTCTCACCTGTACCCAGAATGCCTCATCATTATGAGTGGTAGCCTTCTCTTCTCCTTTGATATTCTGGAACTGATTAATCCAGTAGATATGTCCGTCATCCTGTCTCAGCTTATTCCACTCTTCATCAGAATAATATGCCTTGATATTCGGATAATCATCCAGATAGTCATCCAGAGGCACAAGCGCTCCTGCCTCGTAAAGCTGACCCATGGCGTCTCCACCATCAATAAAATCCGGATACTCGCCTCCGGCAATCAAAGTACCTACTGCCTCGGAAGCTGTCTGACCGGTGAGCCATGTCTCATCAACTTTTGCACCGGTCTTTTCCGCGATGATTTGCTGAATATCATTGTCGTCATTGATTTCCGTCCCGGGAACGGCAAAAAAAGCTGTGAATTCTTTGATCCCGTCCTCATTCTCGCTACTACCGCCACCGCCGCATCCAGTAAACAGTGAAACTACAAGTGCAGATACCAACAGCATTCCTGTTACTCTTTTTGCTTTCATAACTTTCCTCCTTAAATTTGATAACTTTATTTTAGCGAGTCACCGCCCGGAAAAAATCGGATAAAGTATACCAAAAAACAGGATAAACTATAGAACTTCACTCTGATGGATCCTCTACTCTTTTCTCTCAGCCTGCGTCTTCGCCTGTTTTCGGAATTTTGCCGGCGTACAGCCTTTTGCCGAGATAAATCGATTCACAAAATAGTCCAAATCGTGGTACCCAACTATCTCCGCAATCTGGTATATTTTCTTGTCTGTCCGCAGCAGCTGCTGACAGGCCTGTTCAATCCTGCAATTATTCAGATAATCCTTAAACGACTGTCCAAATTTTTTTCTGAATAGCTGCCCCAGATAAGCTCCGTTCAAGTAATATTTCTCACTGAGTTCTTTGAGCGTCAGATTCTCTGCATATCTCTCCCGGATCTCTTTTTCTATTTTTCCCAGTATACCGCGTGAGGAATCCTTCCGCATCTGGGCCAGATACTCCCCGTATTCACATGCAACCCTGCACAGATGCGCTTTGCTCCCACGCAGTACCCCTGCCTCAAAAGTTCCTTCACTAATCATCCTTAAAATCTCTTCCTGATTTACACTGTCATCAAGTTCTGATGCCAGATGCAGGAGCTGAAAAAGGAGATAATTAATATTCAGACGCATCACCTCGCCGGCAATCCCCCTCTGTCTCATTTCCTCATAAAAGTCGTCAACCGCTTTCATAATCTCTGCATGATTGTTCTGTTCAATGGCATTCAGAAGAATATCCAGACTTTTCTTACAAAGCATGATCCCATTTGTATGGATCTGCATCTCCTCCTCATAATAATAAATTGCCTTTTTTTCCTTGAATCCCTGGAAGGACCTTACCATTTTCGTTGTACTGTATGATTTTGCGATCTCATCCAGATTTTTCACTTCTTTTCCCACAATCATGATTACCGGAAGTCCGAGTATTTCTCTCAGATACTTCATAAAATCTCCCATATATTCTTTAATATCCAAAGATTCATACATATATCCGCATAAAAGGAAGCCTACATCATAGACTTTTTCCTGTATGGAGACATCCATCACACAATGGGTGCTGTCATCCTGAAGATAATCCGTACAGGCTCTGTACAGCTGCTTCTGATTTTCCAACTTTACGGAATCTTCATATTCGTCCTCATAATCATCTCCATCGACCAGTATTTCAATATACCTCACCCGTTCTGACAAATGCATATGCTGTCGGACATACTCAAGCGTCAGAGGATCAGATCTTCCCTGAATGACAGAGATAAGTTTTCCGGCGAGATATGCATTTTCCAGTTTTTTTGTCTCTCTGTCTTTCTCCAGTTCTATATTTTTCATTCCTCTGACTTTACGAAGTGCCTGTATCAGTTTTTCTTTCTCCACGGGCTTCAATATATAATCAGTGCATGCATACTTGATTGCCTCCTGGGCATACCAAAAATCAGCATATCCGCTCAGGATAATGAAATAAACATCTCTGTATTTTTCAGAGGTACGCAGCATGCGCAGCAGTTCCAGACCGTCCATGACCGGCATTTTGATATCGGCAAGAACAATATCTGCATCCTGATCCTGAAGAAACTGAAGTGCCTCTTCCCCGTCGGCTGCTGATCCTACGATCTCAAACCCTTCATTTTCCCAGTCTATCAGTTCTTTCATTCCACGAAGTATAAATGGTTCATCATCTACCAACAGTACTCTCAGCATCTTATCACCTTTTCTAACTTTCTATAAACGGCAGGCGTATCAGAACTGTCACACCTGTCCCTTCTTCCCCGTTTAGTTCAAACTGCACCCTGCCATGTGACATCATTTTCAGTCTCAGACAGGCATTAATGATACCTACACCTTTTCCATTCTCCAAAAGCTCTATACTAGCCTTCTCCATCTTACGCCGCATGCTGTTAAGCTCTTTCTCCGTCATTCCTTCCCCGGTATCTTCTACTTCAATGCACAGTTCCTCATTTTCTCTGTACACAGTGACAAATACCCAGCCCGGCACAGCCTTTTGCTCTATTCCGTGCACGCATGCATTTTCAGCAAATGTCACAATGGTCAGTTTCGGGATTTTCTGGTGCTGACATTCTTCTTCCACATCCAGCTCATATGACAGTCTTGTTCCAAACCGGTACTGCTGAAGATCCATATAATTTCTGACGATCTCCATCTCCTGACGGACCTCAATAAGATCCTCTCCCCAGTCCACGTACTGTCTCTGCATAACGGCAAGTTTTTCAACCATCTCCGCCGTAAATTTTTCTTTTCTTATCACACTGTGCATCCGTATACTTTCAAGTGCATTAAAAAGAAAATGAGGATTGATCTGACTTCTCAGCGCAAGGAGCTCCGCCTTCTGTCTTGCCACTGTTATTTCCTGTTCCTGTATCCGGTTTTTATAGACAATCTTTACCAGTGTTTTTATGCGGGATACCATCCGGTTGTAGTTTCTCATTAAATCGCCTATCTCATCTCTTGCGGCAACATCTTCGATCTGAATCAGATTTTCATCTTCTGTGTTCCTGAAGATGCTGCTCAATCTACTAATCCGAACAGTCAATGAGCGGTTTATAAGCAGTACCATGATCAGCGGGAAAAAGATGTTGATTGAAAAAAGAAGCATCAGCATAGGCAGCCTCTCCGCCAGTCTTCCTATAAAATCTGTTTCTGGACGCAGCACGCATATTTCCAGCTCTGCGCCATAAATATTGCTTTTCTTCAAATATTCCATTTCCCCGGAAGATGAAAATTTTTCAAATTGATCTCCAATGTTTTCACCACCGCGATTTGAAAATATAATTTTTCCTTCATGGCATATATATACAGGCATATCATAATTCAGATTTTGAAGATTTTTGTTTATCGTATTGTAATCCATTTCAACCTTAAGCAACTTTTCCGACTGTCCGCCTCCATAGTAGTTCATCTTACGCACAAAGCAGACATGCCTTTCCGGATCCATCACCGCCCCTGGTATGTCCGGTTCATATGCAAAGTAAAGCAACTGTTCTGTCTCTTTTTTATTCAGATCCTGATACCAGCCGCTTTCTCTGATCAGATCCAGATTTCTAACAGTGCCCCCGCTCACAATCGTACTGTTATCCGTGTACAGGGTTATCATTGAACTTCCTGTCATATCTGCGCTCTGGAAAAACGTATCTTTAAAGAATTGCTGATAATTTACAACATAGTCAAAGGGATCTTTATATTCCGTTTCAAGAAAATCATTGATATACTGATTCACATATATGCTTTTTGCCACTTTTGATACAGTGTCCACATCATAAAAGATTTGGTAGTTAACTGCATCCGCAACATTTTCCATTTCAGATCTGCGCAGCTGTGCTTCTATATGCAGAACCGTATATATGATCACCCCATCTGTCAGTGTGATTGGCAAAAGCATACAGAATATGTAGATAAAGATCATTTTCTTACGGATTGAAAAATTATCAATCTGTCCCGCAAATTTTTTCAGTATAGATCGCATCCCTGCCCCACTCCTTTATAAATGATATGGCTGGAAGTCCGTCCATCCCGTACAATCGCCTTATTTTCAATCTCCATTGTCCGCCTAAGAGACAGTGCCGTAAACATTCCCAGTGCGCTGAATTCCAGAACGGACTCCCCTTCAGCGCTTTCCCAGCCTCCCCCTGAAAGCCATTATACTCATAATGTTTCTGATCACACGCCTCTCATCGCCGCTTATTTCGCATCTATAATTCCCCAATAAGAAGGCTTTGCGTTACAGACATCATCAAACGGCAACGGCATCTGCGGTCTGTTTCCGTCGGCTCCACCTCCAACCAAGGCGATAAATCGTTCGAAACAACTCTTTATACCTTTTTCCTTCTCTGTCCAGTTCTAACTCTCGGTCTGATCCATCATAACTTCTGCTTGACTGCAGATCGTCGTCCGGCTCAATCTGTTCATTTACTACATCCCAGGCATATATAATGCCTCGATACGGACTGCTGGCTCCGTCATAATGCCCTATCATTTCCCGAATATAATTTTCAAGGCGCTTCAGCATCTTTTCTCTGCACACATATGGCCCCTGAAAGTCATATTTTTCTCGGAAAAACCAGTCTGGGGTCTGGGAATGCCATACAAGTACATGACCTCTTACCCGTATCGTGTCATCCGTATTTTTATAGTGCATTGTTACAAGATTTCTGATTCTCTCGTCATTCAGCACGTCTGACATAATCGCAACACCAGCCTTCCCATTAATTGCAGATTTCTGTGCAAGACGTTCTTTTATCGACATTATATCATTCATTTTATCCCTCCTGATTCTCACATATAAATCTAAATAATATAAATTATACATTAAAGCTAAAAAAGAAAAATATGAATAAATACAGGAAATCCCCGGGCAAATTAAATAACTTCTCGGTACTATACATTAAATCAGCGAAATCTCAAGAGTAAAAAACAATGATACAACCTGAAAGCACACTTTTTCAATACTGCCAAAAATATTCCACACAGGAATGTTTCCTTCCGTAACAGATACCATGATCATACCAATAACAGCACCCAGATGATTCCATTCCACCCCACAGATTTCCAGATGATGGTTCTATTATATTGTCCGAAGGGGGGCTCAATGGAGAGAATTATGATTTTCCGAAGAAAATTCGAATATAAAAAAGAGGGGCCGTTAAAACGGAAAACAGACCATTATAGGGATTAAAAATATGGGGGAATTTTATGATTTTTGGAAAATTTATTAATTTGTAATATCAGAACTGATCACATAACAGGTGTTCCCCTGCAGTGATCATGCAGGGGAAAATATGGTTTCTTTTATAGAAATGTCTCGGGGGCCGTATCTCATGCCTCCTGCATACTCTTGATGATTCTGGCGATTTCTTCCGTGGTTTCCTCCAGTTCTTCCGCAATTATATCTATGGATTTTCCTTTTTCCAGCTTTCTCTTTACTAACTCCTTCAGCTTCTCCTGTCTCCCAGCCGCATAGGCTTCTTCACGCTGTACTTCCACATCCAAATCATAATCGTACTCTGCTATCAGCATATTTACCACCTCACTGCCTTTCTTTTTCAGATAATCGGTCAATATTCCTGCCTTCATACATTCCTCTACGGCATTTTTGTATGCATCAGAGCTGCCTGTCTGCTGGTGTTTTCTTAGAATCTCTACAAATTCGCTGTACTCCCTCAGTATGCTGCACCTGTCAAGGATCTCATGGCCCTGCTCCGGATTGATATTGATGACCTTCACACAGAGTTCCAGCATGGGGGAATGGGTATCCTCCTTCTGCACATATGCATCCGAGAGGTACAGCATCTTCTCCTTTGCCCAGGGTTCCTTCCCATTATAAAAGGTATAAAACTCAGGGGTCGGAATCTTTACCGCTTTTTTCCTGTACCGGTCACGCACCGGAACGATCTGTTCTAAGGCCCTGCCTATATACAACAGTTCCCGCAGCGGCATGTTCTCATTGATCGTTGACTGGTGTTCGCCAAACACCATTACCTTATCCTCAATACCAAAGGATACGTCATTGCAGAAATTCATATAAAGCACATCATCCACTCTGATCTTCCGGACTTTCGTCCCTGCTTCTATATTTTACAGTATAGAAAAAACCTATGGATTATTCAAGACCTTCCCCTGAAAAACGGCCCTTATTTTATTTTTTACTTGGTAAATTCGGGGGAACTCCCCATTTGACAGCCTCTCGGCCGAAAAGCAGAACTTATGAACTGATAAATCATAAGTGTATTCAGTATATCACAGAGAAAGGTTCCTTTCAACAGGCAGTAAAAAAGGATAGCAGTGCATAAAACTCACAACTGCTATCCTCAAATCCTCTCACACCTTAAACCGGTATCCAACACCCCATATGGTCTCAATATACTGCGGTTTCGCCGTATTAAATTCAATCTTTTCACGAATCTTCTTAATATGCACTGTCACTGTGGCAATATCACCGATGGACTCCATAGCCCAGATTTCCTTGAACAGCTCATCCTTTGTAAATACCCGGTTGGGATTCTGTGCCAGGAAGGTAAGCAGATCAAACTCCTTGGTTGTAAAATTCTTCTCCTCGCCGTTGATCCACACACGCCTTGCCGTCTTGTCAATCTTCAGGCCGCGGATCTCAATAATGTCATTCTCCTGCACGCCTGTACCGATCAGTCTCTCATATCTGGCCAGATGTGCTTTCACTCTGGCAACCAGCTCACTGGGACTGAACGGTTTTGTCATATAGTCATCCGCTCCCAGACCCAGACCGCGGATCTTATCAATATCGTCCTTTTTGGCGGAGACCATGATCACCGGATTGTTCTTTACATTCCTGATCTCACGGCAGATCTCAAATCCGTCCACTTCCGGAAGCATCAGGTCCAGAATGAACAGATCATAATTTCCCTCCAGCGCCTTCTTAAGCCCCACGTCACCGCGGTGCTCAATCTCCACCTCAAAGCCGCTCAGCTCCAGGTAATCCTTCTCAAGGTCGGCAATTGCCTCCTCGTCTTCAATAATTAATATCTTACTCATTCATCGGTACCTCCTGGTATTTTCTAAGAACGAAGTACATAACCGTTCCGATATTCTCCTTGCTCGTTGCCCAGACCTTGCCTCCGTGATCCTCCATGATCTTCTTGACTATTGAGAGGCCAATGCCGCTTCCTCCCTTGGAAGAATTTCTGGAAGCATCCGTACGGTAAAACCTGTCAAAGATATTGGGCAGGTCTTTCGCTGCGATTCCTTTTCCGTTGTCCTCAATCTCCACCTGGACAAAATCCCCTACGTCCTTCACCCGCAGGTTGATCCTCGGCTCTCTGCTGCTGCCCATGTATTTGAGGGAATTGCTCACAATATTGTTTATAACCCTTTTAATCTGCTCCGCATCGGCAATGACTAGCACCTCAGGTCCCACATAATTGGAATACTGGAACTGTACGGACTTGGATTCCAGCTCAGAATCCAGCTCCTCTGCACAATCATCAAAAAATTCCGTCACAAAAATCTTATTGAAGGTGTAGGGTATCCTGTTGGTATCCATTTTCGAGTAGAATGTCAGCTCATTGATCAGTCTGTCCATGTCATTAGCTTTATTATAGATTGTATGGATATATCTGTCCATCTTTTCCGGCGTATTTGCCACGCCATCCATGATTCCTTCCACATATCCCTTGATGGCAGTGATCGGTGTCTTCAGATCATGGGAAATATTGCTGATCAGTTCCTTATTATCCTTGTCAAACTCCAGCTTCTCCTCCGCGTTCTCCTTCAGCCTCTGCCTCATGGCCTCAAAATCCTGGCACAGATCAGATATCTCATTGACACCCTCGCTGGCAATGGAGAAGTCCAGGTTCCCTTCCTTGATCTTCTGGGTCGCTGTCCGCAGCTTATCAAGGGGTGAGATAACTCCCCTGTAAATCCACCAGGTAAGCCCCAGGGCCGTAACCGTGAGGATGATCACCACGGCTGCCAGCATATTCCGAATCAGTTCCTCTATCTGCGGCAGCGTTTTAAACACACTGGAAACCACAAAAAGACTGCCTTTTCCGTGCTCGCTGGTCTCAAAGTCAATCTGCTTAACCAGGGCCTTTATCTTGCCTCCCAGATAAAAACCATCGCTGCTGTCACCGCTGTCATCCTTGTAATCCGGCAGCCTGCTGATAAGCTCCGACGGGTAGGGATCACATCCTGTATATCTTATTTTATCATCTTCACGCACAATAAGATAGGAGTGTACCTGCTCCAATTCCTTGTTAATGGAATCCAGATATTCGATATTTTCCAAATCTTTGGGAGATTCCTTGGCTGCCTCCGACAACCGGCCGATAGCGCCGCTCGTCATGCTGTTGATCACCTCTGCCGTGTTGGTCAGGCTTTCATATGTGGCATTCTCAATTCCATACTGCTTTTCTATGGCCTTGAGCTGATACTGGCTGAAACCCCAGAACGCCACACCGGTAAACAGCAGAGGCTCCAGTATGATGATGAAAAAAGAAACGATAATCCTTGTCTTTAATTTCATGTTCCGGCACCTTTCTGTCCTCTGCCCTAGAGCGTGTTTGAAAATTCATTCCGACAAACTGTGGCGCACAGCTTGCCGAAAGCAATTTTCAAACACGCTCTAAAACGGGCATAATGTCTTCTGGTAAATATTATAGCATAATCTGCTGCATTTTCTTCTAAACAAAAGTGAATCAAATCTAAACTTTCTATAAAAAACCCTGCAAAATCCTTTGACTTTACCTGAAACACCTTCTAAAATATAATCAACAGGAAAAGCGGCCAGACCGCAGGACCCACCGAGGAGAAACTATGTTTTTAGATAAAGATAACCATCTCGCAAAATTAAATGAACTGTATGGGCAGAACTGCTTTCAGTCCGCCTCCCTCTACTGTGACGCCGGTATGGGAAAGACCACTCTTCTCAGACAATTTTCAGCCGGAAAACGCACCCTGTATTTCAAACCCCTAGAGACTACGGACTGTGAAAACTTCCTGGCCCTGAAGGAAGAGGCTATCCGTGTGCTTGGTGCTCTGGAAAAACTGAAAGCTGCCAAAAGATTCGCTGAGCTGTTCCGCACCATAGGCAGATCCGCCAAAGAGGAACCTCTGCTCTTTATTATTGACGATTATCCACATCTCATCAATAAAAACCGCAGACTGTCCACATTGATCCAGTCTTATATGACAAAAGAGTGGAAAACTTCCAGACTTTTTGTGATTTTATGTAAACCAGCTTCCCTGTACGAAAAAGAAAGCACCCAGGCTGCCAATCCACTGCTCTTAAAGCCCTTTACTTTCTTTGAGACGCGGCAGCTCTTCCGCCATCTGCCCATAGAACAGCAGATCTGTATATTCGGCATTACGGGAGGCGTGCCCGGCTATCTGGCCTACTTTGTCAACGGCAGACCATTTCAGGAGAATCTGTATCAGTTATTTTTCACGGAGGAAGGTGCCTTTTACCGACGTCCCACCAAGTTTTTAAAAGTACATCTGTCCGAGCCGGAACTGGCCCACTCTGCCCTTCTGTGTCTCGGCGCAAAAAGGCGCAAGCTCCACGAGATCTGCGAGCGGACAGAACTGACCCCAAGCGCCGCGGGAAGCCTTATGAATACCCTGGACCTGCTTGGTCTGGTGGATAAGGTCATTCCCGTCACCGAAGACGCGGGAAGCCGCAGGACACTCTACCGGATTGCTGACGGCGTATTCCGCTTCTGGTATACATTTGCCGCCCCTCACCGCAGCGCCATTGAACTCGGGTGCGGAAGAGATGTATTTGAAAAGGAAATACTCCCTGCCCTGGACAGCTACTCCAAAGAGACCTTTGAGGATATCTGCAGGCAGTATCTGGATCTTCTCGCCCGTCTGGGAGACGCGCCTTTCCCCTATGACCATGCGGGAAGCTGGTGGGGACAGCATCCCACCAGAAAACGCACCGAGTACGTCCCTATCGCTGCCGCGGATGATAGCAACATGCTTCTGGGAGACTGTTTCTGGACAGACCAGTGGATCGATCTGGAGGGCCTGCAGGGTCTTCAAAAACATGCCGGCCTGTTTCCGCACAGTACAATCTGGTACTGCCTGTTTGCCAAATCCGACTTTGTCTCCGGCATGGAAACCATCTTCGGGGACACTGTAAAAGTCTTTACACTGGAACAGATGTGTACCCGGGCAGATGCTGCTGTCTGCACACCAGATGTCTGCTAAAATTGGTAAAATAGATGCACATGACAATTTCTACGATATATATGTCAATTCTCAGTTAGTTTTTATCAAGTTTCCTTTTGGATATACTAAAAGAAAAAGGAGACACGGCAGAAATGGACGAAAAAAGAGAACGCCAGTTTCGGGAACTGGGACTGACTATATCGTATTACCGAAAACTGAAAGGGCTCACACAATTACAGCTTGCAAATGCCGTTGGTCTGAGCCGTACACACATCAGTAATATCGAAGCGCCCAGGATCAAAACATCCCTTTCCCTGGAAAGCCTGTTTGATATTGCAGATGCACTGGACATACAGCCCAGAGACCTGTTCAATTTCCGTGAACAGCAGCAGTAGCAGAAAAGGTTCCGCATTCCTTCAAGCAGAGAATGCGGAACCTTTTTATTTCTTATAAATATTTCTTTAAGTCCTCAGCCTTGTCCAGTCTCTCCCAGGGCAGATCCAGATCATTTCTTCCGAAATGTCCGTAAGCTGCAGTCTGTTTGTAGATCGGACGTCTCAAATCCAGCATTTTAATGATTCCGGCCGGCCTTAAGTCAAAGTTTTCACGTACAATCTCCGTCAGCTTCTGGTCAGAGAGTTTACCTGTGCCGAATGTTTCCACCTGAATGGATGTGGGATGCGCAACGCCGATGGCGTAGGAAAGCTGAATCTCACATTTTCTTGCAAGACCTGCTGCCACCATATTCTTCGCCACATAACGGGCTGCATATGCTGCGGAGCGGTCCACCTTTGTACAGTCCTTACCGGAAAAAGCGCCGCCGCCGTGACGGGCGTATCCGCCGTAAGTATCCACAATGATCTTACGTCCTGTCAGGCCGCTGTCCCCGTGAGGTCCGCCGATAACAAAACGTCCTGTGGGATTGATGAAAAATTTTGTCTCTGCGTCCACCATGTCTGCCGGAAGGATGGGGTCAAACACGTATTTCTTAATATCCTCGTGAATCTGCTCCTGTGTAACATCCGGGTCATGCTGTGTGGAGAGTACCACTGCATCCAGGCGGATCGGGCGGTCATTCTCATCGTACTCAACCGTCACCTGTGTCTTGCCGTCCGGTCTCAAATAAGTCAGTGTGCCGTCTTTTCTGACCTTTGTCAGCTGGCGTGATAATTTATGTGCCAGGGAGATGGGATAAGGCATGAACTCCTCTGTCTCATCTGTGGCATATCCGTACATCATACCCTGGTCACCGGCACCGATGGCGTCGATCTCTGCCTCAGACATGCTGTTTTCCTTTGCCTCCAGGGCCTTGTCCACACCCATGGCGATATCCTTTGACTGCTCATCAATCGTGGTGATCACACCGCAGGTCTCCGCGTCAAAGCCGTATTTCGCTCTTGTATATCCAATCTCTCGTACGGTCTCCCTTACGATCTTGGGAATATCTACATAGGCATTTGTTGTGATCTCGCCCATTACCATAACCATGCCCGTTGTGGTACAGGTCTCGCAGGCCACACGGCTCATGGGGTCTTTTTCCATCAATGCATCCAGAATGGCGTCAGAAATGGCATCGCACATTTTATCCGGATGGCCTTCAGTTACTGATTCGGATGTAAATAATCTTTTTTCCATGTTGTTCTCCTTTTTTAAGATTGATTTATCCTGCGGCTGATTCCTGCGCCGAAGCGCAGCCGCCTGCGGTTATGTTCCTCTTGCTCGTCGTATGCAATAAAAAGGGTCCGCTTAAGCGGACCCATATCTTACATAAATGAATCCTCTTATTGTTCGACTATTTCGCTCAGGTTGGCACCTTCCTTTTGCAAGGGGTTGCCGTGACTTCACAGATCCTATGTATCTCCATCACTCTGAATAAGAGAAATTATAACCTATTCACTTGTCTTATATACGATAACGCTTTTTCTATGGTTTGTCAATGGGTAATGGATTTATTTCACCAGATACCCGCCGGTCACAATGGCTTTTTTTCCGCTGATATCAAATAAATCCTGTGCGTGCATCTGCTTTACTCCATGTATCCGCCCTTCATAGGAGAGACGGCCCTTTCTGAGAAGATTTTCAAGACACCCTTTTCATATTTTACGGGTTTTGGCTGCCATTTGCTTCTGCGTTCCTTTAAAACAGCCTCAATCTCTTCCTGTGTCTTCTTCTCACCTGCGATTCCCACTATGCGGAGCACACGGCCCGGAATATTCACCTCGATCAGATCGCCCTCCTCAACCAGAGCGATGGGACCGCCCTCTGCCGCTTCCGGAGAGATATGTCCGATTGCAGGACCCTTGGATGCTCCTGAAAATCTTCCGTCTGTGAGAAGAGCAATGGAGGCACCCAGCTCCGCGTCAGACGCAATGGCCTCTGTGGTATAGAACATCTCTGGCATACCGCTTCCTTTCGGTCCTTCGTAACGGATGATCACCGCGTCACCGGGTCTGATCTCATGAGTCAGCACCGCGTGGATGGCATCCTCCTCACAGTCAAAAGGACGTGCTTTCAGGGTAGCCTCAAACATTTCTTTCGGAACTACGGTATGCTTTACCACAGCCCCTTCCGGAGCCAGGTTGCCGTAGAGAATGGCAATACTGCCGTCTGTTCCAAAAGGTTTGTCAAAAGGACGGATCACATCTGCCCTTTTCAGACCCACTTTTTCCAGGTAGCTGCCGCATTTATCATAGAAGCCGTTCTTTTTCAGTTCCTCCAGGTTCTCGCCCAATGTCTTACCGGTGACTGTCATCACATCCAGATGCAGCATATCCTTGATCTCTTCCATAATGGTGGGAACGCCGCCTGCATAGTAGAAGAACTGTGCCGGCCACTCTCCCGCCGGACGGATGTTCAGCAGATAATGTGCGCCTCTGTGGAGTCTGTCAAAGGTATCGCCGTCGATCTCAATGCCGAATTCCCTTGCAATAGCCGGGAGGTGGAGCAGGGAGTTTGTGGAGCCGGAGATTGCAGCGTGCACCATGATGGCGTTCTCAAAGGACTTCATGGTCACGATCTTGTCCGGTGTCAGATCATGCTCTGCCAGCCATACTGACTGTTTTCCCGCTTCCCTTGCCACTACACGCAGGTCCTTGCTGGTAGCGGGCATAAGCGCACTTCCCGGCAGCATCAGGCCAAGTGCCTCTGCCATGATCTGCATGGTGGATGCGGTTCCCATGAAGGAGCAGGCACCGCAGGAGGGACATGCGTTCTGCTTGTAGAAGGTCAGCTTCTCCTGCGTGATCTCCCCGCGCTCGCACATGGCATTATACTTACCAATCTGTTCCAGTGTCAGAAGGTCAGGACCTGCGTCCATAACACCGCCTGTCACAATAATGGAAGGAATGTTCACTCTTCCCACGCCCATCAGGTGCGCCGGCATTCCCTTGTCACAGCTTGCAACGAACACGCCGCCGTCAAAAGGTGTGGCGTTGGCATGGATTTCGATCATATTGGCGATCATATCTCTGGATGCCAGGGAATAGTTGATTCCATCATGGCCCTGGGCCTCGCCGTCACAGATATCCGTGGTAAAATACCTGGCGCCGTGTCCGCCCGCCTCAGCGATTCCTGCCCTGGCCTCCTCCACAAGCTCCAGCAGGTGTCCGCTGCCCGGATGGCTGTCACCAAAGGTACTCTCAATCATAATCTGGGGTTTTGACAAATCCTCCAGCTTCCATCCTGTTCCCAGACGGAGCGGGTCTAATTCCGGTGCAATTTTTCTTAATTCCTGGCTTCTTAACTTCATAATCGTTCTCCTTTGACTAAGTGAATCTGATGAATTGCTGCTTGATTTGGAATGGATTGGTTTTTTGCAGACATCATACGTCGTATCTGTTTGTATAGTAACACTTCTTTTCCCCGGGGTCAAGAGGCTCACTTATTTTATCCTTTTTGCTTATTTTTACCCTCCGAAATTTATGCATATTTCACAAAACAGGAGGCCGCTTTCATGCACGGCACCCGGGGCTTTTTCCTTCTGCGCCGTGTGCAATAAAAAATCCGGGCCTGTTACAGCCCGGAAAGTCTCTCTATCTTATCCTGATTGCTTGCCAGATGCTCTATCATGGCATCCTTAGCAGCCTTGGGATTGCGTTCTCTGATGGCATCCACGATCATCTGGTGGGTGCGCACGGTTTCCTTTGTCAGGGAATAGTCCGTGATATTTATAAAAAGGGAAATACCTGACTGGATGACAGGAATAATATTCGGCATGATCATATTCTTGCTCATCTTTGCCAGCATTTCGTGGAACTCAATGTCCTTGTGCATATGAGGCTCCTCTTTGTCGCAGAGCTCTTTCACCTCATCCTCGATCCGCTGCAGCTCTTCTATTTCCTCCGGCATGGCACGCTCTGCGGCAAGCGCTGCGATTTCCGGCTCAATGATCATGCGGACTTCACAAAGATCAAGGCCAAGCCTTTTCTTATCATCCACAAAGGCAAATCCCAGCGGGTCATCCACCACTCCGGGATTTTCACAGACAAAAGTCCCGCAGCCGCGGCGGATCTCCAGGATGTTTCTGGAGACAAGGATCTTCACTGCCTCCCTTATGGTACCTCTTCCCACGGATAACTGCTGTGCCATATCAAATTCATTCGGCAGCTTATCCCCCGCCTTCAGCGCCCTGTCCGCTATCAGGCTGATAATCTGCTCTGCCACTCTCTCAGGCAGTAATTTTTTACTTTCATTCAACGATTCTAACATATATAATTACCTCTTTACCTGTTTGTAATGATCCTGCACCCTCATAACCACTGTTTTGCTGTACGTGTATCACAGACGGAACCCTGTCAGGGGTACTTTTTGTCGAAGGTTTTCTGCATTTTTCAGCATTTGTTTACATATTATAGCATGTTCGTTTAAAGAAAGTCTACCTGGCACAGCATAAAAAATGCCGTCCGGAGAAACGCATCCCCCGGACGGCAGCTTTAATCTTATGTTCTCACACTTACATCATAAGTCCCGGCAGGAAGCCCTGGAACAGCGAAAGTATGGATACAAATATGAGAATTGCCAAGCCGGCAACAAAACCGCCGATACTCCATCCACGGATAGTATCCGTAACAGAAATCTTAAAGAACCGGCTGATTGCCCAGAATCCGGAGTCGTTCGGCAGTGAAAGGCCGATACCGCCTGCACAGATAGCAATTGCACACAGAATCGGGGATACACCGCCGGATGCAATTGTGCTGGACATGATCGCTGCTGTTGTCATAAGCGCTACGGTTGTGGATCCCTGTGCACAGCGGATGATCTGTGCGATCAGGAAACACAGTACCAGAATCGGAATGCTGAACTGTGACAGGGAACCTGCAACATAATCAGCGATTCCTGTAGCCTGCAGAACCTTACCGAAAGCTCCGCCTGCACCTGTGATCAACAGAATCAGACCAACCTGGTCAGCAGCCTCTGTCATAATGTCTGTGGCTGTCTTCGTGATGTATTTTCTTGAGATGACTGCAGCGTAGATAACACCTGCCATCATGGCAAAGTTTTTATTTCCGATAAATGTCACAAACGGAACGATCGCGGAATCTTTTCCCACTGCAAGAGGGATAAAACTTCCCAGCAGAATCAGTACGATGGGAACAAGAAGGATGGACAATGCCTTGCCTGCGCCCATTTTCGCGCGCTCTTTTCCTTTTCCGCTCTTGGACATTTCTGCTTCTTCTTCATCCAGATCCTCAAATGTATAGAAGTGGTTGTTCTTGTGGTCCTGCTTGTTCAGGATAGAACCATAGAAGATACCGCCCACGATCATTCCCACAAATGCGGAGATCAATGCATAGAAGAAGAAAATACCGATTTCAATATTCAGCTCCTCAGCAACAGCCAGCGGCGGCGCTGTAGGAAGCACTAATGCGAAAGTACATGTTGTTGCAACAGAGATCGCACAGGCAAATGTTACCATGGAGATCTTTGTCTTCTTGGAAAGCACACGGAGCATTGGGGCAAACATGATGTAAACAACATCGCCGAATACCGGAATACCTGTGATAAATCCTGAAAGTGCTACGGCGATAGGTGACTTTTTCTCACCGAATGCACCTAAGATCTTATTGGAAATTGACTCAATACCGCCGGACTCGAACATGAACTTACCCAGCATTACACCAAGACCTGTTACCATACCGATACCGCCCAGAGTACCGCCGAATCCGTCTGTAACGGTCTGCGCCACATCAGCCAGCGGCATATTCACCAGCACACCTGTGCCAAATGCGGTGATCAACAGCGCAACAAAAGCGTTCAGCTTAAATTTAATGATCAACAACAATAATACGACGATTGAAAGAATAAAAATACCTATCAGCAACGGCCCTGTTACCATTCCTCCTGAAAACATATACGTTTTCCTCCTTTTCCCTTTTCCTGTTATCCCTGTCACTTCTTCAACAAGTAATAACACGTATGACCTCTCATCCATTCCATAGTTCGACTATAACAAATCAGACGTCACACGTCAAGAGCAAATATAAATTATGTAAGTTTATTATAAATTTTCCATAAACTTTTTGTGCACTTTTTATATCGCATTCCACTTTAACGCGCTACTAGCAGAAATACTCTGGGTATTTTTCAAGTATTTCCTGGAAATGTCTCCGATAGGTACCCAAATGCCTGTCATAAAAAATCTTCAAATCAAAGTCCACGGGGAGTCCCAGAAGCAGCATATGATAGATATCCCTGTGCTCCTGATGAATGGCTGTAAGGTCAGTCTTGTTCATGATCGCATCCAGATACCTGACCCTGTCGTAATGAGAACTGACCTTTTTCATGGCATACCAGGTTTTCTGCTTTCCCGCCATGGTATAGATCAGATGATGAAATTCATCGTCAAGCTTGAAGAAGGGGTCTATCTTCTCCTCATCTTCCAGCGCTGCCTTCTGCCTGTCCAGGTTGTCCTTCAGGATTTTCATTCCCTCTTCCTTTATATTGCCTGCAATCTGGCGAATGATCTCCGGTTCGATCACGGATCTGACAAAATACCCTTCCTTCAATATATCTATATGAATCATGGAAACCCTGGAACCGCTCTGCGGAAAAACATCCGCAAGGGATTCCTCCTTCAGCATAATGATCGCCTCATGTATGGGCGTCCTGCTGATGCCCAGCAGCTCAGTCAGCTCCCCTTCATTTAATGTGGCCCCCGGCATGAGCTGCAGCGTCATGATGTTGCTTCTCAGCAGCCTGTAGGCATATTCCCGGTTATTTTCCTTTTCTCTCTTCTCTGATATTTTAATGGTCATAATCTGTCCTCTGTTCTGTATATTCTCTCTTTTACTGAAGCGTAACATACCCTGGACACCGCGTCAACTCAAGCAGCATCATAGGACAAGAGACGTCATACGTTTTGTGAATTCTATACAGAAATCTCATTTATATGTTGGCACTTTTTAATATTGTACTTTGCTTCTGCATTTGTTATAGTAGTTTCAGGATAACTGATATATCAATTTATTGCATTCATCCATTCCATTTCGGCTTGTTTTCTTCATATTCTTGAGAACAACAGCCGAGAATTAATATATCAGTTGCGCTGCAATATACAGAACGTGTTCTATATCAACGTTTATTTTTCAAATAAAAAGGAGTGTTCTAATCACATGAAAGCCATTAAAGTAATCGAACCATTCAAAGTTGAAATCGTCGACGTCCCCAAGCCGGAGATCAAAAATGATGATGATGTGATCGTGCGCATCACCTCCGGTGGTATCTGCGGGTCTGACATCGGTATATATAACGGAACCAATTCACTGGCAACTTATCCGCGTCTGATTGGCCATGAGTTCGGTGGAATCGTAACAGAGACAGGTAAAAATGTAACATCCGTAAAGGCAGGCGACAAGGTTGCCGTTGACCCGGTTATAAGCTGCGGCCACTGCTATGCCTGCAGGATTGGACGCCACAATGTATGCTCTACCCTGGAAGTCATGGGCGTTCACAGGGACGGCGGCTTTGCTGAGTTCGTATGCGCTCCGGAAGCCAACATCCACAAATTCCACAAGGATTTTGATGAATCCTTCCTGGGACTGGTCGAGCCTTTCACCATCGGCGTGGAGATCAACAGAAGAGGCCAGATCACAAAGGGCGACAAGGTGCTGATCATGGGTTCCGGCCCTATCGGTATTGCTGCTATGCAGGTTGCTAAAAGAAACGGCGCTGAAGTCATCATGACAGACCTGGTAAAAGAACGCCTTGACAAGGCCCTTTCCATGGGTACAGACGAAGTGGTTCTGGTATCTGAGGAGAACCTGGAGGAACGTCTCCTGAAATTCACAGACGGAGAAGGAATCCCGGTGATCGTAGACACTGTATGCATCCCCTCCTCCTTTGAGCAGAGTGTACAGCTTGCCTGCCCGGCCGGACGTATTGTAGTTCTCGGACTGAAGAATGTTCCCTCTCAGATCACTATGGCTGACATCACCAAAAAGGAACTGACCATTGCAGGCTCACGTCTGAATAACAACTGTTTCGACGAAGTGATCGCCGGTTTTGAGGACGGCACCCTCCATCCGGAACAGCTCATGACAAAATCCTACAATTACAAAGATATAATGGAAGCTCTGACTATGATCACGGAACATCCCCAGGATGTACTGAAGCTTGTCCTGAAGTTTGAAGACTAAATCAATCCATTGACAGAAACAGGAGGAATCTATGAACGAGATATACCTGACAAATGAAACTTCCGGTATCACTCCCGCTGAAGTGGAGAAATGCATGGATGAACTGCTGGCCCAGTACCCGGACTTAAAAAAGGTGCTTATCATACCGCCGGATTTCACCCGCTGCTACTCCTATGCCGGGGAACTGACACAGATTCTCTATAAGAAGCTGTCCCCCACCGCCACCGTACATGTGATGCCCGCCCTGGGCACCCACATGGCAATGGACGCAGAGGAGAAGGAAAAGATGTTCGGCCATGTCGTGCCTGAGGAAGCATTTTTAGTACACCACTGGCAGACAGACACCGTTTCCATCGGAAAAGTTCCTAAGGAAGTCATCGAGGAAATTTCCGGAGGGCTGTATTCCACGGACATTGAGGTGGAGGTCAATGAAAAGCTCATCCACGGAGGATATGACCTGATCCTCTCCATCGGACAGGTGGTTCCCCACGAGGTTGTGGGCATGGCCAATTACAGCAAGAACATCTTCGTAGGTGTGGGCGGACGCCAGATGATCAACAAATCCCACATGCTCAGCGCCATTTGCGGTATGGAGAAGGCCCTGGGTGTTGCGGACTCCCCCGCAAGGAAAGTCTTCGACTATGCCCAGCAGCATTTCCTGGACGGAAAACTCCCCCTGGTGTATATCCAGACCGTCACCACCTTAAAGGATGAGGAAATCTGCCTGAACGGACTTTACACAGGGCCTTCCAGAAAACCATTTGAGCTTGCGGTCCAACTCTCCGAAAAGCTGAACATCTGCCATGTGGAGCGCAGGGCCAAAAAGCTTGTCACCTATCTGGACCCCTATGAACTGAAAACCACATGGGTGGGAAACAAAGGCATCTACCGCACAAGAATGGCAGTTGCCGACGGAGGGGACCTGATTATTCTGGCTCCCGGCGTCAAGGCCTTCGGCGAAAACGAAGAGATGGATCATATGACCAGAACATACGGCTACAAGGGCCGGGACTATGTGCTGAAACTGTTCAATGAAGGTGCTTTTGAGAACAGGATCATGGCTGCCGCCCATCTGATCCAGGGCTCCTCTGATGGAAGATTCCGGATCACATACTGTACCAGACCGGAAAATCTTTCAAAAGAAGAAATCGAGAGTGTGGGCTATCAGTGGATGGATTATGAAAAAGCCGCATCCATGTACGATCCGGAGACTTTGCATGACGGGTGGAACACACTGGAGAACGGGGAAGAGATTTACTTTGTGAAGACGCCTGCTTTGGGGCTTTGGAAAGTGGACTGACTGTAAAATATAAATTGAATCTTTGCATTATTTTATAAACAACAGGGTATTTTCTGCCGCTTTCTGCAGAAAATACCCTTTGCCGTCTTTTCCTGCTCCATAGCACTGCCGGGATATTCAGCGTCATCCCTTAACACTGCCAAGTGTAACACCTGCAATGATATACTTAGATAGCAAAAGATATACAAGAATTATGGGAACAATTGCCACCAAAATCATCATATAGATTTTTCCCATATCAAAACTCATATAGTCCGCGCCTCTAAGCGTCGCAATTAGAATCGGAACTGTCATTTTATCTTTTGACTGCAAAACAAGAGCCGGAATAAAATAGTTATTCCATGAACCAACAAATGTAAAAATGGCCTGCACTGCAACCGCAGGTTTCATAATCGGAATCACAATTCTATTAAAAGTCCTGAATTCTCCTGACCCGTCAATTCTTGCCGCTTCAATCAGTGACAACGGAAGAGACGCCTGCAGATAACTATGCATAAAGTAAAATACAGCAGGAGATGCTATCGAAGGAATAATTAATGGAAGCAGGGAATCATACATTCCCATCTTTGTAATCAAACGCAGGAATCCCATTGCTGTAACCTGTGTCGGCATAACAAGAATGGCCATAATAAATGTAAATGCTGCCTTTTTTAACTTAAAATCATAAGCGTACAACCCATAAGCTGTCAAAGCGGAAAAATATATACAAATTGCCGCACTGCAGGCAGATACGATCAAACTGTTAATAATACCGCGAATCATGGGAAATGTACCATCATTGGCAACACTTTTTAGGTTTTCTAAAAAATTTTTTCCCGGAAGAACAGAAAATCCTTTCTGCAGGTCTGCATGTGATCTCGTCGCATTGATGATCAGAATATAGAAGAAAAACAGACACAAAAATGACAATATAATTAATAAAGCATGTGCTAAAATATATATTAAACGATTGTAAGATTTTGATTTCACAGTCTCTTTTTCCTCCTCAGTTTGTATGATTTTGAAGATTCATCCGAATCTACTCCATTTGTCATCCGATAGACAATAAAACACAATATTCCGCTAACAACAAACAAATACATTGATAAAGCACCTGCCATACCATAATTTTTACTCTTCAGATGACTATTTAAGAACATGATTAAAGTCATGGAGGTACGATCTGGACTTCCCTGACCATTCGTTAAAATCTGCGGAACATCAAACATCTGAAGACCGCCGATAACAGAAGTAATCAATGTGTATGCAAGAATCGGTCGGATAAGAGGTAATGTAATCTTAAAAAAGCGCTGTCTGCCGTTACAGCCATCCAGCTCCGATGCCTCAAATATATCCGGACTGATTCCCATAATTGCTGCCATAAGCATAATTGTGGAATTGCCAAACCACATTAAAAAATTCATAAGTCCGATCAAAGATCTGATCCCAAATGTAGACCCCATAAAATCTATGGGATTCTTCATTCCCATGGATGTCAGAATTGAATTGATCGGGCCATTCGTAGAAAACATCGTGAAAAAAAGCATCGCAAATGCTGATGCCATAATCAAATTGGGCAGGTAAATAACCACTTTAAAAAACTGTTTTGCATGAATTTTCATACGGGTATCAACAAACCAGGATGCCAGCAGCAAGGCAATCACTATCTGTGGAATAAATCCAATCAGCCACAAAATCAAAGTATTTCCTGCATATTTCAGCATATCCGAATCTAATAGCGCTTTATAATTTTCTAATCCGATAAAATTCGGTCCAATTTCTTTGATTCCTGAACGGTAAAATTCATAAAAACTGTATCGTACTGTATCTATCAGAGGAATCAACGAAAAAATTAAAAAAGACAGAAAGAATGGGAGAATAAAAATATATCCCCATTTTGCGTATTGAAGGCTTTTTCGTTTCGATTTCATAAGATCACATTCCTTTCATATAAACTATACTGTGAGGCAGCAAGCGCCTCACAGTATATGATTTTTATTCCGGCCAATGAATCTCCGTAATATCCGGATAACGTTCTTTTACTGCCGTTTCAAAGTTCGCTTTTGCCTTTTCAAGATCAACTTTCCCCTGGAAATAATCGCTGAAAGCGTTCTGGATCAATTCAACACATCCCTGATCATATGCAGAGAGCGGTGCGATTTTAATATTTTCGGCAACCGGTGCATAATATTCAAATGGATTTTGTCCACCCAGGAAGTCAGACGCAAAGCTGTCATCTTTTGCAGCCTCCTGCATACCTTTCTTGGTATTTGTAAAATCCGAATAATCTTTTGAAATTTTCAACAGGTTATCCTTATCGGCAGTTACTGCAAGAATAATATCCTTTACATGTTCAACATTGTCTGTACCTGTTGCAGCATGTACATAGGAACCCCCCCAGTTATACTCTTGCGGAGGAGTCGTAACAGCCCATGCACCAGCTTCTCCATCCCAGTTAGGATTTAAAACAAAATCTGTTCCCCACGCCGGTAGGAGGAATGCAAATACTTTTGACTCTGAACCCATTGCCTTATTCCAGTCATCATTAAACTGGCCTTTAACAGTTTTATTAAAATATCCCGCATCCAGCCATTCTTTAGAATTATTTACCCAGTCCATGATCTTCTGGTCAACTGTGATAGTTGTCTCACCATTTTTAACCCATGGCTGTTCAATACTATTTCCATACAGACGGAACGTGTCCGCATAAGAAGAAAGTGCATAATAGCCTTTTGCACTCAGTTCATTTGCTGTGGCTTTCATGACATCCCAGTCCTTTGTCTTTTCACCGATTGCCCCCGGATCGTCTGTACCAAATACCTCTTTTGCAATATCCCGCCGATATACTAACAAGCCGGGGCAGCATTGCCACGTAGAACCTCTCTGCACACCGTCTGCATCAGATGCTGTTACTTTTGTAAAATCATATTGATCCGCAAGATCTTTATCCGGATCAATACCAATATCTTTAAGTGCCATAGCTGCACCCGCATCTGCATCTGTGTATTTATTTACATAATCTGTTTCTGATAAAAAGATATCTATTTTTTCATCTGCTGCTGCATCTGCCTGTTTAAGTAGTGCTTCATCTAATTTCTGCTGATAAACTCCATCCTGATTGGGATTTACAATCCAATGGATTTCTGTACCATCATTTAAAGTTGTTACTGTTCCATCTTTAGAAGTTTCTTTCACTTCAGGATAAACTGCTTCCACACGCTGGCGGAATTCATCATTCCAACTATAAATATTAATAATTTTTCCTTCTTCTCCAGATGCACCTGCTGTATTTTGGGAATCAGATGCGCCTCCACAACCTGCAAGTGTACCGGCAACTATAGTTGCTGTCATAAAAATGCTTACAATTTTCTTGTTCATTTCCTATATCCTCCTATTTATTTTTCCTAAGGTATCCCTTATTGTCCTTGAGGTGATTGAATTATAACTTATTTTTTTCTGTTGGTATATTACAATTCTTAATAAAATATCAAATTCATGACATATCTTGAATATTTTCTCATTGAGAAAACATGGCTTTTATGTCATAATAAAAAAAACGCTTCCTTGATCTAACGTATATGAGGGGAAAGACAGTCCACCTCAAAGGTCAGAAAATATGAAAAGATGGAGGTAAATATGACTTTATCCAAAGACTGGTGTAAAACCGAATTAAGTAATATTGAACGTGATATTGAACACCGCTCCATCATTGAAGAATATCATTTTTATAATGCTGTAAAATCCGGTGATATGGAAGCTGTAAACAAAAACTGCGACGAAGGAGCTTTCACCAATCCGGCCGGTGTGGGAGTCCTCTCAAAAAATCCACTTACCAATATAAAATACCATTTTGTTGTCACAGCCGCCTTTATCACAAGATACTGTATTGAAGGGGGGCTGGAAGCAGAGCAGGCATATCGTTTAAGCGATTTTTATATTTTAAAGATGGACTCCTGTACCAGTATTGAACAAGTATCTGAACTGCATCATACTATGGCCAGAGACTTTACCGGTAAGATGATACTTCTTCAGAAACAAAGCATTATTTCTAAACCGGTAATGCAATGCGTTGATTATATTTACAGCCACATTAAAGAACGCATTACCATTCAATCTCTTGCAGAGTGTACCGGTCTTTCCACCGGTTATTTATCCCGGGTTTTTAAAGAAAATCTCGGTATCTCTGTAAGTGATTATATTCGTGAGAAAAAAATAGAAAAGGCCACTCACTTATTACGTTATTCCGATAAAAGTTTTGTGGATATTGCACACTACCTGTCCTTTTCTTCTCAAAGTCATTTTATTCATACCTTTGAAAATTTCACCGGCATGACCCCCAAAAAGTATCGTGAGAAATACTATAAAGCCATGTGGTGATCAAATTGTTATGAAATAAACAATTCAATGTCCGTCTGCTCTGTTAAGAGGTCCGCCGGAATATAACTGCCAGTAACCACGTTCCCATTAACCACCAGTTTTTCACAGCCCGATTCCACATGCCCCGGATTCTTTACCTTAATATGAAGATGACAGCCTCTGAAATCTTTTTCTACTTCATATTCTTCCCATTCCTTTGGAATAGCCGGGGCAAGCCTGATTCCGTAAAAATCCGGACGTATTCCAAGAATTCCTTCCACACATCCAACCATGATCGTCGATGCGGTCCCTGTAAGCCAATGCACATGCGAACGGCCAAAATTGGGACTGTCTTTTCCTTCTGTAAACTGTCCGTAACAATATGGCTCCAATTTACGTATATCTGCCCTGTCATTCTGTGCTGCAGGCGCATTTTCCATAAAGTAGGTAAATGCGCGTTCACCATGTCCTCTCAATGCTTCCGCCAGAATGATCCATCCCTGAGATTGTGAAAAAATACCCGCATTTTCTTTGGTACCTGGATTGTAGATTACTGCAAGTGCTCCGTCAAAGGCATGTGCATGGTACGGTGGATCCATCAAAACTAATCCATATTCCGTATTCAGTCTTTTCTCAACAACATCCAATACCCGATCAGCCTGTTCTTCATTTGCCACCCCGCTGATAACGGCCCAGCTTTGTGGATTCAGCCACAAATTTGCCTCCGGATCAGTGGATTTTCCGATTATCTCTCCATTTTCTGTGAATCCTCGGATAAATCGCCCCTCATCCCAGCAGAATTTCTGGATGAGTTCCTCAAGTTTCTTCTGCCTTTCACAAAGAAATTCCATATATTCCACATCTTCTTTAAATTTTGCGAATTTTTTCAATATTGTCATGGCATAATAAAACTGCATTGCCACAAATGTAGATTCACCATCTTTTCCAAGTCTCAGACAGTCATTCCAGTCTGCATATAACCCTGCAGGCATTCCGTGTCTCCCCAGATGATCCATGGAAAACTTAACCGCACGTTTCAGATGTTCATAAACAGTTGCTTTTCCACGGTTTGCAAATGGAATCACTTCGTCAATGAAATCCATATTACCTGTCTCAGCAATATATTTATAAACCGTAGGGAACAGCCACAAAGCGTCATCAGCTCTATATGCCGGATGGCCTGTCTCCTTTACATAGGAAGCATCATCCGGCGTATCTTCATGTCCTGGATTGTGCGTGAATTTTACAAGCGGAAGCCCACCGCCATTGTCTGCCTGGGCGGAAAGCATAAAACGAATTTTCTCCAACGCCATATCCGGAGCGAGATGGATGATTCCCTGGATATCCTGTACCGTATCCCGATATCCATATCCGTTTCTCAGTCCACAGTAGGTAAAGGATGCTGCCCTGGACCAGATAAAGGTCATAAAACAATTGTACGCATTCCACGTATTCACCATTGTATTAAATTCCCGACTGGGTGTCTTTACTTGAAAATGTGACAGATAACCATGCCAATACTTCACCAGTTTATGAAACTCTTCTCTGCATACAGTTTCCGGAATTTCATATCTTTTTAAAATTTCCTCCACCTCTGCATCTTTCTTCATTCCCAGAACAAAAACAACTTCCTTGGCCTCACCTGGTTTAAGGACGAAATCCGAACTGAGGGCACCGCAGCCGTTTCCATTATAATTAGGCAGGCAGCTCAGCTTCCCCTCTATTACACCTTTCGGAGCATCATAACCGTGATATCGTCCCAAAAATCCATCCTTATCACCACACCAGGAGGTAACCGGATTTCCTGCCAATCCAAAGAACCGTTCTGTCACCTGCTTATCATCTACATCTTTCCCGGGTTTCAATTGATCCAGGTTTGCGTGTATCATCTGACAGATTCTGTTACCACGGAAAGCTGTCTGTGTAATAAACTGGGAATACTGCAGATTCACCTGATCCTGCTCATAATTACTGTTGTTTGTAAATTCTGCATATCCTGTCACGCATAGGTTTCTGGGTCTGTCGGAATTGTTGGTCAGACGGAGTCTCCACACCTCATACGCTGCCCCCAATGGTACATAATACAGTACCTCCGAACTGATTTCACTGTACTCTGCTCTCATGTTCGTGTAGGCAGTTCCATGACGGCACTCACACTGATATACATCCTGAGGTTTTCCTACCGGCTGCCAGGAGGCAGACCAGAAATCCTTATTTTCCTGATCTCTGATATAGATGTAACGGCCCGGCTGGTCAAAATTGTTAAACACATAGCGCAGAATCCGTCCATTGGCACCTGATTTTTCAAAGCTGTACCCACCTGCGTTATTGGAGATAATTGCGCCATATTCCGGAGAGCCCAGATAATTAACCCATGGAGCCGGCGTATCCGGTCTCGTAATCACATATTCCTTTTTTTCTTCATCAAAATATCCATACTTCATATTTTTCACACACTCCTAGCAGCTTTTTATTATACCGTATTCCTTTTTTATTCCGAATCTATTTTTTTATAATACTGATATCATCCACTTTAATCACGGATTCCGGTACGATATCACCTGTTTTCCCCATGGATAACACAAAATCTATAGACGGATCACTCTCCTTATCCACTGTAAAGGTATAGCAGACTTGTTTTTCCTCCTCCTCTGTCAGTTCCAGTTCCTCTCCGCCATACCATTCATATGACTGACTGAGCAATGCCCATTTCACTGTTCTGGATGCTGAAGACTGAATCCGCATGGTAACTTCATAGACTGCCCCTTTTTCCAGAAACAGATTATGCTGCTTCAGCTGCAGATGCCATTCCTCAGTGCCGGGATTTTTAACCTCACAAATAAACTTTCCATCTGTAATCTGCATGGTCCCGTATTCGGGATCAAATATGTACTTTTCCCAAACACCGTTGTCTTCTGAAAAGTCCCCCTGAATAATCAGTTCTTCTTCAGGTGTCGGGACAACGGGCGGTGTGATGTCCGGCTCATCAGGTTCGTCTATCTTTTCCAGATTGATGTTGTCGATCACTATTTGATGTGGCTCCGTAATCCTTATCCCGTTGACAGCTCCCATGGAGATGCTCAGAATCGATCTCAGATCCGTTGGCTTTGTCATTTGAAATTCCAGCCGGAAGGACTGATACTCCTGTTCCAGTTTTACAATCTTTTCACCGGAATATGGATCCCAGTTGTCATCTGCGCTTCCATCCCTCTGTATCGCAAACATTATGTCTCGCTCCACACTGGATTTCGCATCCAGGGTAAGCCGGTACCACTGACCTTCTTCCAGCTCTACATTATTCTGCTTCAGTTGAATCTTCCAGGCCTGATCGCCTGTATCCCCTATTGTAAAATCCGCCGCATTTGCTTCTTTAAGGCTGTCCACCACTGCCGAGGCATCGGCACTTTGATCCTTATAGAATTCATATCCTGCGAATCCGGCATCAAAGCTGCCGTTTTTAATCAATTCATCCTCTACAATACGGACATTATCCAGATAAAAGGTTCCTGGCTCCTCAATGAAGAATATCAGATCACGGTCTCTGCTTTCCTCTGTAATGGTAAATTTGTATGTATAGTTGTTCTCCTGACCTATAAGCCTGGCCGGTTCAAGACTTTCACCGGCCACCTGTACACCCAGGTGCTTATTCACATCCCCCTCTGCAGTAAAACTAAGTGCATAAGAGGTACCGCCCACCATACCCAGTTCTCTCTGTGAAATAAGTACCGGCTTATCAGCAGATGTTCCCACCGGCGCTGTAACTTTTAATCTCCTTACATTATTCTCATTTGTGACAACAGCATCTGCCCCTTCCTGGACCTCCCAATAGTCCATTCGGCTGCTTCCCTCCTGAAATGCTCCGTTATACACGTAATTACCATCTGGTAACACCGTTTTCTTATCATCCGGAACCTCTGCTTCTCCCACTTGTTCCAGTCTCACATTCGTGATATATACATCTGCCGCAGAACCTTGGTTTCCCAGATTGAATTCTATTCTTCCATTTGCATCTGATTCACTCCGCATATCAAAGAAATATTCATAATGACTTTTTTCTGTTTTCAGTTCAGCCTTTGTATCCTGGAGGTAACGTCCGAAATTATGATCCGGCGCTGTTATGCCGGTAAAAATAGTCCGTTCCTGTACTGCCCACGCATCAAAGCTGAACTTATACTTTTTGCCGTATTCTATCGGCAGCCCCGCCTGGACAAGCTGTACGCTGTAATCCAAATCACCGGGATTTTTCGTTTTAATGCAAATTCTGTTATCTGTAATAAATGCTTCTGCATCTCCTGCACCAGCCAGTAGGAATTCCCAGTCCTTATTGTCATTCAAATCCTCCGCCGAAGAAAAATCACCGTTGATACAGTAGTTTCCGCTTGCGTCCGGTTCTCTCAAATCCACCTCTTCAGGATCCGGTTTTGTCACATTTTCATCATAAGAATCCTTCTGATATACTCTGACGTAATCTACATGCATTTCCGCATTTTCATCAAATGCGGTACTGTCATCCGGGTATCCTACCCAGCTTCCACCTACGGCCAGATTCAAAATCATATAGAAAGGCTGGTCATAAGGTGCCGGATATGCTACCTCACCGAATCCTTCTTTTTTAGAAAACCATCTCTGAGCTGTATGATAAAGTCTTCCATCAACATAAAAACGGATTTTTCCGGGTTCCCATTCACAGGAGAATACATGATATTCATCAGAAAAATCTCCTTCCTCCAGGACGTAGGTTCCCTGATCCTGGGTGTGGGGTTCCCCAAAATGAAGTGTTCCGTGTGCAGTATCTGTCTTGTCTCCAAGGACTTCCATAATATCAATCTCACCGCACTTTGGCCATTGACCGTAAAGATTTTCATCCGTAGGCATCATCCAGAAGGCCGGCAAAAATCCTTTCCCTTCAGGAACTTTTATCTTTGCTTCAAACATACCGTATTTATAATCCTGTTTTTTCTGTGTATTGATGCGTCCGGAAGTATAGGAGACATCTCCGCTTTCATCTACCTTTTTTACTGCCTTGAGTACCAGTTCACCATCTTTCACATAGATATTTTCCTCAGAGTCTTCATAAGACTGCAGCTCCGCGTTTACCCATCCCGGATTATGAAGCTCTACATTCCAATTGCTCCGGTCCAGCTCAGTTCCGTCAAAATTCTCCTCCCATTTCAGCGTATAGCCTTCCAGAGATAAATCTGTACTGTTTTCACTTTCTTTTTCTACTTTGTAAAAAATTTCTGCCTTCAACATCATTTCCTCACCATTGACCCATATTCTCTTTGTTACCTCTGCTGTCCTTTCTGCCAGTTCCCTTTCTTCTGCTTTTACAGAAGTTTCCATCCCCCCCAGACAGCTTCCCGCTGCCGCAGCTATGAGGATAAATGTGAGCAATCCCTTACCCTTCTTTTTTTTAACACAAAAAGCCACAACACCAAGACTCACTAATACCAACACGATCCACACGGATACCTGGTTAGAATCTCCCGTTTTTACGGAATCGTTTTTGAAAGGCTTGTTCCCGGGTTTTGCTGAATCTCCTTTTCCCTGAGGAGCAACCGATTTTGCGGGTTCTTTTCCTTTCTGAGGAGGCTCTGTCACCGATGGGTCTTGATTCTCCTTCGTTTTCTCTTTTGCCAAACAGACGATTATTTCAGCCTCTGCTCCTGCTTTTACTTCCTTTATTTCACGATTCCACTTTTCCCCTTCTGTTTTTTCGCCATCTTCCTTATACCCCTGTGGAATACTTCCCTGGATTTTGATTCCGGTTATACTGCTTTGAACAGTATTTTGAATCCTAAAGGTTTCTATAATTGATTCATCTCCGGAATACTCTGCTTTATCTGTTTCCAGAAAAAATTCAGGTTCTTCTGCCCCATTATCTGCTGAAACTGCCATATTTCCAGTCCCTGCTGCAATAATGGTGAGCATTGCCATCACTGCCAGTTTTTTTAATTTTTTCATCCTCTTTCTCCCTTCTCCGATTTCCTTCCACTATAATTCATCCGCCATTTGGGGTATACAAAATTTCTTATAAAAATATCAAATCCATGACGTTATGATATATTGCTTTGTAATATCGGATATTTTTCAAAAAATATACCTGCCATAATCTTGTTTGCTGCAATTGTCTATACAAATGACGGAATAGATTCGGGACTATCTCGGGAAGATTGGCTGGCTTTTCAGTTACTTTTGTGACTTTTATATAGTATTTGCGACTATTTTTACGACACAATAAAAAGCTGTGCCGTTTAAAATACAGAGCAATTAGAGAATTAAATAAACCATTCTCAAAACGATCACTCTATAATTTAAACAGCACAGCCTTAACAATCTCTATATACAGTATCCCGAAAATACCGACAGCTCTTATTTTTTATCAAAGAGATACATACTAAAAAACGAAACCACATCCCCATTCCACTGCATATCCATATTGCAGTGTTTCGCCATTTTCGCCGCATCTATACAGTACGCAGACAGACAGGAAAAGCGATTCTGCTCCTGCACGCATGGTTTTCCTTCCGGCATATTACATGCGTCGCACAGGTTGCAGGGTCCGCACATGATGAACATGCCGTCCTCATCCAGTCCTCTTCTCTTGAGTTCTTCTACTGTGCGCAGTGTCATCCGGGTGTGTATCTTCTTGATCTGTTTTGTCTCCGCATCGTCAAAGATGTTGTTAACAGGTGTTCTGGACTGGAAAACTACCGCCTGACGGTACTGCATAACTCTGTTCTCCATCTCTTCGGGGGTTCCGCAGTAGGGTGGACATCCATAGTTATTGCCATAATTTCCACAGTCGTTCTGTTCGCAGAACTTGCGGAACTCATGTTCAAATTCTAAATCTTCCGTGTTCATTACGGCGGCTTTCGCAAACCCCGCATCCTCAGCGACTGCAATCAAATCTTCTTCACGCATATTACTGATTCTCCCTTCTGAATCCCTCCGGTCTGTCTCGCACGGACACTCTGCCGGCTGTCCCTGTCATAAATAAAGCTGCTGACAGGCAGTTATCCCGCAGCAGCTTCTAACACTATTTCCTTTACCTGCAGGAGGCCCATGAGCGGATGATGTCAGACCAATCTATACATTTGGGGTGCGGAGGATAAAACATATAGAAACAAAATCGTCTCTTGGGCTCCTCCTGCTTTTCATGGATGCATAAATTCCTCACACAGGTTCCTGTTTCGTTCACGTTCTAAGCAGGCATTCCATATCAAATAACATAATGGATGGAAAACTTTCTTCGGAAGTCTCAACCTTTTACTCATCCAAGCAGGTTTCCTGACTCACGGATCTTCGTTCGGCGCTCCTTCTCATATAATCTCTTATACAATGGACTTATGCGCTTCGCTCCCCGCTCACAGTGACCGGATCGTCCAGGACTTACACCTGATTCCCTTTTCACCAGGATTTTCTAAAAGAGGGCAAAACTAAATCCTGATGCACTTGGCAAGCTGATATGGAATTTATACACATGATTACTTTAGCACAATGGCCGGTATCTGTCAATTCCTCCGGCTTATATTCTCACGGTGAACGCAAGCTTTCTTAACTTTTTTCAAATTTGCCATTGGTATTTGTTAATGTTTTCATTGTAGCTTTTT
>PPYE01776181.1_pt1 | contig 52282 bp, 50 predicted proteins | sample 1559881 | NCBI WGS metagenome assembly PPYE01 (sample SAMN08240022, study PRJNA423297) | Human gut metagenome, whole genome shotgun sequencing project.
GCTTGACGCTTACAACACGCGCATCAGCCGCTATCAGATGACGTCGTTCCTCTTCTATCTCTGCACCTACGAGCTGAATCTGGGAAGCTGAATGTCAGGCAACTGAACACAAAACGTGCAGCAGCGGATATCCGCTGCTGCACGTTCTTTTTGAATGATGCGCCCAATGATTTTTATTTACAGGCCCATTTCTTTCTTCACTTCACCGAAGCACTTGACCGCGAAATCGAGGTCTTCCTTCGTGTGACCTGCGGAGATCTGCGTACGCACGCGGTCGCGGCCCTTGGGCACGACCGGATAGCAGAAGCCGACGACGTACACGCCCTTTTCGAGCATTCTGCGGGCGAACTCGTTCGCCACCTTCGGGTCATAGAGCATAACGGGCACGATCGGGTGCTCGCCGGGCAGGAGATCGAAACCGAGCTTCTCCATCTCCGCGCGGAAGTAGCGCGCGTTCTCATGCACCTTGTCGCGCAGCGCGGTGGACTCGGTCAGCATATCGATCGTTGCGATCGTCGCCGCGCAGATGGCCGGGGCGAGGGAGTTGGAGAAGAGGTAGGGGCGGCTGCGCTGGCGCAGCAGGTCGACGATCTCGCGCTTGGCGGCGGTGTAACCGCCGGAGGCGCCGCCCATGGCCTTGCCGAAGGTACCGGTCAAGATGTCGACACGACCCATCACGCCGCAGTATTCCGGCGTACCGCGGCCGTGCTCGCCCATGAAGCCGACGGCATGGCTGTCGTCGACCATCACGAGCGCGTCGAACTCATCGGCGAGGTCGCAGATGCCCTTGAGGTTGGCAATGTAGCCGTCCATGGAGAAAACGCCGTCGGTCGCAATGATGATTTTCTTGCAGCCCGCCTCGCGCGCGCTCATGAGCTGGGCGCGCAGATCGTCCATATTGCTATTTTTATAGCGGTAGCGGTGCGCCTTGCAGAGGCGCACGCCGTCGATGATGCTCGCATGGTTCAGCTCATCGGAGATCACGGCATCGTCCGCGCCGAGCAGCGTTTCAAAAAGGCCGCCGTTGGCATCAAAGCAGGAAGAATAGAGAATCGCGTCCTCCATGCCGACAAAGTCGGCGATCTTGCGCTCAAGCGTCTTGTGGATCTCCTGCGTGCCGCAGATGAAGCGCACGGAGGAAAGGCCGAAGCCCCAGTCGTCATAGCTCTTCTTCGCCGCCTCGATCAGGCGCGGGTGGTTGGAAAGGCCCAGGTAGTTGTTCGCGCACATGTTCACAACACCGTGCGCGGCGGTGGTGTCGATGCGGCTTTTCTGCGGGGTGGTAATGATGCGCTCATCCTTGTAGGTGCCCGCCTCACGGATGGCGGCGAGCTCTGCGCGGTAGCTCTCGTATGCGGTCTTCATTCTGCTTAGTCCTCCTTTTTCGTCGTCCAGTCGAGAATGACCTTGCCGCTCATGCCGCTGTGCATGGCTTCAAAGCCCTTTTCAAACTCGGTGTAGTGGAAGCGGTGGGTGATGGCAGGGGTGAGATCCAGCCCACCCTGTACCATGTAGCTCATCTGGTGCCAGTTGTCCATCTTGCGGCCGTAGATACCCTGCAGCGTCAGGCCCTTGCCGATGACAAGGTTCATATCCATCTGGACAGGGCCGTTGCCAAGGCCGAGCAGGCTGATCTTGCCGCCGTTGCGCATCACGCCGATCATCTGATGCAGCGCAGCGCCGGAGCCGGACATTTCAAAGCCGACGTCGAAGCCCTCGACGAGTCCCTGCTCCTTCATGGCGAGCGTGAGATCCTGCTTGGCAGAGTTAATGGCCGCGTCCGCGCCCATCTTGAGCGCAAGGCCGAGACGGTAGTCGTTGAGATCCGTGACGACCACGCGGCGCGCGCCGGCATACTTGGCGATGGCGACAGCGAGGATACCGACAGGGCCCGCGCCCGTGATGAGCACGTCCTCGCCGACGAGGTTGAACATCAGCGCCGTGTGCGTCGCATTGCCGACCGCGTCGAACATGGCGACCACGTCCTCATCAAGCGAGGGGTCGATGAGCACGACGTTGCGCGCCGGGATGCAGACATACTCGGCAAACGCGCCGTCGCGGTCCACGCCGACGCTTGTGGTGTTCTTGCACCACTGGATGTTGCCCGTGTGGCAGTTGCGGCAGTGGCCGCAGGTAATGTGCCCCTCGCCGGAAACGCGCTGGCCGACGGTAAGCCCCGTCACGCCTGCGCCGAGCTCGGCGATCTCACCGACGTATTCATGACCGATGACCATCGGCGGCTTCACGTGCTGGGCCGACCACTCGTTCCAGTCGTAGATATGTACGTCCGTGCCGCAGATTGCGGTCTTGTGTACCTTAATGAGCACTTCCCCCGCGCCGGGGGTGGGGACAGGAACCTGGCGCAGTTCCAGTCCGGGAGCTGCTGCGGGCTTGACGATCGCGTCCATCATACGCATGTGTTTGTCCTCCGTGCATATTCATATTATGAGGAAGTGTTCTTCTCTCAGCGACATGGTATAACACGACTTCGCTCTTGTCAAGGAGAAATCACAAAAATATCAAAATATCAACAGGCGGCAAAGGGGCTCTGCGCCGATGCAAGGAGCATTCCAAAACCATTTACCACGTGTTCGACGGTCTCTCCCGCGACCGTCTGGAGCGATACATTTTCTCGCTGACGGACGACGCCTTCTCTCGCGTGGTGCATCAGGCGGCGGAGGGAAGCGATATTTCCGAGGAAAATCTGCGCAGCATCGCCTCCTTCTGCCGCTACGCCTTCATCGGCTTTGTGATGCAGTTTTTCTGGAACGGCATGGAAAACGATATTGATGAAAGCGTCGACCGGTTGGGCACGCTGTTCGACAGTTTCCTGCACGGCGCGCTCCAAACCGCCGAGTAAATAATCGCCATATTATGAAAAAGAGCTGTCTCCCGCACGGGAGACAGCTCTTTTTGCGTAAAACGACAGTTCTGCGCAAATTTGCGCATTGCCGATGCTTCTACATAAAACCATACGCTTCGACTTTTTCGTCCATAGTTTTCGTATATAGATTTCGTTAAGATAACAATACTCAAAGCAATACAAAACAGAAAGGAACTGTTGTTATGAACGCCTCCGAAGTGTTAAAGGGCTTTGCCATGAAGCAGGTCTACAGCTATCTGGACAAGGATCCGGAAGCCAATCTTCCCAACCTGCTCGATATGCTGGAAAAATATGACAAAAACGGTCAGGCCGTCACCACGCAGGTTGAAGGAATCCGTGCCGCGCTTTCAGACCCGAACAACAACTGGTCGAAGCTGGTGAAGAGCCTGTGGACGGACATTGACGACGAGCAGCGCAAGAAACTGGTGGAGACCGTTGTCATCAACGGCACGCTGATCGGCACGCCCGCCACCATGAAAATGCAGGATAAGTACCAGTGCAACGTCCCCTGGGCGATCCTGATGGATCCGACCTCTGCCTGCAATCTCCGCTGCACCGGCTGCTGGGCGGCGGAATACGGCAACAAACTGAACCTCAGCTATGAACAGCTGGACAGCATCATCTGCCAGGGCAAAGAGCTGGGAACCTACGTTTACATCTACTCCGGCGGTGAGCCGCTGGTACGCAAGGCCGATTTGATTCGCCTGTGCGAAAAGCACGACGACTGCGCCTTCCTCACCTTCACCAACGGCACGCTGATCGACGATGCCTTTGCCGACGAAATGCTGCGCGTGAAGAACCTCGTCCCCGCCATCAGCATCGAGGGTTTTGAGGAAGCGACCGACTTCCGCCGCGGCGAGGGCACCTATCGCAAGGTCATCGAGGCTATGACGCGCCTGAAGGAGCGCAAGCTGCTCTTTGGCATTTCCTGCTGCTACACCAGCAAGAATGTCGAGGTCATCGGCAGCGAGGAATATTTCGATTCCATGATCGATATGGGTGCAAAATTCGCGTGGTTCTTCACTTATATGCCCATCGGCGCGGCAGCCGTGCCGGAGCTGATCGCCACTGCGGAGCAGCGCAAGTTCATGTATGAGCAGATCCACAAGTTCCGCAAGACCAAGCCCCTCTTTACGATGGACTTCTGGAACGACGGCGACGCGGTCGGCGGCTGCATCGCCGGCGGACGCGGCTACTGCCACATCAATGCCAACGGCGACATGGAGCCCTGCGCATTCATTCACTACTCCGATTCCAACATCAAGGAAAAAACGCTGCTTGAGTGCTATCAGTCCCCGCTCTTTATGGCCTATCGCCGCAACCAGCCCTTCAACGACAACATGCTGCGCCCCTGCCCCGTGCTGGATAACCCCGGCCGGCTGACGCAGATCGTAGAGGAATCCGGCGCCCGTTCCACGGATCTTGAAAGCCCCGAGCGCGCCTGCGACTACTGTAACCGCTGCGTCCCCGCCGCGGAAAAGTGGGCGCCGGTTGCCGATGAGCTGTGGAATTCTCTTCCCAAGAAAAAGGGCGTTCAGCTCACCGGAAAGATGGCGAAAAAATCCTGACGGGAGACAATCGGTGTGGACAATCTGCTGGTACAGGATCCCTATTCCCGCGTCGCCTGCGAGGTGACCTGCGCGGAAAACCAGATGCACATTTTCGGAGAGATCACCTCAAATCTTCCGTGGCGGGCTATCTTCTCGGAACGGTATACTGCCTCGCATCCGGCGGCAGCCAGACCGAGCTGTTCATGTACCTTTCCTACGTCATTTACGGCGTGCTGATCGCGCTGTCCTCCTATGTCTTTCATATCAAGAGCAGCGAGCACTCCGCGGGTGTCGTCGAACCCGTTATGATCCTGACACTGCGAATTTCAGCGCGCAATGCTTTTGACACGCAGCGTCTGCCCGTCATACGTGCAGGCAAGGCACTCTCCGTTTCCGATATGATAGGCGTAAAAGTCGCGCTTTGGGTACGCAAAGAACTCCAGAACTGCCATGATGACGCCGCCGTGCACGACAAATGCCGCACACATGCCGTCCGGCACAGCCGCGATCGTTTCTGCAAATGCCTTGCAGCAGCGCTTTTTGAAGTCCGCTACCGCTTCCCCGCCCGGAATAGGCGTCAGGCACATCGCGTCCACCCATGCCTGATAGGCGGGGTCTGAGGATAGCTCGTCCGCGTTCTTCCCCTCGAAGCGGCCAAAGTCTGTTTCACGCAGTCCTTCCACAAGTGCGTAGGGCATCTTCGGAAATACGATCTCCGCCGTCTGCCGCGCGCGCAGCAGCGGACTGACGAAAAGGCAGTCCGCGAAGAGATTCTGCCCCCTCAGGCGCTCCGTCTGCGCAATGCCCGCCGCGCACAGCGGCTCATCGGTGCGGCCGATGTAACGCCGGTGGAGATTTCCTTCCGTTGCACCGTGACGGATGAAAAGAATGTCGATCACAGCAGCCCTCCGACCCAGGCGCCGACCAATCCGCACAGCTCGCAGAGCTGCAAGAAGAAGCCGGAGGTGTCGCCTGTCACGCCGCCGAACTGCGCCATGGCGAACCTGCGGTACACCAGCGCGGAGAGGACGGCAAACACCGCTGCTGTTCCACCGGCAGCAGGCGAAATGCAGATCATGCCCGCTGCCGCTGCAAATCCGGTGAGCGCAAGCGCCGCCGTCGCCGTGCGGCGGCGGGCAAGGCTCGTAAAGGCGCAGAGCATGCCCGCCTTTCTCGCGTTCGGCAGATTCACCGCGCACAGACCCGACAGCGCGCGGGAGAGCACAAATAGCGGGCAGAGCAGCAGGATCTTCCCCGCAAGATACACCTCGCAGGCAAAGCCTACGTAAGCAAGCAGATACACGCCGGAATAGATGACCGCAAACGCGCCGCAGCTCGGATCTTTCATGATCTCGAGCTTTTTTTCGCGCGTCTGATGCGATGCGAGCGCGTCCACCGTGTCAAGATAGCCGTCCATGTGGATACCGCCGGTGACAAGGATCGGCAAACACGCTGCAACTGCTGCGAACAGAACGCCGCTCATGCCCGTCGCCTGTGCAATGACCGCCCACAGCCAAAGCGCCGCGCCGCAGAAAATCCCCACCGCCGGAAAAAAACAGATCGCATAGCGCATATTTTTTTCGTTCCAGTCAAACTGCGGAACGGGGATCGCGCTGTATGTTGACAGCGCGATAAGAAGCGGTTCAAATAATTTCATTCAACTCTCCCTTTTCGGCAAACGGCTGTCCGTCTTTCATCGTCACCGCTGCCGCGGCACGGACAAGCAGCCTCTGATTCAAACCGTTCAGCGCACGGATATAGGCCACCGTTTCGCCGTCGTATCCGTCCTCGCGCAGCCCCGTAATCGTCACCGCGACAAGAATACGGCAGCGTGAAAGCAGCGCCTCAATATCCCCGTATACGCTCTCTTCGTTCCCGCCGCACTCGAACATCACGTTCGCCAGCAGGTTCGACACGTCCTCAAGCAGCACGACGCTTCCGTTTTCAACTGCCGCCGCGCCGACCCGATGCGGCAGCTCAAGCGTTGTAAAACGCAAGTCCCTGCGCTGCCGGCGGTGCTTTTCCACGCGCCGCAGATTTTCCTCCGAGCAGGGCTGCATGGTGGCGATATAGTAGCGCCTGCCTGTCGTTTGCGCAACGATGTTCTCCGCGCAGCGGCTCTTGCCGCTGCCATTCTCGCCCGCAACCAAAATCAGCGTTCCCATGTGCCCTCCTTTCTCTCAAGGCGTAAACTGGTCGCCCTGCCGAATTTCGTCCAGATAGTCGTCGTTGATGTCCGCCTCGTCAAAGCTCGCCATGTTGTTCATAACGGCGCATGCGGCGTCGAGCACCTGAAAGGCGAGCGGGCAGCCGCTGCCCTCGCCCAGCCGCATGCCAAGATCAAACAGCGGCCGCAGCGCCAGTTCCTCTATCGCAAGGCGATAGCCGATCTCGAACGAAGCGTGGCTCGGGATCAGATAGCCGTGCACGAGCGGACAGAGCCTGACGGCGCAAAGCGCCGCCACGGCGGAAATGAATCCGTCGATGACCGCGGCGCGCCGGGAAGCCGCCGCGCCCAAGAAGGCGCCGCACATCGCCGCAAGATCGAACCCACCGACCTTGGCGAGCACATCGATCACATCGTCCCTGTTCGGCCGGTTCACCGCAATGGCGGTACGGATAACCGCTTTCTTTTTCCGGAAGCTCTCCTCCGTGATGCCGCCGCCGCGCCCCGTCACCTTGTCAACGTCCGCCCCCAGCAGCACGGCAAGCACCGCCGACGAGGTCGTCGTGTTGCCAATGCCCATCTCGCCGATACCGACAGCGTCCGCGTCGATGTTTTCCGCGACCGCCGCGCCGGTCAAGATCGCCTGCAAGGCCTGCTCCCGCGTCATCGCGGGGCCGGCGCAGATATTCTGCGTGCCGTAGGAAATTTTACGGTTCAGAACAGCGCTCTCGCAAATGTCGGCATTCACGCCGACGTCGCACACGGTGAGGCCGCAGCCAAAGCGCTTGGCGAGCACCGCCGCGCCGGTCTTTCCCCGCGTCAGGTTGATCGTCTGCTGCATCGTCACGGACTGCGGCGCGCTGGAAACGCCCTCAGCCACCACGCCGTTGTCCGCGGCAAAGATAAGCAGCTGTTTTCGGGGCAGCTCGTTGTGGACTTTCCCCGTAATGCCCGCCAGCTGAACGGAAAGCTCTTCGAGCCGCCCCAGGCTGCCCGGCGGCTTGGCAAGCCGCGCCTGATGCGCTTCCGCCGCCAACATCGCCTTTTGATCCAGCGGCTGAACGGCGCGCACGAGCGCTTCGATCTTTTCCTGCACTGCTCTCTCCTTAAAACTCGATCCCCAGGCGCGCGGAAATACCCTTGTCAAACGGGTGCGCGCGCTTTTTCATTTCCGTCACATAGTCGGCCGCGTCCAGCAAGCGCTGCGACGGTTCTCGTCCCGTCAGCACGACCTCAAGATCTTCCGGTTTATGGTGCAAAAAATCAAGCAGCCGCGCCTCTTCAATGAGGCCATGGTTGCAGGCGGCGACCGCTTCGTCAAGCACGAGCAGCGCAACGCCGTCCGCACTTTTTTGCAGCGTCTCTTCCAGAAGCGCTGTATAGGCCCGCCGCGCCGCCGCCCGTGTCTCTTTGTCCATCGAGCGGAAAAAGCCAAAATTCCGCTCGCAGCAGAGGACTTTAACGTTCGGCAGCGCACGCAGGACGTTCAGTTCAGAGGAGCTGCCGTCCTTCAAAAACTGCGTAAACAGCACGCTCTTTCCTGCGCCCGATGCCCGGACGCTCAGCCCAACCGCCGCCGTCGTCTTGCCCTTTCCGTCGCCGCAGTACAGGTGCGCAAATCCCCGCATGCTCACACCTCCCGCTCTAAAATGCGATAGATAAGTTTCATGTCAAGTCCCGCTCTCACCGCGTCCGCGAGCAGATCATACTGCCGCTCCTTGTGGGCTTTCCAATCAAAATTGCCAAGCGCTTTGAAGGAAACGCCCTTTTTCTCGCACAGCACCTTTAAGATCGTGTCGGTGACCTCCTGCTCGTCAAAGATGCCGTGAACATAGCTGCCGTAGACATTTTCCGTGCCGGCAAGCGCGCCGCGCGCTTCGCTGCGGCCCATGTGGATCTCGTAGCCTGCGTAGCGTTTGCCGTTCAGCACAGAGAGCAGCCCCTCGACACCGGAGAACACGCCGCTTGTCTGCGTCTGCACCTTTGCTCCTTCAAATACCGTTTCCCCCGGCAAAAGGCCCATGCCGTCGATCTCCGTTACGCCCGCAGCCTCAACGCCGTCGGGGTCAGAAATGTGCTGTCCCAGCATCTGATAGCCGCCGCAGACGCCAAAAACCAGTGTGCCGTTGCTCGCGGCCTTTTTGATCGCCGCTTCCAGTCCGCTTTGCCGCAGCCACCCGAGGTCGGCGATCGTGCTCTTTGTGCCGGGCAGCACGATCATATCCGGCGCGCGCAGGTCGCGCACACGCTCCACATAGCGGAGCGAAACATTCGCATAGTGCTCAAACGGAGAAAAATCCGTAAAGTTCGAGATGCGCGGCAGGCGGATCACGGCAATGTCGATGAGCCGCGGCTCCTTACCTCGCCCGAAGCGTTCGCTCAGGCTGTCCTCATCGTCAATATCCACAGAGAGGTACGGCACAACGCCCGCCACGGGAACGCCGCAGAGCTGCTCGAGCATTTTAAGCCCCGGCTCCAGAATTGCGCGGTCGCCGCGGAATTTGTTGACAACGACGCCCTTGATGCGCTTTTTGTCCTCTTCGCTTTGCAGCGCCACCGTACCGTAGAGCTGGGCAAACACGCCGCCGCGGTCGATGTCTCCCACCAGCAGCACCGGCGCGTCCACCATGCGGGCAAGCCCCATGTTGACAATGTCATTTTCCTGCAAATTGATCTCCGCGGGGCTGCCCGCCCCCTCGATCACGATAACATCGTACTCTCTGCTGAGGCTCTCGTATGCCTCCATCACCGCAGGGATAAAATCACGTTTTCTGCGATAGTATTCCATCGCTGGCATATTGCCCTGCACGCGCCCGTTGACGATGACCTGACTGCCGACGTCCGTCGTCGGCTTGAGCAGGATCGGGTTCATGCGCGTGTCCGGCTCGATGCCCGCGGCCTCAGCCTGCACCACCTGCGCGCGCCCCATCTCGCCGCCATCTTTCGTGATGAACGAGTTGAGCGCCATATTCTGGCTCTTGAACGGGGCAACGCGATAGCCGTCCTGCTTCAAAACGCGGCAAAGCCCCGTAGCAAGCAGGCTCTTGCCCGCGTTGGACATCGTGCCCTGGATCATAATATTCTTTGCCATGCTCTCACTCCTCCGCCACGCTTTTGATCGCCGCAATGAGCTGCTCGTTCTCTTCGCGCCGCCTGACCGCGACGCGGTACCAGCCGGGTGCCAATCCCTCAAAGTTGGCACAGTTCCGGATCGCCATGCCGCGCCGCATCAATTTTTCATGCAAGTCCGGTGCGCCGTGAAAGAGGATATAATTCACCTGCGATGGGCACACCCAAAAGCCGAGCTTTCGCAGCTCTTCTTCAAGCCGCGGCCGCTCTGCGCGGATGAGCGCGCGATTTTCGGCAAGAAACGCCGCGTTCTTCAGCGCGGCGACGCCTGCCGCCTGCGCCGGCGTTGAAACCGTCCACGGCGGCGCTGCCGCCGACATTTTTTGCAGCAGCTCTTTGCCTGCGCACAGGCCGTAGCCAAGCCGCAGCCCCGCCATGCCATAGCTTTTCGTAAACGCCTTGAGGATAAAAAGCTGCGGAACGTCAGGCAAAAACGGCGTCAGATCATCGGCTCCGTCCGACAGGCTCAAAAAGCATTCATCGACAAAAAGCGCAATGTTTCTCTCGCGGCAGCGCAGCAGGATCTTTTCAAGCAGCTCCCCCGGGATCAGCCGCCCCGTCGGGTTGTTGGGGTTGCAGAGGAACAGCGCGTCGATCCCTTCGCGCGAAAGGCGCGGCAGAAGATCCTCTTGCAGGTCAAAGTGCTGCTCCGCAGCAAGCGTATGGCGCACGATCTCGCAGCCTGTCCGCTGCAAGGCAATTGCATACTCAGAAAACGTAGGCGCAAGCACCATCGCACGCTTCGGGCGCACGGCCTCGCAATAAGCGTAGATCAGCTCGGACGCACCGGCGCCGCAGAGGATACTTTCCTGCGGCACACGCTCAAACTTCGCGATCGCCTGCACGAGCGCCCGGCAGCGGGGGTCAGGATAATGGTACAGCTCAGGCAGCACCCGCGTGAGCGCGTCGATCACGCTCTTGGGCGTGCCAAGCGGGCTGACGCTCGCGGAAAAATCAAGGCGCACGTCACCCGCATAAATATCTCCGCCATGGCAGTTTTCTCTTCCGTACAGCATGTGTCTCCCTCACAGAGAAAAAATAAGCACTCTCACCGCGCAGCCAAGCAGCAGCGCCAAAACTGTTGTGGCGTACATCAGTCGGCAGGCGCGCGGGATGTCCTCGTGCGTGATCGGGCGCAGCGCATCGCCGATGTACTCCTTTTTGTGCAGCACGCCGTGGTACCACGCATCGCCCGCAAGGCGCACATCCAAAAGTCCCGCGCAGACCGACTCCGTCTGCGCGGAGTTCGGGCTCGCGTGCTGATAGCGGTCGCGGCGAAAAATCTTCCAGCCGTTTTTGACGTCCATGCGCAGGATCCCACCTGCTGCAAGCATCAGCAGCGCGGATAGGCGCGCGGGCAGATAGTTTGCAATATCGTCCGCCTTCGCGCTCACAAAACCAATGTTCTTGTATGGCGGCTCGACATAGCCCAGCATGGAATCCATCGTGTTCACCGCTTTGTAAAAAAAGCCCAACGGCGCGCCGCCGACAGCCAGATACAGCAGCGGCGCGACCACACCGTCTGACGTGTTTTCCGCGATGGTCTCGACTGCCGCGCGCGTCACGCCCGCGTCGTCGAGCGCCGCAGTATCGCGTCCCACGATCATGGAAACGGCGCGGCGCGAAGATTCGATGCTGCCGTGTTCGAGTTCCCGGTAGACCTTCATGCTCTCGTCGCGCAGCGATCTTGCCGCCAAAATCTGCCAGCACATCACGCTCTCGACCGCAAGGCGCAGCCACGGACTCACCTTTTCGCAAGCGCAGAGGATCAGCGCGGGAATCGCCGCTGCAAGAACGCTCACGATCCCCCACAGCACCGCCCCCGCCGCGCGCTCACCGCGCGGCGTTTTGGGAAACATCTTGCGCAGCACACGCTCCAATGCGCTGATCGTCTTTCCGATCAACACGACCGGGTGCGGCAGGCTGTGCGGATCACCCAAAAGGCAGTCGATCCCAAAGCCGATGAGAAGCGGCAGCAGCAGCCGAATCATGCGCCGCCTCCCGCCTGCATGGTGAACACATACACCGGGTTCTGCCCTGTCATCAGCTGATACGCCCCCGCCTTACGGCTGCGGGCGATCTGAACGGACACGACTTCGGTATCCGCAAAGGCGAATTCCTTCATGCACGCCGTCAGCTCGGCGACGCTCTCCAGAGAGACCGCCGTTGCCACAATGCGCACCTGCGGGTTCTTTTGCAGCAGCATTGTCAGAATACCGCGCAGGCTCCCCGCGCTGCCGCCGATGAAGGCGTGCGTCGGCGCGGGCAGGTCATCGCAGGCCTCCGGCGCGCTGCCGGCAACGATCGTCAGGTTTTCGGCAGAAAACGCCGCCTGATTTTTCTTCAGCAGCTCCACCGCGTCGGCCCTGCGCTCGATGGCAAAAATCCGCCCCTTTTTCGCCTGAAGCGCCATTTCAATGGCCACCGAGCCGGTGCCCGCACCAATATCGTAGCAGACCGCACGCTCGCTCAGGTGGAGCTTGGAGAGCGCGATGGCGCGCACCTCGCTCTTCGTCATGGGTACAACGCCGCCCTCCCCCTCGCCGCGCAGGAAAGCGCTGTCCGGCAAGCCGTGGGTCACCACGGCGTCAGGGCGATCGTTTTCGATCAAGACGGCGCTCAAGGGTGCAAATGCACCGCCGCGCAGCGCTTCCGCCGTGCCGGTGGTAATCTTTTCGTCCGGGTAGCTCAGCCGTTCGCCGATGCTCAGCTTCACCTTGCCAAGCCCATTCTCTACCAGCGTTTCGCACAGGCGCGCTGCGCCGTCCTCGCCGCCGACGAGCACGAAAACGCGCTCATGCGCGCGCACCTCCGGCACAATATCGTGCGCGCGTCCGTGCAGGCTGACGACGTGAATGTCCTCATAGGACGTTTGCAGCTTTGCGCAGAGGCAGGCGAGCGAGCTCAGCCCCGGCAGCACATCGACCTCACAGTCGGAAAGCAGCGGCAGCAGCTTTCTCGTGCCGCTGAAAAACCCCGTATCGCCCGACATCACGACTGCGCTTCGTCTGAATTCGCGGTGCGCATGGATATGGTCTGCGATCTCCTGCGGCGCAACGGCGGCAAAGGTTTTCTGCCCCTCCCGCGCGGCGGCGTCCAGCATGCGCTGCGCACCGATCAGGCAGTCCGCCTCCTCGATCGCGCGGCAGACTTCGCGCGTCATCATCTCCCGGCTTCCCGGACCGATGCCGATAATGCGCACCTCCGGACGAAAAGCACAGCCAAAACGCGCGGCGAGCAGATCCAGCACCTGCGAAAAGGTTTTTCCCTCCCGCTGCTTCGGCCGCCCGACCACAAGAAGCTGCGCCCCGGCCTTCCGCGCCGCGGCGGCCTTTGCCGCAAAACCGCCCGCTTCGCCGCCGTCCTTCGTCACAAGCCACTGCGCCGACACGGCGCGCAGCATCGCCTCGTCCATCTCCTCGGAAAACGGGCCCTGCATCGCAAGGATATGGGACGTTTCCACTCCCGCCTCGCGGCAGAGCGCGAGCGACGCGTCCAGCGGCAGCACGCGGGCGTAGACGCGTTCGCGGAAGCCCTTGATCTTACGGTATATTTTTAGGTCCTTGCTGCCCGTCGTCAGCAGGATATTCCCCTCTGTCTTGGAAAGAAGCGCCGCCGCTTCCTCTGCGTCGGCAACGCAGAGCGCATCTTCTGCCTGCTCCGATGCTTCACGCAGCAAGCGCAGATACTCCGTCCCCGTCTCCGCGCAGGCGCGTGCAACGCTCTCAGTGATGGACGCCGCGTAAGGATGCGTCGCGTCGATCACCAAATCAAATTTCATGTCGGAGAGCAGTTGAATGATCCCGTCCACCGGGATACGCCCCGAGCGCACTGTCACGTTGTCCGCGTCGGGTAAAAGCGTTTCGCCGTATTCTGTTGCCACGCAGGCCGTGACGGCAACATACCGCTGCGAACTCAAAAGCTCCACGAGCCGCCGCGCTTCCGTCGTACCTGCAAAAATACAGATCTTATACATTTTTGTATCCTCGCGGTGTGATGAGCCGCCCGCCGATGGTTTTGGTCATGGCATTGCCAATGAGCACGGTGCAGAACATGTCGACCTCCGCCTCCCGCAGTTCGCCGAGCGTCAGCATGCGGCAGCTCTCTCCCGCGCGGCCGATGTTGCGCGCGATGCCGCAGAGTCGGTTCTCAGGCAGAAAGCGCAGCAGGATATCGCACGCGCGCTTCAGATGCTCGGGGCGGGAGCGGCTCGCGGGATTGTAAAGCGCGATAGCAAGATCCGCCTGCGCCGCATGCGCAAGGCGTTTCTCGATGGTCTCCCACGGCGTCAGCCGGTCGCTCAGGCTGATGACGGCAAAATCGTGCGTCAGCGGTGCGCCCAGCAATGCCGCGGCGCTGCACGCCGCGGTCAGGCCGGGGATCACCTCGATCTCCGGTTCTCTGCTCTCGCCGCGCAGCTCGTAAATAAGCGCCGCCATGCCGTAAATGCCGCTGTCACCCGAGCAGACCATGGCCGCGGTCTTGCCCGCGCGCGCAAGTTCGAGCGCAAGCGCGCAGCGCTTTGCCTCCTGCGTCATGGGCGTTTCATAAAACGCCTTGTCCGGATAGCGCTCCTTCACAAGGTTGACATAAACTCCGTAGCCGACGATGGCGTCGCACGATTGCAGCGCGCGGTCGGCGCGGATCGTCATATTCTCATAGTTTCCCGGGCCGATGCCCACCACGATCACTTTACCCAAAGGAAACCTCCCAATGCTCCGCCGCCACGGCGACGGTCACGCCGTCCACCGCAGTCTTTTTCACCAATAATTTCTCCGCGCCGCGCATCGCCGCGCGCTCGCAGACGTTGCCGACGCCCGTCATCTCCTGCACGAAGGGGGAATCCGTAAATTCGCCCGGTATGCTGCGCAATTCCTCTGCCGTGTAAAATACCGTCGGCCAGTCATGCTTCGCGCAGGCGGCAAGCAGCCCCGCCTCCTGCTGCTTTAAGTCAATGGAATAGACGCCCTTGACCGCGCTTGGATCCAGCTGATGCGCAGAAAGCACCGCCGCAACGGCGGCTTCAATGGTTTCCTGTGCGGTTCCCCTGCGGCAGCCGATGCCGACATGCAATACTTTCGGCGTGAGGCGCAGCGTTTCGGCAAACGGTTCTTTCGTGCGGTATCCAATCACAATCCCCAGCGCACCGTGCGTTTTTTCCACAATTCCGCCGGGCAATGCACCCTTGATCGGAAAATCGCTCACAAGCGGCACATCGCGCTCCAGAATTTCCGCTGCGACCTTTTTTGCAAGCAGCATGCTCGAAATGACGCATTCATTTTTTGCCGCCCAGGCATCGGCGGCAAATTTACCGTTCACGTCCGTTGCCGTCGTGATGACCGCCGATGCGCCGAGCGCCGCGGCAAGACGGCGCGCCAGATCGTTCGCCCCGCCGATATGACCGGAGAGCAGCGGAATGACAAACTGCATTTTCTCGTCGATGCACAGCACCGCAGGGTCAGTCTTTTTGCTTGCAAGATATGGCGCGATCTCACGCACGGCAATGCCGCAGGCGCCGATAAAGATAAGCGCATCCGCGGACGAAAAGCTCTCCCGATAGACCTCCCCGGAAAGCGGCAGAAATCCCGCCTCTTCAAAGCGCGGCATCGTATAACAAAGCGTTTCTGCCTCCGGCAGTGCCGCACAGACGCGCTGCGCCGTTGCGCAGCCGCCACGGCTATAGGCAAAAATTGCGATTTTCATGCGTTCCCCTTGCGGTATTCCGTCGTAAAGTCAGGGTGGTAGAGCATCGAGCGCAGGTATTCCTCGCCAAGGCACCCGCCCACCACGATGAGCGCTGTTTTCCTAAGTCCATTTTCCTCCGCCGTTTCGTGCAGCGTGCCCACCGTGCAGCGGAAGATCTTTTCTTCCGGCCACGTTGCCTTGTAGACAATGGCCGCGGGCGTTTCCGCGGCATAGCCGCCGGCAAGTAGTTCACCTTGCAGCGTTTCCGTGAGCGCCGTGCTCAAAAACAGCACCATCGTCGCCCCGTGCGCGGCAAGAGAGCGGATCGACTCCCGCTCCGGCACCGGCGTGCGGCCTGCCGCACGCGTGATGATGACCGTCTGGCTCACGTCGGGCAGCGTATACTCCGTCCGCAGTGCCGCAGCTGCGCCGCAGAACGAGCTGACACCGGGGCAGACGTCAAAGGCGATGCCGCGCTTTGCAAGCTCGTCAAACTGCTCTCGTACCGCGCCGTAAATGCTCGGGTCGCCCGTGTGCAGGCGCACCGTTGTCTTGCCCATGCGCTCTGCTGCCTCGACGAGGGCAATGACCTCCTCAAGCGTCAGCTTTGCGCTGTCGTGAAGCTCGCAGCCCGGTTTCGTGAGTGTAAGCAGCTCGGGATTCACCAGCGAACCCGCGTAGATCACCACATCTGCTTCGCCAAGGAGCCTTGCGCCCCGCAGTGTGATGAGATCCGGCGCGCCGCTTCCGGCGCCAACAAAATGTACCACGTTCAGCCCTCCCTGATCTGTTCGAGCAGTTCCTCCGCGCCTTCCGTTTCGCAGAGAAAACCGTATTCCTTCGAAAATAGGATCGCGCCGCAGGCAAGCGCGCCGCCCTTGCCTGCGAGCATCACACCGATGCGCTGCCCCAGACGCGCGAGGAAGGCATCTTTCCGTCCCGCCTCGTCCAGAATGCGCAGCGCTGCATCACAGGTGGCGCAATGCAAAATCTCCTCCGTTTGCGCACTGCCAAGCCCCAGCGCCGCGCTGTGCGAGGCGATGATCTCCATGCGGCAGTCGCCAAACTTTGAATGCGTATTCCACATGCCGCCTGCAAGCTTGACGAGCTTTCCGATGTGTCCGATGAGCAGCGCGCCGCGAAAGCCGAGTTCCTTGCAAAGCTCAAGGCTGTCGCCGATAAAGTTCGACGTCAGCACCGCGTTTTTGGGGTCAAGACCCAAAAAGTCGCGGATATAATCTGCGCCGTAGTTGCCCGGCGCAAGCAGAACATAGCCCGCGCCGCTCTCGCGCCGCTGCCGCAGCTCCACATGAATGGTGTCGAGCAGCGCCTGCTCGCTCATCGGCTCGACAATGCCGCTCGTGCCCAGAATGGAGATGCCGCCCTCGATGCCGAGGCGCGGGTTGAAGGTCTTTTTCGCAAGCACCTCGCCCTCCGGCGCGGAGATCGTCACGCTGATCCCGCCGCCGTAACCCACAAGACGGCAGACCTCGCGCACGTTTTCTTCGATCATGCGCCGCGGCACAGAGTTGATGGCCGCCGCGCCCACCGGCTGGTCGAGCCCCGGCTTTGTCACGCGCCCGATGCCCTCGCCGCCGTCAATGGTCACACCAGCCTTTCCGGATTTTTTCACCGCGGCAAAAATGAGCGTGCCGCGCGTCACGTCCGGATCGTCGCCGCTGTCCTTTTGGATCGCACAGCGCGCCCCGTCCGGAGACAGTTCCGTTTCCAGTACGTCTAAGTTGAGTTCGATGCCCTTGGGCGTTTGCAGCCGGATCGTGTCCTTTTTTCTGCCCGTCAGCAGCATCCACGCCGCAGCCTTGGCCGCAGCCGCCGCGCACGAGCCGGTCGTATAGCCGAGGCGCAGGCGCTTGCCGTCCTTTACGAGATATTCTTCCATGGTGCTACCGCCTGATTTGATAAAGCAGGGCGTTGCAGATGGCGGCCGCCACGTTGCTGCCGCCCTTGCGCCCGCGCGCAACAATGTACGGCGCGCGCGCCGCGGCGATGATCTGCTCCTTGCTCGCTTCCACATTTACAAAGCCCACCGGCACGCCGATGATGAGCGCGGGGGCAACTTTATTCTCTTCCATCAGCGCCTCGAGTGACAGCAGCGCCGTCGGCGCGTTGCCGATGGCAAAAATACAGGGTTTTTGCAGCATTGCCGCTCTTTCCATCGAAACGAACGCCCGCGTCACGTCGCGCGTCTTCGCCTCCTGCGCAACGTCGGGGTCAGACATGAAGCAGTGCACCTCGCCGCCAAGGCTCGCAAGGATCGTCTTGTTGATGCCAGCTTTCGCCATCTGCGTGTCGGTGACAATGTCGCAGCCGCCTTTCAGCGCGGCGATGCCCTTCTGCACCGCGTGGTCGGAAAACGTCAGATTGTCGGCATAGTCAAAGTCCGCCGTCGTGTGGATGACGCGCTTGATGACAAGCTCGTTTTCGGGGTCGAGCACGCGGTTTCCCAGCAGCTCCGTGATGATCTCGAAGCTGCGCTGTTCAATTTCCATCGGCTTCATCGGTTCGCTCATGGCGGTGTTTCTCCTTTCGGCAGGCAGCAACAAAGCGCTCCGCAGCGTCGATGTCTGCATAAAAGTGGAAGTGCGGATAGCCTGCGTAGAGCGCTTCGCCCGCATAGGCGCAGCGCCAGCTCCTGCCGCTGATCTTTTCCGCAAGAAAATCGTTTCCCGGCTGCTCGGCGTCCCAGCGGTGGAACTCGTGGGCGGGGATCTTCTCGCCCGTGTCAAAGAGCATCGAGTCCCGCTGCGCCGTCAGCGTCAGGTAGCCAAAGCGCGTCAGCTTCCCCGCGTCGAAGCACCCGCCGGGGAAAACGCCTGCCATTGCGCGCCCCGCGATGGCGCTCGTCAGATACATGAACCCGCCGCACTCGGCGATGCACGGCATTCCCGCCTCCACCGCCGCACGGACAGCGCTCCGCATCGGAGCGTTTTTCTCCAGCTTGTCCGCATCGAGTTCCGGATAGCCGCCGCCGAGGTACAAACCGTGTACCTCTTCCGGCAGCCGTTCATCAGAAAGCGGGCTGAACGGCACAAGTTCTGCGCCGAGGCGGCGCAGAAGATCCAAGCTGTCTTCGTAATAAAAGCAAAATGCCCTGTCGCGCGCAACGCCGATGCGGACATGCTCCCCCGCTTCCGGAATATCGGGCGGCGTAAATGCGAGCGGCGGCGCGCTCTTTGCGATTTCAAGCAGCGCGTCCAGGTCGATCGACTCGCGTGCCGCAGCGCCGAGGCGCTGCATTTTTCCCTTCAAGTTTTCCACCTCTGCCGCGGTGACGAGGCCGAGGTGCCGGCTCTCAAGCGAGCAGTCCGGCAGCTGCGGCAGAAAGCCGCAGGCACGAATGCCGAAGCGCGATTCGATCTCCCGCTTGAGCGTGGAATAGCTCATCGCGGTGCAGCCGTTCAGCACAACGCCGCAGATGCCGCTGCGCGGCACAAAGCGCAGGAATCCTTCCAGCACGGCAAGCACCGACAGCCCCGCCCCCTTCGCGTTCAGCACGAGCACAACGGGACTCTCCGTCCGCTGCGCGACCTCAAAGGTGCTCGCGCGCGAAGATGCAAGGCCAATGCCGTCGTAATAGCCCATCACACCCTCGATGAGCGTCACATCTTTCCCCGCGCCGGCCTGTGCAAGAAGGAAACGCAGTGTGTCATCGTCAAAAAAGAAGGGATCTAAATTACAGCCCGCCGCGCCGGTGATCGCGCGGTGGAACATGGGGTCGATGTAATCGGGGCCGCATTTGGCTGCGCCGGGACGCCTCCCGCTCTCGACAAGCGCCTGCAAAAGAGCGCAGGTCACCGTTGTCTTTCCGCAGCCGCTGCCGCTGCCGGCTATGAGCAGCCGCGGCGTTGCCTTCCGCATGATCTCCCCCCCTTTTATTTCTACGGAACAAACTCCAGCGTACTGAAGCACGGATCGTACTTTCCTCGCTCCAGATGGTAGAGCTGCGCGATATAGTCACTGGTAAAAATTTCCTCCGGCGGGCCGATGCGGTCGATCCGGTCGCCCGCCACACACACGATCGTGTCCGAAATGCGCCGCGCAAGGTCAAGTTCGTGCAGTGAAAGCAGCACGGCGAGATCATTCTCCCGCACCATGCGCTTGAGAACGGACAGCAGCTCGAGCTTGTAGCGAATGTCGAGATAGCTTGTCGGCTCGTCGAGCACGATGAGCTGCGGCTGCTGGCACAGCGCCCTTGCCAGCAGGATCCGCTGGCGCTGACCGTCGCTGATCGCGGAAAAGGGTGAATCAGCAAAGGAAAGCGCGTCCGCCTGCGCGAGCGACTGCTCAACGATCTTCTTATCTTCGTCCCGCAGCACGCCGAGTTTTCCCGTGTAAGGGTAGCGCCCGGAGCTGACCACATCGCGGCAGGTCATCAGCTCCGGCTCGACGCGCGCCGTCATCAAAATCGCCATGCGCCGTGCAATATCGTTCCGGCTGCGCGAGCGCATCGTCTCCCCGTCCAGATAGACCGCGCCGGAAAGCTCCGGCAGCTGCCCGATGATCGTTTTGAGGATCGTCGATTTCCCCGAGCCGTTCGGCCCGATGAGCGTGACGATCTTCCCCCGCTGCACGCAGAGGGAAACCTCTTCGATGAGCGGCTTTCCATGGTAGCCGACGGCCAGATTTTCCGTTTTCAGATAGCTTTTCATGTCCGCCCCGCCTTTCTGCGGATCATCATATAGATGACGACCGGCGCGCCGAACACCGCCGTGACCGAGCTGATGCTGACCGCGGCGGGCGCAAAGGCCGTGCGCGCGATCAGATCACACACAAGGCAGAAGATGCCCCCGCCGAGGAAGCACGCCGGGATCATCAGCAGCGGTTCCGCCGTTTTGAACAGTGCCTTCATCAGATGCGGCAGCGCGATGCCGACGAAGGAGACCGGCCCTGCAAAGGCCGTCACGCAGGCGGAAAGCACGCTTGAGAGCAGAATGAGCGCCGTGCGGAACGCCCGGATCGGCACCCCCAGATTGCGCGCGTAAACCTCGCCGAGCTGATAGGCGCGAATGGGCTTGGAGAGGAAAAAGGTCAAAAGGAGCGCCGCGCCGCAGACCCACGCCATGGTCTCTACGTCCTCCCACTTCATACCGGAAAATGAACCGTTCGACCAGTTGTGCAGGTTCACGATGTTGGAGTCATCGGCGAACGTGACGAGAAAATCCGTCAGCGCCGAACAGATGTAGCCGATCATCACACCGCAGACGACGAGCAGGCTCATCTGATCCACATACTGCGAGATGAGCAGAATGAGCCCCATCGCAAGCATGGCGCCAACGAACGCAGCGCCGATGAGCAGCGCCGACGAGGATTTTACGCCGCGGCTGAGCAGAAAGATCATCACGAGCGAAACCGCAAGCTTCGCCCCCGACGAGATGCCCAGCACGAACGGCCCCGCAATGGGATTGTGAAAAAAGGTTTGCAGCAGATACCCCGACACTGACAGCGCGCCGCCCAAAATGAGCGCCGCCATCATGCGCGGCAGCCGGATCTGCATGATGATCCTCCGCTGCGTCAGATCCTCCCCGCCGCCGAGCAGGATCTGCCAGATCTCAGACGCGGAGAGCGAAACGCTGCCCGCGAGAAGATTCCAGATCAGAAAAACAGCCAGAAGGACGAACAGCAGCGAAAAGCCGAGATACGTCCGTTTTGCCCGCTTTCGCTCCATGTTCGTCCCTCCTTTGGTAAAATTTCAAAGTTGTCAGCATCGCTTTCCCGTCAGGGAAGCGATCCGTCATTGCAGTTTCGTCAAAAACCGGAGCGGTGCGTCCGCACCGTTCAAAACAGTGTGGAGATCTACCACAAGGTCGCTCAGATCGAGCGATTCCTGATAGAAGTCCTTCGTCAGGCACCAGACGTCGCCGCTCTGCACGGCCTTGAAGTCGCCGAGCAGCGGTTCGAGCGCAAGAAGCTCCTCGACGGTCGTGAGTTCGCCGTCAATGATGCCGTTGTAGATGAGCACATCCGCGTCGTGCGCGCCGGCGTAGAAGGTCTCCATCTGGACGGTGACGGCGGACTGCGCGTTCTCCTCCGTGGAATCATCGAAGGCAACATACTGCCCACCCGCCATGGCGATGGATTTGGCAACATAATCTGCCGACTTTCGCACGTTGACCGCCCCGTTGCTCGTCACATAGAAAAATGCAACCGTTTTCTCCGTGGGCTCGGCGCCCAGAACGCCCGAAACGCTGTTCATTTTCTCGTCAAACAGCGCCGTTGCCTCGTCCTCTTTCCCGAGCAGCGCACCATAGAGCTTGACCCACTCCATGCGGCCGAACGGCTCGCTTTCATAGCTCGACATTTCTACCAGCACCGGAATGCCCAGCGTTTCAAACTGCTCAACGACCTCGGGCGAATGGTAGATCATCGTGTTCTCAAGCGCCAGATCGCAGCCCTTTGATAAAATCAGCTCGTAATCCGGCTCTGAATACCTGCCCGCGTAGAGCAGCTCACCCGAGCGCATCGCCTGCTGCGCCTTCTCGATGCACCAGTCCGATTCCCTGCGCCCGCTGAAGCGGACGCAGCCGACCGCATCGAGCCGGGCAAAACTGTCCATCGCCGCGCTGGCGACCAGATAGATCTCGTCGAGCGGCTGCTGCAATACGGTCACATTCTCCGGCACGCCGTTCGGCACGTCTGCGCCCTCCGCCACGAGCAGAAATTCCTGATCCTGCCCGATGGTGATGAACTTATAATCCTCTCCCGCATACGAAACGGAAAACTGCTCGGCGTATCGAAGCGGCATCGTTTCTTCAAACGAAAGCTCCCCCCATGAAAGGGAAGCCTGCCCGCCGCTCTCGCTGTCCTGCGCCGCTCCGCAGGCGCAGAGCGCCAGCGCGGTCAGTGCGGCAAGCAGCACGCACAAAAGGCGTTTCATCCGTTCACCTCAGCGCTTGAAGCGTCAAACGTCAGCGTATATTCGATCTCGTGCGGCGTGCTCATGGCGGTGGTATCGCCGATAACAAAAAGCGGCGTATCGAGCGCGGAAACGGGAATTTCAAACGTCGATCCGTCCTCGTTCGAAATCGCGTCATAGCGTTCGCCGTCCACGAGCATATAGTCGTAATGGCTGCTGCTCCAGACGATCTGCGCGGTCATTTTGCCGTCCGCGACTGTCAGCGTGCAGGGCGACTGGACGCTGACCTTACCGCTGCCGCCTTCGAGCGTTACAGCGATCGAATAGGTGCCGTCGGCCAGCGTCTCAGCGGGCGCGGCGGCAGTGTCATCTTCCTTCAAAACGGGATTCGTCACGGAGACCTTGTGGTCGTACCACTTTCCCTTCGTGCCGATGATGGCAACGTCGAACTCCTCGTCCAGCGCGGGCACGGGAATATCAAAGCCGTTCACTTCCTCGCTCAGCCCGTCGGAGTAGGTAACCGTGTCCGTCGTGGGCTGCAAGAGCGCCGCGCCGTCCTTGCGCGCGTCCTCCGCCGTGCCGCAGAAGAGATTCTGAATGCTCTTCGACGGCAGGCTGATGTGAATGCTCATCTGCCCGTTCTCGACCGTCAGCGTTGCTTTGCCCTCGCAGGCTTCGTTCACATGGAACATGCTGCTGTCGGTATTAAAGTCCGCGGTGTACACGCCGTCGGCGAGCGCAGGTTCTACAGGGAGCTGCGCTGCGTCATCTCCGTTCTTTTCGCCGCAGCCCGTCAAAAGTGCGCACAGCAGCAGTACCGTGAGCGCGATCATCGTTACTTTTTTCATCTGCAATTTCTCCAATTCGTTCTGTCCAAAAGGCTCCGGAGCGGAACATGCCCGCTTCGGAGCCCTTTTTGTCTTTTTTATGCGCTCAGGGAGTCAATGGCGGCCTTCGTGTGCGCGATGTAAAGCGTTTGAATGTCCGCGATCCCGCCAAGGCCCACGATCTGGCAGTCCACCGTAAGGCCGGCGTCCTCGAACATGGGCTTCCATGAATCATCGTCGCTGCCGGCCATGTCGTTGTTGGCGTGGTCACCCGCAACGACCATCAGCGGGCGCAGGATAACGGTCGTATAGCCCGCGGCCCGGACTTTCTCGATGACGGACTCACAGGCGGTCTCCTCCGGCTCGCCCTCGACCGTGCCGATGAAGACGTTCTCATAGCCAAGGTTCTGCATCTGGGCGCTCATCTGGCTGTAGCTGACCTTGGCGACGTGTGCGGTGCCGTGGCCCATGAAGACGAATGCAGCGCCGGCTTCCTTGGCCGCTTCGAGAGAGTCAAAGCCGCTCGCCTCGACCGCCGCGGCGGTGATGGCCTTGGCAACAGCCTCCTTGTCGGCGTTGATGACGGTCGCGTCGCTGCCGACCTCGCCGAGCAGGGGTTCCGCGATGGAGACGGACTCGAACTGATCGCGATACTCGTCGATGGCGGCGCACATTTCGTCATACTCCGCACCGTGCATCAGATGCGTCGGCTGCACGACGAGGTTCTTCACGCCGTTGGCCACGGCACGCTCAAGCGCCTGGGTCATATTGTCGATCTTCTCGCCGTCACGGGCCTGAATGTGGTTGATGATGATCTGCGCCGTGAATGCGCGGCGCACAGACCAGTCGGGGTAAGCCTCCTGCAGGGCGTCCTCAATGCTCTTGATGTCGTTGACGCGGCTGTCGTTGTAGGACGTGCCGAACGAAACGACCAGAAGCTCGTTTTCGCCGATGCCGTCCTGATTGCGGGGATCATCCAGCGCAGCGTCGCCCGTGTCAAGGCCAAAGTAGTCGGGGCTGGCTTCCTCGCCCTCGACCATGGCCTTCTGCGCGTCGGTCAGCGCGTCCCACGCAGCCTTGGCTTCTTCGCACTGTGCGTCGGTCTCGTCGGTGCGCTCCTGAACATAGATCGCGTCGATCAGCGCGGCAACATGGTCGGCCGCGGCCTTGTCTGCCTCTGCCGTATTCTGCGCGTCATCTGCCGCATCGTCATTTTTGCTGCCGCAGGCGGTCAGCGCGCCCAACAGCATCACGGCTGTGAGCAAAAGTGCAAGCGTCTTTTTCATGTTTTTCTACCTCTTCTTCAAAAATCGTTCTGAAAGAAATATAAAAGCGGCTGTGGATCCACAGCCGCTCTCACGCTTCCAACCAGCAACACCGCGCCGCGAACATGGTCGCGCCGCGGGTAAACTCGCAGAAATATCAGCCTGTGTGCAGCGGGCTTGAGATTCCCCGCAGAGGCAGGTCTCCTGACTTCGTTCATCGCGGCACTGCCCTTCCCAGTTTCCCAGTGGCATTGCAGGCCGCTCCCGTACACAGTGACTGCATCGTTCCGGATTCGCACCGGATTCTCTATTCTCCGCCTTGCGGCGGCACCTCTGCGATACAATTTTACATTTTTTCAGACATATCAATTATAAGCAGCCGCCATATATTTGTCAACGCGGAAGATGCGCCTCTGCCGCGCCCTCGCTTTTTTGGTCAATTTGTCACATTTGCGCAAAAAATATCTGCTTTCACAAATTTTATCTTGCTTCTCCCGACATTTTTCTATAATGTTGTCGACAGAACAGGAGGTACAGCCATGTACGTTACCTACAACAACCTTTTTAAGCTCCTCATCGACAAGGGACTCAATAAAACAGAGTTTGCACGCGAGGTCGGCATCAGCTCCAACACGCTCGCCAAGCTCTCGAAAAATGAACTCGTTTCGCTTGAGGTGCTCGTGCGCATCTGCCGTAAGCTCGACTGCTCGCTTGGCGACATCGTACAGATCGCGCCGAGCGAAGCGCCGATCAAAAACGGCTTAGAGCGCAGAAAGAAACGAACCCAATCCAGAGAAAAAGGAGGCTCATCGCTATACCATGAGTAACGAATCCAAAGAGACCGGTTCCAGCTTTATGGAAAAGCTGGCGACCGTGATCGTCGACAAGCGGAATCTCATTTTTCTGCTCACCATTATTCTGCTCGTTTTCTCCGTCTTTTCCCGCAACTGGGTCGAGGTGGAAAGCGACCTGACGTATTATCTGCCGGGTGGCTCGGAGACAAAGCAGGCGCTCACCATCATGGACGAGCAGTTCACCACCTACGGCACGGCCGAGGTCATGGTGGCCAACATCACGCCCGAGCAGGCCGCTGCGCTGGAGCCTAAGATCAAGGAGATCAAGGGCGTGCAGAGCGTGGACTACGACGAGACCACCGCGCACTACAACAACCTCTCCGCACTCTATTCCATCACCTTTGCCTACAGCGAAGATGACGACGCCTGCCTTGACTCGCTCAACGCTGTGAAGGAATATCTCTCCAACTATGATCTGTATGTCGACACCGACCTCGGCAACACGCAGCAGGAAACGATCGACCACGAGATCAGTGTCATCATGGTGTATGTTGCCATCGTCATCGTGCTCGTGCTGCTCTTCACGTCCGAGACCTACGGCGAGGTGCCGGTACTGATCCTGACGTTCGTTGTCGCGCTCGTTCTGAATCAGGGCACGAATTTCCTGATGGGCAAGATCTCGTTCATTTCAAACTCCGTCACGAGCATTTTGCAGCTGGCGCTCTCCATCGACTATGCCATCATCTTCTGCAACCGCTTCAAGGAGGAACACCGGCTGCTGCCGCTGCGCGAAGCCGTTATCATCGCGCTGAGCAAGTCCATTCCCGAGATCGGCGCGAGCAGCCTGACGACCATCGGCGGTCTCGTTGCAATGCTTTTCATGCAGTTCAAGCTCGGCCCCGATATGGCGCTGTGCCTCATCAAATCCATTCTCTTTGCGCTGCTCGCCGCGTTCATCGTGATGCCGGGCCTTCTGATGCTCTTCGGCCCGCTCATCGACCGCACGCAGCACCGCAGCTTCGTCCCCAAGATCTCCTTTGTCGGCAAGCTCGACTTTGCCACACGCTATATCATTCCTCTGGTCTTTGTCGCGCTGGCTGTCATCGGTTTCCGCCTTTCGTCCAACTGCCCCTATGCTTACGGCTACGGCCTCATCACCGCGCCCAAGCAAAATGAAACGCAGTTTGCCCAGCAGATGATCGAGGACAACTTTACCTCAAAAAATATGCTCGCGCTGATCGTTCCCACGGGCGATTACGACAAGGAATCTGCCATTTTAAGCGAGCTCAGTCAGTACGACGAGGTCGATTCCACGATGGGTCTTACCAACATTGAAGCGCTCGACGGTTACATGCTCGCCGACAAGCTGACGCCGCGTCAGTTTGCCGAGCTTGCAGGGCTTGATTATGAGGCCGCGCAGGTCGTTTACGCCGCCTACGCCGCGCAGCATTCGGAATACGGCAAGCTTGCGGGCAACCTCGCCACCTACAAAGTCCCGCTCATCGACATGTTCCTCTTTGTCTGCGATCAGGTGGACGCCGGCATCGTCACGCTCAGCGACGAGCAGACGAAGCTTTTGCAGGAAGCTGAGGTACAGATGAGCAGCGCCAAGGCGCAGCTCGAAGGCCCGGACTATGACCGCATGCTCGTCTACCTCACGCTGCCGGAAAGCGGCGATGAGACCTACGCCTTCACCGACAAGATCCTTGAGATCGCCAAGAAGTACTATCCTGACGACACGGTCTATCTCGCCGGAGAATCGACGAACGAATACGAATTCGAAAAGTCCTTCGCCGTGGATAACAAGGTCGTCAGCATCGTGTCGGTGCTCGTGGTTATGCTGGTGCTGCTCTTCACGTTCAACTCCGCCGGCATGCCGGTGCTGCTGATCCTGGTGATCCAGGGCTGCATCTGGCTCAACTTCTCGTTCCCGACCATCACGGGCAAATATGTATTTTTCCTGGGCTATCTGATCGTGTCCTCCATACAGATGGGCGCGAACATCGACTACGCCATCGTCATCGCGAGCCGCTATCAGGAGCTCAAGGGCAAGATGCACCACCGCGACGCCATCGTGGAAACGCTGAACTTTGCCTTCCCGACGATCATCACCTCTGGCTCGATCCTTTCGATCTGCGGCTTTTTGATCGGCAGCATGACCTCCGAGCCCGTCATTGCGGGCATCGGCGAGAGTCTCGGCCGCGGCACGGTCATTTCCATCATCATGGTCATGTTCGCCCTGCCGCAGATCCTGCTCATCGGCAGCGGCATCGTCGACAAAACGTCGTTCTCTGTGCCGTCCATTTCGGAAAAGAAATCCGGACACGGCAAGATCTCCGTCAACGGCATGGTGCGCGGCAACATCAACGGCACAGTGCATGGCATCATGCACGCCACGGTCGAGGGCGACATCGACCTGAATCTGATCTCCGGATCTGCAAATGAGGAGCAAGACGATGAAGAAGACTAATTATTTCCATCGCTTCTGCGCGCTTGCGCTCTCGTGCCTGCTGCTCGTGTCGCTGTTTCCCGTCATGCAGGCCTTTGCCGACGGGGACGGCGCCATTCACATCAAAAGCGCAGAAGATCTGCAGGAGCTTGCGCGCTCCTGCACACTCGATTCCTGGTCGCGCGGCAAAACCGTTGTTCTTGACAACGACATCGTGCTCGAAAGCGACGATGCGCTGCCCATTCCGACATTCGGCGGCACATTCCGGGGCAACGGCCACACCATCAGCGGCCTTTCCATCACGCAGAGCGTTTCCCCTGCCGGTCTTTTCGGCGTGCTGCAAAAGGACGCCGTCATCACGGAGCTGAACGTGGAAGGCACGGTCTCTCCCTCGGGCGACAGTGAAAGCGTCGGCGGCATCGTGGGCGAAAACTACGGCGCCATCGAACAGAGTACGTTCAATGGCAGTGTTTCGGGCAAACGCAGCGTCGGCGGCGTGGTCGGCCGCAACAGCGGACAGGTGCTCGCGTGCAGCAATGAAGGCGCGGTCTGCGGGCGAAAGGACGTCGGCGGCATCGCCGGCCAAATGGAGCCCTATATCCGCATGGAGGTCTCCGACGGTCTGCTGCAGCAGCTCAAAACACAACTCAACGAGCTCAGCGGTCTTGTCAACACGGCAGCCAACCATGCCGAAGGCGGCTCAAACGAGATCGCCTCGCGCCTGAACAGCATGTCCGGCTATGTGGATAACGCAGCCAATGAGCTGAACAACGTCCGGCTGAACGCCAGCATTGACAGCGTCATCACCGGCGACGGCTCCCATTCCTCCGACACTCTGATCGGCGGCGGCAAGGGCGCAGCCGGCGGCATCGACCACGAGCATTCCGACAGCGGTCACAGCACCACCATCTGGGGCGGCAGTGCCGCAGGCGCGGGCGCGAGCCACGAGGGCAATGCCTCGGGCACCGTCACCGGCTCGACTCAGATCGTCGCTGCACCGGATCTTGGCGGGCTGACCTCGTCGATCAACGGCCTGAGCAGTCAGGTCATGATGCTCAACAATGCCGCCAGCGGCACGGTCGGCACATTGGCAAATGACATTCGTTCGATCAACAACAAGTTCAACGAGCTGACAGGAACGCTGTTTTCCGCCATTTCCTCGCTCAGCGGCGGCTCGGGCGACATCATTGTCGACGCCTCCGATGTCGACATCGATTCCGTCACGTTCGGCAAAGTCTCTTCCTGCCGCAACAGCGGCGCGGTATACGGCGATGTGAATACCGGCGGCATCACAGGCTCCATGACCATTGAATACACGCTCGACCCCGAGGACGACGTCACCGGCCATCTTTCCGGCTTTTACCGCAAGCAGTACGAATACAGGGCGATCCTCCAGAGCTGTGTGAACACCGGCGATGTGACCGGCAAGCGCAGCTACGTCGGCGGTATCGTCGGGCGCATGGATCTTGGCTATCTCACCGCATGCGAAACCGCTTCCTGCACGGTGGCAAGCGAAAACGGCAGCTACACCGGCGGCATCGCCGGACTTACCGGCGCAACGGTACACGGCAGCTTTGCCAAATGCACGCTCAGCGGCAAGAAGTACGTTGGCGGCATCGTCGGCAGCGGCGTACAGGAAAATATCGACGGCAGCGGAAGCAGCGTGCGCTGGAACTATTCGCTTGTGGACATCACCGATTGCCAGCAGTATCGCGGCGCGATCTCCGCCAGCGATACAGGTACGTTTGAGTACAACTACTACGTCTCCGATGATCTCCCCGGCATCAACCGCCAGAGCTATGTCGGACGCGCAGAACCCACCTCCTACGAAGAGCTTCTCACGCTTCCCGAGCTGCCGGAGAGCATGAAATCCTTCTCTCTCACCTTCGTTGCCGACGGTGAGACCGTGCTCAGCCGCACCTTCCACTACGGCGATTCCTTCGCCGAAAGCGACATTCCCGATCCGCCGCAGAAGGACGGCTGCCATGTCCACTGGGATCGAAGCGACCTTACAAACCTGCACTTCGACACCGTTGTCACCGCAGTCTACGAAGCCTACACCCCCGCGCTTGCCTCCGAGCAGACGCGCGACGGCGGACTTGCCATTCTTCTCGTCGAAGGAAACTACAACGACGGCAGCGCCATCGCCATGACCGCTCAGTCTCTTACGCCCGCGGCGTTCGATGTTCAATCCGGCACCGTGTTCGACCGCATACAGGGTTATTTCTCCTGCCTTCGCCGCGGCGAGATCCCCTCCACGACCGCCAACGCAGAAGTGCTTGAGCAGTGGCATGTAGAGCTTGCCGACGACGGGCAGGACACGCACACCCTGCGCTATCTTCCGCCGGATGGGCAGAAAAATATCCGCATCTACGTGCGCGAAAACGGCGGCAGCTGGCAGGAAACAGGCTGCGACACAATGGGCAGCTACCTCACCTTCACGGCAAGCGGTGACAGCGTTGACTTCGCCGCCGTGCGGACGCTGAACGTCCTTGGCATCTGGCTCATCAGCCTTGCTGTGCTGGCGGTTCTTGTTCTTTTGATCGTTCTGCTTGTCCGCCGCCACAAGCGCAGGGCGCGCAGGCGCGCGGAAGCGCCCGCGCGCAGCATGAGCGCCGTTACGCAGGCCGAGCAGATCGTCCGCAGCGCGGATACCGAAAGCGCCCAGACAGAAGATACAGCCAAGGCCAGCGAGGGCGCGCCGGAAGCGTCTGCCGTTCCCGCCGCGGCAGTCCCCGCACCGGTCGTTACCACCGCAGCGGAAAGCGCAGAAAATGCTTCCACAGCTGCTCCCGCTCCGTCCGCTCCCGTTGACTCTGATTCCATTGAGGCGCGCCTTGCGCGCGCGGAAGAGGAGCTGCGGCTGCTGCGCGAGGAGCGCGAAGCGCGCGAAAACGCACTCACGCAGCCCGCGGTCCCGCCCGCGCCGAAAAAGCGCAGACGCCGCCGCTTCCTTCCCATCCTCATCACGATCCTCGTTCTGCTTGGCGCAGCGGCGGCATTCTTCCTCAAGTCCGACTTCAAGAAGGATCTTGAGGCCTGCCGCCTCATCGAAGCGCGCATCAAGGAAGATCCCATGGCGATGGACGTCACCGTTGACGCTTCCTGCGGCAAGCTCGTTCTTCGCGCAGACGCTTCCGTCGCCCGCACGAAAGCAGATGGGACTTCTGTCACTTGCATCGACCGCGACGGTGCGGCGCTCTACTACGCAAACGGCGCGCTCTACCTGGAAAACGGCAAGTCTTATGCCGTCGGTGGCGCGTTTCCCGACTACGCCGAGCTTCTGGATACAACCGCTGAGCTCTGCCGCACGCTGAGCGTGAGCAAATCCGTGGACGGGCAGAACAAGGTCTACACCTTCACCGCCGAGGGCGACGACGCGAGCGCGCTGCTGCATCTTCTCACCTCGGACGAGATCGCCGACGCCGCGGCGCTCTCCTCGATCCGCGTGACGCTCACCGCAGAGAGCGGCGAGCTGATGCGCATGAGCTTTGCGGCGGAGAATTCCGGTGATCTGCACGTAAATGCCGACGCCGTCTTTACCGATGCGTCTGCGCCCGTGGTGCCGGACGAGGTGCTCTCCGCCATTCGCTCGTCCGGCGGCGCCGCCTCTTCTTCCACGCTGACAGACGATGCGCTCCGCCTGCTGCACGCATGGGGCGAGCTGACGAATGACATTTCTTCGTCTGACATTTCCCTTTCCGCCGACTGCGGCCCGATCGTGCTGAGCAGCACGCTCCAGTACGACCGCAGCAGCATCGACGGTCAGAGCTACGGCTGCATTCGCAAAAGCACGCTCGCCGTCTACTTCTCCGGTGACAAGATCTGCGACGCGAGCGGCAACAGTGTGGACGCCGCAAGTGCGCAGTTCGTCGACGCCTCTTCGCTCATCGACCTCTGCTACAGCCTGATCCTTGACGGCAGCGCAGGCTGCGAGCGCGTGAGCGACGGCTATCTCTACGGGCTCTCGCTCGATTCTGACGCCATGAATGATCTGGCCGCCGCCATCGCGCCGGACATCAAGGCGCAGAATGTGACCTTCTCCTCCGGGCGCATCTCCGTGCTCGTGAGTGAGCAGGGCGCGCTCAAGTCGGTCAACATTTCGTGCAGCGGCGCGCTGCATCTCATCCTCTCTGACGCTCCGGCGTCGCTCTCCGCCGTCATCACGCCGGCGGAACGCGAATTCTCGATTCCCCAGCCGGCGCTCAATGCGCTGAAACAATAGAAAAGCGGAGGGAGTTACCAATCATGGAAAATCGCATCATCAGCATCAGCCGCCAGTTTGGCAGCGGCGGCCACGAAGTTGCAGTAAAAGCAGCGGATCTTCTCGGGATCCGCGTCTATGAGCGCGAGCTGATCCGCCTTGCGTGTGAATACGGCGAGCTTTCGGAGAAAACGCTCTCCCCCTCAGACGAAAAGGCGACCAACCCCTACCTCTTTCAGACGGTACACGAGGGCAACCACCACGTGCTGCGCGGCAAGCCGACGAGCGAGGTGCTTTTCGCCCTGCAAAGCCACGAGATCCGCCGCATTGCCCGCCACGAAGAGTGCGTTTTTGTCGGGCGATGCGCAGACTATGTGCTGCGCGAGGAAAACGTGAAGCTCCTCACCGTCTTCGTCTCCGCGCCGGACGAGCACCGCATTCAGCGCAAAATGGCGCAGGAAAAACTCACGCGCGACCAGGCCGTGCGCCTGATCCGCAAGATGGACAAGCAGCGCCGCAAGTATTATGAAAGCTATACCGGCCGCATCTGGGGCGCGCCGGGCGGCTACGATCTCTATCTCGACACCGGCATTCTCTCCACCGCCGATGCCGCAGCCATCGTCGCCGACCGCTTCCGCAAGCTGTAAAAAGCACCGCACCAATCAAGGGCGGGAGAACTCTTTTGAAAAAGAGTTTCCCCACCCTTCAGCTTGTCAAAAAACGCCAGTTCTCAAAACACGGGGACTGGCGTTTTATCATTAAAGGGAGTAAAAATCGTTATATAGGGAACAAAATTGGAAGCATTTCACTTCAGAATAGCGATCTTTTTGAGATTCATGGCAGCATATTTAGGCCTCACCCATACAAATGAAGCAACACCATTTTTATTAACACCACCGGATCTGATCCGGGGCGGCCGTTATCTGCGCAATAATATGGACTTAGCCGTGCATAGAGCCATTCACAATCCATTACATTCTCTATCTTGCGCAATAAATGATCCTTGGGGACTAAGCATCTACATCCACCATCACGATATCTCTTCGAGAATTCTTTCTCCAATTTCCCAACCTTACCCCCTTTTTCTCTATGATAGCAGAAGAACCTCGCCAGTGGCGAGGTTCTTTGACAAGTCAAAAGGGAGCGCTCCGGTATTTGCCGGGGCGCTCCCTTTGCGATTTTTTCAGCGAGAGTTATTCTTTGCGATGGCAGGTGCCGCCGCAGTGTGCGCAATCGCCGCTGCACCTGCCGTTTTTCCTGCTTTTTCGCACAAAGCGCAGGGCAAGGAGCGCGGCGAGCGCGATCAGCGCGAGCAGCAGGTAGTCGAGCGCGCTCATCAGAGCAGCCCTCCGAGCGCGTAGGCGGCGAAAGCCACGACCCACGCGACGGCGCACTGCATCAGCACGACGAGCGCGGTCTTGAGCGTGGAATTTAGCTCGCGGCGAATGGTGGCGACGGCGGCAACACAGGGGGTATAGAGCAGCGTGAAGACGAGAAAGCTGACGGCCGAACGCGTGGTGAAGAGAGACGCGATGGCCGTGCCGCCGAGCAGCACCTCAAGCGTACTGACGACGCTCTCCTTGGCGATGAAGCCGGAGATGAGCGAGGTGGCACAGCGCCAGTCGGCAAAGCCGAGGGGCGCAAAAATGGGGGCGATGCCCTTGCCGATAAGTGCCAGCAGGCTCTGTGCGCTGTCGGAGACAACATTGAGGCGTGTGTCGAAGCTCTGCAAAAACCAGATGATGATGGTGGCAAGGAAGATGACCGTGAAGGCGCGCTGCAAAAAGTCCTTGGCCTTTTCCCACAGCAGCAGCGCTACGCTCTTGAGCCCCGGCATGCGGTAGTTCGGCAGCTCCATGACAAACGGCACGGGCTTGCCGCGGAACGCGGTCTTGTTCATGATGAGCGCCGCCAGAATGCCGATGAGAATGCCGAGCAGATACAGCGAGATCATCACGAACGCGCGGTGCGCGGGGAAGAATGCCGCCGTGAAGAAGGCGTAGATCGAGATCTTGGCCGAGCAGCTCATGTACGGCGTGAGGAGAATGGTCATCTTGCGGTCACGGTCGGACGAGACGGTGCGCGTTGCCATGATGGCAGGCACCGAGCAGCCAAAACCGATGAGCATCGGCACGATGCTGCGCCCGGAAAGCCCGATGCGGCGCAGGGGCTTGTCCATAACGAACGCCACGCGCGCCATGTAGCCGGTATCCTCTAAAATGGAGAGGAAGAAAAAGAGCGTGACGATGATGGGCAGAAAGACCAGCACGCTGCCGACACCCGCAAAGATGCCGTCGATGATGAGACTGTGGACGACGGGGTTGATGCCGTAGGCGGTGAGCGCACGGTCGACGAGAGCGGTCAGTGCGTCTACGCCAAGGCCCAGAAGGTCGGATAAGCGCTGCCCGATCACGTCGAAGGTGAGGTAAAAGGTCAGCAGCATGATGCCGAGAAACGTCGGAATGGCCGTATAGCGGCCGGTGAGGATCTTGTCGATGCGGACGGAGCGCGCGTGCTCGCGGCTCTCGTGGCACTTGATGACGGAAGCGTCGACCACGCTCTCGATAAAGGTGTAGCGCATATCGGCGAGCGCCGCGTTGCGGTCGAGCCCCGTTTCGGTCTCCATCTGCACGATGCAGTGCTCAAGCAGTTCTTTTTCGTTCTGGTCGAGCGCAAGCTGATCGGCCAGATCGTCGCCGCCCTCGATGAGCTTGGCGGCGCAAAAACGCGCGGGAACGCCGATGCGGTCGGCGTGGTCGGCGATGAGATGGACGACGGCGTGGATGCAGCGGTGCACCGCCGAATCGTCCGGGCAGAAATCCGTCACCTTGGGCAGCACCTTTCCGCGCGCGGCGGCGATGGCCTGGTCGGTCAGCTCGCTCACGCCTTCGCCCTTGGCGGCGGTGATGGGGACGACGGGAATGCCGAGCGCCGCACTCATTTTCTGCACGTCGATCGCGCCGCCGTTGGCGCGCACCTCGTCCATCATGTTGAGCGCCAGCACCATCGGTACGCGCAGCTCAAGGAGCTGGAGCGTGAGGTAGAGATTGCGCTCAATGTTGGTCGCGTCCACGATGTTGATGATGCCGTCCGGCTTTTCGTTCAGAATGAAATCGCGCGAGACGATCTCCTCCTGCGTGTAGGGGCGCAGCGAGTAAATGCCCGGAAGATCCACAACAGAGCAGCCTTTTTCATCGCGGATCTCGCCTATTTTCTGGTCGACCGTCACGCCCGGGAAATTGCCCACGTGCTGATTAGAGCCGGTGAGGGCATTGAAGAGTGTCGTTTTGCCGCAGTTCTGGTTGCCGACGAGAGCAAAGATCATTTCAGCTCGCCCTCCACTTCAATTTTTTGCGCCTCTTCCACGCGCAGCGTCAGCTCATAGCCGCGCACGCGGATCTCAATGGGGTCGCCCATGGGCGCGACCTTTTGCAGCGTGACGCGCGTGCGGGGAATGAGTCCCATGTCCAGCAGGCGGCAGCGCAGCGCGCCGTCGCCGCCGACAGCGGTGATCACTGCGGACGCCCCGATATGCAGCTGATCCAGAGTCATACTTGCTTTCCCTTCTTTTCTGCGAGTTTCATGTATCTATCTTATCTAAAAAATTATCATGCCAAAGAGCGAATGTCAACTGCCGTAACGCGTTGAAATAGACAAGAAAACGTGCTATGATAACCGCAGATTTTGGATAGGAAAGGAAGCGAGGGGAGTGCAGAAGAAAGCTCCCGTCTTGCCATGATCGCAATTCTGCTTGCGCCGGCCTATCTGCTGGCAAATTACTATCTGCTGCGCCGCACGATGGGCTGGGTGAAGGCGTGGTTCCCATTTTTTCGAACGGTGCGCCATTGGGCGCTGCCCGTTGCGGTGCAGGTGTTTCTGGCCTGCTCCATCGTCATCGCCTTTTTCCTGCCCGAGGGCAGGGCGCGGCGTGTGATGAAGCTCATCGGCAACTACTGGCTGGGCGTTCTGCTCTATGTGCTGCTCGCGATTGTTGCGGCGGATCTTCTGCGGCTGCTGCTCGGGTATGCGCTGCCGTTCAAGCACATTTTTGTCACGACGAAGATGCACCGCATCGCGGGCTGCCTTTGCGCGCTTGCCATCTTGACTGCGTCTCTCTGGGGCGTTGTCAATGCGCGTATCATTCATGTAACACCCTATGACGTGACGATCGACAAAAGTGTTGCGGGCATGGACGAGATGAAGGTCGTGCTCGTGGCGGATCTGCACCTCGGCTACAACATCGGCGAAAAGCAAATGCAGAGAATGGTGGAGAAGATCAACGAACAGGACGCCGATCTTGTCGTCATTGCAGGGGATATTTTCGACAATGAGTGGGAGGCGGTGGACGACCCGGATCGCATCGCGGAAACGCTGCGCGGTATCCGCTCGAAATACGGCGTTTACGCCTGCTATGGCAACCACGACATTGAGGAACCGGTGCTTGCGGGCTTCACCTTCCGCCAGGGCGAGAAGAAGGAGAGCGACCCGCGCATGGACGCTTTTCTGAAAGAGGCAAACATCACGCTTTTGCACGATGAGGGAACGCTCATTGACGGAAAGTTCTACCTCTACGGCCGCCCGGACGCGCACCGTCCCGGCCGCGGCGTCGAGGTGCGCAAAACGCCGAGTGAGATCACAGCGGAGATGGACAAAAGTAAGCCCATCATCGTCCTCGACCACCAGCCGAAGGAATTACAGGCGCTTGCAGACGCGGGCGTTGACTTAGACCTCTGCGGCCACACGCACGATGGGCAGATGTTCCCGGGGAACCTCACCATCAAGCTGATGTGGGAAAACGCCTGCGGGTATCTGCGGAAGGGAAAAATGCACAACATCGTGACCTCGGGCGTCGGACTCTTCGGGCCCAATATGCGCGTGGGGACAAAGGCGGAGATCTGTCCGATCACAGTTCATTTTGCAAAATGAAGCTGCAAAGCATCGGCGGGAATGTCTCTTTGCAGGAAAAATGACATCAAAGGGCGGGGGCACGGCGTCAGCCGTGACGGATGGATTGTAAGCCAAAAAATTTACGATTCGCTGAAAAATAGGAAAATATTGAACATTTACAACCCATCAGTCATCTTCGCTGACAGCTCCACTGACACAGGGGAGCCTTAGCCGACGCACTATAACATGGTTTTTGACAGTCTGAAAGGGAGCGCTCCGGCAAATGCCGGAGCGCTCCCTTTCGTTTCTTTTTATTTGCGCACAAAGAGGATACCGAGCGTGCTCGGCCCGCAGTGGCAGGACACCGTGCAGCCCGCATGCGTTTCGATGAGTTCATCAAACGCGCCGTATGCCGCCGCCTCCTCCATCGCCGCGTCCACCACGCTCTGCTCGCAGGCGGGGTGCGTGATGAAGGCGAGGTCTTCCGTGATGTCTTCGCGCCCGTCGAGGCGCTCCTTGACATACTGACGGATACACTTTTCGAACGAGCCGCGATACTTTTTGCAAACGCCCATCTTCCCCTCGCACACTTCGATACAGGGCTTGAGGTGCAGAAGGTTCGCGCCAAGCGCAGCCACAGCGGAGCAGCGCCCGCCCTTTCGCATGTAGTCGAGCCGCTCGATGAGGAAGCTTGCCTCCACCTTCGGCGCAAGCGCGCGCACGCGCTCAGCGATCTCGCTGCCGGAAAGCCCCTGCGCGGCGAGCTTTGCCGCCGCCACGACCAGAAGTCCCTGCCCGCTGCTCAGGTTCTCTGAATCGACCACATAGACATTGTCGAACTCCTGCGCGGCAAGGCAGGCGTTCTGATAGCAGCAGGAGAAATTCGCGCCGATGGTGACCTGCACCACCGCGTCGTATTCCTTCGCATAGCGCGCGAACACTTTGCCGTATTCGTACTGGCTGACCGCCGCCGTGCTGCAAAGGCTCCCGCCGCCGTCCACATGGGCAAAAATATCCGCAGGCGTGATGTTCACACCGTCTTGAAATTCTTCTCCGTCCTTGATGATGCACAGCGGCGTAATGGCAATATCGTAGCGTTCGAGCAGCTCTGGTGACAGATCGCAGGTGCTGTCTGAAATGATTTTTACTCGCATTGTTCGCGTTTTCCTTCCCCGTAGGTCAGATTTACGCGGGTACTCCCGGTGGAAATGATATAATCGGATTGTACTCTTATATCGCAGGCAGATGAACTCTCCCTCAACGCAACATCAACTCTTGTTGAGGTTTTCCGTAATTTTCACAAAAAAGAGACTCCGAAGTGGTTCCCTTCGGAGTCTCCGCTCTGATGATCGATCTTCTCAGCCGTAGCTTCGCGTCAGTTCGACGGAGTCGGCACCGTTGAGCAGGAAGGGCATGCCCTCGCCGGTGCGTGCGCGCTGAAAATGCATCTCCTCGCCCGAGGGAGCGATGAGGATGGGGAAGGCCGCGTCAACATTAATTTCGCTACTAATTAGAATTGGGAACCACAACTTTAGAAAAATGCAAGATATGATTCAATGTGAAATAATGATCCCCTCTGTCCCCATTTCATTCTCCGCCGCCTTCGTGTTGACATTTGCCCCCCGTTATGTGACACTATGGGAGAACACGACACCTTGACAAGGAGATCTTTTATGAACGCAGCAACTGTTTCCGCCCGCTTTGCGGAGCTTTTCCCTGAATCGAACCTCATCGGCCTGCTGAGTCGGTACGGCGGCGACGCAGACGATATTTTCGAAGCCATTCAGGATCAATATGACGCGCACGAGCAGGAACCGCTCGCCGGCCTTCTCGGGATCAAGCCCGCAGATCTCGATTCCTTTGCCCGCACCGCCTACTGGGAACTGATCGATGAGATCCGTATAAGATACCTCTCTTTTCTGCCGCGCGATGAGGCGGCCAAAATCATCGAAGCGTCCGGCGGCTGCATCACACACCCCGAGAACGATGACATCGACTGGAGCACGGACGAGTTCATCGACGACTGGAACGCGCTGCACCGCGGCGAGGAAGCGATCGCGCGATAATACAAAGGAGAAAAACGATGAAACCATCTTCTTTTCTGCACTTTGCCGCCTTCGGCGTCAAGACGATCCTGCTGCGAAAAAAAGAGCCGATCCTCGGGACGGTGATCTTGACCGACAAATGCAACCTGCACTGCAAACACTGCTCGGTCAATAATATCACGGCAGTCGTCCATCCATATGAACAGATCCGCCGGGAGATGCAGCAGCTCTATGATATGGGCGTGCGCATCCTCTTCTTCTGCGGCGGCGAGACCTTCCTCTGGCGCGACGGCGAGCGCACGCTGAGAGAGCTGGTCATCGAAGCGAAGGCCATAGGCTTTCTCATTGTGAATGTCGTGACGAACGGTACGCTTCCCATCGATCTTCCGGAAGCGGATCTGATCCTTTTGAGTCTGGACGGCGACAGGGAGCGCCACAATGAGATCCGCGGAGATACCTATGACACCATCATGCAGAACATCGTGAGCGCGAGTGCGGACAACATCTGCTTCTACATGGCGATCAACCAGATCAACAAGGATCATGTGCGCGATGTGTGTATCGCCGCGCGCGACACAAAAAATGTGCGGGCGGTGTCCTTTAATTTCCATACACCGTACCCCGACACGAGGGAGCTTGCCTTGAGCAAAGAAGAAAAGGCCGCCTGCTGCGATGTGATCGCGCAGATGATGAAAGAGGGCGCGCCGGTCTTTAACCTGAAAAGCGCCTTTCCCTATCTCATCGAGAACCGCTTTCCGACGCCCTGTCACCAGTGCGTCGTGATGGAAAACGGAAAACTCTCCACCTGCGGGCGCTGCATTGACGTGCCCGGCCTCTGCGAGCAGTGTGGATATTTTTTTGTTGCGGAATATACGCTTTTGTTCCGGGGCAATCCCAGGATCATCTTCGAGATGCTCCGCACTTACTTGAAATATATTTAGGAGAGCGCCATGCACTTTTTTACGAGCTTAACTCGAATGTGGCTCACGCGAACCGTGCACCCCTTCACCTTTAGAAAGGAATATGATCAGGCGCTGCCGTTTGCGGAGTGCGAGAGCCTGGGGCTATATGTCCACATTCCTTTCTGCAAGAGCATCTGCAATTTCTGCCCCTACTGCAAGGTGCGCTATTCCGCAAAGCTGTGCGACCGATATATTGATTCTTTGATTCAGGAAATACATCTTGTCGGCGGGCAGTATCCGGGGCAGAAAAAGGCGACCAGCCTGTATTTCGGCGGCGGAACGCCCGCGCTTGCGGCAGATCGTATCAAAGAGATCATAGACGCGCTCGGCGAGCACTTCATCATCACCGAGGGGATTGGCCTTGAGCTTCACCCTGACAATGTGACGGTCGAGACGCTGCAAACGCTGAAGGAAGCGGGCGTGACAAAGATCAGCATCGGCATTCAGTCTTTTTCGGACAAGTATCAAAAAATTCTCGGCAGAAAGACAGTCGATACCGCGGCAATGGCGGCGGCTCTCGCGGCGGTCCCATTTGAAACGGTCTCGATGGACTTCATCTTTGCCTTGCCGGGGCAGACCTTTGAAGATCTGCGTGCCGACATCGACGCGGCCTTCTCACTGGGGGCGAATCACGTCGCCATCTATCCGTTTATCGACTTTACCTTTACGGACAGCAGCGTTGTGGCGATGCCAAAAAGAGAAAAGCGGGAACTGCTGGACGCCATCACGCGCTACTGCATGAGCCGGGGCTATCCGCGCAGTTCCATCTGGACCTTCTCAAACGAGCCGAACGCAAGCTACTCGTCCATGACCCGGGATAACTTCCTCGGTTTCGGCTGCTCGGCCACGAGCCTTTTCAAAGAGCAGTTCAAGATCAATACCTTTGATGTGGACTCCTACTGTGAGAGAATCCGCTCCGGCCGCCTTGCGACCGCGCTGACGCTTCGCTTCACGAGGCGGCAGAGAATGGTCTACTGGCTGTTCTGGACGGCGTACAGCACAAGAGTGAACGCCGATGACTTTGAAGCCTTCTTCGGCGTGCCGCTCAAGAAGATGTACGGAATGGAGCTTTGGCTTGCAAAGCGCCTCGGCTTTGTCACAGAGCATGGCAGCACATACGAAATGACGCTGAAAGGCGCGTTTTTCTATCACTACTACGAAAATTTTTACACGCTTTCCTATATCGACAAGATGTGGGGCATCCTGCGCGAGGAAGCATTTCCCGAATCCATCGAGCTGTAAAAAACAAACCGCCTGCGCCCAAACGCGGCGCGGGCGCTTTTCGGACGCCTGCCCCTTTACAGCAGCCGTTTCGCGGCATATAATTGACAGAAATCGCAAGCTGCGCGAAACAGAACGAGAAAGGAAGATCGAACGATATGCCCTGTACAACTGTGCTGGCCGGCAGGCTGGCGACCAATGACCGCTCGACGATGATCGCACGGACGGACGACGGTCATTTTGATGAGAAAAAGCTGATCGTGGTCGAGCCCGACCAGCAGCCGAAGATTTATAAAAGCGTAGAGTCCCACGTGGAGATCACACTGCCGGAGAACCCCATGCGCTACACGTCCTGCCCGAGCGTGGATCCCACGCACGGCATCTGGGCCGCGACCGGCATCAATGCCGCAAACGTCGGCATGACCGCAACGGAGACCACGACCTCAAACCCGCGCGTGCTCGCAGCCGACCCGATGGTCGAACTGCAAAAGGCCGAGGACGGCAAGGAGGAACGCTGCGGCGGCATCGGCGAGGAGGACATCGTCGTTCTCGTCCTGCCCTACATTCATTCCGCGCGCGAGGGCGTGCTGCGTCTCGGCTCGCTTCTCACGCAATACGGCACCTATGAGTCCAACGGCATTGCCTTCAACGACGAAAACGAAGTCTGGTGGCTGGAGACCATCGGCGGCCACCACTGGATCGCAAAAAAGATCCCCGAGGATCGCGTCGTCATCAACCCGAACCAGTTCGGTATGGATTCGTTCGATCTGGAGGACGCCTTCGGTGCGCAGGAGTCCCACCTCTGCTCGGCGGACCTCAGAGAGTTCATTGCAGAATATCATCTGGATCTGAACCAGAACGGCAAATTTAACCCGAGAGACATTTTCGGCTCGCACCGCGATATGGATCACATCTACAACACGCCGCGCGCATGGTTTATGGGACGCTTTCTTGCACCGCACACCTACCGCTGGGACGGGGAAAACGCGGACTTCACGCCCGAGAGCGATGACATTCCGTGGTCGTATGTACCGGAGCGCAAGGTTGCTGCCGAGGATATTCAGTACCTGCTCTCGTCCCACTATCAGGGCACGCCCTACGACCCCTACGCGGGCCGCAGCGCGGAAAAGAGCTGCATCTACCGCCCCATCGGCATCAACCGCACGGGTGTGACGACGATCTGCCAGATCCGCAGCGACGTGCCTGACGCGATCAAGGGCATTGAATGGGTGTGCTTTGGCTCCACGACGTTTTCCGCATGGCTGCCGGTGTATACGAACGTGGCGCAGATGCCGGACTATTTAAGTAAGGTGACGCTCGACGCCGAAACGGACAATCTCTACTGGGTCAGCCGCTTTGTCGGCGCGCTGGCCGACAAGTGCTACGGCTCGTGCATTCAGAGTGTCTGGGGCTATCAGGACGCGGTGAATATCCGCGGCCGCCAGCTCATCCTCAAGTATGATAAGCTTATGCGCGAGAGCGGCGATTTCACACTCACCGCGCAGGCGAACGACGAGCTTTGCGCCATGGCGCAGAAGGAGAGCACGCAGATCCTCAACAAGGTTCTGCGCAGCGCCAGTGAACAGATGAAGAACGGCTTCAGCTTCGCCGACACCTGCGTCAACAAGTGATAAGCGGCATCGCTTCACCAATGGAATCAAAAAAGCAGCCGCAGCAAAAATTGCCGCGGCTGCTGCCAAAAGAAAGGAATCCGATATATGGGAATTCATCATGTAAAAAGTCTTGACCTGCACGCCAAGTGGCCCTGCGGCGAAAAGGATCTCATCACGGACGTGCCGGGGGTATTGGTCGGTCATACCACGCTGACCGATCCGGCGAAGGATATCCACACGGGCGTAACGGCAGTGCTTCCACACGGGGGCAATCTGTTCCGTGACAAGGTCATGGCCGCCTGCGCCGTCATCAACGGCTTTGGCAAGAGCATCGGCCTTTTGCAGGTGCAGGAGCTCGGCACGATAGAGACCCCCATCATTCTGACCAACACGATGAGCATCGGGACCGCCTATACGGCCCTGTGCAAATACATGCTGGAGCAAAATCCTGACATTGGGGTGACTACCGGCACCGTCAACTGCCTTGTCACCGAGTGCAACGACAGTTCGCTCAACGATATCCGCGGCATGCATGTGCAGGAATCGGACGTCCGCAATGCCATTGAAACAGCAGCGCAGGATTTTGCCGAGGGCTGCGTCGGCGGCGGAAACGGCATGCGCTGTCTCGGGCTCAAGGGCGGTATCGGCTCCGCTTCGCGCGTGTTGGAGATCGACGGCGCAAAATATACGGTCGGTGCGCTCGTCATGTCAAACTTCGGAGCGCCCGGCAACCTTGTGATCGGTGGTCAACATTACGACACAAGCAAGGCCCACATCTCCGACGCGAAAGACCGCGGCTCCATCATCATGATCCTGGCAACGGATATCCCTCTTTCCGAGCGGCAGCTCAGGCGCGTGGCCAAGCGCGCTATGATCTCGCTCGGGCGCGTGGGATCGTTCTGCGGCAACGGCAGCGGCGATATCGCGATCGCCTTCACCACGGCCAACCGCATTCCGCATGACAGCGACCACGATATTCTGACCTGCCGAATGTTCTACGATGAGAGCATCGACAAGGTGTTTGAGGCCTCTGTTGAAGCGGTCGAGGAGGCGATCATCAGCTCGCTCTACCACGCCGAGACCACGCACGGCATCCGCGGCAAAACAGCCGTCAGCCTGCGAGACTTCCTTAATCATTGACCCTTGCCGCCCTTCACCGTTCCTTTTCACCGCGCCCCGCAGCCCGCTGCGGCAATCCCCTTTTCGAGCCAATCGGAAGGGCGTTGAATGAAAAAAGGCATGCACTTCTGCCACGGTTCAAGCAAGAAGTTCTTTCTTTCGGGCTTTGTAATAGAATAGGCCCGTCAGGTCTGCCAAGGCCCAGCCGATCGGGACCGACCACCAGATGCCGATGACGCCGATAGCAGGGATCGCGGACAGCAGATAGGCAAGCGCGACACGGGTGCCCAACGAGACGACCGTAAGCACCACGCTCATGCCCGGTCTCCCCAACGCACGATACAAGCCATAGAGCAGGAACAGGCAGCCGATGCCGCAGTAAAACGCGCCCTCGATGCGCAGATACCGCACGCCTTCCAGAATGACTTCGGTTTCTCCGGCGTCCACAAAAATCGCCATAAGAGGTCTTGCAAATACGAAGACGAGCGCGGATATGACCACACAGAAGGCCATGGAAATGCACACGGCGCTTTTTAGCCCCTCGCGTATCCGTTCGCTCTCTTTTGCGCCGTAATTCTGCGCGATAAAGGTGGAAAAGGCGTTGCCGAAGTCCTGCACCGGCATATAGGCAAAGGCGTCGATTTTCACAGCGGCGGCAAAGGCGGCCATCACAATGGGGCCGAAGCTGTTGACCAGTCCCTGTACCATAAGGATACCGAGGTTCATGACCGATTGCTGCACGCAGGTCAGCGTGGAGAAGGAGACGATCTCCTGAATACGTCCGCGCCGCAGACAGCGGAGCTTCCAGATCGAGCGCACCTGCGGGAAGCGCGCAAGGGTGAAAACGGCGATTCCAATCCCCGAAACATACTGAGAGATCACCGTTGCCTCCGCGGCTCCGGCAACGCCTCTATTTAACCCGATGACAAACCAGAGATCGAGGGCAATATTCAGCACAGCGGAAACAGCCAAAAAGCCCAGCGGGATAACGGAATTGCCGATCGCCCGCAAAAAAGAGGCAAAGTAGTTATAAAGGAAAACAGCGGGAATGCCCATGAAAATCACAAACAGGTATTCGCGCATATCGCTCCACACCTCGGCAGGAACCCGGAGGAAGGTGCGAAGCCCGTCCATGCAGGCAAACGATAAGATGTTCAGAAATACGGTGACGAGCGCGATAAAGAAAAACGATGCACAGAGGTTCTCGCAAAGAGCCTTCTCATCCCGCTGCCCAAAGCGCATGGAAAACAGTGCGCCGCTCCCCATGCACAGGCCGAGGATGATGGAGGTCAGAAAGGTCATCAGCGTAAAGGCTGAGCCGACCGCTGCAAGCGCATCGCGCCCGAGGAATTGCCCGACGATCAGCGTGTCGGCGATGTTATAGCACTGCTGCAACAGATCCCCCAAAATCATGGGAATGGCAAACAGCAGCATCGACTTGGTGACAGGGCCTCGTGTTAAATCGCGCTTCATGACGCGCCTCCGTATCGTAAGCAATAAAGTACAATTCGGGAATATTATAGTGCGATGGAAACACTTCGTCAATCCGGCTCACCGCCGCCCGCGGGGAGGTGCGCGAGGGAATGAATGATGAGAAATGCAAGAAGCTGCTCCGTCTGCTGGACGCACAGAATATATTAACTGGAGGAGGCCACGCTGATGAACTTCACGGCAGGCTTTAAGCTGGCATGGGGCATCGCCGGAGAACCGGGGGCACCTTACTCCTACGACACCGATGAAGAACAAAAGGTGCAGGATACGCATTCAACGGAGTAACAATACGCCATCAGCGGAATGATTTTCTCCCCGGTGTTCACGCCATTGCTGACCATATACCAAAAACCGTCTCAAGCATATTGCTTGAGACGGTTTTTGGCAGGCGGCTTCAATTCGGATATTCTTCTAAATTATTTTTGACGATCGCGTCAGTCGTCTATCTCCGCTTCGTGCTTGAGGATCGCACCGGAGGCCGCGTCGATCTCGTAGTCATATTCCATATTGCCGGATTTGAACTCGACCTCGTAGACGAGCGTGCCGTCCTCGTCGTCCAGCTCGATCTCCATGTCATACGCTTCATTTTCGCTCACGCCTGCGTGGTTTAGGGCGATGGACTTTGCCTTGGCATGGCCAATGTCCTGCACTGCTCCGGACGGCGCAGTAGGCTTCATTGTCTCACTTGGCGTGGAAGCGGCAGTCAGCAAGTTCTTCTGTCCGCTGAGCACCTTCCCCGTGTAGGCATCTACCAGATACTCGAACTCGCCCCATGCCGTGTGCAGCTCCACCTCGTAGTGGGCGGGAGATTCGTCGAGTTCGGGATCGACCTCCGCCGTGACGGAGTCGAGCGCCGTTGTCCCGGCATACTGCTCCACAGCGCAGGCGGCGGCCTCTTTACCGATGGGCATGGCAGGCGCGCCCGCTTCCGCAAGGTCTTTCAGCTCCTCCACCGAGAGCTTTGCCAGCGCGTCAAATTTGAGCGCCGGGTTGATGGCGAGGACGCGGTTCACCAGCGCCGCCTTTCCGGTTGAAATATTGTTTTCCCGGGCCTGTTGCTCCCGCGCCGCGTCCTGCGTCAGCGTCTGCGTCAGGACGGCGGCCTTTGCTTCGCTCGTCTGCAAAACGCCGTCCACGGCGCTCGTCAGCTCGCGCTGGAGCTTTTCCGCGCGGGCGGTATCCTTGTCCTCCACCGAGATCATGATGGCGGAGGAAATGCTGTCGAGATAGCCGTTTCGCACGAGACTGCCCACGATGGCGTTCACCGCCACGTCGAGCTTTGCGCCCTTGAGGTCGGCACCATTGCTCATATCCGCAAGGATGGCTTTTGCATCCTCGTTGAGCGGCGTACAAACGAGAACTTTTTCGCTCCGATTCACTTTCAGCTCGATGCTCGGATTCACATCCAGCGACACCACGGACGCGACCGCGTTCGCCTGCTGGTAGAACAGTCCCCCGCCGAGCAGCATCACCGCAAGACAGGCGGCAATGAGTGATGTCCATCTTCTCTTCGTCGTTTTCTTTGTTGTCATGGGAATTACCGTTCCTTTCCGCGCTTCACAGCGGGAGAGAACGCCGCTCACATCGTCCGGCACGGTCTTTTCAAGCGCCGCAGCCAGTCTCTGCTCCATTTTTTCATTGGTCATCGGGCGTCATCTCCTTCCAGAAAAATTCGCATCTTTTTCAATGCTCTGTGATATTTCGACAGGACGGTGGGAAGCGGCAGCTCCAGCAGCGCCGCGATCTCCCGATGCTTCATGCCCGTGACCGCGTGAAGCAGCACGACGCGCCGTTCCTCGTCAGCGAGGCTTGCCAATGCGCCTTGCAGCAGCGTGCGCTCGTCGGCGTCCAAACCGCATTCCTGCGCGGGAATGGCGTCCCATTCCTCCTCGCTGAGCGCGGCATGGCGTTCCTCGCGCCGCAGGCGCATCAGACAGAGGTTGCGGCATACGGTCAGAAGCCACCCCATCGGCGAGCCGGTGGAACGGTACTGCCCTGCGCAGTCCCACACCTGCACATAGACGTCCTGTGTGAGATCCTGCGCGTCGTGCGCGTTTTTGAGGTACGACAGCGCTAAGCCGTACACCGCCGATCTCGTGCGCTGATACAGCTCCGCGAGCGCTTCACGCTCACCGCCGGCAATGTGAACCAACAACTGCTGCAGCTCGTGCCGATCCTCTGCCGGCGCATATTCGGTTGTCATCAGCATACTGAGCATGGGCTTTTTTCTCCTGTCATCCATGTAATGCACGGAAAGGACGATTTATTGCACGGAATTTTTTTATTTTTGTGATTCTGTTTCTCAGCCAGTCGGAGATAAAAAAGTCACCATCTCTGAGCCTTGAGCATATCTGTCAGAGACATGTAATCCTTATCTTCGATGGTAGTAACCGTGATCTCAGCACCGTTTACAACGATTTTTCCATTCATCTGCTCTCGCCTCCCATTCAGGTCTTATCGTGGGTCAATTCTTTGAAAAGTCCCTGACAGCCCGCCAGCACATCCTGCCACGTTGCCTCGAAATCGCCCGTGTACCACGGGTCGGCAACATCGCCGGGGCGGTCGGTGTAGTCCATCAAGAGGTGCAGCTTGCCGTCCGGATCGCCGCCGCAGATGCGCTGCATATTCCGCAGGATCGCGCTGTCCATGCCGATCAGCAGATCGTATTCGTCGTAGTCCCGTTTCGTAAGCTGCCGCGCCGCGTGACCGCCGCAGGAAATTCCATGCTCGGATAGCTTGCGTCGCGCCGGAGGATAAACCGGGTTGCCGATCTCCTCCCGGCTGGTCGCCGCCGACTCGATATGGAACTGTGAGGCAAACCCCGCTTTCTTCACCAAGTCCTTCATCACGAACTCCGCCATCGGGCTGCGGCAGATGTTGCCCAGGCACACAAAGAGTATTTTCTTCATCGCACTTGTTCTCCTGAGATAGTTCTTTTTCTTCAGTATAGCAGGAATCGGCCTGTTCGTCGAGAGAAGAATGCAGCCACGGCTTTCGCCTACAGAACTTCATGCGAAGTGCTGGTTATGTGGATATGTCAGAGAATTTCATGCTTTTTCTATCTTAGTAAAATTATAGTGGAATTGCTCACAAATCTTATGATATTATTTGTTTGAGGAAAGAGCATGGGGACTCTGAATTCTAAGGAAGCGAGGATACAATATGAAAATCAAACGCAGCGTTCTAATTGGCAGTATTGTAGTCGCAATTAGTATATTAGTCGCTACAATTTACGTATCCCATATTCACAATCAGAAAGAGCAGATTGACATTTACTTGACACCGCTCATTAAAGAAGCAACTCTGCTCTCATCTTCTATCCGAGATGTTACAGATAAAAAGAGCATTGATGTAGAAATTGAACTAGATATGGCAAAGAAGCAGTTCGCTTCATTTAAAAACACGGCGTTAGAGACAAAGAGAATTGCAAAATCAGAAATTATGGGATTTGAGGACTTCGAGTCCATTTTAGTGCACTGCCAAGAGAGAATCCGCGTAATGGTTGAAGCAAATCAAAATGGTGAACCATTGACTCCTGACGAGGTTTCATTTTTGAATACGTTGAATGACAGCGTATGTGCTTTAGTTGATGCTTTGAAAAATGATAATGGAATACTGCGTGTTACCAGTGCAAGACAGTATTCCAATGTAATCACAGCTTTTGTGGACGCAATCAGAGAATCGGAAAATTAAAGAGCTTTATTGGGAAAATGTAAGTCCGAACAAAAACTTTAAAAAGCATATCTATGAACGCCACACTTTTTTGCTGCCTCACTTGCCGCCCTGCGGCGTTCCTCGCTATATGGGGCGGTCAGCCGAAAACTCAACCGCCCTTTCTCAATTTCAAAGGTCAGCCCGCCTTGCTCATCATCATCGGTCTGGCGGCAGCATTGCGGGTACTTTGCCGCAAATGTGAGAAAAAGATTGCGGACGAGGAAACGGCGCAGAAAATCATCGCCGCGCTGGAGGGCGAGAGCATCAAGTACGAAACCTACTTCAAGCTCATCATCGCCACGGGAATGCGGCGGGGCGAATGCTGCGCCCTGAAGTGGTGCGACATTGATTGGGAGCAGCGTTCCATCCACATCTGCCGCAACGCGGTCAAGGTGACAGACGAGGAGATCTTCGTTAAGGAGCCCAAAACCCGCGCAGGTGACCGCTATGTGTACTTCTCCGCCGAGATGGAAAGTCTCCTGCGGGAGTACCGGCAGGAATGTGCATACATCACCGAAAGCTATGACCAGCGGCAGCTGACCGCCGATGACTTCCTGTTCCGCCGTCAGGGAGCGCAGCTCCCCATGACGCCCACCACCTTCACCTACCGCTTCAAGCTGATTCTCAAGAAGAACGGCTTACCGCGGGAACTGAACGTCCATTCCCTCCGGCACACCGCCGCCAGTCTGATGATCGCGGGCGGCACGGATGTCGCCACGGTGGCGGGCATCCTCGGCCACAGCCAACCATCCACCACGCTGGACATTTACACCCACGCCTTTGACAAGAACAAAAAGGCCGCCAGCGCGGGATTGCAAGGAATGCTGGAGATATGACATAGCGTAATAGCTCAGTTGGATCGCAGAATGCGCAATAGTGGTCAAATCAGGTTTCAATTTTCCTAACCTTTCGCAAATAAAAACCGTCTCAAATGTATCGTTTGAGACGGTTTTTGTAATTGCTCCCAGGTTTTGTTGTCACCGCTGCGCATTGGGCAGTTCGTTCTTCACATACTTCTCCCATACATGCAGGCGGTCGCGCTCGTCGATCTGCCGCAGCACTCTGGCGGGTACACCGGCAGCGATACTGTTGGGTGGGATGTCCCGTGTCACCACCGCGCCTGCGGCGATGATGCTGCCCGCTCCGATGGTCACGCCACCACACACCGTCGCACCGGCGCACAGCCAACAGTGATCCCCGATGGTGATGGGTTCGGCATACTCCAACGCATGGCAGCCGTTGGGGTACTCCCTTAGTCCCCCGCAAGCGGAGACTGGCCGCGCTGATAGCAGCCACCCGGTGCGCCGGAGAGAAACGTGACACCCTCTCCTGCCATGCCCGCCGCTGCACCGCCTCATCCATGGCGCAGGGTCTGAAGCACTACGCCTGACGCGGCGCACCCCTTCGGCAGACTCCCCCGGCAATATGCCGGGGGATCTGTCCGTTCAGGGCTTTCTAGTTTCCTTCTTCAGCAGGGACGCCGCCGTGATGATGGTCAGTACCGACTCTGTCACCATGCCGGAATACGACCGTACCGCAATGACATACACCAGCCACGACAGGCCGCTGGCAATGCCCGCCACCTGTATCACCCGCCGCCTGGACTGGAAGAACGGCAGCAACGCCGCCAACGATGCCACGATGGGCAGTACCGTCACTGGCGTCTCATAGGTCACCACGGCAATCAGCAGAAATACTGCCACGATGGGTATCGCGGTGACCAGTTTACTCCAGTTGAATTTCTCCTGCAATAGGAAAAGCAGCAGCACAACAATCTGGAAAAAGCTGCACAGTGCGCCGGAGCATGCGTGGAGCAGTGTGTAGTGGATGGCGAAGATCAGGTTGGCCACCACCTGCCACAGCAAGATGGTACGCTTGTCATTCTGCCAATAGCTGAGACCCATGGCGATCAGTGCGCCGAACCCGATGAGTTGGTAAAATATGTTCATCCGTCGTTCCTCCTAATAAAAAACGCCGCACACCCTGTCGGATGCGTGGCGAAAAATGGAGGCGATGCTCCAGAAAAATCCACACTTATTTTGGAGTTTTATTATACCATGGGACAGCCGTATTTGTCAATTGCGGCAAAGGACAACCTCCAAAAGCCATGGGCTTTTGGAGGCGAGTGGTACGCCCGACTGGATTCGAACCAGCGGCCTTTAGAGTCGGAGTTATCAGGCCGTCAAGCCGGAAAGCCCTGCGGCGCAAGGGCTTGGTTGAGATTGCACAAATTTCCGCCATTTTGTAGGAAAACCTCGGAAGCCTTATCGGACAGGGCTTCCGGGGGTTTTCGTGATAGTAGTCTGGATAAAATGCGGGTTCAGCAGCCCAGTTCAGCTGAATATCTTTACCCTCTATCCCTGGATCAGATCAGCGGCATCGCATCCAAGTACTTTGGCAAGGTCAAGCACAATACCGGCCTGCGCTTTTGCAAGTTCGTACTGCTTCTGTTCGTAGAGCTGGATCATTCGCAAGGAGACTCCGGATGCTTCACTGAGCTGCTGCTGTGTCAGCCCTCTCGCCTTCCGTGTAAGCTGTAGCTTAGACTTACGGCTACCCTTGTTCCTTTGAATGATCTCATCTGCACTCTCCACGAATTTGCTTACATCCGCTTCGTGCAGGATATATAGAGACATCACTACCGATAGTGTCAATCCGTATTCTACCATATCGCTGAAGCGTCGGTTTGTTTCCCACTGGTAATAGGCAAGGATCCATCCGGCCCAGTACTCTCTCCCCTTTGAGGATAGATGGGGCTGATGATGACGCTCACTCTGCATATTCACGGCAGCAAGCACAGCGTCTGCCAGTTCGACCCCCGACATTCCTGCAACATACTTCGGATTTCCATTCTCGAATTTTGAGGCAATTCCGGAGGAAATGAACCAGCCAAAGAAGTCATCCGGTGCATAGCCGAGTGTACACACGGCGTACTCGACCATATCTCCGAGATTGGCCATTGCATCATCCAAGTATAATTCGTTGTAGGCGTTCATCTTCATTCCCCCATTCTTCCCGAATGATGTCCAGCACATATTTTTCAGACAAAACCGTTTCACGATCCTTCTCTTTTGCAAAATCCTCGCGCGCTTTACTGTCTCGTGCCAGCTTCTTCGGATAATACATATCACACGGTGCAGGAATGGCTTCCTCAAATGTAAATCGAGCAAACGCTTTTCCCGATATCGCAACGATCTGTTCGCCCAGTTTCCCAAGTAACATCGCTTTTTCAAGCTGTTGGAGAGAAATCGTATTATTCAGAAACGCACTTGCGAATGAGAAATAAGAATCGTCCGCCCGATATCCTTTGATGACATCATACTGCTTATACTCTACCGCAAAATGCTCGTCAATATACTGCTTGGCTTGCCTTGCGACTGCCCCGCCAATACGGAACTTCCG
>PPYE01046553.1_pt1 | contig 52274 bp, 45 predicted proteins | sample 1559881 | NCBI WGS metagenome assembly PPYE01 (sample SAMN08240022, study PRJNA423297) | Human gut metagenome, whole genome shotgun sequencing project.
CAACTGATGGAGATGGAAGCCACGGGAGCACCTCAAAAACACCATCATACACTAAATCAGTAAGTTGGCACCATTACCGTCTCTAACCTTATCATAATCATTAATAAATACTATTTATTCTTTGTTTGTATTCATTGGGTTGATTATTAAGGTGTCGTTCGTTGCTGTTGCAACCTGTTTTTCACCGTTAATTATTTGTTATCCACAGAGATATGGAATGCGATCTGCTGATGATTAAAATTGAAAAAGTAATTAATAAAAATGACCTTAAGGCATTTATCGCTTTTCCGTCATCACTTTATCCCGACGATCCAAACTGGATACCCCCTTTATTCATAGAACGCAACGAGCATTTGTCTGCGAAAAATCCGGGGACGGACCATATCATCTGGCAGGCGTGGGTGGCAAAAAAAGCGGGGCAGATAGTTGGGCGTATTACCGCGCAAATAGATACCTTGCACCGTGAGCGTTACGGTGAAGATACCGGTCATTTCGGCATGATTGACGCCATTGATGATCCGCAGGTTTTTGCCGCGTTGTTTGGCGCAGCGGAAGCGTGGTTGAAGTCACAAGGTGCAAGTAAGATCAGCGGGCCTTTCAGCCTGAATATCAATCAGGAAAGCGGATTACTGATTGAAGGTTTTGACACACCACCCTGTGCGATGATGCCACACGGCAAACCGTGGTATGCCGCGCATATTGAACAACTGGGTTATCACAAAGGCATTGATTTACTGGCGTGGTGGATGCAGCGAACCGATCTCACTTTCTCTCCGGCGCTAAAAAAACTGATGGATCAGGTGCGCAAAAAGGTGACCATTCGCTGCATCAATCGTCAGCGGTTTGCCGAAGAGATGCAGATCCTGCGTGAGATTTTCAACTCTGGCTGGCAGCACAACTGGGGATTTGTGCCGTTTACCGAACATGAATTCGCGACCATGGGCGATCAACTTAAATATCTGGTGCCGGACGATATGATCTACATCGCTGAGATTGATTCTGCACCCTGCGCGTTTATTGTCGGCTTGCCGAACATCAACGAGGCGATTGCCGATCTGAACGGATCGCTCTTTCCCTTCGGCTGGGCAAAATTGCTGTGGCGTTTGAAAGTCAGCGGTGTGCGAACTGCGCGAGTACCGCTGATGGGCGTGCGCGACGAGTATCAGTTCAGCCGCATCGGCCCGGTGATTGCGCTGTTATTGATTGAAGCCTTACGCGATCCGTTTGCCCGCCGGAAGATCGATGCGCTGGAGATGTCATGGATCCTCGAAACCAATACAGGCATGAATAACATGCTGGAACGCATTGGGGCGGAGCCGTACAAGCGTTACCGATTGTATGAAAAGCAGATTTAATACCAGCTAACTCAGGTTCATCTCCAGCGGCACCGCCGAGCGAATCAAATGGTGGCCTTCCAGCTCGATATCGTGGAGATTCTTTTTCACGGTCCGCACATGATCGCGTGCTGCGCGCTGGGCGACGTGCGGCAGCCGCTGCAACACCGCGTTGTAGATCCTCGCATGCTGGCGATCGATCTGCTTTTTTTGCTGTGGTCAATGGTAGAGATTATTTACGCTGGCAAACACTGAATTAAACATCAGATCGGTCAATGATTGCAGCGTAAACACCAGCACCTGATTGTGAGAAGCCTGACAAATGGCGAGATGGAAAGCGTGATCCAACTGCGCATGTTCGATCAGCGAAATCTCTTTGTTGTTCTCACTGGCGGCGAGCATTTTTTCATAACAGCGGGTTATCACAACAAAATCAGCCTGCGTTCCCAGCGTTGCCGCCAGCCTTGCCGATTCGCCCTCCAGTAATGCGCGAACGTCGAGCAGATCGTACAGCGTTCGCGGCTGCGTACTGAACAGATGGATCAGCGGGCTGGTGTCCTGCACCCGATTAAGCCGTGCGACACGAGAATCGCGACCCTGCGCCGTTTCAATAATCCCGCGCCCGCGCAGCACGGTCAGCCCTTCACGCAGTGCGGAGCGTGAGAAGCCGAGCTTTTCACACAGTCGACGTTCCGAGGGAAGTGGCTGACCGACCTTCAGTACGCCGTCGATAATTAACCGTTCGATACTCTCTGCAACCACTTCGCAAATAGGGCGACGTTCATCTTTCATTCCCGGACCTCGTGCACAGGTAGGACCAATTTTTCTGTTCTTAACTCGCAAAACACGCACATCACGTAAGTGATTATGTTACATCAATTTAACATTGAGTTAACCAAGGCAAGGTCACAGAGCTGGAAAAAAAATGGTCTGACCGGTAGCTAAAGAGATAGACGAAAACGAAAAGCCCGCTTAATAACTGTTCACAGAAGCAGCGCGCAAAAATCAGCTGCCACACAACACAACAAAGCGAAGCCTACTCATGAGCATCTTGTACGAAGAGCGTCTTGATGGCGCTTTACCCGATGTCGACCGCACATCGGTACTGATGGCACTGCGTGAGCATGTCCCTGGACTTGAGATCCTGCATACCGATGAGGAGATCATTCCTTACGAGTGTGACGGGTTGAGCGCGTATCGCACGCGTCCATTACTGGTTGTTCTGCCTAAGCAAATGGAACAGGTGACAGCGATTCTTGCTGTCTGCCATCGCCTGCGTGTACCGGTGGTGACCCGTGGTGCAGGCACCGGGCTTTCTGGTGGCGCGCTGCCGCTGGAAAAAGGTGTGTTGTTGGTGATGGCGCGCTTTAAAGAGATCCTCGACATTAACCCCGTTGGTCGCCGCGCGCGCGTGCAGCCAGGCGTGCGTAACCTGGCGATCTCCCAGGCCGTTGCACCGCATAATCTCTACTACGCACCGGACCCTTCCTCACAAATCGCCTGTTCCATTGGCGGCAACGTGGCAGAAAATGCCGGCGGCGTCCACTGCCTGAAATATGGTCTGACCGTACATAACCTGCTGAAAATTAAAGTGCAAACGCTGGACGGCGAGGCGCTGACGCTGGGATCGGACGCGCTGGATTCACCTGGTTTTGACCTGCTGGCGCTGTTCACCGGATCGGAAGGTATGCTCGGCGTGACCACCGAAGTGACGGTAAAACTGCTGCCGAAGCCGCCCGTGGCGCGGGTTCTGTTAGCCAGCTTTGACTCGGTAGAAAAAGCCGGACTTGCAGTTGGTGACATCATCGCCAATGGCATTATCCCCGGCGGGCTGGAGATGATGGATAACCTGTCGATCCGCGCGGCGGAAGATTTTATTCATGCCGGTTATCCCGTCGACGCCGAAGCAATTTTGTTATGCGAGCTGGACGGCGTGGAGTCTGACGTACAGGAAGACTGCGAGCGGGTTAACGACATCTTGTTGAAAGCGGGCGCGACTGACGTCCGTCTGGCACAGGACGAAGCAGAGCGCGTACGTTTCTGGGCCGGTCGCAAAAATGCGTTCCCGGCGGTAGGACGTATCTCCCCGGATTACTACTGCATGGATGGCACCATCCCGCGTCGCGCCCTGCCTGGCGTACTGGAAGGCATTGCCCGTTTATCGCAGCAATATGATTTACGTGTTGCCAACGTCTTTCATGCCGGAGATGGCAACATGCACCCGTTAATCCTTTTCGATGCCAACGAACCCGGTGAATTTGCCCGCGCGGAAGAGCTGGGTGGGAAGATCCTCGAACTCTGCGTTGAAGTTGGCGGCAGCATCAGTGGGGAACATGGCATCGGGCGAGAAAAAATCAATCAAATGTGCGCCCAGTTCAACAGCGATGAAATCACGACCTTCCATGCGGTCAAGGCGGCGTTTGACCCCGATGGTTTGCTGAACCCTGGGAAAAACATTCCCACGCTACACCGCTGTGCTGAATTTGGTGCCATGCATGTGCATCACGGTCATTTACCTTTCCCTGAACTGGAGCGTTTCTGATGCTACGCGAGTGTGATTACAGTCAGGCGCTGCTGGAGCAGGTGAATCAGGCAATTAGCGATAAAACGCCGCTGGTGATTCAGGGCAGCAATAGCAAAGCCTTTTTAGGTCGCCCTGTCACCGGGCAAACGCTGGATGTGCGTTGTCATCGCGGCATTGTTAATTACGACCCGACCGAGCTGGTGATAACCGCGCGTGCCGGAACGCCGCTGGTGGCGATTGAAGCGGCGCTGGAGAGCGCCGGGCAAATGCTTCCCTGCGAGCCGCCGCATTATGGTGAAGAAGCCACCTGGGGCGGGATGGTCGCCTGCGGGCTGGCGGGGCCGCGTCGCCCGTGGAGCGGTTCGGTCCGCGATTTTGTCCTCGGCACGCGCATCATTACCGGCGCTGGAAAACATCTGCGTTTTGGTGGCGAAGTGATGAAAAACGTTGCCGGATACGATCTCTCACGGTTAATGGCCGGAAGCTACGGTTGTCTTGGCGTGCTCACTGAAATCTCGATGAAAGTGTTACCGCGACCGCGCGCCTCCCTGAGCCTGCGTCGGGAAATCAGCCTGCAAGAAGCCATGAACGAAATCGCCCAGTGGCAACTCCAGCCGCTACCTATTAGTGGCTTATGTTACTTCGACAATGCGTTGTGGATCCGCCTTGAGGGCGGCGAAGGATCGGTAAAAGCGGCGCGTGAACTGCTGGGGGGCGAAGAGGTTGCGGGTCAGTTCTGGCAGCAATTGCGTGAACAACAACTGCCGTTCTTCTCGTTACCAGGTACCTTATGGCGCATTTCATTACCCAGCGATGCGCCGATGATGGATTTACCCGGCGAGCAACTGATCGACTGGGGCGGAGCGTTACGCTGGCTGAAATCGACAGCCGAGGACAATCAAATCCATCGCATCGCCCGCAACGCTGGCGGTCATGCGACCCGCTTTAGTGCCGGAGATGGTGGCTTTGCCCCGCTATCGGCTCGTTTATTCCGCTATCACCAGCAGCTTAAACAGCAGCTCGACCCTTGCGGCGTGTTTAACCCCGGTCGCATGTACGCGGAACTTTGAGGAGCAGGCTATGCAAACCCAATTAACTGAAGAGATGCGGCAGAACGCGCGCGCGCTGGAAGCCGACAGCATCCTGCGCGCCTGTGTTCACTGCGGATTTTGTACCGCAACCTGCCCAACCTATCAGCTTCTGGGCGATGAACTGGACGGGCCGCGCGGGCGCATCTATCTGATTAAACAGGTGCTGGAAGGCAACGAAGTCACGCTTAAAACACAGGAGCATCTCGATCGCTGCCTCACTTGCCGCAATTGTGAAACCACCTGTCCTTCTGGTGTGCGCTATCACAATTTGCTGGATATCGGGCGTGATATTGTCGAGCAGAAAGTGAAACGCCCACTGCCGGAGCGAATGCTGCGCGAAGGATTGCGCCAGGTAGTGCCGCGTCCGGCGGTCTTCCGTGCGCTGACGCAGGTAGGGCTGGTGCTGCGACCGTTTTTACCGGAACAGGTCAGAGCAAAACTGCCTGCTGAAACGGTGAAAGCTAAACCGCGTCCGCCGCTGCGCCATAAGCGTCGGGTTTTAATGCTGGAAGGCTGCGCCCAGCCTACGCTTTCGCCCAACACCAACGCGGCAACTGCGCGAGTGCTGGATCGTCTGGGGATCAGCGTCATGTCAGCTAACGAAGCAGGCTGTTGTGGCGCGGTGGACTATCATCTTAATGCGCAGGAGAAAGGGCTGGCACGGGCGCGCAATAATATTGATGCCTGGTGGCCCGCGATTGAAGCAGGTGCCGAGGCAATTTTGCAAACCGCCAGCGGTTGCGGCGCGTTTGTCAAAGAGTACGGGCAGATGCTGAAAAACGATGCGTTATATGCCGATAAAGCGCGTCAAGTCAGTGAACTGGCGGTCGATTTAGTCGAGCTTCTGCGCGAGGAACCGCTGGAAAAACTGGCAGTTCGCGGCGATAAAAAACTGGCCTTCCACTGCCCGTGTACCCTACAACATGCGCAAAAGCTGAACGGCGAAGTGGAAAAAGTGTTGCTTCGTCTTGGATTTACCTTAACGGACGTTCCCGACAGCCATCTGTGCTGCGGTTCAGCGGGAACATATGCGTTAACGCATCCCGATCTGGCACGCCAGCTGCGGGATAACAAAATGAATGCGCTGGAAAGCGGCAAACCGGAAATGATCGTCACCGCCAACATTGGTTGCCAGACGCATCTGGCGAGCGCCGGTCGTACTTCTGTGCGTCACTGGATTGAAATTGTAGAACAAGCCCTTGAAAAGGAATAAAAAAATGAAAACTAAAGTCATTCTTAGCCAGCAAATGGCGAGTGCAATTATTGCCGCAGGTCAGGAAGAGGCGCAGAAAAATAACTGGTCTGTTTCCATTGCTGTTGCCGATGACGGCGGTCATCTGCTGGCGTTAAGTCGCATGGACGATTGCGCGCCGATTGCGGCTTACATCTCCCAGGAGAAAGCGCGTACCGCCGCGCTGGGGCGTCGTGAAACTAAGGGCTATGAAGAGATGGTGAACAACGGACGTACCGCGTTCGTGACTGCGCCGTTACTGACGTCGCTGGAAGGTGGCGTACCGGTTGTTGTTGATGGGCAAATTATTGGTGCCGTGGGCGTTTCTGGTTTAACCGGAGCACAGGATGCGCAGGTCGCGAAAGCGGCAGCAGCGGTGTTGGCGAAATAAGCGAAAACGAGGAGATAAACAATGAGTCAAACCATAACCCAGGGCCGTTTACGCATTGACGCCAATTTTAAACGTTTTGTGGATGAAGAAGTTTTACCGGGAACAGGGCTGGACGCTGCGGCGTTCTGGCGCAATTTTGATGAAATCGTTCACGATCTGGCACCAGAAAATCGTCAGTTGCTGGCAGAACGCGATCGCATTCAGGCGGCGCTTGATGAGTGGCATCGCAGCAATCCGGGGCCGGTAAAAGATAAAGCGGCCTATAAATCTTTCCTGCGTGAACTGGGCTACCTGGTGCCGCAACCGGAGCGCGTGACGGTGGAAACCACGGGCATTGACAGCGAAATCACCAGTCAGGCGGGGCCACAGCTGGTGGTTCCGGCAATGAACGCCCGCTACGCGCTGAACGCGGCGAACGCTCGCTGGGGCTCACTGTACGATGCGTTATACGGCAGCGACATCATCCCGCAGGAAGGGGCGATGGTCAGCGGCTACGATCCGCAACGCGGTGAGCAGGTTATCGCCTGGGTTCGGCGTTTCCTCGATGAATCTCTACCGCTGGAAAACGGCAGCTATCAGGATGTGGTGGCGTTTAAGGTGGTCGATAAACAATTACGCATCCAGTTGAAAAATGGTAAAGAAACCACGTTACGTACCCCGGCGCAGTTTGTCGGTTACCGTGGCGATGCCGCTGCGCCGACCTGCATTTTGCTGAAAAATAACGGCCTGCATATTGAACTGCAAATTGATGCCAACGGGCGGATTGGCAAAGACGATCCGGCGCACATCAACGATGTTATCGTCGAAGCGGCCATCAGTACCATTCTCGACTGCGAAGATTCGGTCGCGGCGGTTGATGCGGAAGATAAAATCCTGCTGTACCGCAATCTGCTGGGCCTGATGCAGGGGACTCTGCAAGAGAAAATGGAGAAAAACGGTCGACAAATCGTGCGTAAACTGAATGACGATCGTCATTACACCGCCGCCGATGGCTCTGAAATTTCTCTGCACGGACGCTCGCTGCTGTTTATCCGCAACGTGGGTCATTTGATGACCATTCCTGTGATTTGGGACAGCGAAGGCAATGAAATCCCGGAAGGCATTCTTGATGGCGTCATGACTGGCGCGATTGCCCTCTATGATTTAAAAGTGCAGAAAAACTCGCGCACTGGCAGCGTCTATATTGTGAAACCGAAAATGCACGGTCCGCAGGAAGTGGCGTTCGCCAACAAACTGTTTACCCGCATTGAGACAATGCTCGGTATGGCACCGAATACCCTGAAAATGGGCATTATGGATGAAGAACGTCGGACCTCGCTGAACTTGCGTAGCTGTATCGCTCAGGCGCGCAACCGCGTGGCGTTCATCAATACCGGTTTCCTCGACCGTACCGGCGATGAAATGCATTCGGTGATGGAAGCTGGCCCGATGCTGCGTAAAAACCAGATGAAATCGACGCCTTGGATCAAAGCCTACGAACGTAATAACGTGCTTTCCGGCCTGTTCTGTGGGCTGCGCGGTAAAGCGCAAATCGGTAAAGGCATGTGGGCAATGCCGGACCTGATGGCAGACATGTACAGCCAGAAGGGCGACCAACTGCGTGCCGGGGCAAACACAGCCTGGGTTCCGTCGCCAACTGCCGCTACGCTCCATGCGATGCACTACCACCAAACCAACGTACAGAGCGTGCAAGCCAACATTGCCCAGACCGAGTTCAATGCTGAATTTGAACCGCTGCTGGACGATCTGCTGACTATTCCGGTGGCTGAAAACGCTAACTGGTCGGTGGAAGAGATCCAACAAGAGCTGGATAACAACGTGCAGGGGATTCTGGGGTACGTGGTGCGCTGGGTGGAGCAGGGGATTGGTTGTTCAAAAGTGCCGGATATTCACAATGTGGCGCTGATGGAAGACCGCGCAACGCTGCGTATCTCCAGCCAGCATATCGCCAACTGGTTACGTCACGATATTCTGACCAAAGAACAGGTGCAGGCGTCGCTGGAGAATATGGCGAAAGTGGTTGATCAGCAAAACGCTGACGATCCGGCTTATCGTCCGATGGCGGGGAATTTCGCTAACTCGTGTGCTTTTAAAGCTGCCAGCGATTTAATCTTCCTCGGCGTGAAACAGCCAAACGGCTATACCGAACCGTTATTACACGCCTGGCGTTTACGCGAAAAAGAAAGTCATTAATAGCGTCAAAAAAAGCCCCGGCAAGTTTTATTGTCGGGGCTATGATAGTAACTGCGGTAGTACATTTATCCCGGAAATAACCGGAGCGATTATCAGGGTTTAACAATATTAAATACCCGTAGCGCATTACTAGCGGGCCTATAACAACAATATGGACATCTTAACGATACTCTGCGCCTGCGTGTGCAGAACAGAAACCCTTACCCGATATACTTGTTATGCCAGAGGTAGCAATTGCGTTAGCGGCGTACTGTTGCTGTAAAGTATAACGCCTATATTTTACAGTTCAGTCCTCTTTTGCTTATTACAACCTTAAGTATATCAAGCATATAAAGATAATAAGAGACTGAACAATATGGTTACCTGGACCCAAATGTATATGCCGATGGGAGGACTGGGGCTATCCGCTCTGGTCGCCCTGATCCTGATAATATTCTTCTTCGTTGCACTCGCGGTATTACGTCTGAAAGGACATGTCGCTGGAGCAATAACCCTTATATTATCTATCCTGATTGCAATATTCGCCTTTAAAATGCCGATTGATATGGCTTTTGCTGCTGCGGGCTATGGCTTTATTTATGGATTATGGCCTATTGCGTGGATTATTGTCGCGGCGGTGTTCCTCTATAAATTAACCGTTGCCAGCGGTCAGTTCGATATTATCCGCAGCTCGGTTATCTCCATCACCGACGATCAGCGTTTGCAGGTGTTACTGATTGGTTTCTCCTTTGGTGCGTTGCTGGAAGGAGCGGCTGGCTTTGGTGCGCCGGTGGCGATTACCGGTGCGCTGCTGGTGGGCCTGGGCTTCAAACCGTTATACGCGGCGGGGCTGTGTCTGATTGCCAACACTGCGCCAGTGGCGTTTGGTGCGTTGGGCGTGCCGATTCTGGTCGCCGGTCAGGTAACGGGAATCGATCCGTTCCACATTGGTGCTATGGCAGGACGCCAGTTGCCGTTCCTGTCGGTACTGGTGCCGTTCTGGCTGGTAGCAATGATGGACGGCTGGAAAGGGGTGAAAGAGACGTGGCCAGCGGCGCTGGTTGCTGGGGGAAGCTTCGCTGTCACTCAGTTCTTTACCTCTAACTATATTGGTCCGGAACTGCCGGATATTACTTCGGCGCTGGTGAGTATCGTCTCACTCGCTTTATTCCTTAAAGTCTGGCGGCCGAAAAATACCGAAACGGCAATCAGCATGGGACAATCCGCAGGTGCGATGGTGGTGAATAAACCATCTTCTGGTGGTCCCGTGCCTTCAGAATATCGTCTGGGGCAAATCATTCGTGCGTGGTCACCGTTTTTAATCTTAACGGTGCTGGTCACCATCTGGACCATGAAGCCGTTTAAAGCGTTATTTGCTCCGGGCGGCGCGTTTTATTCACTGGTGATTAATTTCCAGATCCCTCATTTGCATCAACAAGTGTTGAAAGCGGCACCCATTGTCGCCCAACCAACGCCAATGGATGCGGTGTTTAAATTCGACCCTCTCTCGGCTGGCGGCACCGCTATTTTTATTGCGGCGATTATCTCTATCTTCATCCTCGGCGTGGGCATCAAGAAAGGGATTGGCGTCTTTGCCGAAACGCTAATTAGTCTGAAGTGGCCGATATTGTCGATTGGCATGGTGCTGGCGTTCGCCTTCGTCACCAACTATTCCGGTATGTCCACCACGCTGGCGCTGGTACTGGCAGGTACAGGCGTGATGTTCCCGTTTTTCTCACCGTTTCTCGGCTGGCTGGGCGTATTCCTTACCGGCTCGGACACCTCCTCTAACGCCCTGTTTGGTTCACTGCAATCGACCACGGCGCAGCAAATCAACGTCTCTGACACTCTGCTGGTGGCAGCAAATACCAGCGGCGGCGTAACTGGCAAGATGATCTCCCCGCAATCTATCGCCGTGGCCTGCGCCGCGACGGGCATGGTGGGCCGAGAATCTGAACTGTTCCGCTACACCGTGAAGCACAGTCTGATTTTTGCCAGCGTTATCGGCATTATCACGCTGTTGCAGGCGTATGTGTTTACTGGGATGTTAGTCTCGTAAATCAATAATGCCGGATGATCGTTAATATCATCCGGCTTCATTTACATTACTCTGTCTTATTAATGGAAAATTATTTCCCGCTTTATTATCCATGTGGCAATGATGTTTCGCGTTCAGATAACATGCTAAATAATTAAGAGCGTGAGAACATCTATTATTTATCACGCAAAACAAGTCAGTATTAATTATGTTCGCTTGATGAGCAAACACCGTTCTATCTGTTGCTTTTGCAATCTTAATCGTCAAGACTACCAACAAATTTATATAGTTACGTTGTGAAAGGTTGTTAATTTTTTGTTTATTGAAATTTCGTAAAAATAACCAGCCAGACATCGAATAGGGGTTATTCTTATAAATTTCACCTGTTTTTCTATCAATGATGCCGTTTTCTTAAGAATGGAGGAAGTTATTAAAGAAGATAAAGCATAAAACTATTTCCCCGGTTACGAATCTTTTAACTTTGTTTTGTCACTTGCGTTATTAATGAATAAGAAATTTAAATATAAGAAATCGCTTTTAGCGGCTATTTTGAGTGCAACCCTGTTAGCCGGTTGTGATGGCGGTGGCTCCGGATCTTCCTCCGATACGCCGCCTGTAGATTCTGGAACAGGGTCTTTGCCGGAAGTGAAACCTGATCCAACACCAAACCCGGAGCCGACGCCTGAGCCAACGCCGGACCCAGAACCTACGCCGGAACCGACACCTGATCCTGAGCCAACACCAGAACCGGAGCCAGAACCTGTTCCTACGAAAACGGGTTATCTGACCCTGGGCGGAAGCCAGCGGATAACTGGTGCTACTTGTAATGGTGAATCCAGCGATGGCTTTACCTTTACGCCAGGCGACAAAGTCACCTGTGTGGCAGGGAACAACACGACAATTGCTACCTTCGACACCCAGTCAGAAGCTGCGCGTAGCCTGCGTGCGGTTGAAAAAGTGTCGTTTAGTCTTGAGGACGCGCAAGAACTGGCAGCTTCCGATGACAAGAAAAGCAATGCGGTTTCGCTGGTAACGTCCAGTAACAGCTGTCCGGCGGATACAGAACAGGTTTGCCTGACGTTCTCCTCGGTGATCGAGAGTAAACGTTTCGACTCGCTGTATAAGCAAATCGATCTGGCACCGGAAGAGTTCAAAAAGCTGGTCAATGAAGAGGTGGAAAACAATGCTGCGACCGATAAAGCGCCATCCACTCATACCTCACCGGTCGTGCCTGTCACCACGCCGGGAACAAAACCGGATCTGAACGCGTCCTTCGTGTCGGCTAACGCGGAACAGTTTTATCAGTATCAACCCACTGAAATCATTCTTTCCGAAGGCCGACTGGTGGATAGCATGGGCAATGGTGTGGTTGGCGTAAATTACTACACCAGCTCAGGCCGTGGCGTAACTGGCGAAAACGGCAAATTCAACTTCAGCTGGGGCGAAACCATCTCCTTTGGTATCGACACCTTTGAACTGGGCTCAGTGCGCGGCAATAAGTCGACCATTGCGTTGACTGAACTGGGTGACGAAGTTCGCGGCGCGAATATTGATCAGCTTATTCATCGTTACTCCCAGGCCGGAAAAAATGATGAGCGTGAAGTGCCGGACGTAGTGCGCAAGGTCTTTGCCGAGTATCCCAACGTAATCAACGAGATTATCAATCTCTCGTTATCCAATGGCGAGGCGTTGAGCGAAGGCGATCAAACCTTTGAGCGGACAAACGAATTTCTTGAGCAGTTTGAATCCGGGCAGGCTAAAGAGATTGATACGGCGATTTGTGACTCCCTTGGGGGCTGCAACTCTCAGCGTTGGTTCTCGTTGACAGCACGCAATGTTAACGAAGGTCAGATTCAGGGCGTTATCAACAAGCTGTGGGGTGTGGATAAAGATTACAAATCAGTGACGAAATTCCACGTCTTCCATGACTCTACCAACTTCTATGGCAGTACCGGTAATGCGCGCGGTCAGGCAGTGGTGAATATCTCCAACGCGGCCTTCCCGATTCTGATGGCGCGTAATGATAAAAACTACTGGCTGGCGTTTGGCGAAAAACGCGCCTGGGATAAAAACGAGCTGGCGTACATTACGGAAGCGCCTTCTCTCGTTGAGCCGGAAAACGTTACGCGCGATACCGCCACCTTTAACCTGCCGTTTATTTCGCTGGGGCAAGTCGGTGAGGGCAAACTGATGGTTATCGGTAACCCGCACTACAACAGCATTTTGCGTTGTCCGAACGGTTACAGCTGGGAAGGCGGTGTTGATAAAAACGGTCAGTGTACGCGTAACAGTGATTCTAATGATATGAAGCACTTTATGCAGAACGTGTTGCGCTATCTGTCCGACGATAAATGGACGCCGGACGCGAAAGCCAGCATGACCGTAGGCACCAACCTGGATACTGTCTATTTCAAACGTCATGGTCAGGTTACAGGAAACAGCGCTGAGTTCGGCTTTCATCCGGATTTTGCGGGTATCTCTGTTGAGCATTTAAGTAGCTATGGTGATCTCGACCCGCAGGAAATGCCGCTGCTGATCCTCAACGGCTTTGAGTATGTGACTCAGGTTGGTAACGATCCTTATGCAATCCCGCTGCGAGCAGATACCAGCAAACCGAAGCTGACTCAGCAGGATGTGACCGATCTGATCGCCTATCTGAACAAAGGTGGATCGGTGCTGATCATGGAAAACGTGATGAGCAATCTTAAGGAAGAGAGCGCGTCTGGCTTTGTACGTCTGCTTGATGCCGCAGGTCTGTCGATGGCACTGAACAAGTCGGTAGTAAATAACGATCCGCAAGGGTATCCGAACCGCGTTCGTCAGCAGCGCGCAACGGGCATTTGGGTCTATGAACGTTATCCTGCCGTAGATGGTGCGCTGCCGTACACCATCGATAGTAAGACAGGGGAAGTTAAGTGGAAATATCAGGTAGAAAACAAACCTGATGACAAACCGAAGCTGGAAGTTGCCAGCTGGCTGGAAGATGTAGATGGCAAACAGGAAACGCGTTATGCCTTTATTGATGAGGCCGATCATAAAACAGAGGATTCTCTGAAGGCTGCGAAGGCAAAAATCTTTGAGAAGTTTCCTGGATTAAAGGAGTGTAAGGACCCAACTTACCACTACGAGGTCAACTGTCTGGAATATCGTCCTGGCACGGGGGTTCCGGTTACTGGTGGCATGTATGTTCCACAGTATACGCAACTAAGCCTTAACGCCGACACGGCAAAAGCGATGGTGCAGGCTGCGGATTTAGGCACCAACATTCAGCGTCTGTATCAGCATGAGCTCTACTTCCGGACCAATGGTCGCAAAGGTGAGCGTCTGAGCAGCGTCGATCTGGAACGTCTGTACCAGAACATGTCGGTCTGGCTGTGGAATAAAATTGAATATCGCTATGAAAACGACAAGGATGACGAGCTGGGCTTTAAAACGTTCACCGAGTTCCTGAACTGCTACGCCAACGATGCCTATACTGGCGGCACGCAGTGTTCTGATGAGCTGAAAAAATCGCTGGTCGATAACAACATGATCTACGGCGAGAAGAGCGTTAATAAAGCGGGCATGATGAACCCGAGCTATCCGCTCAACTATATGGAAAAACCGCTGACGCGCCTGATGCTGGGTCGTTCCTGGTGGGATCTGAACATCAAAGTTGATGTCGAGAAGTATCCGGGAGCGGTATCGGCAGAAGGTGAGAAGGTTACTGAAACCATCAGCCTGTACTCGAATCCGACCAAATGGTTTGCAGGTAACATGCAGTCAACTGGCCTGTGGGCACCGGCTCAGAAAGAGGTCACCATTAAGTCCAATGCGAACGTTCCTGTGACTGTCACCGTGGCGCTGGCCGACGACCTGACCGGACGTGAGAAGCATGAAGTTGCTCTGAACCGTCCGCCAAAAGTGACGAAAACCTATGAGCTGAAAGCCAATGGTGAGGTGAAGTTTACGGTTCCTTACGGTGGTCTGATTTATATCAAGGGCAACAGCCCAAAGAATGAGTCAGCCGAATTCACCTTTACTGGTGTGGTGAAAGCGCCGTTCTATAAAGATGGCGCATGGAAAAACGCTCTGAACTCCCCTGCGCCGTTGGGCGAGCTGGAGTCAGACGCTTTCGTCTACACCACGCCGAAGAAGAACCTTGAGGCCAGCAATTACAAGGGCGGTCAGGAACAATTCGCTGAGGAACTGGATACCTTTGCCAGCTCGATGAATGACTTCTACGGACGTGATGGCGAAAACGGTAAGCACCGGATGTTTACCTATAAAAACTTGACGGGGCACAAGCATCGTTTCACCAACGATGTGCAGATCTCCATCGGTGATGCGCACTCTGGTTATCCGGTAATGAACAGCAGCTTCTCGACGAACAGCACCACGCTGCCGACGACGCCGCTGAACGACTGGCTGATCTGGCACGAAGTTGGTCACAACGCCGCCGAAACGCCGCTGACTGTTCCTGGCGCAACTGAAGTAGCGAACAACGTGCTGGCGCTGTACATGCAGGATCGCTATCTCGGCAAGATGAACCGTGTCGCTGACGACATTACCGTCGCGCCGGAATATCTGGAAGAGAGCAACGGTCAGGCATGGGCGCGCGGCGGTGCGGGTGACCGTCTGCTGATGTACGCGCAGCTGAAGGAATGGGCAGAGAAAAACTTTGATATCAAACAGTGGTATCCAGAAGGCTCTCTGCCAGAGTTCTACAGCGAGCGTGAAGGGATGAAAGGCTGGAACCTGTTCCAGTTGATGCACCGTAAAGCGCGCGGCGATGAGGTTGGCAAAACCAAGTTTGGAGAAAGAAATTACTGTGCCGAATCCAACGGTAACGCTGCCGACACGCTGATGCTGTGTGCCTCCTGGGTCGCCCAGACGGATCTTTCGGAGTTCTTTAAGAAATGGAATCCGGGCGCGAATGCTTACCAGTTGCCGGGAGCGACAGAGATGAGCTTCGAGGGCGGTGTGAGCCAGTCGGCATACAACACGCTGGCGTCGCTCAAGCTGCCGAAACCGGAACAGGGGCCGGAAACCATTAATAAGGTTACCGAATATTCTATGCCTGCTGAATAACCCGGATAAGGCGCTTGCGCCGCATCCGGCATGAAATAAGGCGCATCGGGTCAACACATATGCCCGATGCGCCAGTTTATCGGGCCTGGAGGAAAGCCATATGGCATACACCCGCAGGCCCGCATCCGGCAAGTTACAACAAATAACCTTTAACCATGCTTTTTGATGTTTTTCAGCAATACCCTGCGGCGATGCCCATACTGGCAACCGTCGGAGGATTGATCATCGGCAGTTTTTTGAATGTGGTGATTTGGCGTTACCCCATCATGCTGCGCCAACAAATGGCGGAGTTTCACGGTGAAATGTCGAGTGCGCAGTCAAAAATAAGCCTTGCGCTGCCGCGTTCGCACTGTCCGCATTGCCAGCAGACTATCCGCGTTCGTGACAATATTCCGCTGCTCTCCTGGTTGATGCTCAAAGGGCGCTGCCGTGATTGTCAGGCGAAAATCAGCAAGCGTTATCCGTTGGTGGAGTTATTGACGGCACTCGCTTTTTTGCTGGCGAGTCTGGTGTGGCCAGAAAGTGGATGGGGGCTGGCGGTGATGATATTATCCGCCTGGCTGATTGCCGCGAGCGTCATTGACCTCGATAACCAATGGCTGCCCGATGTTTTTACTCAGGGCGTATTGTGGACCGGGCTGATTGCGGCATGGGCGCAACAGAGTCCGTTAACGCTACAAGACGCAGTTACCGGCGTCCTGGTGGGGTTTATCACTTTTTACTCCCTGCGCTGGATAGCCGGAATAGTTCTGCGTAAAGAAGCATTAGGCATGGGCGATGTATTACTTTTCGCCGCTTTAGGTGGCTGGGTGGGGCCGTTGTCGCTACCCAATGTTGCTTTAATCGCATCATGCTGCGGTCTGATATATGCCGTTATTACAAAAAGAGGATCAACCACACTGCCTTTTGGACCGTGTTTAAGTCTGGGCGGTATAGCAACACTTTATCTACAGGCATTGTTTTAATGATAACCACGTCATTATCAAAGTGACATTTTAACTCTTATTAATAACCTTAGAGATTATTTACCATGTCGATAAAACAGATGCCAGGGAGGGTATTAATATCGCTATTGTTGAGCGTTACAGGATTATTAAGTGGCTGCGCCAGCCATAATGAAAACGCCAGTTTACTGGCGAAAAAACAGGCGCAAAATATCAGCCAAAACCTGCCGATTAAATCTGCGGGATATACCTTAGTGCTGGCACAAAGTAGCGGCACGACGGTAAAAATGACCATTATCAGCGAAGCGGGTACTCAGACCACGCAGACACCTGACGCCTTTTTAACCAGCTATCAACGACAAATGTGCGCTGACCCGACGGTGAAATTAATGATCACTGAGGGAATTAATTACAGCATAACGATTAATGATACACGTACAGGTAACCAGTATCAGCGGAAACTGGATCGTACCACCTGTGGTATAGTCAAAGCATAACGTCGGGTAGATATAAATTGGCGCGGGTTGTTTTTCGTGACGCACGAATTTATCTCATTCAATGGCTGACAAAAATTCGTCACACTCTTAACCAGAGACAATCTCTTAATACAGACAAAGAGCATCTGCGCAAAATTGCACGCGGGATGTTCTGGCTGATGCTGCTTATTATTTCTGCAAAAGTGGCGCATTCACTCTGGCGCTATTTCTCCTTTTCTGCGGAATATACGGCGGTTTCCCCATCGGCGAATAAACCGCTCCGTGCGGATGCAAAACCGTTCGATAAAAATGACATGCAATTAGTCAGCCAACAAAACTGGTTTGGCAAATATCAACCCGTCGCCGCACCGGTAAAACAACCTGAATCTGCGCCTGTGGCAGAAACGCGTCTTAATGTGGTGCTGCGCGGGATCGCCTTTGGTGCCAGACCCGGCGCGGTTATTGAAGAAGGCGGCAAACAGCAGGTCTATTTGCAGGGTGAACGGCTTGGCTCTCACAACGCAGTGATTGAGGAAATCAACCGCGACCATGTGATGCTGCGCTATCAGGGGAAAATGGAACGTCTGAGTCTGGCAGAAGAGAAGCGTCCCACCATAGCCGTGACCAGCAAAAAAGCCGTCAGCGACGAAGCAAAGCAAGCTGTTGCTGAGCCTGCTGCCAGTGCGCCAGTGGAGATCCCGGCTGCCGTGCGTCAGGCACTGGCGAAAGATCCGCAGAAAATTTTTAACTATATCCAGCTTACGCCTGTGCGTAAGGAAGGGATTGTCGGTTATGCAGTGAAACCGGGGGCAGATCGTTCTCTGTTCGATGCCAGCGGTTTTAAGGAAGGCGATATCGCCATTGCGCTAAATCAGCAGGATTTCACTGATCCACGAGCAATGATTGCTCTGATGCGGCAGTTACCTTCAATGGATTCCATTCAACTTACGGTTTTACGCAAGGGTGCGCGCCACGACATTTCCATCGCGCTGCGCTAACCGCATTTAATCCAGGAGAATCATTCATCGTGTTTTGGCGTGATATGACGTTGTCGGTCTGGCGTAAGAAGACAACTGGCCTCAAAACAAAAAAGCGTTTACTGCCGCTGGTGCTGGCAGCGGCATTATGCAGTTCACCGGTCTGGGCGGAAGAAGCCACTTTCACCGCTAATTTTAAAGATACCGACCTGAAATCGTTCATCGAAACCGTCGGCGCTAACCTTAATAAAACCATCATTATGGGGCCGGGCGTACAGGGGAAAGTGAGTATTCGCACCATGACCCCGCTCAATGAACGCCAGTATTACCAGCTATTCCTTAACCTGCTGGAAGCACAGGGGTATGCGGTCGTACCGATGGAAAACGACGTGCTGAAGGTGGTGAAATCCAGTGCCGCGAAAGTCGAGCCGCTGCCGCTGGTTGGTGAAGGCAGCGACAACTACGCGGGCGATGAAATGGTCACCAAAGTCGTGCCGGTACGTAATGTTTCGGTACGCGAACTGGCACCGATTCTGCGCCAGATGATCGACAGCGCAGGCTCAGGCAACGTTGTTAATTACGATCCCTCCAACGTGATTATGCTCACCGGGCGCGCCTCCGTCGTGGAGCGGCTGACGGAAGTGATCCAGCGTGTGGATCACGCGGGTAATCGCACTGAAGAGGTGATCCCGCTGGATAACGCCTCTGCTTCGGAAATCGCCCGCGTGCTGGAAAGCCTGACTAAAAACAGCGGCGAGAACCAGCCTGCGACGCTGAAATCTCAAATTGTCGCCGACGAACGCACCAACAGTGTGATTGTCAGTGGTGACCCGGCCACGCGGGACAAAATGCGCCGCCTGATCCGTCGGCTGGACTCAGAAATGGAACGCAGCGGCAACAGCCAGGTTTTCTATCTCAAATACAGCAAAGCCGAAGATCTGGTCGATGTGCTGAAGCAGGTCAGCGGCACGCTCACGGCGGCTAAAGAAGAGGCGGAAGGCACGGTCGGTAGCGGGCGTGAGGTTGTCTCCATCGCCGCCAGCAAACACAGTAATGCCCTGATTGTTACCGCGCCGCAGGACATCATGCAGTCGCTGCAAAGCGTGATTGAACAACTGGATATTCGCCGTGCTCAGGTACATGTCGAGGCGTTGATCGTGGAAGTTGCCGAAGGCAGTAATATCAATTTCGGCGTGCAGTGGGCGTCGAAAGATGCCGGATTAATGCAGTTTGCTAACGGTACGCAGATCCCTATTGGTACGCTGGGCGCAGCGATTTCTCAGGCAAAACCGCAGAAAGGCTCCACGGTGATCAGTGAAAACGGCGCTACCACCATAAATCCGGATGCTAACGGCGATCTCTCCACGCTTGCTCAGCTTCTTTCTGGCTTTAGCGGTACGGCGGTTGGCGTGGTGAAAGGCGACTGGATGGCGCTGGTACAGGCGGTCAAAAACGACTCCAGCTCGAACGTGCTCTCCACGCCGAGCATCACCACGCTGGACAACCAGGAAGCCTTCTTCATGGTGGGCCAGGACGTTCCGGTATTAACTGGATCTACCGTTGGCTCCAATAACAGCAATCCTTTCAACACGGTAGAGAGGAAAAAAGTCGGCATCATGCTGAAAGTCACGCCGCAGATTAACGAAGGAAACGCGGTACAGATGGTGATTGAGCAGGAAGTGTCGAAGGTGGAAGGACAGACCAGCCTCGACGTGGTGTTTGGTGAGCGCAAACTGAAAACCACCGTGTTGGCTAACGATGGTGAGCTAATTGTGCTTGGCGGTCTGATGGACGACCAGGCGGGAGAAAGCGTGGCGAAAGTGCCGCTGCTGGGCGATATCCCGTTGATTGGTAACCTGTTTAAATCGACGGCGGATAAAAAAGAAAAACGTAACCTGATGGTGTTTATCCGCCCGACCATTCTGCGTGACGGTATGGCGGCAGACGGTGTGTCGCAGCGCAAATATAACTACATGCGCGCCGAGCAAATCTACCGCGATGAGCAGGGCTTAAGCCTGATGCCGCACACCGCGCAGCCGGTACTGCCAGCGCAAAATCAGGCTCTACCGCCAGAAGTTCGCGCGTTCCTTAATGCCGGGAGAACGCGTTAATGGTGCCTGTAGCACAGGAAACCACCGCTAACACCGTGCGTCTGCCCTACAGTTTCAGCCGTCGGTTTAGCCTGGTGGCATGGTGCGAAGCGTCGCTGGAGATCCTCCATGTTCATCCGTTGTCGCTCTCTGTTTTGCAGGAGCTGCAGCGGGGGCTGAACGCGTCTTTTACGCTGAGGCAAATCGACGAGGCCGAATTTGAACAGCGGCTGAATGCGGTCTGGCAGCGGGACTCTTCCGAGGCCCGCCAGCTGATGGAAGATCTCGGTTCTGCTGAGGACTTTTTTACTCTCGCAGAAGAACTACCGGAAACGGAAGATCTGCTGGAAAGTGACGACGATGCGCCAATCATCAAACTGATCAACGCCATGTTGGCAGAGGCGATTAAAGAAGGCGCTTCGGATATCCACATCGAGACGTTTGAAAAGAGTCTGGTGATCCGTTTTCGTGTTGACGGCACACTACATGAAATGCTGCGTCCGGGGCGCAAACTGGCCTCGCTGCTGGTATCGCGTATTAAGGTGATGGCACGGCTGGATATCGCCGAAAAACGCGTACCGCAGGATGGGCGCATTGCGCTGCTGCTGGGCGGTCGGGCGATTGACGTGCGTGTCTCCACCATGCCTTCTGCCTGGGGCGAGCGCGTGGTGCTGCGACTGCTGGACAAAAACCAGGCCCGCCTGACGCTGGAGCGTCTGGGGCTTAGCCAGCAACTGACCGCGCAGTTGCGCCAGCTGTTACACAAACCGCACGGCATCTTTCTGGTGACGGGGCCGACGGGTTCCGGCAAAAGCACCACGCTGTACGCCGGATTGCAGGAGCTGAACAACCATTCGCGCAACATTCTCACGGTTGAAGATCCCATCGAATACATGATTGAAGGGATCGGTCAGACGCAGGTTAACACCCGCGTCGGCATGACCTTTGCCCGTGGGCTGCGCGCGATTTTGCGTCAGGACCCGGATGTGGTGATGGTCGGTGAAATTCGCGATACCGAAACCGCAGAAATCGCCGTCCAGGCTTCACTTACCGGACACCTGGTCCTTTCCACGCTGCATACCAACACAGCGGTGGGGGCGATCACACGTTTGCAGGATATGGGCGTGGAGCCTTTCCTGCTCTCTTCCAGTCTGACGGGCGTGATGGCGCAGCGACTGGTTCGCACGCTGTGTCCCGACTGCCGCCAGCCCGCACCAGCCACTGACGAAGAAAAACGCCTGCTGGGAATTACCGACGCCCGTACCGTCACTCTGTACCATCCACAGGGCTGTCCCGCCTGTAATCACAAAGGTTTTCGCGGACGGACTGCCATCCATGAGCTGATCGTGGTGGATGCCACATTGCGTGATTTGATCCACCGTCAGGCCGGGGAGCTGGAGCTGGAACGTTATGTCCGACAACACTCTGCGGGTATCCGCAGCAACGGCATTGAGAAAGTGCTCGCCGGAGAAACCTCTCTCGATGAAGTTCTGCGGGTAACCATGGAGGCGTAATGGCACTGTTTTACTATCAGGCGCTGGAGCGTAATGGTCGCAAAACCAAAGGTATGATTGAGGCGGATTCCGCGCGTCATGCCCGCCAGTTGTTGCGCGGTAAAGAGCTTATCCCCGTGCATATTGAAGCCCGGATGAATACTTCGTCAGGGGGGATGTTGCAGCGTCGGCGGCACGCACATCGTCGCGTGGCGGCGGCAGATCTTGCGCTGTTCACGCGCCAACTGGCAACGCTGGTACAGGCAGCAATGCCGCTGGAAACCTGCTTACAGGCGGTCAGTGAGCAAAGTGAAAAACTGCATGTAAAAAGCCTCGGAATGGCGCTGCGCAGCCGGATTCAGGAAGGTTACACCCTGTCGGACAGCCTGCGCGAACATCCCCGCGTCTTTGATTCCCTGTTTTGTTCGATGGTTGCTGCCGGAGAAAAATCCGGACATCTCGACGTGGTGCTCAATCGCCTGGCGGGTTACACCGAACAGCGGCAGCGTCTGAAATCACGCCTGCTGCAGGCCATGCTCTACCCGCTGGTACTGCTGGTGGTGGCAACGGGCGTGGTCACTATTTTGCTGACGGCAGTGGTGCCAAAAATCATCGAACAGTTTGATCATCTCGGACACGCGCTGCCTGCCTCCACCCGCACGCTCATCGCCATGAGCGACACGTTACAGACCAGCGGCGTTTACTGGCTGGCGGGATTGCTGGGGCTTCTGGTGCTGGGGCAACGGCTACTCAAAAATCCTGCCATGCGCCTGCGCTGGGATAAAACCTTGCTGCGTTTGCCCGTGACGGGGCGTGTTGCGCGCGGGCTGAATACGGCGCGTTTTTCCCGCACGTTAAGCATCCTCACCGCCAGCAGTGTTCCGCTGCTGGAAGGCATTCAGACCGCTGCCGCCGTGTCGGCAAATCGTTATGTCGAGCAACAACTGCTGCTGGCGGCAGATCGCGTCCGCGAAGGAAGCAGTCTGCGCGCTGCGCTGGCGGAGTTGCGCCTGTTCCCACCGATGATGCTGTACATGATCGCCTCCGGCGAACAGAGCGGTGAACTGGAAACCATGCTTGAACAGGCCGCGGTCAATCAGGAACGGGAGTTTGATACCCAGGTGAGGCTGGCGTTGGGGCTGTTTGAGCCTGCTCTGGTGGTGATGATGGCGGGCGTGGTGCTGTTTATCGTCATCGCCATCCTCGAGCCGATGCTGCAACTGAACAATATGGTTGGAATGTAATTTACGGAGTTATCACATGAATTCGTTATCCCGCACACAAAAACCACGGGCAGGTTTTACCCTGCTGGAAGTGATGGTGGTGATTGTTATTCTTGGCGTCCTGGCAAGTCTGGTGGTGCCTAACCTGTTGGGCAACAAAGAGAAAGCCGATCGGCAAAAAGCCATCAGCGATATCGTGGCGCTGGAGAATGCGCTGGATATGTACCGACTGGATAACGGGCGTTATCCGACTACCGAACAGGGGCTGGAGGCGCTGATCCAGCAACCGGCCAATATGGCGGATTCCCGTAACTACCGTACCGGTGGATACATTAAACGACTGCCAAAGGATCCGTGGGGCAATGATTATCAGTATCTCAGCCCGGGTGAAAAAGGGCTGTTTGATGTTTATACCCTGGGAGCAGATGGTCAGGAAAACGGGGAGGGCGCTGGCGCAGATATCGGTAACTGGAATTTGCAGGAGTTTCAGTAATCAGTGCCTGAACGCGGATTCACACTTCTGGAAATCATGCTGGTGATTTTCCTTATCGGCCTTGCCAGTGCGGGCGTGGTACAGACGTTTGCGACCGCTTCAGAGCCGCCTGCGAAAAAAGCGGCGCAGGATTTTCTGACTCGCTTTGCGCAGTTTAAGGACAGGGCAGTGATCGAAGGGCAAACACTCGGTGTGCTAATCGACCCGCCAGGTTACCAGTTTATGCAGCGTCGTCACGGGCAATGGTTGCCCGTTTCTGCGACCCGGTTATCGGCACAGGTTACGGTGCCGAAACAGGTGCAGATGCTGTTACAACCCGGCAGTGATATCTGGCAGAAGGAATATACGCTGGAGCTGCAGCGTCGTCGCCTGACGCTGCACGATATTGAACTGGAGCTGCAAAAAGAGGCGAAAAAGAAGACGCCGCAGATCCGTTTTTCGCCTTTTGAACCCGCCACGCCGTTTACGCTGCGCTTCTACTCGGCGGCGCAAAACGCATGTTGGGCGGTAAAGCTGGCGCACGATGGCGCGTTATCCCTCAATCAATGTGATGAGAGGATGCCATGAAGCGCGGATTTACCTTGATGGAAGTGATGCTCGCGCTGGCGATTTTTGCGCTGGCTGCCACGGCGGTGTTACAGACTGCCAGCGGTGCGCTGAGTAATCAGCAAATCCTTGAGGAGAAAACGGTAGCGGGCTGGGTAGCTGAAAACCAGACTGCGCTGCTTTACCTGATGACCCGTGAACAACGAGCGGTCAGGCACCAGGGCGAGAGTGATATGGCAGGAAGCCGCTGGTACTGGCGAACCACACCGCTGAATACCGGTAACGCGCTGCTCCAGGCGGTGGATATTGAAGTCAGCCTTCACGAAGACTTTTCGCCGGTGATTCAGTCACGACGCGCCTGGTTTAGCGCCGTGGGAGGCCAACAGTGAGAAGGACTCGCGCTGGTTTCACGTTACTGGAAATGCTGGTGGCGATAGCCATTTTTGCCTCACTGGCACTGATGGCGCAGCAGGTGACAAACGGCGTCACGCGCGTGAATAGCGCCGTCGCCGATCACGATCAAAAACTAAACCTCATGCAGCAAACGATGAGTTTTCTGACCCACGATCTGACCCAAATGATGCCGCGTCCGGTAAGAGGCGATCAGGGCCAGCGTGAACCAGCGTTACTGGCGGGCGCTGGCGTGCTGGCGTCTGAGAGTGAAGGGGTGCGTTTTGTACGTGGCGGCGTGGTCAATCCGTTGATGCGTCTGCCGCGCAGTAATCTGCTCACCGTCGGTTACCGCATTCATGATGGTTATCTCGAACGGTTAGCCTGGCCGCTGACCGACGCAGCAGGCAGTGTGAAGCCGACAATGCAAAAGTTGATTCCGGCGGATTCGCTCCGTTTGCAGTTCTACGACGGCACGCGCTGGCAGGAGAGTTGGTCATCAGTGCAGGCGATCCCTGTGGCAGTACGCATGACCCTGCACTCGCCGCAATGGGGCGAGATTGAACGCATCTGGTTGTTACGCGGGCCGCAATTATCATGATCACCTTACCACCAAAACGCGGAATGGCACTGGTCGTGGTGCTGGTATTGCTGGCGGTTATGATGCTGGTGACCATCACGCTTTCCGGGCGGATGCAGCAACAACTTGGGCGAACGCGCAGCCAGCAGGAGTACCAGCAGGCGCTGTGGTACAGCGCCAGTGCAGAAAGCCTGGCGTTGAGCGCACTCAGTCTGAGCCTGAAAAATGAAAAGCGTGTGCATCTGGCACAGCCGTGGGCTTCTGGCCCGCGTTTTTTCCCACTGCCGCAGGGGCAAATCGCCGTCACTCTGCGTGACGCACAGGCCTGCTTTAACCTGAATGCCCTCGCTCAGCCGACGACGGCGTCGCGTCCGCTCGCGGTACAACAACTGATTGCCCTGATCTCGCGCCTCGATGTGCCTGCTTATCGGGCCGAACTGATAGCCGAAAGCCTGTGGGAGTTTATTGACGAAGACCGCAGCGTGCAGACGCGTCTGGGTCGTGAAGACAGCGAGTATCTTGCCCGTTCGGTGCCGTTCTACGCCGCGAATCAACCGCTGGCGGATATCAGTGAAATGCGCGTGGTACAGGGAATGGACGCCGGGCTTTATCAAAAACTGAAACCGTTGGTTTGTGCGCTGCCGATGGCCCGCCAGCAAATCAACATCAATACATTAGATGTCACGCAAAGTGTGATTCTTGAGGCGCTGTTTGACCCGTGGTTAAGCCCTGTTCAGGCGCGGGCATTATTACAACAACGTCCGGCGAAGGGCTGGGAAGATGTCGAGCAGTTTCTTGCACAGCCGCTACTTGCTGACGTCGATGAGCGAACTAAAAAACAGCTAAAAACCGTCCTGAGCGTGGACAGCAATTACTTCTGGCTGCGTTCAGATATCACCGTGAATGAGATTGAACTGACGATGAATTCGTTAATTGTCCGCATGGGCCCACAACACTTTTCTGTTCTCTGGCATCAGACAGGAGAAAGTGAGTGAGTTCTATCCTTGAGATTTTTTTCCCGCTTTGCGCCACTGATCCCATCCGTTGGCAGCGTCGTACCGCCGACGTGGAGTGCGGCATCTGGCCTGACGTCGCTAACGAACAGCTTCAGCAATGGCTGCAAACTGATGCGATTCGACTCTACATTCCCGGCGAATGGATCAGCGTCTGGCAGGTTGAACTGCCTGATGTGCCCCGCAAGCAGATACCGACGATTCTGCCCGCCTTACTGGAAGAAGAACTGAACCAGGATATCGATGAACTGCATTTCGCCCCGTTGAAAATCGACCAGCAACTGGCAACCGTAGCTGTGATTCACCAGCAGCATATGCGCAACATTGCGCAGTGGTTGCAGGCAAACGGCATCACCCGCGCTACCGTCGCGCCAGACTGGATGTCCATTCCTTGTGGCTATATGGCTGGCGATGCGCAACGGGTTATCTGCCGCATCGATGAATGCCGGGGATGGAGCGCCGGGCGGGCGCTGGCTCCGGTCATGTTCCGCGCACAGCTCAATGAGCAGAATTTACCGCTTTCGCTAACCGTAGTCGGGATCGCGCCGGAAGAGCTATCTGCATGGGCTGACGCAGACGCTGAACGCCTGACAGTTACGGCCCTGCCAGCCGTTACCACTTATGGCGAACCGGAAGGGAACCTGCTAACAGGGCCGTGGCAGCCTCGTGTCAGCTACCGAAAACAGTGGGCGCGCTGGCGGGTGATGATTCTGCCGATATTGCTGATTCTGGTTGCGCTGGTAGTGGAACGGGGCGTGACGTTATGGAGCGTCAGCGAACAGGTGGCGCAAAGCCGCACCCAGGCGGAGAAACAGTTCTTAACGCTATTCCCGGAGCAGAAGCGGATTGTGAATTTACGCTCTCAGGTGACGATGGCGCTGAAAAAATATCGCCCACAGGCCGACGATACCCGGCTGCTCGCAGAATTGTCAGCGATCGCCAGTACCCTGAAATCAGCGTCACTTACCGACATCGAAATGCGTGGTTTCACCTTTGATCAAAAACGCCAGACGCTTCACCTCCAGCTACGGGCTGCGAACTTTGCCAGCTTCGACAAACTGCGTAGCGCACTGGCGGCAGATTATGTTGTGCAGCAGGACGCGTTACAGAAAGAGGGTGATGCGGTTTCCGGCGGCGTAACGTTGCGGAGGAAATAACATGTTACGCGATAAATTTATTCAATATTTTCAGCAATGGCGTGAACGCCAGTTAAGCCGTGGCGAACACTGGCTAGCACAGCACCTGGCGGGGCGTTCGCCGCGTGAAAAAGGCATGTTACTGGCAGCGGTGGTGTTCCTGTTTAGCGTCGGATATTACGTCCTCATCTGGCAGCCGTTGAGCGAACGGATTGAGCAGCAGGAGACAATGTTGCAGCAGCTCGTGGCGATGAACGCGCGACTGAAGAGCACTGCGCCGAATATTATTGCGGCGCGAAAATCCGGCACGACAACGCCCGTTCAGCTATCGCGGGTTATCAGTGACAGTGCGTCGGCGCACTCTGTGGTCATCAAGCGGATAGCCGAGCGCGGGGAGAATATTCAGGTCTGGATAGAACCTGTGGTGTTTAATGACCTGCTGAACTGGTTAAACGCGCTGGATGAAAAATATGCGCTGCGGGTGACACAAATTGATGTCAGCGCAGGTGAGAAGCCTGGGATGGTGAATGTGCAGCGACTGGAGTTTGGACGGGGGTAGGTATTGCCATTTCCTTAACCCCACCTGATAACCCTTAGCCCAATGGTGAGTGCGGAACTGTCAAACCCGCTCACCGGGCTGAGTTTCGATGTAGCAAGAATTATCTCCCTCCAGACCACCACGGAATATTCGGTAACACTGAAGGAACCTGTTTTTCACCATGTAGCCTTCGTTAATCGACACCTTTCTAAGACTGTAAAGATGCTTAAGTGTTTTGACACATTATGATTATTAATAGTTGTAATAAATCATTGAGTAACAATTGATAGGTCAAAACATATAGGATAATTCTTATGTGATCTGTATTTTGTGTAGTCTGGAAATTAGTAAAATTCCTGGAGATAATCAGAAAGGGAATTTCAAATAAGCATAATAATTTCCAGGGAAACTATTCGTCGATTTTAAGAAATGTCTGCTCAGGTATATCTACTGAGGGATAATGCTGGCTGTAACGCTGGTTAAAATAAATGCACAAAATAATCAAGATGTATATTTTAATTGACGAAAATAATTACTCACGGAATTATTAATAGGTGTTAAATAATACCGTTTAAATGTGATGTAAATCACAAATGTGACTGTAAAGAGGGGGCTGTAGATATAAATAAGAAGTACATGAGTGAATTTTAAATAGGGAAATAGTTTCTTGCTAAACAATTTATTGGTAATCAATCGCATGCGTCCTGGTTTGAAACAGATTGCAGGTATTGTTACGCATAAAATCCATAGGGGGTATTATAATCAAGTAGTTAACAGTAATAGTGAAAAATAATTTCCTGAGAAATTAACTCTGCATTCTAAAACGGCCAGTTTTCTGAAATTACCAGAAGACCGAATACATTCATGCCTGAAGAATGGATTAGAAGAAACGAGACGGAAATAGATCTATTTATCTCTGCGGAAATAATTTCTGCTGAAATTTTTTGCGGCTATTAAAAAGGTCAAACCGTCTGAGTAAATTTTATCCAGTTACAAATAAGCATTACCTCCAGTGTATTGGTAGCTGTTAAGCCAAGGGCGGTAGCGTACCTGAAGAGATTAGGATCACATCATCAAATGGCAAGAAGTGGATTTGAAGTCCAGAAAGTCACCGTAGAGGCATTATTTCTACGAGAAATACGAACACGCTTTGGTAAGTTCCGTCTGGGATATTTGTGGGCGATTCTCGAACCCTCTGCGCATTTGCTGATACTGTTGGGCATTTTTGGTTACATTATGCACCGCACGATGCCAGACATCTCATTCCCGGTGTTTTTACTTAATGGCCTGATTCCCTTTTTTATCTTTAGCAGTATCAGCAATCGTTCTGTAGGTGCTATTGAAGCGAATCAGGGGCTGTTTAATTATCGACCAGTAAAACCCATCGATACGATCATTGCGCGTGCATTGCTTGAGACACTGATTTACGTTACTGTTTATATATTGCTTATGCTTATCGTCTGGATGGCAGGCGAATATTTCGAGATAACAAATTTTTTACAACTTGTGGCTACCTGGAGCCTGCTGATCATTCTTTCATGTGGCGTCGGTTTAATATTCATGGTCGTTGGTAAAACTTTCCCCGAAATGCAAAAGGTTCTGCCGATACTGCTTAAGCCGCTGTATTTCATCTCCTGCATCATGTTCCCTCTACACTCGATTCCGAAGCAATACTGGTCATATCTACTCTGGAATCCATTAGTGCATGTCGTAGAGTTAAGCCGCGAGGCAGTTATGCCTGGCTATATCAGCGAAGGCGTGAGTCTGAACTACCTGGCAATGTTTACTCTGGTCACCCTGTTCATCAGTCTGGCGTTATACCGAACGCGTGAAGAGGCAATGCTGACATCATGATTAAGATTGAGAATTTGACGAAGTCATATCGTACGCCAACGGGGCGACACTATGTGTTTAAGGATTTAAACATCGAAATCCCTTCAGGAAAAAGCGTTGCCTTTATTGGTCGTAATGGTGCGGGTAAATCAACGTTACTGAGAATGATTGGTGGCATTGACCGCCCCGATAGCGGAAAGATCATCACCAATAAAACGATATCATGGCCAGTCGGCCTCGCCGGTGGATTCCAGGGAAGTTTAACCGGACGCGAAAACGTAAAATTTGTTGCGCGGTTATACGCGAAGCAAGAAGAGCTGAAAGAGAAAATTGAGTTTGTCGAAGAATTTGCCGAACTCGGTAAGTACTTTGATATGCCGATCAAAACTTACTCCTCAGGTATGCGATCGCGTTTAGGCTTTGGTTTAAGCATGGCATTTAAGTTTGATTATTATATCGTCGATGAAGTAACAGCGGTCGGTGATGCCAGGTTTAAAGAGAAGTGCGCTCAATTGTTTAAAGAAAGGCATAAAGAGTCTAGCTTTTTGATGGTTTCACATAGTTTGAATTCATTGAAAGAGTTTTGTGATGTGGCGATTGTTTTTAAAAATAGCTATATTATTGGTTATTATGAGAATGTTCAAAGTGGTATAGATGAGTATAAAATGTATCAAGCTTTAGATATTGAATGATAATTATATTAAATAATTAACTCTTAGTTCAGGTATTTATATGTTCTGCTTGTCATTCGTTGGTGTTAATAATAAAATTAATATGACAAATAGCATATGTATCTTATGAAATTGAAACGATAAACTTAATGACACAGGTAGAATACAAGTGACATAAGAAATTATGTTGCTGTGGCTGATATAAGTTCTTTTTGTTCATTTATTTTTGTCGCCAAGCATCATGAATAGAAATCCAGATCTCCTAAAATCATAACAAAATTGTTAAGATACCGTTCTCTGAATAACTAGACTAGCTCCCTGAATCTCTAGGCAATCAATATCATTTAAATAACTGATAGTAGTGATACTAGTCTTTTAGACTAGTAGTTGGAGAATAGATAACTGGTGTCTTAGAAGCAGAGAAACGCAGACAGCGTGCCACACAGGAAAATCGCTATTTTTCAGCAGAGCCTTGAACCGAAAATGGCGGTCTTCCTCGTTGCCAGACAACATGGTGTGGCAGGCTGCCAGTTATTCTTTCAGCGTAAGCAATACTAAGAGGGAGGCCTGATTACTGTTGCACTAACAGTGTCATTGCCGGAGATTGTAATCACACTCTATATAATTATATAAACTCTATTGTATTTAGTGTATGAGGAGGATGGACAGTATACTTTGAACTAGGTAATTATGAATTTGATCGTGATCTCGTAATACGTTGCTGTTATTCTTTAATTAATTATCTGCCAATTTATTTTTAGATAGTTACAGGAAATGTTTATGCAAAGAGTGGTTTGATATGGTAAGAGTAATAATTTAGATGAAGATAAATATATCAAACGTACACCCTAGTAGTTATTTTTAATTAAACATATCGTCCATGAGGTGCGGAGTCATTCTAATCAACTTAATGTGTTCTGTTTATTAAGCATTTCCTATAAATAAACGACTATCAATACGTTGATAGTTTTCATTAACATGCAATATTAATTAAAATATTACCCCATGATTGTTGCAAATATGTCATCATACCCACCTCGAAAAAAAGAGTTGGTGCATTCTATACAAAGTTTACATGCTCAAGTAGATAAAATTAATCTTTGCCTGAATGAGTTTGAAGAAATTCCTGAGGAATTAGATGGTTTTTCAAAATTAAATCCAGTTATTCCAGATAAAGATTATAAGGATGTGGGCAAATTTATATTTCCTTGCGCTAAAAATGATATGATCGTACTTACAGATGATGATATTATTTACCCTCCCGATTATGTAGAAAAAATGCTCAATTTTTATAATTCCTTTGCAATATTCAATTGCATTGTTGGGATTCATGGCTGTATATACATAGATGCATTTGATGGAGATCAGTCTAAAAGAAAAGTATTTTCATTTACTCAAGGGCTATTGCGACCGAGAGTTGTAAATCAATTAGGTACAGGGACTGTTTTTCTTAAGGCAGATCAATTACCATCTTTAAAATATATGGATGGTTCTCAACGATTCGTCGATGTTAGATTTTCTCGCTATATGTTAGAGAATGAAATTGGTATGATATGTGTTCCCAGAGAAAAAAACTGGCTAAGAGAGGTCTCATCAGGTTCAATGGAAGGACTTTGGAACACATTTACAAAAAAATGGCCTTTAGACATCATAAAAGAAACACAAGCAATCGCAGGATATTCAAAACTTAACCTCGAATTAGTGTATAATGTGGAAGGGTAAAAACTTACTTTTTTATTCACATTCCTGTATTTTGTGTTGGTTTCTGAAGTTTATAGTATAAATACTTGTTTTAAATAGTTGTACGTTGATATTTTGTTATATACTTATTTAAACCATTTGTTTTATGATTTTGAAAAATATCAGCGTTAGTTTGGTAGAGTTTATAATTAAGATTTTTGTCTAAAAGAAGGTGGTAACGCAATATGTCAATTATTAGGAGGTGCTCTGAGTTATATTGATATTGTTTATTGATGAATGGCTATACCAAATAAATCAGATGTGCTATTGAGATATAGATAGTTTCATTTAGTATTATCACATAACGCCACCTAAATTACATTACAGATTTGAAATATATGTCTGCAATATCACCATTACGATAAACGACAGTGTTTAAAATAAAGTAATCTTGTAGATAATAAAGAGGAAATATGATGAATAAATTAGTGCTAGTCGGACATCCTGGCTCAAAGTATCAGATAGTTGAACATTTTTTGAAAGAAATTGGCATGAACTCACCAAATTATTCTACAAGTAATAAAATTTCCCCAGAATATATCACCGCTTCATTATGTCAATTTTATCAAACACCAGAAGTTAATGATGTAGTAGATGAGAGAGAATTCTCAGCTGTTCAAGTCTCAACCATGTGGGATAGCATGGTTCTTGAACTAATGATGAACAATCTAAATAACAAACTTTGGGGGTGGGCAGATCCATCTATAATATTTTTTCTTGATTTTTGGAAAAATATAGATAAAAGCATAAAATTCATCATGATATATGATCACCCTAAATATAATTTAATGCGTTCAGTAAATAATGCCCCTCTCTCTTTAAATATAAATAATAGTGTAGATAACTGGATTGCATATAATAAAAGATTGCTTGATTTTTTTTTGGAGAATAAAGAACGATGTGTGTTGATTAATTTTGAGGCGTTTCAAGGCAATAAGAAAAATATTATAAAGCCATTGAGTAATGTTATAAAAATAGATAATCTAATGTCTGCGCATTACAAAAATTCAATATTGTTTGATGTGGTTGAGAATAATGATTATACAAAATCAAATGAAATTGCCCTGCTTGAAAAATATACAGATTTATTTTCTTTAAGTGCAAATGAGACTGAAATTACATTTAATGATACAAAGGTTAGTGAGTACTTAGTATCTGAATTAATAAAAGAAAGAACCGAGGTTCTGAAGCTTTATAATGAGTTACAGGCCTATGCAAACCTACCTTATATAGAAACATCGAAAGATAACGTTTCGGCTGAGGCTGCATTATGGGAGGTAGTCGAAGAGAGAAATTCTATCTTCAATATTGTATCTCATTTGGTGCAAGAGTCAAAAAAGAAGGATGCAGATATTGAATTGACTAAATCTATATTTAAGAAAAGACAATTTTTATTATTGAACAGGATTAATGAGCTAAAAAAAGAAAAGGAAGAGGTAATTAAACTTTCAAAAATAAATCACAACGATGTTGTGAGACAAGAAAAATATCCAGATGATATTGAAAAAAAAATAAATGACATACAGAAATATGAAGAAGAGATAAGCGAAAAAGAATCAAAACTCACTCAGGCAATATCAGAAAAAGAACAGATTTTAAAACAATGAGCAGATAAAACAAGAGTTAGGTTATCGACTTGGTTATATTATAGTCTCGTATTCTAAATCCCTCAAGGGGATTATTACCATGCCATTTGCACTTATCCGTGAGTGTGTTTTTGAAAAAAAACGTAAGAAGAGTTATGGCGTTGATGTGCCACTCTATTTATATGCTGATGCTGATAAGGCTGAAAGAGTTAAGAAACATTTATCTTATCAATTAGGGCAGGCTATTATCTCCAGTGCTAATTCGATATTTGGATTCATTACCCTTCCATTTAAGTTAATTGTTGTTGTTTATAAATATAGGAGAGCTAAAATCAAGGGCTGTTAAAAATGTGAACCCTAATGAGATATATTGCAAATTTTATTTTTCTCTTTGTGGTGTTTTGCTTTCGTTAAAATAGTTAGTTATTTTATTTATATAATATCACGCATTATAATACCAATTTATACTTTTGCAAGTGACCGTATAGATTCGCCACATATTGCAAATTTTGTTCTCTCGTAAAATATTTTCTTCTGGTGTCAGTAATTCGAGCACTTCATGCTGTCTTTTACTGCAGTATAGTACTAGGTTTTCAGCTAGTTTCTGATTAAATATGTTTAGCTCTTTAAAGAGTCTATTTATTTAAATTCAATGAACTGTTCTTTCGGCGTTCGCTTAAAACGTTCAGAGGTGCGTTCTAGGCGTAAAGGGGTAGGTCCATAGGGCTTGCTAGCGGATTCCTGCGGTGCTTTGTCGAAGTTTCCTGGGAACTCTTTCCCGTTATCTGCGATGCCCTGGTTGATATCGATAGGGAATAGCCGGTCTGCACGGCAAAAGAAGAGTTTGATGATATCACAGTTAAGTGACGGCACGGCCTGTGCCAGAGCGTAGTTGCTGTGTTCGTCGATCATGGTAATGACATAACAGCGCAGCTCGCCCATTCTGAGCTCAATAGCATCTATACCAACGAGCTCACTGCTCTTTACCGGGCGATAGCGTTTTGATCTGCGGGTTGGAGGATTGTATTTTTTATGAACAGTGTTTTTCCTTGGGGAGGCAGTCACATCGGTATCAGTCGCATTTTATCGTGTGCGGCCGTGAACATCCTGCCGATGGTTGAAATGCTCGGACAGACCAGGCGGTGCTGTTCACTCCACGGCTTCAAGCAAACAAAAATCTGTTCTTCTAGGTTGGGAAGCTCTATTCTCAGTCGACGTATTTCTTACAGAATTACGAGATGCCATTGCTTTGTGCGATTTACTAGCGGAGCTTTGCTACGCGAAATAGGTGCCTCTGGGCCATAATACAGCGTTCGTGTGGATACAGCAAAAACTTCCGCAACTGTATTGATCTCATGTTTCTCCCAGAAGTATATTTTTTCATCCTTAATTTTGTAATCTCAGGTATAACAAAGTGTTTCATCACATAGATGTTGGCATGGTAATGCCTCAAATATCCGCCGCAGATACGTTGCATCAACTTAGCATTTCCCTCGCTTGTCCGGAGATAATTGCAATATCTCTGTGAGCTTACACTGTGACATTCGTTGAGTTTTAGTGATGTTTTTAAAGATTTATATTTATAATATTTAGTAAATGCAGTTTTATTCTCATTTTATTTATCATTAAGTGAATGTATGAACGCAGAATATATAAATTTAGTTGAACGTAAAAAGAAATTAGGGACAAATATTGGTGCTCTTGATTTTTTATTATCAATTCATAAGGAGAAAGTTGATCTTCAACATAAAAACTCGCCTTTAAAAGGTAACGATAACCTTATTCACAAAAGAATAAACGAATACGACAATGTACTTGAACTATCTAAGAATGTATCAGCTCAGAATTCTGGCAATGAGTTTTCTTATTTATTGGGATATGCAGATTCTCTTAGAAAAGTTGGTATGTTGGATACTTATATTAAAATTGTTTGTTATCTAACAATTCAATCTCGTTATTTTAAAAATGGCGAACGAGTTAAGCTTTTTGAACATATAAGTAACGCTCTACGGTATTCAAGGAGTGATTTTCTCATTAATCTTATTTTTGAACGATATATCGAATATATAAACCATCTAAAATTGTCGCCCAAACAAAAAGATTTTTATTTTTGTACGAAGTTTTCAAAATTTCATGATTATACTAAAAATGGATATAAATATTTAGCATTTGATAATCAAGCCGATGCAGGGTATGGCCTGACTTTATTATTAAATGCAAACGATGATATGCAAGATAGTTATAATCTACTCCCTGAGCAAGAACTTTTTATTTGTAATGCTGTAATAGATAATATGAATATTTATAGGAGTCAATTTAACAAATGTCTACGAAAATACGATTTATCAGAAATAACTGATATATACCCAAATAAAATTATATTGCAAGGAATTAAGTTCGATAAGAAAAAAAATGTTTATGGAAAAGATCTTGTTAGTATAATAATGTCAGTATTCAATTCAGAAGATACTATTGCATACTCATTACATTCATTGTTGAATCAAACATATGAAAATATTGAAATTCTCGTGTGCGATGATTGTTCATCGGACAAAAGCCTTGAAATAATTAAGAGCATAGCTTATTCTGATTCAAGAGTGAAAGTATATAGCTCACGAAAAAACCAAGGCCCTTATAATATAAGAAATGAGCTAATAAAAAAAGCACACGGTAATTTCATCACCTTTCAAGATGCAGATGATCTTTCTCATCCGGAGAGAATACAAAGACAAGTTGAGGTTCTTCGCAATAATAAGGCTGTAATCTGTATGGCTAACTGGATCCGTGTTGCGTCAAATGGAAAAATTCAATTCTTCTATGATGATAAAGCCACAAGAATGTCTGTTGTATCGTCAATGATAAAAAAAGATATTTTTGCGACAGTTGGTGGCTATAGACAATCTTTAATTGGTGCAGATACGGAGTTTTATGAAACAGTAATAATGCGTTATGGGCGAGAAAGTATTGTAAGATTACTGCAGCCATTGATATTGGGGTTATGGGGAGACTCCGGACTTACCAGGAATAAAGGAACAGAAGCTCTACCTGATGGATATATATCACAATCTCGAAGAGAATATAGTGATATCGCGGCAAGACAACGAGTGTTAGGGAAAAGTATCGTAAGTGATAAAGATGTACGTGGTTTATTATCTCGCTATGGTTTGTTTAAAGATGTATCAGGAATAATTGAACAATAGTTTGTTATTCTATATATATTAAATTTTTGGGGCTATATAAAATGTTCGGAACACTAAAAATAACTGTTTCAGGCGCTGGTTACGTTGGGCTTTCAAATGGAATTCTAATGGCTCAAAATCATGAAGTGGTTGCATTTGATACCCATCAAAAAAAAGTTGACTTACTTAATGATAAACTCTCTCCTATAGAGGATAAGGAAATTGAAAATTATCTTTCAACTAAAATACTTAATTTTCGCGCAACTACTAACAAATATGAAGCCTATAAAAATGCCAATTACGTTATTATTGCTACACCAACGAATTATGACCCAGGTTCAAATTACTTTGATACATCAAGCGTTGAAGCTGTCATTCGTGACGTAACGGAAATCAACCCAAACGCAATTATGGTGGTTAAATCTACGGTCCCAGTAGGTTTCACAAAAACAATTAAAGAACATTTAGGTATTAATAATATTATCTTCTCTCCAGAATTTTTACGAGAAGGAAGAGCCCTATACGATAATCTCCATCCATCTCGCATTATTATCGGTGAATGTTCTGAACGGGCAGAACGTTTGGCAGTGTTATTTCAGGAAGGAGCGATTAAACAAAATATACCCGTTTTATTTACAGATTCTACGGAAGCGGAAGCGATTAAGTTATTTTCAAATACTTATTTGGCTATGCGAGTTGCATTTTTTAATGAATTGGATAGTTACGCAGAAAGTTTTGGTCTGAATACGCGTCAGATTATTGACGGTGTTTGTTTGGATCCGCGCATTGGTAATTACTACAATAATCCTTCTTTTGGTTATGGTGGCTACTGTTTGCCAAAAGATACCAAGCAATTATTAGCCAACTATCAGTCTGTTCCGAATAAACTTATATCTGCAATTGTTGATGCTAACCGTACACGTAAGGACTTTATCACTAATGTTATTTTGAAACATAGACCACAAGTTGTGGGGGTTTATCGTTTGATTATGAAAAGTGGTTCAGATAATTTTAGAGATTCTTCTATTCTTGGTATTATAAAGCGTATCAAGAAAAAAGGCGTGAAAGTAATTATTTATGAGCCGCTTATTTCTGGAGATACATTCTTTAACTCACCTTTGGAACGGGAGCTGGCGATCTTTAAAGGGAAAGCTGATATTATTATCACTAACCGAATGTCAGAGGAGTTGAACGATGTGGTCGACAAAGTCTATAGTCGCGATTTGTTTAAATGTGACTAATGTATTGTTATATACTATTAACTATTAAGAGAAGGAAATGCATTATTTAATCCGTTAAAAATATGCCTCGTTGGTATGTTCTTTATTAATCCTCGATCGTAAAATAAGATGTTGGTTAAATTTCTTGCCCTGCTGTTGTGTTTATATCGAATTTTTCATAACTCTAATGTTAATTAGAATACTTGGCTTGTGCGTTGGAAATGTATATTATGTGCTATATCCAAAGATATCTAATATATATTAGTAATATCTAAAATACTTTATCTTTTTACATCTAATAAAGGTATCATCCATCTGTTATGATTGATATAATGGAGATGTCGATTGTTGATAAGATGTTAATAATAAACCGCATTAACCTGCGTCTTCACCAATAAATACCCACGAAACTTCTTAAACAGTTTTATATCTGGTTTAAAATCGGCCTGCCAGAACTGGTGCAAATGCCCTTGATACGTCAATCCTTTGATGTCGTACAGGGCATTGCCCATCACTTTGAGTGGTTTGTTATGAATCAGCGCAGAGATCCCCGCCGTACTGTTAATTGTCACCACCGCTTTTGCGTGGCGTAATAGTTCCGGCATCGGGAGATCGTGCACATAAATGACGCGCTCGCCTAAGCCATATTCCTTACTCAACCGCTTAATTAATGGTCGATAGAGTCTGTGACCACGATCCATTGGATGGTGCTTGATCACCAAATAACTTTCTTTCGGTGCTTTACGTGAAAATGAGTACATGACTTCATTAATATAGTCACGCACATCGTTATAATTGCTGTGGTTACGAATCTGGCTATCGTTATACACCTGCAAAACGGCAAGATAATAACGCTGGTCCAGCTCATTCATTAACCTCGGTAATACCTTACGCTGTGTTACCTTGTAAAGTTGCTTGCGCCAGTATGCACGAACCCAGCAACGTGCTTCATGCCAGGGGGAAAACGATTTATGGTGGCGGTAGCGAGGGAACTCATGGCGGTAATGCCAGCCCATCAGGTAATACCACATCGCATGACCTATACGTTTCATCGTTGAAGGTTTTAAGTTCTCAACGTGCGGCGCAGGCATATCTGGTAACTTACGATAAAAATCCGGATCGCGCGGTAGCGATGAATATGCGTTTACTCCGCCTTCTTCAACGGTAATAAATTGCGGGCGTAAATATCCTTCCTCAAATGCCAGAAAGCGGATCCCTTTCGACTTTGCCCAACGTTTTGCTTCTTTGTGCAATGGGCGGCAGTCACCAAAGCAGAGGATGGTATCAAAGTCATATTGCCGGTGGAGATCCCGTAACCATCCGGGGAACTCTTTCGGCGTTTGGTAGTAGGCCAGGTATTGTCGATGGCGGCAGTAAAAACGATCCCCACCGTTGAATACAACATTCACAGCGTTACGTCCTAATGACTCTAACCATTCGGCGACGTCATTGAAAAAAGGTCCCATCGGCCCCTGCAATAGCAGATATTTTTTACCGGATAATAAAACGGTTAGTGCATTACCTTGCATAAATAATTTGCGTAATAGTCAACTATGAAATTGTTTAGCCAAATCTGACCTTGCAGAACATAATTAATTTGCGGCAATAGCGTATTACCCGCCCCGCTTTTTTTCGGGTAATAAACATCGGCTTACGCGGCGTCTGGATTAAATATTCCGCAGCTTCCTCAACCGTAATAGGCTGTAGCCGTGTTGGATGAATATATGTTGGGTAAACAATCAACGCCTGATAGATCAAGTCTGCTATCGTTAATCTGCGCTCGCGGCGCGGGCAATGATGTTCATCAACGGTTAAACCCCAAGCGGCATAGAAGGGCAGGCCGTAACAATGAACTTGCTTGCCATGTAATAACGCTTCAAACCCGGACAATGATGTCATGGTGTGCACTTCATCTGCGCGCTGAATGCATTGAATAATATCTGCGTCCAGTGCCTGATAATCAGCGAGTTCAGCAATTAGTTCTGTCGGAATATTGCCCTTGCGATTCCCCACCAGTACATCCGGGTGCGGTTTATAAATAATGTAAGCGTGCGGATTGCGCTCGCGTACTGTGCGTAATAACTCAAGGTTGCTCTTAATCGACACAGTGCCTGTTTTAATTGAGGCATCGTCTTCTACCTGACCCGGCACCAGGATGATTTTTTTATCTTTGGCCTCGGCAGGCAGAGAGAAATCGGCCCCCAGGTTGTATTTGCTCAGTTTGCTTTCAACCAGTCGCTGGCGTAATTTTTCAGCTCGCATCTGCTGCGCCAGTGTTAACTGGCTGTGATTAAGCAGCACTTCCAGGTCGCTGGGGCGCGTGGCGTCATAGTAGATCCCGCGTTTATCCAGGACCAACGATAGCGGCGGCAAAAGGTCAGAGCCAAGTCCGGATGAACGTAGAAAACCATCTTCCATTCGCCATAACGGCAGTGATTTTCGCTGCGCTTCGGCTCGCCATTGCTGTTCTCCCTTTACACCCCATACCACGCAGGCGCTCGCCGCAGTACAGCGACGTGAAAAACTCAGCCGGTTTGTTGCCGTTTGCAAGAAAGGTTTCAGGATCGCTGACTTCCACAGCGTTAAGCCTGGCGCCCATAAATAACCATTACGCTGTTGCAGATGTCGACGTTGTAATTGCAGCCATTGCAGCACGGTAAATAGATTGCTTACTTCTCCCGTTTGCGGATCGATATAGCGACAGTAACGCAGGTATGCAGCGGCAAAAAGTTCCTCCAGCGTGGCAGAACCGCGTCGGGCAGATAACAAAGCGGACTGCGGATGGCGATCGTCGGTTAAGCCCCAGCCTGCATACCAGGGCTGGCCGAAGCATGTCACCGGTTTTCCTGCCAGCAAGGCTTCAAAGCCGTACTGGGAGGTCACGACGTAAACCCGGGAAACGTGTCGCAACAGCGACTGCGGGCTGACATTCTCGGCAATTAAACGTACTCGTTGCGTGGCGCGCAGAGCGGCGAAATAACCTGTTTTCTTTCCTTCCAGGACATCCGGATGCACCTTCACCCAAATTTCGGCTTGAGGATTTTCCGCCATCGCGGCTTCCAGCATGGCAGCAAACTCATGCGGGCCAGCATTGCCATACGTCACTGACATATCATTAAATGTCTGATCGACAACCAGAACGATGTCTGAACGTTCTGACTCATCAGCCACAAACGCAGGTGCCAGGTTATATTTCGACAAATCCCCGGTCACGATGGTGTGCATCGCTTCTCTGGCCTGGCTTATCAGAGCTGTATTTCCGGCTTTATCCTGTACCAGTTTCTCCAGTGCTGAAGGCTTGCTGGCATCGTAGTAAATGCAACAATCATCCACCACCAGAGAAAGCGGCGGCTCGCCATTGACGCCAAGATCCAGCGAACGCACAAATCCATCTTCCAGACGAATGACGGGTTTTCCCGCTGCTTTGGCGATGGCGACTGGTTTCGCCGCGCTGGGACGATGTCCCCACACGGCGATAGCATCAACTTCTTGTGGAACAGGGCGCAGCAGAGAAAGTTTCTGGCACGGTTGCGCCAGAAATTTCTCCAGATGCGGAATACGCCAGATGCCAGGCGAGTAAATGCCAATCATGCGTTTTCAGCCAGTTCCTGTGCCATCAGGGCGCGCACTTTTTCCAGGCATGCTGGGGTGTCGACGCCCGGACCGGTTGCGGCAACCTCAAATGTGCGGATGTTGATCCCCGCGTTCATCAACCTTAGCTGCTCCAGTGATTCCGCCTGCTCCGGCATGGACTCCGGTAACTGGCTGTAGTTTTGCAGCACATCGCGACGATAAGCGTAAATACCGACGTGTTTCAGGTAGCGCGCTTTTTCAGCATTACGCGGATACGGAATCGGTGAGCGGCTGAAATAAAGCGCATCCTGGCGGGTATTCACAACCACTTTTACCGTGCTTGGCTCAGCCGCTTCTGCGGCAGAAATCGCGTGGCATAGCGTTGCCACCGGCAACGCGGGATCGTCACGCATTCCTTGTAGCAGCGTTTCTACATCCCGCGGGCGAATCATTGGTTCGTCGCCCTGCAGGTTAATGTAGATATCTGCCTCGACTTTATGCATCACCTCGACCAGCCGATCGGTGCCGGATTCATGATCGTTGCGCGTCATGATGGCTTTCCCGCCAAACGCCTGTACGGCCTGTTCAACACGCGGATCGTCTGTTGCCACCCAAACTTCCGCAACGCCCGCCACCTGTAACGCACGCTCGTAAACATGCTGGATCATCGGTTTACCAACAATATCGAGCAGTGGCTTACCCGGCAGGCGCGAGGAGCCATAGCGAGCCGGAATGACAATAACTGCTTTGCTCATTTCAACCCCTTACAAAGACAGAATCACTTTTGCACCCACCGCCAGCTGATAGAGGATGGTGGAAATACCACGGGTAACTTCAATGTTTTTCGATTCATATTTCGGCAGAACCATAATCTCATCGCCAGGCTTGAGTGAATCTACATCTTCAGCGTTGACTGCCGCACCGTTCTGACGAATGACGATAATTCTGGCGTTACCCGATTTTTGCGTCAGGCCACCGCATTTCTCGATGTAATCCTCGGTGGTCATCCCTTTCTGCCAGCTCACCGCGTTCGGGAACAGCACCTCGCCATGAACCATAACCAGCGATGTTTTCTCCGGAATATTGATGACGTCGCCATCTTCAAGCAGAACAGAATCAATATTGGATTCGTTGAGGATCACTTCACCTTTCGGAACCACGGTGCGTGCTTTCGCCACAAAGCGGCTGATCAGTTGTGCTTCCTGCATTCGCAGGCTGGCTTCTTCTTTGGTGGATGACTGGGCAGAAAGTGAGGCTTCCTCCAGCTTTTGCAGCGAGAGATTCAGCATCTCTTTCTGACGCTGAGCCACTGATGAGCGATAAAGCTGAACTGCGTTCATCTGCGACATGCTGTTCGGGCGGACTTTTTCCAGAACCGCACGCATAGTGGAACCATAAGGCAATACCATGGCATGTTCACCGGAGTGTGCGCCTTCAACCCGCACCTGAATGGTGCCGGCATAGCGGTCAGTGCTCACGATTAAGGTATCGCCATTTTGCAACATACGGCCTGGCGCAGAACTGATCGGATAGTATTCGCTGCGTTTTTGCAGCCCCTGTTTACGCATAATCGTAATGTGAGTCGCGCCAGGCTTAGGGCGCGCCCAGCTCAACGCTTCCGTTACGGGAATGCTGCTTTCGCGGAACTCAAAGTCGTAGCTGTTAAAGACATCGCCCTGAACGCTGAAAGTATGCTGACGTGGCCCGACGATGATGGTGTCACCATCGGCGAACTGCGAAAGTCCCAGTTTGCCGTTCAGCAGGAAGTCGTACAGGTTGACGTTGGAGCGCACGCGGTTACCGCGCTTGACCACAATATCAACGTAACTTCCGCGCTCTGGATCAACGCCGCCAGCCTTGATCAGATAATTGAGTAACGAATCAGACGTCACACCGCCATACAGACCAGGATTACGCACAAATCCGGTCACGTACACTTTTACTGGCTGCGCCTGTAATAAGGAGGCGTAGACGTTGACGTTGGACTGGTATACTTCCTTCACTTTGGATGTGACCAAGGCATTTAGCTGACTATTACTGACGCCAGCAATTTTCACCGGACCAACGTTCGGCAGGAAAATATTACCTTTGGGATCAACCTGTAACGCACCATCAAAGGTGAACGCACCCCACAAGCGAACCTGAATGCTATCACCCGGATTCAGAATATAGTCAGGGTTGAATCCTACCGTCGCACCGCTATCCGCGCTGGTGCCGTTGAAAAGTTGAGCACCAAACATACGGCTCATTACCACCGGCGGTGCGGGCGGCGGGGTATTGTCGAAGCCGCTCATGTTTTGCGTATCCGACTTCTGTCCGTTCAGAATACCGGTAAGCGGCGCGGCTCCTGTCAGGTTTGGGTCAGCGTTAATATCAATGGTCGCGCTGGCCTGCGCCGCGTGACAGGCGGCAATCAGTAAAATTGATTTAAATAATTTCATCACAAACTCATTCAGCGACAGCGTTAGTCTCGGTGATCTTCAATAACAGCCAGCAACAGTTTCAGGGTGCCGAACAGCAGGCAGCACACCAGTAACCAGCAGGCGATCAAATAAGGGATATTTGGAAAAGACGATTCCTGCGGCAACTGTGGCGAACTGATCACTGACAGCACCTTGAGCTTACGAGCCGCTTCTACACGGGTCTTTTCAATGGAGGTCAGGGTCAGTTTGTACAGCTCGGTGTTGAACTCTACTTTTGATTTGATTTCTTCAAAATCCACTGCCATACGGTTTAGCTTGTCACCCTGTGGCGCAGTGATTTTGCTTTTTTCTTCGTCAATTTGTGCCTGCAATGACTGAATCGCATTACGCGCACTCACAACTTGCGGGGCGTCCTCACGCAGATACGTCAGCAAGTTCCGCAGGTCCGCTTCCATCTGGATCTTCTGGCCCATCAGCGTATTCACTAACGTGCTCGCCGCCTGTGCCTGTGCCTGTGGATCCAGAACGTTGTTGTTGTCCTGATAAGAGAGCAATTCCGCTTTGCTGGCGTCCAGACGCTGGCGTGCCTTTTCCATCTCCGTTTCTGCAAAGGCAAGCTGGTCACGCGCGATGCGATGTGACATCTCATTGATAAAGCGCTCTGACTCTTTCAGCACGGTTTGGTTAAACTTAAGCGCAAACTCCGGGCTAAAGCCCTGCGTCTGAATATTCAGTAATCCGGTTTTATCGTCATACGAGACGTTGATACGGTCCTTGTAGTACTTCAGGAAGCCTTCTGCGGTTTCATCCTTGCTAAGATGATTAAGAAAATCGAGCCCGCTGTGGCTAAACGCTTCACGAAAATTTAGTTGCTTATCCAGCGCCGCCAGCATATCCGGCGAGTTGATGTACTCTTTCAGATACAACGCATCTTCTGCGGAACTGGGGTTAGAGGCACCCAGAAGCAGACCAAAATTCAGGCTGCCGCTGTTTAAATCATCCGAGCGTTTAATGGCGACTTTCGACTCGCTCATATAGCGAGGCTGGCTGAAGATAGCCAGATAGATCAGCAGCACCGCCATCGGTGCCAGAATGATGATTTTCGCCAGGTGTTTTTGGATATCTGCCAGTGAGATGGCAGACAGACGAGCACGCATCCAGGATACGGCAGACTTCACTTTTATCAACATGTAACGATTATCAAAGTTTCAGTGGGGCGCAAACTCAATGAGAGACTAACCTCTCGCACCCCGTTGCTTAATTAGTCGAAAATGCGCACAAGGCCAGTGACTTTATTTGCCTTGTTGGTCACCAATAACGTTGAGACGCGGTGCTTTTGCATTTTTTCTTCCGCTTCAATGATCATGGTGTCTTCCGGTAGCGTCAGCGGTTCACGTGTCATCATCTGCGCAGCCGTGGCGGATGTCAGAGAATCCTCTTTTTCCATAAAGCGACGCAGGTCACCGTCGGTGATAATGCCCGCTAGCCCACCTTCTGCGTCTTCTACCATCACCATTCCCTGGCATCCGCTGGTGATACGTTGAATCACGGTTTTAAATGACGCATCCAGCTGTACCGCAGGAACATCATGCTGCATGACATCAGCAACGCGGGTCAGCAGGCGACGACCTAATGAACCGCCCGGGTGATAGCGCGCAAAATCATTCGGCATAAATTTGCGTTGGTGGATCATGGCAATCGCCAGCGCATCGCCGATCGCCATCGTCAGCGTGGTAGACGTTGTTGGTGCAAGATTATTTGGGCAGGTTTCATTCGCCATGTGGAGTTCCAGCACGGCATCAGCATTTTTCGCCAGCGTGGAATTTCCATTATTGGTAATGGCGATAATTCGGTTGCCGAAATTTTTCAGTGAAGGAACTAGCTTGAGGATTTCATCCGTTTCACCGCTGGCAGAAATAAGGATCAGAAGATCGTAAGGCGTAATCATGCCCAGATCGCCATGGAAAGCTTCTGCAGGATGAATAAAGAAACTAGGCGTACCCGTAGAGGCCAGCGTCGCTGACATTTTACGACCGACATGCCCTGATTTACCCATTCCCGAAAGAATAACGTGCCCTTTACAGTTCATTATCAAATTAAGGACACGCTGGTACTGCCCGGAATCCAGTTGTTTAGACAAGTTTTGTAATGCTGCGCTTTGTTCTGCCAGAGTCTGGCGAACAGAGGTAATTAGATATGGATCGATAGTACTGCTCTGGTCATCAGGTAAATGTCTTTCAGACATATCAGCTCCTTTGCACGGAAATAATGCCACAGTCACAACAAACCCGAACCCACTATAATTTATTTATGCTAAATCAATGGGTTGTAACAAAATTTTTAATGAATATAAAACCATGGTCAGTCCATGCTTATATGCAGGACTTATCACCTTCTTATTAAGTCGCAATGTCTCATGGAGGTGCGAAGACGCTGCAATATTACAGGCGAGAAAGGGAACCAAATTTTGCCCACCTATTTAACACACTCCTACATTATGAACAAGGAATTTAGGATTTTTATCATTTGTTAAAATGTTTCCTACTTGACTATTAATACCAAAAACAATTTATCAATTGATTATTTTCTTGTAAAAAAAGAACGTATGACTATGTTATTAATAAATAAAACACGCAAATAATGGTGATGTTGTTTTGTGATTAATTATTTAAATTCGGCATAATAAACAGGTTGATAATTTCTACGTAAAGAAGAGGAAAGTAATAAAATTTTAGCGGTGACTATTGAATGATATAATAGTTGTAGTATTGATTATTTCTGGTAATGAATGCGGAATTAAATCTGGCCGGATTGTATTTTTGCCATATCTATTTTTCAGGAGATTATTATTAAATAGAAAAATAACAATAGTGATTATCTCCGGTTGAGCTGGAGTCACGTATGCCAGCGAGTGCTTTCTTCCGGGCCTTCCTTCACTTCAGAGAAAGAGCCTATGGAAAAGAGGCAATCATCAGGCTCTTTTTGAGTCATATGCGCCGATAATCAACTGTCTTGAACGTAAAAATTATGGAGCAACATGATGCTACGATTCATTTCACTCTTCGTTCTTTCTGAGCATTGCGTTCAGGATGGTCAGCAATTTACGCATACAGTCAACCAGCGCCACTTTTTTGGTTTTTCCGGCTGCTGGCAGATGCATGTAAAACGCCTCTTTCACCGGATTAAACCAGGTTACCACAAGCGCTGCCATGTGCAGGGCTGCTCTTGCCTCCGTACGCGCACTGGCGTCGTTCGGCCAGCAGATATGTGTGGGATAACAGGGATGTTATGTGAACTGAACTGTGTTTTGTTAGCGGGGGATGTTTATTGATGATTCGGGAGTGTTTAAGACCTGATGGCGTTATGCACCCAAGTTTATTTTATATAAAGATCCAAAAGCAAAAACCCGCCTTGTGGGCGGGTTCTTAAGAATTAGTGGTGCCCGGAATCGGAATGAAACTGATTGTATAACAAATTGTTTTATATAGATTATTTTGTATTTGTTGTTTTTGAGGCCACCAATGAGGCCCCCATGTGCAATTCGAATTCTTTTGACGCTATAATCCCTCTTTTTTGTGCTTTGCTGTAATCATTTGGTCTGGTTCGATATGCTGAATTGTGGAATCGTACTTAACGCGTTTGTTAGCTGGTCAGAACACTTAGCGCTGTTTGTCTGAAACTGGAATAGGCTTCTTCCCAGTTAATCTGTGTATTACCAAATACCATCGGTTTAACAAATCGTTGAAAGCGCAATTTGTGTACAGGATAATCCCGGAGTGCATCCAGCCCTTTCTTAAGTTCATCAACTGGTGAGCTACAAAATTGTGGGTACTGGTTACCATAGCTGAATACATATCTGAACAAAATTTTTCAATACAGGAACATTCACACCTTTTTCCCTGACAATGCAGTAGTTGTCGTAAATGTGACGTACCAGAAACTCATCATCCTGTTGTTCGGGATTACGAAGATGTGCTGCTGTTCTTCGCATCATGGAGATGAGCTTTTCAGCCTGAGTGGATAAAATGGTGGCACAGGGGAATGCTGTTACAGGTGTACCTTTACCCGTTAACTCCGTGACAAGGGAATAAATATCTCTGCTTTCCGGATGTTCCAGCAGAGTGCTTTCCATCAACTCCAGCTTAATAAATGGACGAAGACAGGGGACTTGTGCAAATGTCTGGGGATAACGTACCGAGATTTCGTTATAACGATACTCATCACGTGTTATACGGGCGTTTTCATTATCCAAGCTGAAAATGTCAGAATTATGAATAACATCCGTGATTATTTGCACGATTTCCTTGCGAATTTTTCTTCTCTTGTCTCTGCCATTTTGCATAAAGTTCTCTGTTGGCACGAGCTTTATATCAATATCTTCTGACATTCTGTTTAGCGAGATACCTGCTTTTGATAATGTGGTACCTCCTGCAAACACGAGAGTATGTGTTTCTGGTTTTATTTCTTTTAATAATCTTAAAAGATCAACCACAAAATAATCTTTTTCGACGATAGCGACAGATTCAATATCCAGTGCATCGGCAACGTCAGGAAATAATGATGTTAATTCAGGCATTGATTTTACTTTTCCCTACTATTAACATTCTTTTAAATCGAGAAGGTGTTTTTATCCCCAGAGATACAGGAATTTGTGTGGACTGACCTTTATTGTAGCATTCCGTTGCTCCTGCCAGACGGTATCTGATATTCAGGCGCTCCAGGGCCTCTGTAATTACTGCAGCAGAGCCCCCAGGCGCTGCGGGCATGATTTTCCCAGTGATGATGTTACGACGGGCTTTGGTGTAAACACCATAGCCCACTTTCATCAACTTACCTTCGTTTACCAGTGTACGAAGAGCTCTGCCAACCTGATCATAGCCAGCGATATCCCTGAAATCATCCCGGGTGAACACATAACGTTTTGAACGGTTCAGTCGGGACTGAATACGGTCTTTTGTAGTCATGTTTCCTCCGAAAAATTTTCACAATGATAGCAAAAATATGACATGTTTAATAGCGGGGCAAGGCCACATTACCTGTCTGCTAATACATTTGGATAGTGCCTGGCAATTATGTCATTTAGCCTGTCAACCAGTTCTGGTTTCCTGAACGTGATGTGTGCGGAGCCCTTCTTAAAGTATCTGATGCTGAACATCTCATCTTCATAGCACGCTTTGCCCTGAACGGAGCGGATGTGATCATCCAGCCGAATGATGATATTTTCCCGGCTGTCGGGGATCGGTTTGCCGCTGAACAGATGCAGCATTCTTTCCAGGTCAGCGAGTCGATCTGCCTGTTGCCCGGTGATAAGATGCAATCCCCATCGGTCCCATCTCACCAGATTGTTGACGATAATTTTATTGCCAAATTTACAGGGGCAATTGGTTTTGTAATTCCAGCTCAGACCTCTGAAGAGGTTGATCACACCTCGCTCAAACACGTCATCCTTATTCTGGTGCAGTTGTTCAAACGTACTCAGGATATTCGCCTCGCTGATTTCCGGAAAGTTATCGTACTCCAGTGAGCGGTACCATGTATCATGGGCCTGCGCATCCATTAATGACAGCATCCCGGAACGTTGCATCAGGTCACGCCAGATTTCGCGATCGAGATTGCGGGTGATGGCTTTCATTGCGGTTTCCGGTTTCTCCATGAGCCAGCAGCCGCAGCGAAAATCCTGTTTCATGGCCCAGTCCCGGGCGGTTTTACCGCCAATGCTTTCCGTCAGTACCGAGATTTCAGCCAGTTGCCGGATAAGTGTGTCGATTTGCAGCAGCGCACTCTTTCGTACAGCCAGAATGTGGCGGATACTGGTTGAGCAGATAACGTCCGTATGTCCGTTGACCAGTTCCGGGCGGGAGATTGTGATATCTGACATCATCGTTTTTCCTTTTGGTTTATAAACGAAAACGCCAGCCGTATTCAGGCTGGCGTCAGTGGAATAAAGTCTGGTGAGTAAGACTCACCTGTTCTGTTGCAGAAGCTGCAGTTGGCGCAGGGTACGGATATCTTCCCTGGCCTGTTCAATGCAGGGCAGCAGTGCTGCTGAATCCGTTTTATCCTCATCGTTGTCGAAGATAATCCCTGATTCGCAGTCAATATTGTCCTGCAGCCACGCAATCAGAATATCCAGCGCTGTTTCCGTGGTTAATGATTTCATGTTGTGAATTTCCGGGTTACCAGTCGAAAGTGGGTAAATCCGGCAGGCATTCAGCGCTGGCATCCAGATGAATGAGACTGACGCCATAACGTCGGGTAAGTGTGACAACCAGACGGCGGAACGTTTTTGACAGCCCCAGGCGTTTAAGCCGCAGAACCGGGTATGACCACGCATCGGTACGTAACAGATATCCGCGCAAGCTCAACACCATCGACGTCAACGACAATTCGCCCCATGTTCAGTGCCTGTACGTTAACGCTGTCAGCTTCCAGCGTCAGGGCCAGTTTCATCGTTTTGCCTCCGGATGCTTGCCCTGGGTAATGTTATTTACCATTCTGTAATTGTTCCGGGTCATCAGGCCGGTCGCCCTGCGAGCCCGGAGAATATCAATGCTGTTGATTAACTGCGACGGGGCTCCTGCGCTGAATCCCGGCTGGTCGGTACGTACCAGCGCGTATTTTTCAACGAGAAAGTTCACCGCGTCACACAGTGAAATCCCTGCCTCAATATGCTGCTCAATCACACGTTCATCAGCGAACGGTGTGTCATTCAGCGTGAGGCCATAGTGCTGGTCCAGCAGTCGGGTGAGCAGTGTCTGCCAGATGGTGACGGGAGACGGGCAGCGCGATGCCGCCCGTACGTGTGTGTCGGGTAATGTTTTCATACTGAAGATTTTCCTGATATGCAGATATAAGAAATGGAAAAGTGGCGTGGAGAAAGCACCAGGCCGGAGCAGAAGACTATTCCGGAGGGTTACTTTCCGTTTCGGTCGCAGGATAAACAGCCAGATAAACGTAACCACAGGACCCGAGGGTGTCGGCATCGCAGGTCAGCCCTTTCGCATACAGCGTGACGGTATGCTGATGGCGGGGATTCAGTTCACCGCTGGTGAGCATGAGTTCCAGTTGTTTCATCAGCAGTGGAAAAGCCTGGTCCAGATGGTATGCATCCGCATTGCTGAACCGGCCCCTGATACCGGCGCGGTCTGCAAGGTAATGCAACCGGTTACCCTCCTGCAACAGACGGGCGCCGAAACAGGGCGTCACGGTGCAGGGCAGCCCCCACCAGGGGCGGTCTTTGTTGTCGTCGGGAAGCGTTGTTCCGGGGAGTGTGTCCGACATGATAAAATCCTCACAGAAAATCGGTGAATGATAGTTTAACGATGACGGGTCAGCCGGCGCGCAGATCGGCTTCGGTGAAGGTATATTCGTTGATGAGAAGGGCCTCATCCACAGCGGTGTCTGAGGTCAGCCAGTCGTACTTGTTTTCCAGCTGGCGGTACAGCCAGAAGGCCAGGTCGCGCAGGGCTTCGCTGACAGCGGCTTCCGCATCGGTTGTCATTGCCTGACCAGTCGGACTGTTCCGGGTGACGGTGATATCCATGCTGTACGGATGGCAGTAACGTCCCCGGTGACTGATTTCAGCCTGAAGCTGCCAGAAGTTACGTTTCTGCACCGCATGCAGGGTATCCGCGATACGATGAAGCTCACGGTCCTGAGGGGCATATTCCCTGATTTTCCGGGGTGTCGCTGGCTGCCAGTGCCAGTGCCCTTCAAAACAGGCTCCGTCCCCCTGGCTGCAGAATCCGCTGAACCAGATGCACGGCTCTTCCATAAACCTGCCGTTGCTGAGCCGGAAAACGCGCTGGCGGAGGTCAATTCCGAAAATGCCTCAGACCGCCCTGAAGTCCTCATACACGTTTTCATACCAGTTGCTGTCAGCATGATGCTGACGGTACCAGTCGCGGGCTTTTTCCTGTGCGGTGGAGGATAGCTCATGCAGTGTATACACGGTGGTGGTGATAATTCTGCTCATCAGAATGCCCTTACTGACTCAGTTCAGAGTGACGCTCATCAGCCGGACATACGGGCCAAAACTGTCCTTACGGCGTTCAGCAAACACGGCCAGCACACCGGGAATATCCTGCACTTCACGACCGGTATACGTTTCAGCACTGCCGTGCCAGCGGTATTTACCGGTACAGAACGGAAAAAGACGGGATGTCGGATGTTGTTGGTGAATACGCATGGCTTCACCACGGGTGATAATTTTCATAATGGGATACCTCTGAAGACAGAAGATAAAAGTGAAAACAGGTGTGATGTGGTTGTGACGGGTTAAAGCAGACCATGTTCGGCA
>PPYE01130195.1_pt1 | contig 52240 bp, 40 predicted proteins | sample 1559881 | NCBI WGS metagenome assembly PPYE01 (sample SAMN08240022, study PRJNA423297) | Human gut metagenome, whole genome shotgun sequencing project.
CCCAAGATGATTCAGACGCACATGGGTGTCGGGTACCGCATGCAGCGTCTCTAGCCCACCCCACAAGAAGTTGCGGTGGAATACGGAGTAGATGAGGCCTTTGACAGCCGAAACAGTCCGTATTTCACCGCAACTGATTTAACGATACCCAAAATTACTCTTCAACTCGCCGCGCTCTCCCCCAAATGTACAAAGCGCCCCGCGGGCGAATGCTCGCAGGGCGCCTCGATGACGGGTCTTACTTGATACCGCGACCCAAATCTTCGGCGATCTTATCCACGCCTTTGAGTGCGGCGCAGGTCTTTTTGTTGGAGCAATGCCCCGTGCAAACGCCACCCTGAGCGCAGTCGGCGCAGGTGCCCTTGCGGTAGATGCGCACGCATACCGCGACAAACGCAATACCGATAACAGCCAGTACAACAATATCGATAGGTGCCATAGCAAGCCTCCTCTAGTTAACCATCACTTACTTTACCCCATTCTCCACCTACCAAAAAGGGACAGGTTTATTTTGATCGGTTTTATCTGCGGAAACGCCACATCTCCCCCACCAAAAAGCCCGAGTGTCGCTGGGACACCCGGGCTCGTGGAAAGGGGTTAATCCTTATTCGGACTTAAGCGGAAACTGCGGCGGAAGCAGTGTTGGTCTCGTCCTCGTCGGTCCATGCATGCTTGGGCATGGGACGGAAGATCTGGAAGAGCATCGCGACCAGCAGTACAACGGCGACAATCGTCCAGAAACCAAACTGTCCCAGCACGAACAGGTTGTAGAACTGATTGATGAACAGGCCGATAACCCAAGCGAAGGCGCACTCGTAACCGATGGCAATCGCGGTCCACTTGCCGGAGTCCATCTGGTTGCGGATGGTACCCATGGCGGCAAAGCACGGGGCGCACAGCAGGTTGAAGGCACCGAATGCCACGCAAGCGCCCATGGTCGGGAACATACCGGCAAATGCGGTCCACAGGCTCGGATCGGTCTCGCCAGCATCGGCAACGGACAGCAGCGAGCCAGCAGTGGCGACGACGTTCTCCTTGGCGACGAGGCCCGAGACGGTCAGCGCGGTTGCCTGCCAGGTGCTAAAGCCGAGCGGGGCGAAGATCCAAGCGACCAGGTTGCCGAGCATGGCAAGCACGGAGTAGTCCATGAACTCTTCGGGGATGCCGTCCATCGCAGGCAGGAAGCCAAAGGAGCCGTTGTAGCTACCAAAGTTGGAGAGGAACCACACCACGACGGTAGAGACGAAGATGACCGTGCCGGCCTTCTTGATAAAGGCCCAGCAGCGCTCCCACACGTGCAGCGCCCAAGAACGGATCGCCGGGAAGTGATAAGCCGGGAGCTCCATGACAAACGGAGTCGGGCGGCCGGCGAAGAGCTTGGTCTTCTTGAGCATCAGACCCGAGCCGATGACGGCGAAGACGCCCAGGAAGTAGAAGAGCGGGCTGATCCACGCGGCGGTGGTGGAAGAATCGCCGATGATGGAGCCCATGAGCAGGGCGATGATCGGCAGCTTAGCGCCACAGGGGATGAACGTGGTGGTCATGACCGTCATGCGGCGGTCCTTCTCGTTCTCGATGGTCTTGGTGGCCATGACGCCAGGGACGCCGCAGCCCGAGGACACGAGCATGGGGATGAAGGACTTACCGGACAGACCAAAGCGGCGGAACACGCGGTCCATGATGAAGGCGACGCGAGCCATGTAGCCGCAGTCCTCCAGGAAGGACAGCATCACAAAGAGCAGGAACATCTGCGGCACGAAGCCGAAGATGGCACCCAGGCCGCCGACGATACCGTCACAGACGAGCGAATCGACCAGACCGCCGTCCTCGGTGCCGCCCGCCACGAGGGCATCGTGCACCATGGTGGTAATACCCGGAACATAGGGGCCATACTGCGCCGGATCGACCGAATCGGCGTCGTCGCCCGCAGTCTCAACAGCTGCGTCATAGGCGTCGCGGCCCTGACCGAGCACGTACCAACCGTCGGTGCCGAAGAGCTGGTCGTTGGTGAAGTCGGTCACCGTGCCGCCCAAGGTAGAAACGGCGATGTAGTACACGCAGAACATGATGACCACAAAGATCGGCAGACCCAGGATACGGTTGGTAACCACGCGGTCGATCTTCTCGGAGGTGCTCATCTTGGCAGGAGCCTTGGTCATGCACTCGTCGATGATGTGCGCAATGACGCCATAGCGCTCGCCGGTGATGATGGACTCGGCGTCGTCGTCGCAATCCTGCTCGCACTGGGCGACCAGCTGCTCTACGCGAGCGGCCTTCTCCTTGGTGAGGTTGATGAGCTTGCAGGCGTCCGCATCGCGCTCGAACAGCTTGACGGCGTAGTAGCGGAGCTTGTTGGCGGGAACGCTCGCAGGCAGGTTATTCTCGATGTGGTCCAGAACGTCCTCGATGGAGGAATCGAACTTGTGCTCCGGCACTTGGCCCTTAGAAGCAGCGGACTTCTTGACCTGCTCGAAGAGCTCCTTGATACCCTTGTTCTTAAGGGCCGAGATCATCATGACCGGGCAACCGAGCTTCTTAGACAGCTTGTCCGTGTCAATCTTATCGCCGTTCTTCTCGACCAAGTCGGCCATGTTGAGGGCAACGACCACGGGCAGGCCGGTCTCGATGACCTGAAGCGCCAGGTACAGGTTGCGCTCGAGGTTGGTAGCGTCGACCACCTGGACGACGACATCGGGCTCGCCGCTCATGAGGTAATCGCGCGAACACTGCTCCTCGGGGCTGTAGGGGGAAAGCGAGTAGATGCCGGGAAGGTCCGTGATGGTAACGTTCTTATCGCTTAGGAGCTTGGCTTCCTTTTTCTCAACCGTGACGCCGGGCCAGTTGCCAACGTAGCCGTTGGCGCCGGTGATCAGGTTGAAAAGCGTGGTCTTGCCGCAGTTGGGGTTACCCGCCAGCGCGACATGGATCTGAGAATCCGCCATTCAATCCTTCTTCCTTGTGTGCCCGCGCTGCTTTCTCCGCGCGGGCTGGATAATGTGCTTCAACGCTGCAAGTTTAAGTTAGAAATACCTAACTTTATCTGCAGAAATATTCGCCGTCGGCCCTTACTGGACCTCGACGACGCCAGCCTCCTCCTTGCGGATGGAAAGCTCGTAGCCGCGCACGTTGATCTCGACCGGATCTCCGAGCGGCGCGACCTTCACGACCTTAAACGACGCGCCCTTGATGAGCCCCAGGTCCATAAGGTGGCGGCGAAGCGCACCCTCACCGTGAAGCTTGACGATGGTAGAGCTCTCGCCCACCTTAACGTCACCCAACGTCTTCATTTACTTGTCCCCCTTTCAGTTTTTACAGAATGCTGCGGACTAACCGACGGTCATGATGTGCATGGCAACCTTGGAATCGATGCCAAAGCGAGCGCCCAGCACCGTGACGATGATGTTGGCGCCGCTCGAGCTCACCACGTGGATCTCGCTGCCCTCGACAAAGCCGAGGTCCTTGAGGTGGTGCTTCATGTCCTCATTGCCCTTTACACGAGACACGCGCACGGTTTCGCCCGCCTTTACCAGCGAAAGCGGCATAGCCGGCATCTGCGGTCCGCAAGACATGAGTGAGCTCCTAACGTCGGTTCGTCCTCAACATCGACACGGTAAAAGTTAACCACGTCTATGTTCGCTTTAGTAAACTAACACGTGGTTAACTTTTTGGAAAGGGTCCCCATTTAGATTTCGAAAAAGTTTCCTATACGAAACAAAAGAGGCACCACAAAGACCATCTCTTTGCGGTGCCTTGTCATACCAATTTATGCAACAAAGGGGACTGTCCCCTTGTCGCATTTTTGAGGTTAAAGCGAGAGGTTTCTGATCGACGTAACGCAGGAAGCCTCGTCTACGCCCGAAACGCGGAAGATGATGTCCTCGCCGCACTCACCGTAGAGAGCCATGAGGCCCATAACGTCGCGACCGTCGGTATGGCGGTCACCGATGCTGACCGACACGTCGCTACGATGCCTGGCGATAATGTCATAGAGCAGCGCAACAGGGCGGGCATGCAGTCCCAACGGATCTTTAATCGTCTTTGTAAACTCGACCATGTCCCCTCCCGCGGCATCGCACACTCGGCCGGCAAACCCGGCCACGTGGTAGTTATTGTAGCGTTAGATGCTTGTCGAGAGCTCCTCTGGACACCTCGTGGGCAAAAAGTGGCAAATATGAGTACTGTCACCAATTCAGTAGCAGCAAAATCGAGAGCAAATTGCCTACTTTGAGCGATTCGAAGAGGTTGAAAGCCGTCAAACGCCCTTTAAAGGGGGTTAGATAAATTGATTTTGAGCCCATTTTCGCTCAGAACAGGCCAAAAAAATATGACACCTCTTTTGCGACAGTACTCATATTTGGCTTTTTTTGAACACGGGATTCAAAACCATGCCCCAAAACACAAAAGGAGGGGCCTCATAAGGCCCCTCCTTCGAAAAGGGAATCGATTTATTCCACAGCCGTAGATTAATCCTAGCCGCTACTCCATCATGTCAAGGACGGTGGGGCGAAGCTCGTTCTCGGCGGCCTCGGGATCGGTCTCGCGCAGGCGGTTGATGTAGCGGTTGTACCACATCGCGGCAAGGCCCAGGAAGACAACCACGCCGCCGACGTTGTAGACCAGCGTCAGCCACAGCGGCTGATCGAGCGGAATGGTGCCGCAGATAAGCACGAAGCAGAAGACCACAAGCAGGAATGCAGCAATGGCCAGGCCAAAGGTACGCGAACCCATGCGGAAGCCACGGGGAGCAGCGTCGAAGTTCTTGCGCAGCATAAAGTAGGCAAGCAGAATCAGCAGCGGCGGGAGCAGAGCAGTAGCAGCCGTCATGTTGGTGACAATCATGAGCAGGTCGTCGAGGTTGCCGGAGCCCAGGGCCGGGATGACCAGGATGGGGACGACGATGGCGAACTGCAACCAGGCAGCGCGGGCAGGAATGCCGTGCTCATTGAGCTCGACGATCTTGCTACCAAAGACGCCCTTGGGGATCTCGGTGAAGAAGACCTTGATGGGAGCAGATGTCCACATCATGAGGGCGCCCAGCGTGGCAGCGAGAAGGATCAGGCCAATGACGCGCGTGGACACTTCCATAGGAATGCCAAAGTGGGCAAAGACAGCGCCGAACACGTCGAAGATACCGGTGGAGATGGCAACGCTGCCCTCGGGGATGAACAGATTAACCAGCAGCGAAGCGCCTGCGTACAGAAGGCCGATGGTCAGGCCGGCGATAACGACGGTGCGCACGAAGGCCTTGACGCCGCCCTTAAGGTCGTTAAGGAACACGCCGACAGACTCAGCGCCGCCAACGCCCTGGATGATCCAGGCAAGCGTACCGAAGAAGCCCCACGTAGTTGCGAAGTTGCTCATGTCGGGAGCCATGTTAGCGGGGGTAGGAGCCGTAGCGAACTCAACGCCGCCAAAGGCAGCAGCCAGGGACAGCAGGATAAACACAGCGGTCAGGCCGAGAGCCGCGGTCGAGCCGAAGGAGGAAATGGAGCCGATCCACTTAGCGCCCTTGGTCGAAACCCACGTGGCGATAGCAAAGACGACGATCTCGATAATGGTGATCCACAGCTGCGAGAGCTCGGCATTGGCACCAAAGAACACGTAGCTCGCGTAGATGATGACGTTGGGCAGGACGGACGCAAAGTAGAACAGGTTGACGAACCAGTAGCTAAACGCCGTCAGGAACGCCCAGCGACCACCCATCGAGGTCTTGACCCAGGCGTACACGCCCGACTCGGAGTCCTTGTTGAGGCCGACGAACTCTGCGGTAACCAGGGTATAGGGAACAAAGTACAAAAGCGTGGCAAAAAAGAACGACGGCGCTGCTGCCAAGCCGATAGCCGCATTATTGTTGATGATGTTCTTGATGCCGAACACGGCGGCGACCGTCATGCCCAGCAGAGCGAACGAACCAATCGTTCCTCGTTTTTCAGAGCTCATAAGCCCTCCCAATCATCTATTAAATGTCATCTAATACCGTCCGAGCTGCAAGTGCAATCGCGGACGGCGCACCTGCTAAGGGGAATGGGGAAAAGGGAGTCAACAAAGCCATCCCCCTTAACGGCGCGAAGCAAACGTCCAGGCGGACGAATACTACTTGTTGGGGAAGGAATAACCTTCAACCGTCACGTGCAGCACCACGACGCGGGGATCCGAAGCCTCGGCGATAACACGGTAGGCCTCGTCAATTTCGATGACGGCGACGCCGCCGGCGGGAATCGTCACGGTCTCCCCCGCGCCTTCAAAGCGCTCGCGATCGTCGATATCGCTGTAGGCGCGCGTACAGGTAAGATCGGCCTTGGAAGCCACCTCGACGGTCAGATCGCCGTCGAGCGGGGCGAGCACGGCATGGTAGCGACGGTGACCGACCAGATCGGCAGTAGCCGCCTCGTGGGCGTTCACCCACCAATACACCAGCGAGTCGCCGATAGAGTACGCCACATCGTGCTGCAGTTCAGAAACGCCGTCGAGCGCCTGACCGGTACGCATCCACTTCTTGACGGACTTCATCTGGGCGTCGAAATCGGCACGCGAGTTAAAGACATGCATGACTTATGCCTCCTTAATGGGCGCCAGCGCCTGAGCCAGATCGGCAGACGTCAGCGGTCGCAGGGACACCTCAAAGCTGAAGCTCTCAAAACGGGTGCGATAGGAATCGAGCACCTCGGAACCCCAAGAGTTCGAGCCAAGGCCGAGCAGCCGGTCGTTGATGTTGACCGTGACCGTGTCGCCCGGGACAAGATCGTAGACATGCTTGGCGTTATCGATAGCCTCGCAGCTATAGGGCCATGCGGAGAACGAGAACGGGTTGGAGGCGGCGTCGGCCGGACGAGTCACCAGCACGCCGTCACCGTGGCTAGAGCGCAGAGCAACCCAGCGGGTACCCTCGCGGTTGGCGCAGTCCTGAGGCATAACGTAGGGCGTGAACATGTCGTCGACCGTAGTGCGGTAATGACCGACCGAGTTGGCGCGCAGCGAGTCCGGATAGTTCTCGCCCGGGCCGTGGCCATACCACTCGACGGCACGATCACAACCGGGAACCTCGAAGGAGATGCCGATGCGCGGGATAATGTCCGAATAGTCGCCGTAGGGCTCGCCGGAAACCTTGAGGTCGACGCGACCGCTCGGAAGCACGGTGTAGACGAGCTCGACGCGCATGCCGAACGCGCGGACGGGAGGAGCGATACGCTGGCTCACGGTAACGACGACCGCATTGCCGTCCTGCTTCCAAGAAACCTTGCGGGTAGACGTCTGCATCACATCGATGAAGTTGTCCTTCCACAGGGAGTCATACTCCTGGGCGTGGTTGTCGACGAGCGGATGCCAAAAACCAACCTGTGGACCGGAGGTCATAACGTCGCGGCCGGATGCCTTCCACTCGCTCACGGTACCGTTGACCTTGCTGAAGGTCAGCTCGCCGTTGAGGGAGTGAATGCGAATCTCCTGCTCGGTCTCCTCGACCGTAAGCTCAGGACGAGTGGGAGCCGCGATGGCCGGCGCCGGATGGTTTGCGATGGCAAACTGGCTTGCACCCAGTTGGAACATCGGCTCGCACCAGGCGTGAGCAGCCATGGTGTAGGCGCGCACGGTCAGCAGGGTCTCGCCCACCGCGGCCTCGCGAATCACCAGCGGAAGCTGGACGGACTCGCCGGGGGCAACCGCGCCGGGCACGAGCGTCTTGCGGCAGACCACGTCGCCGTCCACCAGAGTCTCCGCCGACAGGCAGACATCCTCGAGGGTGGTAAACCAACGCTTGTTGGTGACGGTCAGTTCGCCTGCCTCGGCGTCATAAGCCATGCGGACCGGGCAGATGACCTGGCCGTACTCGGTAAGGCCCGGGCTCGGCTGCTGCCAGGGGAACACCATGCCGTCGATGCAGAAGTTGCTGTTGTTGGGGTAATCGCCGTTGTCGCCACCATACATATCGTAGGCAACGCCGTCCTCGGTCACAGCAGCCAAACCGTGGTCGCACCACTCCCAAATAAACTGGCCTTGGATGCAATCCCAGCGATCGAAGACCTCCTGGTACTCGGACAGGCCTCCGGGACCATTACCCATGGAGTGGCCGTACTCGCAGTTGATGCGCGGCTTGGGGAACGGATGCTCGCCAAAGTCGTTCATCTGCGACACACGGGAGTACATGGTGGAAATGACGTCGACGGTATCGGCGTTGCGGTCCTCCTCGTAATGGACCGGACGATCATCGAGCTCGTGAGCTCTGGCGTACATCGCGCGGATGTTGCAGCCATAGCCGCTCTCGTTGCCCATCGACCACATAATGATGCAGGCGTGGTTGCGCTCCTGCATCACCAGGCGCTCAATGCGGTCGACGTAGGCCGGCTCCCATGCCGGGTCGTCGGTGACCAGGGCGATATTGCCGATATTCTCGAAGCCGTGGCTCTCCATATCGGTCTCGGCGACCAGCATGATGCCATACTCGTCGCACAGCTCGTAGAAGCGCGGGTCATTGGCATAGTGAGAGGTGCGCACCGCGTTGATGTTGTGTCGCTTCATGAGCTCCAGGTCGCGGCGCATACGATCGAGGCCCACGGCGCGGCCCTTGTGATCGTCGTGATCGTGGCGGTTGACGCCATGCATCTTAAAGTAAGTGCCGTTGAGGTAGATATGATTGCCCTCAACCGTCACCTCGGCAAGACCCTGGCGATGCGGAACGTACTCGCTGACCTCGTCGCCGTCGTAGACCTCAAACGTCAGATCATAGAGGAAGGGGTCCTCGGGGTTCCAGAAGTGGGCATCAGCAACGCTGCACTCGGCATGGCCGTCGACGCACTCACCCGTAGCCACCACGTTCTCGCCATCGCTGAGCGTATACACAACGCGGGAAGCGCCCTCGGCCACCGTATCGAGCGTGATCAGAGCGGCGTCGCCCTCGCGGTGCGTGCGGAATCTAAAGTCGACCAGGTGCGCGGCGGGATGCTGCATAAGGTACACATCGCGGAAGATGCCCGAGGCCCACCACATATCCTGGTCCTCGATATAGCTGCCATCGCTGTACTGCAGGACCTTGACCGCAAACAGATTGTCTCCCTCGACGAGTGCGTCAGTCACGTCGAACTCGGCAGACAGGCGCGAGCCCTTGGTCATGCCGATAAACTTGCCGTTGACGTACAGCTCGCCATAGCTCTCGATGCCGTCGAAACGAATGATTTCGCGAGCGCCGGCAGGAACGGCGGGAAGATTGACGATGCGCTGATACACGCCCGTGGGGTCGTCGGAGGGAACGAATGGCTGATCCACCGGGAACGGGAAGCCCTCGTCGGTATAGGCAAGATTGCCATAGCCATCTATCTGCCACAGGTGCGGAACCTCCACGCGATCCCACTCGGGCTTGTACGTGGAGAGCTCCTCGTTGGAGACGGCCGCGGGGCCCTCAAAGAGGCGGAACTGCCACGAGCCGGACAGTTGAACAAATCCGCGCGACAGCTCGCGGCTGTACGTAGCGGCGAGATCGGCGGTCTCGTAACCCATAAAGTACGCATGGGGTGCCAGGCGGTTCCTATGGGTGAGCGCTTGGTTTTCCCAATCGTTAATGGCGTCCATGGTGATGCTCCTTCATCATCGTAGTGATTCTTGTGCAACCGGTTGTCCTTATCTTACGGGCGATGCAAAAAACTGTGCAACCGGTTGTCCGCTGAACGGTCGATTTGGCCGGATTAACGGTGCAACCGGTTGTACAACCGCGACACTTATGTCACCCTGAGCATCGAAACTCAGCGCAAAACATCGTTCTTAAGCCCGTAGGCAACCGCCACGCCCGCTGATATCTCACCCACACGAAACGTATTCGATTGCGGCATGGTTGCAAAACGACACCGGTCACCGGATATCATGAACGCTGTTCAGGTGCACTATAGTAAGCTGTATCCGCACCAGCCCGTATCAGTGACAACATCGACCGCATTTTCCAGGAGACGCCATGACCCAACCAGTTCGCACCGCACCTACGCTTGCCGAGGTTGCCGCAGCTGCCGGCGTGTCGCGCTCCACGGCATCGCGCGCCCTCAACGATTCGCCCCGCATTAGCGAGAAAACCAAAAAGCGCGTCCGCGCGGCGGCCAAGGAAGTCAATTTTGTCCCCAACGCTCGTGGCCGAGCGCTCGCTGTCGGGCGCACGGAAATCATCGCCGTGCTCGTAACCGAGCCCCTGAGTGAACTCTTCAGCGACCCCACCTATAGCGAGTTTTTGAGCGGCATTACCGAGGAACTGTCGGAGTCGTCCTATCTGCCCGTTATCTTGCAGGCGTCTTCTACGCATGAGCGCAACCGCGCACGCGAGCACTTTGAGCGCCGCTCGTTCGACGCCGTGATCGACGTCTCCCCCTACAAGGGCAACGAGCTACTCGAGGTGCTGCGCGAGCTGGGCGTACCCACCGTGTTGTGCGGCCAGCTCGAGGGCCACCCCTATCGCGATGTGTTCTCGACGGTCTACTCTGACGACGAAGAGGGAGGACGCTTTGCGGCACACGCCATGAAGGAGCGCGAGCGCAAAGATATCGTCGCCGTGCTGGGACCGCAAGACAACCCCGCTGTTGTCGACCGCCTGCGCGGCTACCGCGCCGTCTTGGGCGAAGACCTCCCAGACGCAAACGTTATCTATACCGGCTGGAACAGCGGAGACGGCTATCAGGCCATGCGCCAGATCCTCGCACGCGAGATTGCTTTCGATGGTGTGCTCTGCGGATCGGACCGTATCGCGGCTGGTGTCATCACCGCACTCAACGAGGCAGGCCTATCTGTTCCGGCGGACGTTTCTGTCGTCGGCTTCGACGATCACGAGATTGCGGCGTGCTGCGTCCCCGCGCTCACGACCGTCCGCCAGCCCCTGCGCGAAGAAGGCCACATGGCCGCCAACATTGCGCTCGACATGATCAAGGGTGCCGAGCCAACCACCACCGTCATGCACATGCAGCTCGTTCAGAGGGACTCGCTGTAGGAAACTGGGCCGGGCTTTCCGCCAGACAGTTGTTGCGGAAAGCCCGGCCCGTTTTGAGCGCTCATTCTGGGGCACAGCTTCCGTTAGACAGCTCAACCGGAAACTGCGCCCCATTATTTTGCTGAATTCTGGGACGCGCTTTCCCAGAGGACCCCCTTTGGGAAAGCGTGACCCGTTCTGGACGCAGATTCCGGGACGCGCTTTCCGCGACGTCCGATCACCCCATGCCCTCACAATCTCGGCGTATAAAAAACGAGGGAAGGCACACGTCCCTCCCTCGTTGCAAGCAATTTGTGGCCGCTCGCCTACATCAGGCGCAGGCTGACGTCCTTGAGCTGGGCGCCGGAAACGGCACTCGGGGCGCCCGACATAAGGTCGGAGCCGCTGGCCGTCTTGGGGAACGCCATGACGTCGCGGATGGAGTCGGAGCCGGTGAGCAGCATGCACACACGGTCCAGGCCCAGAGCGAAACCGCCCATCGGGGGCGCACCAAACTTGAGTGCCTCCATGAGGAAGCCAAACTGAGACTCGGCGCGCTCCTCGGTAAAGCCCAGGAGCTTGAGCATGGACATCTGCATCTCGGCGTTGTGGATACGCATACCGCCGCCGCCGGCCTCAAAGCCGTCCATGACAAAGTCGTAGGTGCAAGAACCGGCTGCCAGCGGGTCGGCCTCAATCTTGGCGATGTCGGTCTCGGTCGGCAGGGTAAAGGGCTGGTGCTCGGCAGCATAGGCCTTGCGATCCTCGTCCCAGTGGAACAGCGGGAAGTTGACGACCCACAGGAAGTCGTGGCCCTCGCGCTTGATCTCGAGCGCGTTAGCCATGTGGGAACGCATACCGCCCAGGATCTCGTCAGAGAGCAGGCGCGGACCGGCGGCGAACATCACAAGGTCGCCGGGCTCGACGTTCATGCGCTCACGCAGAGCCGCCATCTCCTCGTCCGAGAAGAACTTGACGATGGGGCTGTTGATGGAGCCATCCTCGCGGAAAGCGATCCAGGCCAGGCCCTTGGCGCCAAACGTGGAGGCCACGCCGGCGAGCTTATCGATCTTGGCACGTGCCCAGGCACCGGCGCCCTTGGCGTTGATGGCCTTGACGACAGAGCCCTCCTCATTTGCAGCAGTCGCAAAGACCTTGAACTTGGAGTTGGCGAAGATGTCGGTCAGGTCGACCAGGTGCATGCCATAGCGGGTATCGGGCTTGTCGGAGCCATAGGTGTCCATGGCCTCCCAGTAGTCCATACGACGCAGCGGCGTGGGCATCTCGACACCCATGCGACCGAAGGCATCGGACAGGACCTCTTCGAGCGCGCTCATGACATCGTTCTGGTCCACGAAGGACATCTCGATATCGACCTGGGTGAACTCGGGCTGGCGGTCGGCACGCAGGTCCTCGTCGCGGAAGCACTTGGCAACCTGATAGTAGCGCTCGACGCCACCGACCATGAGCAGCTGCTTCAGAAGCTGCGGGGACTGCGGCAGGGCGTAGAAGTTGCCCGGCTGAATACGGCTGGGAACGATGAAGTCGCGGGCGCCCTCGGGCGTGGACTTAAACAGGGAGGGCGTCTCGACCTCCATGAACTCACGGTTGTGCAGCGCCTCACGAATGGCAAAGGTAAAGTCGGAACGCAGCTTGAGGTTGGCCATCATCTCGGGACGACGGAGATCCAGATAGCGATAGCGCAGACGGGTGTCCTCGCTGGTCTCGATGCCGTCCTCGATCTGGAACGGCGGGGTGACGGACGTGTTGAGCACCTCGGCATGATCGGTCAGGACCTCGATCTCGCCGGTCGCGAGCTTGGCGTTGGTGGTCTCCTCGCCACGGGAGCGCACGACGCCGTGGATCTTGATGGGCCACTCGGGACGCATGGTCTCGGCGATCTTAAAGGCGTCGCCGTCGGAGTGCTCGGGGTCGAAGGTGAGCTGCGTGATGCCCTCGCGGTCACGAAGGTCGCAGAAAATAAGGCCGCCGTGGTCACGGCGACGGCTCACCCAACCGGTGAGGGTGACCTCTTCGCCCACGTTCTCGCGGCGAAGCTCGCCGCAGGTACGGGTGTGCATGGAATGCTCGTCGATGGGACGGGTCTGGCTCATACCAGTGATCCTCCTTTATGGATCTGTGCCGCCCCGTGTCGTTCCGGGCGGCGTCGTACAGATTTGCCCGGCCTGCGTAAACCGCGCAGCCAGACATGGCGTTCTATCTTATCGCACCTGTGTCGATGTGCCGCGGAAAAGTAGCTCCTGCCCAAAGACTTGACGGAGACGAAACAATTGACGCGCCGTGGCCGTCGCCAAGGCGCGCCACGTGCGACAATATGCCCCAATAAAACAGCACTCGGAAAGGCCCGCCATGACCGCACGCCTCATCGTTATGGATATCGACTCCACGCTCATCAACCAGGAGGTCATCGACCTGTTGGGCGAAGAGGCCGGCGTGGGCGAGCAGGTGGCGAAGATCACTGAGCGCGCCATGCGCGGCGAACTGGACTTTAAGCAGGCGCTCGAGGAGCGCGTGGGGTTGCTTGCCGGCTTGGACGAGAGTGTGTTCGAGCGTACCTTTGCGCGCGTGACATTTACCCCCGGCGCGTTAGAGCTTGTGCGCTCGGCGCACAGCAAGGGATGGAAGGTCGGCGTGGTGAGCGGCGGCTTCCACGAGGTCGCCGATAAGATCGTGGCCGCCGCGGGCATCGATTTTTGCCTGGCCAACCGCCTGGAAGTCGTCGACGGCAAGCTCACCGGTAAGTTGGCTGCCGACATTGTGACCAAGGAGTCCAAGCTCGTTCAGCTGCTGGACTGGGCAGTCGAGTGCGGTGTCGATATGGCCCACACGGTCGCTATTGGCGACGGCGCCAACGACATCCCCATGATCCAGGCCGCGGGCACGGGCATCGCGTTTTGCGCCAAGCCCAAGACGCGCGAGGCCGCCCCGTTTACCATCGACGAGCGTAACCTGATGCTCGCCATGAACATCATCCTGCGTGACTAGCCGATCTGTCTAACAATTGAATCAGTCTGCCCTATAGTTTCCGAACAATTTTGTCTTAGTGTTCGGAAACATACCCTTTGAGTGCTAGACTTTGCGCCGTCGAAGGGAACATATATGGATAAGCGAGATCTTGAGCAGTTGCTGAGCGATGTTGCCGACGGAACAGTCACCCCGGCCGTCGCCCTTACGCGCATCCAGACGGCGCCGACCGCCGATTTGGGCTTTGCGCAGCTCGATCTTTCGCGCGGAGTGCGCCAGGGAGCCGGCGAGGTTGTCTACGGTGCCGGTAAAACCGCCGAGCAGATTGCCGCCATTATCGAAGCGCTGCGCGATGCCGGCCAGGAGCGCATCCTGGTCACGCGCCTGGATGCCGAAAAGGCAACCCGCACCTCGGAGCTCCTCGGCAACGGCATCGACCTGGGATATGTCCCGGACGCGCAGCTCGCCCTCGTGGGCGGCAAGCCCTCCCCTACCGGCAACGGACGTATCGTCGTCGCCTGCGCCGGCACGAGCGACCTGCCCGTCGCCGAGGAAGCCGCGTTGACGGCCGAGTTCTATGGCAACGAAGTCGACCGCCTCTACGATGTTGGCGTCGCCGGCCTGCACCGCCTGCTCGCGCATGCCGAGGAACTTGCTCAGGCGCAGGTGGTCATCGCCATCGCTGGCATGGAGGGCGCGCTGGCGAGCGTTATCGGCGGCCTGGTGAGCTGTCCGGTCATCGCCGTTCCCACCAGCGTGGGCTATGGCGCGAGTTTTGGTGGCGTAGCCGCACTGCTCGCCATGCTCAACTCCTGCGCCAGCGGCGTTTCAGTCGTCAACATCGACAACGGCTTCGGCGCCGCCTACCAGGCAAGTCTTATCAATCATCTGAGCGCCGGCACATCCCGCGCCCGTTAAGGAGCATTCCATGTCCAACCATCAGCACACGCTTATCATCGACGGCACCTCGGGCATCAGCGGCGACATGACCGTCGCGGCCCTGCTCGACCTGGGCGCCAGCAAGGAGCACCTGCGCGAACAGCTCGCCACGCTGCCGGTCGACGGCTTTTCGATCGCCGTGACGCGCGTAAACAAGCATGGCATCGACGCCTGCGATTTTGACGTCCAGCTTGCAGAGGCGCTCGAGAATCACGATCACGATATGGCCTGGCTCTACGGCAACGAAACAGTTGTCGAGCACACGCATGAGCATGAGCACCACCATCATGACCATGGCGAGCACGAGCACTGCCATGAGCATGATCATGAGACCCACGGCCATGGCCACGAGGACCACCATCACGCCCATCACCATCACCACCGTTCTTTGGCGGACGTCACCGCCATCATCAATGGCTCGCAGCTAAGCGATGGCGCCAAGCGTCGCGCGCTCGCCATCTTTACCGCGCTCGCCGCCGCCGAGGCCAAGGCCCACGGCAAAACGCCCGAGACCGTCATGTTCCACGAGGTGGGCGCCGTCGACTCCATCGTCGACGTCTGCTCCGTCGCCATCTGCCTCGATGACCTGGGTATTGAGGACATCGTGGTCGAGTCGCTTTCCGAGGGCCACGGCACCATTCGCTGCGCCCACGGCCTCATGCCCATTCCCGTCCCCGCTGTCGTCAACCTGTGCCAGGCGGGCAATATCGCCCTCACGCCCGCACCAGTCGCCGGCGAGCTCGTGACGCCCACGGGCGCCGCCATCGTCGCCGCACTGCGCACGTCCGAGCACCTGCCGGCCCGCTACCGCATCGAGGCCGTCGGCTACGGCGCCGGTAAGCGCCCCTACGAGGGCTGCTCCGGCACGCTTCGCTGCCTGCTCGTTCACGCGGACGCATAGCCATGGATGCCCGCAAGGCAAAAAGCCGTGCTGCCATCGTTGCGGCGTTCTCCGAGCTGCTGCGCGAAGAGGACTACGGCAAGATCACCGTCGGCGACATTATCGCTCGCGCCCATGTGGGTCGGGCCACGTTCTACGGCCTCTTCAAGAGCAAAGATGACCTACTGTCCGAACTCGTGAGCGACATCTGCACCCACGCCCTCGACGATGACGGCACGCCCCTCGATGACTCACTCGTTCAGGTCGAGCATATCCTCAACAATCTCTGGGAGCGCCGCCAGGGCGTTCGAGCCCTCGTAGCCGGCGCCGGCTCACGCGTCTTCGCCGACTGCTTACGCAAGACCATCATGTCACGAGCAGCCGAAACCGTCCCTACCAACCCAAACGGCCCCGCCGCCACCATGGACCGCAGTTTTTTACTACACCACATAGCCTCAAGCTTCGTAGGAATGGTCCAATGGTGGGCCTGGCACAACTTCCAAGCCCCAAAAGAGGACGTAGCCAAAGACTACCTATCAGCCATAAGACCCCTCTTCAACTAAGTAAGAAGCTCATCCCAAAGCATCACCCCAACCCAGGGCGCCACGCATCCCAAAATATCACTCGCGCTTCAACGCCCCCAACAGCAACAAGCCCCTCCCATCCATATTCAGATATATACGTTGGGTTGCTTGTTCCAACGCGACTAAAATCCCGCAGCTGGCCGCATGGGGTAACTTCCCAGCGCACTCCGCAGGACGAAAGAACCCCCGCCGCACGAAGTGCGCAGCGGGGGTTCTTTCATGTCCGAGGACGCGCTGGGAAGTTACCCCATGCGGACGGCGGACAACTATGTAGCCTTGGACTAGAACATGCCCAAGAAACCATGCACAAACAGCGCGGCCAGAGCGGCACCGACAAACGGCGCAATGCCAGGAACGAGCAGACCGTACTTCCAGTTGTTGTCAGCCTTGTTCTTAATCGGCAGCACCTGATAGGCCATGCGAGGACCAAGGTCACGCGCCTGGTTCATGGCGAAGCCGGTGATGCCGCCCATGCCCATGCCAACGGCCCAAACGATCAGGCCGACGCAGATTGCGAGCATCAGAACGTTCTCGCCGGCGCGGTTAGCGGCAGCAAGGATGGCGCTGATGAACACAAAGGTGCAGATAGCCTCGCAGAAGAAGTTGCGGGCATAGTTGGTGCCCTCCGTGGTGGGGTTGGTCGAGAAGATGTTGCGCTGAGCAACGGGATCGACGACACCATCGGAAGCCTTGAACTCATCGGCATACATAAGCCAAGCGATTACGGCGCCCGCAAAGCCGCCGAGCATATCGGCAATCATGAAGGGGATGCAGCTGCTCCACGGCACCAGGCCGACGATGCACTGGGCAAGCACCATAGCGGGGTTCATGCACACGGCGCCGCCAAAGACAAACAGGCAGACCGAGATGCCAAAAGACCAAGTGGTGATGGCAAACATGTGGCCGGAGCCCTGATACTTGGTGCCCTTGAGCACCGTATCGCAGTGCACGCCCACGCCAAAGATGATCATGAGGGCCGTTGCGCCGAATTCGCAGAGGAGTTTGGTAAGCATAAAACCTTATCTTTCTTGTCGGTTATAAACGATTCGTTTAGGCCGCGCACTAGTGCTGCGCAACAACAACGCCCAGGCCATCGGGAATGACGGCAACCTTGGCATCGGCACCCTTCATCTCAAAGGCGAGCTTGAGCGCCTCCTCGATAGTGTTGACCGGCGTCATGTGCATATCCTTGAGCATCTGGTGATCGCACAGGTCGGTGACCATGATCACGGGGTGATGCGCCAGGATGCGGGCAAAGATCTGGCTCGTCCACTGATCGGGCAGGGTCTCGTCCTTGGGACGATCGATGCAGGCGCGCTCAAACTCTGCCGGATCGTTGTCGGCGATGTTGTGATAGAAGCCCTCGCCACCGTGACCGTCGGCACAACCGGCGACATCGATGATCACGCCGCCCTCAGGAAGCGTGGCCTCGGCAGCGCACATGCCCTTCACGGCCTGATAGATGTTCTGATCGAGCGGATAGCCACCGTTGGTGGTGATGGCAATCTCGCACTCGACGGGCTCAACGCCGGCAAGGCTCTTCACGAACTCGCAGCCAGCCTCGTGCGCCTTGTGGATGTCGCCGGCAAAGGAACCGATGACCTCGTGCTTGCCGTTAAGCACCACGTTAAGCACAAAGGCGAGGTGGGCCATCTCAGCGGCGGCAAACATGTCCTCGCTCACGTGGTTGTGGCACAGGTTGCCGGCACGCGAGTGGGAATCATTCACAAACTGACCGTTGTGGTTGTACATGATGGTCTTGTAGCTAGCAATGCCGGGCAGGACGGACTTGCGGCTACCAGAGAAACCAGCAAAGAAGTGCGGCTCAATAAAGCCCTCGGCAAGCAGCAGATCACAATCGGCAGCAATCTTGTTGATGATGCACTCGCCACCAGAAGGCAGGGTGCCGATCTTTTTCATCATGCTGTCGTCAGTCGCGACGTGCATAACGATTTTCTCGTTGGCAACGATCTCCTCGCCGTACTTGTTGACGAGCTCCTCGTGCGTCGACGGACGATGCATGCCGGTCGCGACCAGGATACGCACACGCGCCTCGGGAGCGGCAGCGTGGATGTGATGCAGCAGAATAGGCATCGTCACACGCGAGGGAACGGGACGCGTATGATCGGAGCTAATGATGACGATATCCTTCTTGGCAGCACAAAGCTCCTCGAGCGAAGGCGAGCCATAAGGGTTGGCAAGTGACTCCTCTACCAGCTCTTCCTGAGATTTTGTGGTCTTAAACTCGTTTTGATGACCTTCCATCACACCCGCGAAGTTCTTATCCTCGAGCTCTAGATGTAACGTCTTGTGGTCAAACGGTAGTTCACATTCAAACAATGCCGAGCGCCCTCTTCCTTTCAACTGACACACTAGATAAACCGTTGGAAGGATACGCCGCTCATCGATAAACACCACCGTCCACCGACTCATTAACACAACGTTCATATTTGACCCACAACAAAACGGCCGCGATCCCAAACGGGACCGCGACCGCTACAGTCATAAGGCGAGAAGCGCACCTAATTCTCTCCAGCCCCAATCCCTGAAGACCGAGGACGAAGGGGCCCAATGGGTTTCCCGCTGAACGCATTCCGCAGCACGAAGCCCTTTCCAAACGCGCGAAGTGCGTCATTATTTCCCCAGCCAGTAATCCGCCGAAGACCGGACATCGAAGGGTCCGCCATAAGTTTACTTTTAGGCACACTCCGCAGGACGCAAGAAGCCCTCGCCGCACGAAGTGCGCAGCGAGGGCTTCTTGCATGTCCGAGGACGTGCCTAAAAGTAAACTTATGGCGGACCCGGACGACTACAGGGCTATCGATTACCCCGTGTTCTGCAATCCCGCCGAGACGCCGGTCACAGTCGAAAGAATCAGGCTCATGTACTCGGCCTTCTTCTCCTCGGCCATCTCATCCTGGTTCATACGCACCTCGCGAAGGGCGCGGACCTGGGCGATGGACAGGGCGTCGACGTAGGGGTTACGCACGCGAACGGCGCAGCCGAGCACGCGACGACGCTGCAGTGGCCACTCGTCACCGACGATGGCAAGGACCCACTTACGGGTGAGCTGCATCTCGGTAAAGACCTTCTCGGACAGATCATCGCGATCGCCCAAGTGCAGATACATCTTGGCGATGCGCTGATCGGTCTTAGCAATCGACATCTCGATGTTGTCGATGAACGTGCGGAAGAACGGCCACTCCTGGTAGGCGGCCTTGAGCTGGTCAAGATCGCCCAGCTGCTCGCAGGCGGTGCCCAGGCCGTACCAAGCGGCCAGGTTAATGCGCGCCTGGCTCCAGCTAAAGATCCACGGAATGGTACGCAGGTCGTCGAGCGACTTGGCACCCAAGCCGCGCTTGGCGGGACGCGAGCCGATCGGCAGCAGACCGACCTCGGTCAGCGGCGTCACGGTCGAGAACCACGGTGTAAAGTCCTCGGTGTTCAGCAGGTCCAGATAGCGCTCGTGGCTTGCGGTGTTGAGCTTCTCGGCCATATCCCAGAACTTCTGCGTGGTCTCGGTGTTGGTCTTCTCGACACTCGGGGCCGACTGCAAAAGCGTTGCGGCGGCAACGGACTCAACATGGCGCTGAGCCAGCGTGCGGTTGCCGTAACGGGCAAAGATGACCTCGCCCTGCTCGGTGAGCTTAAAGAAGCAGTTGACCGAACCCTTGGGCTGCGCAAGAACGGCCTTGTTGGCCGGGCCGCCGCCACGGCCCACGGCACCGCCGCGACCGTGCATGAGCACCAGGTCGATATCGTTCTTCTCGGCCCACTTGGCAATGCGCTCCTGCGCAGAGTGCAGTGCGAGCATAGCCGTGGTAGGACCGGCATCCTTGGAGGAGTCGGAGTAGCCAAGCATGACCTCCATGCGGCGGTTGGTCTGGGCAAGGCGCTTTTGCACCACGGGCAGCGTAAGCATCTGGTCGAGCACGTCGACGCAGCCTTCGAGGTCCTCGAGCTGCTCAAACAGCGGGATCACGTCGAGCTCGGGGACATCCTCCTCGTGTGCGAAGGACAGGTGGGCAAGCTCAAAGACGTCGACCACATGCTGAGCGCTCTTGGTAAACGATATGATGTAGCGGTGCGCCATCTTCTTGCCGTAGCGCTTTTGGATGGAACCGATGGCACGGAAGGTGTCGATGACCTCGCGCGTCATGGGCTGCAGGTCGCCATGGATACCGTTCTCGTGGATATCCTTGAGGGCGCGGGCATGCACCACGGAGTGCTGACGGAACTCCATCTCGACCATATGGAAGCCGAAGGACTCGACCTGCCAGATGATGGTCTGGACCGGGCCGTAGGCAGCACGGACGGCGCCGCAGGCGGCCAGCGATCGCTGGACGACGCGCAGGTCCTCCAGGAATTCATCGGCGCTGTGGTACATGGTGTCGGTGATACGGCGCACGGTGGCGTTCAGACGGTCAGCCATGACGAGCATGACGGCGCGATGCGGCTCGTGCTCGGAGATCAGCTCAGCGCGAGCCGTGTACCGAGGCATCATCTCGACCTGATGGTTCCACAGGTTAATGAGTTCAGCAGAAGGCTTGCTGTAGGTGGCCTCGAGCGTGAGGTTGCGGCCGATGCGGCGGCACTTGTCCTCGAGCTTGAGCACCATGTGAGTGAAGTACTTGGCGGCGACCTCACGGCTCACTTTGGCGGTGACGTTGGGGTTACCGTCGCGGTCGGAACCGATCCAGCTGCCGGGATGGAAGAACGCCGGGCACAGCGGCGGCACGGTACCGGCCTTGTCGCCCAGCACCCAGTCGTCAAAACGACGATAGATAACGGGGATGACGTCGAACAGCGTGTTATCGAAGATGTCGATGATAGTATCGGCTTCCTCGACCGGCGTGGGCTTCTTGAGCGCGATGGGGCTCGTACGCACCAAGGCGTCGATCTCCTGCAGCATATGGCGCTCGTTCTCCACCAGGTCGGAGCCGCCCAGGCGCGGACGCTCCTCCAGCAGGTTGGAGATACGGCGAATCTTGCCCTCGACGGCCTTACGACGGGCCTCGGTGGGATGTGCGGTAAAGACAGGGTGGAACTCGAGCTTGCCGAGCAGCTCGTTGGCGCCCTCAACACCCATCTCGTTTACCAACTGGTGATAGGCGACGGTGAGCTCGTTGGCGGGATCGACCTCGGTATCGGTCGATGCGCCGGCCTCGCGCTCGCGCAGCTGCGCCACACGGTAGTTCTCCTCCGACAGGTTTGCCAGGTGGAAGAAGCTCGTAAAGGCGCGAACGATAACCTGCTGCTTATCGAGCGGCAGACTGTCGATCAACTCGACGACCTCACGAAATGCCACGGCGGTGGGCTCGTCGGCGGTGGGCACGCCCTGCTCGTCGACGGCCTCGTCGGCAGCACGGGTACCGGGGTTGCCGGCATTGACCACGATTTCGGCCGACAGGATTTTGTCGAACAGGTCCGCGATCTCGGGATCATACTCGCTAAGCACACGACGCTCCAGGCGCAGGAACAGCGCCAGATTATCGCGCAGCTCCTCGGGGATCTCGATCTCGGCGAGACGCTCCCTGGACTCGGCATTCGAGCCGATTCGGTTAACGAGGCGGTTGACCACGGCAGCGACGCGCGCCGCGGCTTCGGGTACAGACTGGTTGCTTAGGTTCTCAGCCACGTTTCCTCCCATTCCTCCTTCTATGCACGTAACATGCGGTATTCATTATAGGCGCTTGAGAAATACTTTCGACACTGATTGCGCTTTACCACACAAAAGTATTTTCTGCATTGCAAGGGTTTTTGCTCTAAATGGTCGTATTTCTCGGTGGACGGCATACACAAACGGGGGCATTCCGCATAAATGCGAAACACCCCCGTAACAATCGCTCGCAATGGACGGGACACTTAAGCGGGCCCGCAGCTCAAAAAGATGCGCTACAGGCGCTCGCGAACCGCCTCGACGACGTTGGCCAGATCGACCAGCACCTCGTCATGGCTCTCCATGTCGCGCACCTTGACCTTGCCGGCGGCAAGCTCGTCGCCGCCCAGGACCAGGATGAGCTTGGCACCTACCTTATCGGCCTGCTTAAACTGGGCCTTGAGCGAACGGCCCTGATAGTCGGCCTCGGTCACGATGCCTGCGGCGCGAAGCTCCTGCGTAATGGCAAAGACGTTCTGGCGCAGCTCCTTGCCGGCGTTGGCGACATAGACACACGGGGCCTCCTCGGCACCCAAATCGCTGCCAAAGGCCTGCAGGGCCAGCAGGGCGCGCTCAAAACCGACGGCGAAGCCGACGCCGGCCGTGGGCTTGCCGCCCTCGAGCTCGACCAGGCCGTCGTAGCGGCCGCCGCCGCCGATGGAGCCGACGCCGGCGCCGGGGGCCTCGACCTCAAAGACGGTACGGGTGTAGTAGTCCAGGCCGCGCACCAAGGTGGGATCCTCGACATACTCGATACCGGCGGCATCCAGATAGCGCTTGACTTGCTCGTAGTGTTCGCGGCACTCGTCGCACAGGTTGTCGCCCATCAGCGGCGCGTCGGCCATGATCTCGCGGCAGTGGTCGTTCTTGCAGTCGAAGGCGCGCAGCGGGTTGAGCTCGGCGCGCTCGCGGCACTCGTCGCACATCTCGTCTGCGTGATCGAGGATGAACTGCTTAACCTGCTCGCGGTAAGCCGGACGGCACTGGGCGTCACCCATCGAGTTGATGAGCAGACGGAGCTTGGAAAGATCGAACCCAAGGCGCTTATAGAACTCCATGAGCATGATGATGCACTCGGCGTCTGCCGCCGGATCGGGTGCGCCGAGCCACTCGATGCCCACCTGATGGAACTGGCGCAGGCGGCCCTTCTGGGGACGCTCGCCGCGGAACATGGCCTCGGCGTAGTAAGCCTTAAACGGCGTGGAGCCCTGGGGCACCAGGTTGTTCTCCACGACGGCGCGCACCACACCGGCCGTGCCCTCGGGACGAAGTGCCAGGCGCTGCTTGGGCTTGAGCTTGGTGTCGGTACCCTCGTTAAAGACGCGCTCCAGGTTGGCGCCGCTAAACACGCGGAACATCTCCTTGCGCACGACGTCGGTCGACTGGCCGATACCGTGGACAAAGACGTCCACTTGCTCGATCGCGGGCGTCTCGATGGGCTTAAAACCAAACGGCTCGAACACGCCGGCAGCAATCTGCTGCATCTTTTGCCAGGCGCGCATCTCGGCGCCGATAAGGTCGCGGGTTCCCTCCGCCTTCTGTGCCTGCATGGGCAAACACCTTTCTTTTGTATCGCGTCATAGGTAGTGGACATTATACGGCACAAACACAAACAGCGGAGGCGCATCTGGCCGAACGAGGGTATGGGGACTCGTTCGGCCAGATGCGCCGCCGCTGTTTGTAATCCGTTTTCCTCCGTTCCCTTCGGACCACGTGATCTGTTGGGGACGGAGGAAAACGGATCATTTCGTGGATCCGTGGCCGCCTTGGAAACCGAATGATGGCACGAGCATCTATTCGGCCTCCAGGGCAGCCACGGACAGAACGGGGCAAATAGAAAAGAGTGACGGACGTCTACTCCCCTGCCACGCTCGAGCGCAGCTTGGCGGCGATGGGCTCGGATGCCAGCAGGAACACGAGCATGACAACGGAGCATGCCAGGCACACAATCCAGGTGCTCGCAAAGGAGCCCGTGGCATCGAACAGCACGCCCGAGACGATGGCGCCCACGGTGCCGCCGACCATCTCGAGCGAGGTAATGGTGCCCGTGACCTTGCCGAGGTCGGCCATACCAAACTGCTTGGACGCGGCAATGGTAGGCGTGATGGTGCCCATGCACGTTCCGATACCAAAGCTCACAGCGGCCAAAATAGGACCAAGGTCCGTCGTCGGGAAGCACAGCGCCACACAGGCGACAATACACGCAACGGAGCCCAGGATATTGCCAAAGCGCAGGCCAAAGCGGTCATAGATCGCACCGAGCGAAATCTTGGCGATAACGACCGTGACCATGTAGACAGAAAGCACCGTACCGGCCCACATGGGGTCGTGGCCACCCGTGACGATCTTGGCGCCGTTGACGGTAACGCTCGTCATGTTGGTGACCTGGTTGGGCAAGATGGCGCCGTTAACGAGCCCCATAAAGAGGAAGGCGACGACAAGCAGCCAAAACGCCGAGCTCTTCTTGATGCGAGACCAACCGACACTGACCTCGGGCGCCGTGTGCTCGTCCTTGTCGCCGACCGTCGAGACGGACGGATCGCCCGGGTTCTTGACGAGCGGCTTCAGGCCAATCTCGGAAGGCTTGGTGCGGAAGGAATAGGCCGTGATGGGCAGCGCCGCCACCATGCAGATAGCCGCGAGCACCAGGAAGGCGGAACGCCAGCCAACACCCACGATAAGCGAGCTCACGATGGGAGACAGAATAGCGCCGCCAAAGCCCGAGCCCGAAAGTGCGATGGAGATGGCAAGGCCTCGCTTGGCCGTAAACCAGTTGGCGGTCACCAGGCTGATGAGCAGGCGGGTCGAGGCGACGGCAAAGCAGCCCGAGACGGCAAAGAGCACGTAGACCTGCCACAGCTCACCCACGAAGCTCATGCCCGCGAGCACCGCCGAGGTAGCGATAACGGTGAGCGAGCCCAATACGCGGCCACTCACCTTATCGGCGACATGGCCAATGACAAGTGAGCCGATAACGCTCACCACGGTGGAGATGGCGTTGGAGATGTTGTACTGCGCAAGCGTAATCCCGAGGTCGCTTACGATGAGCGGCTGAAACAGGCTCATGCAGTTAACGAAAATCGTGTAGCACGTGGCCATGATCACAAAGCCGGAGGCCACCACGAGCCAGCCGGGGAAAAATTTACATTGCTGGGACATGGATTACTCCTTGTGGTCCGCAATGTATCCGAGAGCGACGGCGGCATAAGCCGCGGCGCCGAGGGGAAGCTCGGCATCGTTAAAGCGCGCCTTGGGATGATGCTGGGCAAAATGCTCGTCCGTATCGGTCACGGCCGCGCCCACCGTAAAGTACGCACTTGGGATCTCGCTCGAGATAAGTGCGAAATCCTCACTCGCCATGGCGTGGAATAGCGGCAGGAAGGCAGCCTTGGGCAGCACCGCGCCCACGTAGCCAAGCGAGGCCTGGGTCATATCGCTGTCGAGCACGAGCGGCGGAACGTCCGAAAGCGTCTCGATGGTTGCCGGCGTACGATATGTTGCGGCAACGCCGTTGACGACCTCCGCGATGCGTGTCTTAAGGTGAGCCATGAGCTCGACATCGAAGCCGCGCAACGTTCCCTCGAGCACGCAGGTGTCGGGGATGACGTTGGCCGCCAAGCCGCCAGCGAACTTACCCACGGTAAGTGCAACTTCCTTGGCCGCCGGCACCTCGCGGGAGATAAGCTCCTGGAGCGCCAGGTGCACATGCACGCCCGCCGTGATGGGGTCGATGCAAATCTCGGGGCTCGACCCGTGACCACCCTTGCCCTGGAGCGTGATGCGAAAACCGTATACACCCGAAAGTGCAGGGCTGCCATAGAGCACCAAGCCGAGCGGCGATTGACTGTTGACGTGCATGGCAAAGGCAGCCTGGGGGCGCGGGTTCTCGAGCAAGCCGTCGGCGATGGCAGCGCGTGCCCCCTCAAAGGTCTCCTCACCCGGCTGGAACAGCAACTTCACCGTGGCGTTGGCCTCCACAAGCTCGGCCTCGCGGGCCTTGAGCAAACGGGCCGCGCCGAGCAGGGCCGTCGCGTGTATATCGTGGCCGCAGGCATGCATGCAACCGTTGGTGGAAGCGAAAGGCTCGCCCGATTCCTCGGCAACGGGCAGGGCATCCATGTCGCCGCGAAGCATGATAACCGTACCGGCCTGCTCGTCTGCGCACGCACCATTGCCCTGAGCAGCCGCGGCCGCACCGGCACCGATCAGGCCAACAACACAGGAGCCGTCGACAAGCGTGGTATGGGGGATGTCCATCTCGTCCAGACGTGCCTGGATATAGGCAGACGTCTGCGGAAGATTGTTACCGAGCTCGGGCATCTGATGGAGATTGTGGCGCCATGTGGCAAGCTCACCGGCAAATGCCTGGGCTTCTTTGACCAGGCCATCGCCGATAGCGGTCTGCGCCGCTGTGGTAGCCTGAGGCGCTGGTTGCGGTTGAAGATCGGACAGAGCTGGTGCCATAGATGCCCTCCAGTAACGTTTTTGCAGCACGCACTTTGACAGCCTAAAGTGCAAGGCATAACTGTAAGGGCATGACATAAAAAACGCCGCCCTGGGAGAGCGGCGCAACAAGTTGTTTACAATTGCGGGCGAGATTTTCGGCGCAAGAAATCGAAGTGCGTCTCGCTCAAGATAATCGACAAAAAGATGAGCGCAAAGCCGGCAAGCAGGCGCGAGGTAAGCGCCTCCCCCATCAGCAGCACCGAGAACAGCACGCCCGAGGGGGACTCCATCGAAAGGAGCAACGAGCCCGTCGAGGCCGGGACGTGCGCCAATCCAACGTTTTGGACGAGCAGGGCTACGCACGTACAACCCACCGAGAGAAAGGCCACCACGCCGATAAAGCTCGGCGTCCACACGGACAGAGGCGCCTGAGTCTCGAATAGTAGCGACGTGATTAAGCTCAAAACGCCATTGCCCACAAACATCCAAAACGTGATGACGTTGATATCCATCTTGCAGCCATACTTGGCGGTCACCGCCATCTGGATGGCAAAGAAGACCGCGCCGCCCAGCGTAATGGCATCGCCGGCATTGAACTCGACGCTATCGAGTGCCACCAGGCCAATGCCCGCCAGGCACAGCAATGCGGCGCCCAAGTTGTAACGGGTAAGCTTTTCTCCGCCCAGGACATAGCTCGCAAACGGCACGAGGATGCAATAAGTACCCGTCAAAAATGCACTCTTGCCCGCCGTGGTCTGTGCCAGGCCAATCGTCTGCAAACCGTACGCGCCAAACATAAGTGCGCCCATACCAAGCCCGACGATAAGGTTGCGAGCATTAAAGTGCGCGATGATGCGTTTGTGGAAGATGGCGAACATAACCAGCGAAGCCGGAAGGAAACGAACGTAGATCAGCGCGAACGCCGGAATGGTGTCGAGCGCATCTTTCATGGTGGTAAAGGAATAGCCCCAGATGACCGCCACCGAAAGCAGCAAGAACTTCCAGAAGAACGGAGAACGCGCGCCGGCGCCGCGGGAGGTGCCGCCGGCACCCAGGTCCTCCCGTGCGACAGGGCTATCAGGCATGTTTTCGATTTCATCAACGGCATTCTGGGCCATAGGGCATCCTCGCGCTCAGTCTGGGCGTGGTGTCCGCACGCGCATGGCCGCGTGCCGCCTCATGGTCAAATAAAAACAGGGCGCACCGGACCCCCGACACGCCCCGCTACTGTAGCAACAACCAGCGCTGCATCGCAATCCAGTCCGCTAAAGCGTTTTGTTCCGCCGTTCTACCGAACGGCGGACCGGCCGACACTGCGCGAGCCGCATTCACGCCAATCTGACGTTCAACTTCAAGGGCGCGACCAGAAGGTCAGCGCCCTTTCATTTCACGTCACCTTGGCGCAAATGCGGCTCGCTCGCTGGCATTACCGCTGCATCAGCGTTAACGTTGCTGTACTAAATAAGCTTTGTTGATTCCAGCTTTTCGTTGATCCAGTCGTTGGCTTTGATGACCGGGCGGCGGAAGACGACGCCCAGGGCCAGCGACGGAATCAGATAGCTCGCCAGAATACCCAGCTCAACCCAGTACTCCATATGGTAGGCGCCGGCCATGGCGGCGTGCATGGCGTTGATGCCGTGAGTAAACGGCAGGAACGGATATATCGCCTGGAACACAGGCCCGGTCATCTCGATGGGGAACGTACCGCCCGAACCACCGACCTGCATAACCAACAGCACGACGGCGAGTGCCTTACCGATATCACCAAACGACACGGTGAGCGTGTAGACGATATTGGAGAACACGAGACTCGCGACCCAGCCGGCAAGTACAAACTGCAGCGGGTTGTCGCATTGGATGCCAAAGAACAGGATGTCGCCCGCGCACACGAGTGTCGCCTGCAGCAGGGCCAGACCGCCAAAGAACAGGTAGCGGCCCAGGTAGATCTCGTGCAGGCGCACGGGGATGAGCTCGTTGATGAGTTCATCGTCAACCGAGACCTTCATCATGGCCGCCAGCACGATCGAGCCCACCCACAGCGACAGAATCGTGTAGAACGGCGCCATGGCCGAACCGTAGTTGCGGATCGGATAGACCGGCTTGCGGTCGAGCGCGACGGGGCCGGAAAGCGACACGGCCAAACCCTCGGGATCGTTGCCGATCATCGTCTTGATCGTGGCAAGGTCGTCCGACATCAGGGCGCCATCGAGCTCGTCTTTAAAGGCACTGATCTTATCGGACGCTTCACCTAGCTGATCGGAAGCCTTGTTGACCAGCTTGGCGGCCTTGGAGAGGCCCTTCGCCAACGAGCCGGATGCATCGATGAGGCCGCTCACGGCACTATCCAGATTGCTCGAAATACCGTTCAGCGAATCCAAAACGCCCGAGATGGTCTTCTTGAGCTCCTTTGCCTTGACCGAGAACGTAGAGTCGTAATCGATCTTGGCACCCGAGACGCCCGCCTTGGCGTCGGCGATCGCCTGGTCGGTTTCGGCGCGGACATCGTTAACCTTTGCCATGCTGTCCGAGAGCGACGCTACGATGCCCATCAGCTCCTTGGCATTGTTGCGGTACTCCTCCGCAGTTCCGCCAAGAGACGTCGCAACAGACTCGAGACCTTCCTTGAGCTTATCGTTGCCCACCTGGCCGGCAAGGCTGCGGAGCTTATCGGCAGCAGCGTCAATCTCATCGGCGCGCGCGTTGAGCGACGCGGCGCCATCGTTGAGTTGCGATACCGTCAGATCGACATGCTGGTTCGCGGCGTCAAAGGCCTTTGCGAGCTCGGTGGACACGTTGTCGAACGACCCGGCACTTCCATCAATCGCGGCATCGATGGCATCGCTAGCAGCCTTGAGCGCTTGCTCCGAATCACCGATACCGCTCTTGGCATGCTCCATCAGCTGTTTCACCGACTGCTCGGTAGTTCCGGTCTGCTTGAGCAAGCCGCCCGCCGACGTCAGCGAATCGGACGTGGAGCTCAAAATACCCGCAAGCGAAGTAGCGCTGGCCTTGATGTCCTGCAGGTCCTGAACCGAGTCGCCAAGCGTCGAGGACAGGTTGGCGATAAAGTTGCTGACCTGATCGGTGCTCATGTAATCGAGCAGGCTGGACACCGTCTTAAGGCCGATCGTCGTGATGGTCTCGGTAAAGGTCTCGTTGACCTGGTTCTGAACAGCACTCGAGCCCTTCTCGGTCACGATCTGGGCGATGGCGTTGGCCTTCTGGTTCTCGTAGAACTCGATATCGGCATGTTTCACGTCGGTCGAGAAGAGCGTCATCATATCGGCACTAAACGTCTTAGGGATAACGACAGCCGCATAGTATGCGCCCGATTCGACGCCCTCGATAGCCTTGTCTCGATTGTTGAGCACAACCCAATCAAAGCTCTCGTTGCCGCGCAGGGTGGCGGTCACATTTTCGCCCACGTTGACCTCGACGGGGATCAGATCACTCTCGTAACCCTCATCGGTGTTGACCACGGCGATCTTAAGATTGCCGGTGTTGCCGTACGGATCCCAGCTGCCGGCGATGTTAAACCACGCGTACAGGCACGGTACGATAATGAGGCCCATCACGACAACCAAGCCGATCACAGAGTGAGACACGTTTTGGACGTCACGCTTAAACAGATGCAGGATGTTCTTCATTTATGCCTCACCTCCTTTTGAGTGCTTGCCAAGCGGGACGCCATCCTCATTCATCACAAATGTGTCGTCCCCGTTCGCGGGCACATGGTGCATATCGTGGTGAATGGACTGGTCGACAGCCTGATCCTTGGATTTAGAGCCTCGCTCGCTGGCATTCAGGCCAAACATGCGACGGGCGGCAGGGATCGCCGCTGTGTGCTCGCGCATCTCGCGGCGCAGGTCCTCGTCCGAAAGCGCCGAGATGCGCATCTGGGTGTTGAGGCTTGCACGGATGTACTCGATATTGATCAGCCAGCCGCAAATGACAATGACGGAGATAATCCAAATGACCAGCAAGATGATTTTGCCGTTATTGTCGACATCGAGAACCGTCGAGAGCACAAAGATCAGCACTTGCACGCCCACCACGGCAGCAAAGCCGCCCTTGATGTAGTACGGGTAACGATGCTCAAAAGCCACTGCATGTTCGAGCAGCTCGCGGCGATACGAATCGGAATCGAGCATGACGCGCATGGCCGTGCGCAGCGAGTAGCGCTGGCGCGGCAGGTCATTGGACTCGCAGATCATCATACCCGTCGTGGAAAGCTGCTTATCAAAGAGCAGGTTGAGGTTGAGCAGCAGCGGACGCAGCTGCAAGCCGATAAAGAGTGCGATGGCAAGGAACACGCCCAAGATGCACAGGTTGAACAGGTAGTTGTACGAGTACATGCCGCCGACGGTCTCGCGCAGCAGATTGATGCCGTAGGTAAAGGGTAGCAGCGGATGCAGCCATTGGAAGAAGCCGGGCATCATCTCGATGGGGTACATGCCCGACGAACCCGGGATCTGCACGATGACGAGAATGACGCCGATTGCCTTGCCGATATGCTTAAACGTGGTGGACAGCGCATAGATGATGTTGACGTACGTAAACGAGATGGCGATACCGCCCAGCACGAACAGCAGCGGGTTGACGCATTGCACGCCGATCACCAAATCGCCCACCGTAACGATGATGGCCTGCAACGCGCCCAGGAGCACCAGGAGCAGCCAGCGGCCAAAGTAGCCCTGACGCGCGGTAAAGCTGCCGATGCCTTCGCGGTCGACCTCGAGCTTGTAGATAGCGATGAGCACGTAGCCACCCACCCAAAGTGCCAGGTTGGTATAGAACGGGGCAATGCCCGAACCAAAGCTTTTGACTGGATAGATTGACTTGGACGTCAGCTCAACAGGGGACGCCATAAAGTCCGCCACGTCGTCCACGTCGACGCCCATCAGGTCGGCCAGCTCGCCCATAGACTCAGAGGTCTGCAGCGCCGCGATGTCGTTAGCGGCGGTTGCAAGCCTGTCCTGGACCTTGGCAAGCGAGGCATCGGTCTGGGACAGCGTGGTCTTGGCCTGCTTGAGCGTGGCATCGAGCTGCGATAGCGTACCGCGCGCATTGGCGATTGTAGGCGTGAGGCCCGACACGATACCGGTTAGGTCGCCCGATACAACCGAGAAAGAGTCGAGCGCGCTGGAAGCCTTCGGCAGCGCATTTTGACCAAGATCCGTCTGAGCCTGGCTAATGTTGGTCGTGCCGGTCTGAATTGCAGTATTGATAGCGTCGCTGGCGCCCGAAACGGCCGAAGCGTCATTCGCAATAGCACTCGACTGTGCCGAGAGATTGTCCTTGACGGCCTGGAGGCTTTCGTTTTGTCCTCGAAGCGTATCGATCGTCGACGCGATGAGCGCGTTGATTTCCTCCGAACCCGTCGGCACGCTGTCCGCCAACTTCTGCAGGCGGTCGAGCAGCGCGTTGTTGTGGTCAATTGTCGTTTGAAGCGATTCGAGCGAATTGTCGATGCGAGTGGTCGTAGACGTCAAGGCGCCCGCCATCTTTCCGACCGCAGCGTTCGCCGAAGCCGACGTCTTGGACAGTGCAACGCTTCCCTCCGAAAGCGCCTTAGAGAGCGAGGTAATCGATTTGCCCGCGGTGGTGCGAGCTTCGCCCAACAGGTCGTTGCCTTGGGAGATCGCTTGAGTCAGCGAAGGCGTCTGACCCTGCAAACCGGCCAGCGCCCCATCCGCCGAGGCGATAGCACCGCTCGTTTTGTCGATAGCGGTGTTCATGTCGTTGATCGAATCGCGAACCTCGCTCAAGGTACCGGATGCCTCGGACACCGAACTCGTCAGTGAATCCTGAACCTGGGCGGTCTTATCCTTAAAATCGATGCCGGCATCCTTGGCGATGCCCGCTACGGTCTCGCCCACCGTGGAGACAAACTCCGAGTTGATCTGCCCCTCGATGGTGTTGGCACCGGTATCGGTGACCTTGGGCGCAATGGCGCTCTTTTTCTCGTTGACGTAATAGGTGAGTTTCGGCTGATGGTAATTGCCATCGAGCATCGAGACAAGATTGTCGGAAAAGTTCTTGGGGATTACGATCGCCGCGTAGTATTCCCCGCTCTCGACGCCCTCTTTGGCGTCGGCCGCCGAGTCGACGAAGGTCCAGCCCAGCTGATCGTTTTCCTTGAGCTGATCGACAACCTTGTCGCCCGCGTTAAGCTCGCCCACCATGTCGTTTTGGGTTCCCCGGTCGTTGTTGGCGATAGCGATTTTAATGCCCTGGGTGTTTCCATACGGATCCCAGTTAGCCACGATGTTGTACCAGGCATACAGCGAGGGAATAACACACACGCCGAGGGTAACCACCAAGGCGACGGGGTTCAGAAGCAGTCGCTTAATGTCGCGCTTGAATATCGCAAAGGAGACCTTTGTATCGGATAGTTTGCTGCCGAGACTCACGCTTGGACCATCCATCCTGTCGTTGAATCGAATCGTACTATCGACAACCATTGTACGTGGGCGCTTTAGCGTCTCAAAGCACAATGGTATTGAGTTTTGCGGGTAGCAATATACTACGAAGATTAGTTAGCGTACAGTTGTACAGTATCTTTAAATTAAGCAGGTCGCAAAACCACAACCCGCACAAATTAACAACCCAACTAGTCATTGGGGACGTTCTTAGCTCGCAGACAGCCGCCGCGAAGGCAACGGGATCCTCGGGCAGAATGCCCTCGACCAGCAGAGCCTGGTCATAGAGCAGACCGGAGTACTGCTTGATCTTGTCGGCGTCGCCTGCCTTCTGGGCAGCGACAAGCTTGTCAAAGACCGGGTGCTTGGCGTTGAGCTCGAGCACGCGCTGGCTCTTGGGCATACCGTCGGGCGCGCCCTCGGGTCCCTTCTGGAGCACCTTCTCCATCTCGAGCGAAAGCGGACCCTCGGTGGTGATGCAAGCGGGGGCATCGGTCAGGCGCGCGGAGACGGCAACTTTCTCGACCTTGTCACCGAGCGCCTCCTTCATAGCGCTAAAGAGGTCCTCGTTTTCCTTGGTGGCGTCCTCGGCCTCCTTCTTCTCGTCCTCGGTCGCCAGATCAAGATCGCCAGTCGCGACGTTCTTGAGCTCCAGGTGACGATCCTCGACCTCGGGCTCGGCACCGTCGGAAACGGCCTTCTCGGCAGCCTCGCGGGCAGCGCCATCCTCGTAGATCTTAGGCATATCGGCGGCAACGTACTCACGCATAGCCTGGAACGTGAACTCATCCACATCCTGCGTCAGCAACAGCACGTCATAGCCGCGGTCGAGCACGCCCTTTACCACGGGCATCTTGGCCAAGCGCTCACGCGAGTCGCCGGCGGCGTAGTAGATGGCCTTCTGATCCTCGGGCATGCCCTTGGCATACTCGGCCAGGGTAATCATCTTCTGCTCCTTGGCAGACCAGAACAGTAGCAGGTCGGCGAGCTCATCGGCCTTCATGCCATAGCTCGAGTAGATGCCGTACTTAAGACCGCGGCCAAAGTTCTCAAAGAACTTCTCGTAGGCCTCGCGGTCGTTGTCGCGCATATCCTCAAGATCGGCGGTAATCTTCTTCTCCACGCGCTTGGCGATGGCCTTGAGCTGACGGTTCTGCTGCAGCGTCTCACGCGAGATGTTGAGCGACACGTCGGCAGAATCCACGACGCCACGGACAAAGTTGTAGTAGTCGGGCAGCAGGTCGTCGCACTTCTCCATAATCAGCACGTTGGAGCTGTAGAGCGCCAGGCCCTTCTCGTAATCCTTGCTGTACAGATCGAACGGGGCGCGGCCCGGCACAAACAGCAGGGCGTCGTACTCGAGCGTACCCTCGGCATGGAAGCTGATAGTGCGTGCCGGATTGTCAAAGTCGTGGAACGTGGACTTGTAGAACTCGTCGTAGTCCTTCTGCTCAACATCGGAGCTGTGCTTTTTCCAGATCGGTGTCATTGAGTTGACGGTCTCGAGCTCCTGGTAGTCCTCGTACTCGGGCGTGTAGTCATCGCCAGCATCCTCGGGCTTGGGCTTCTGGCGGCTCTTGGACACCATCATCTGGATCGGGTAACGCACATAGTTGCTGTACTGCTGAATCAGGCTCTTGAGGCCCCACTCGGTCAGGAAGCGATCGTAGGTCTCGGCCTCGCCGTCGGCGTCGAGCTTCTCGTTCTCGCGCAGCGTCAGGATGACATCGGTGCCGTGCTCGGCGCGCTCGCCGTCTTCGATGGTGTAACCCTCAAGACCATCAGACTCCCACACGTGAGCGATGTCCTCGCCATAGGCGCGGCTGACAACCTTTACGTGGCTGGCAACCATAAAGGCAGAGTAGAAGCCCACGCCAAACTGGCCGATGATGTCGACATCGGAGCCCTGTTGCTCGGCGTTCTCGGTCTTAAACTCCTCGGAGCCGGAATGGGCGATGGTGCCCAGATTGCGCTCGAGTTCCTCGGCGGTCATGCCGATGCCGTTATCCGAGATGGTAATGGTGCGGGCGTCTTTATCAAAGGAGACGCGAATAGCCAGGTCACCCTGGTCGAGCTTGACGCTCGGGTCCTGCAGACTCTTAAAGTTGAGCTTGTCGACGGCGTCGCTCGCGTTAGAGATAAGCTCGCGCAGGAAGATTTCCTTATTGGTGTAGATGGAGTTGATCATGAGGTCGAGTAGTTTTTTGCTCTCGGTCTTAAATTGACGCATGTGCAGTCCTTTCGCGCTACCCCCGTCCGCAAAAACGGCCCGGTTGCCCGAGCCGCATCGCAGACCTGCTATGTTCAGACTTAGATTTTATAACCCATTAGCGCGCATATATACATACGGAATCGAAAAACTGTATGTCCAAACGCCCTGATGCGCCAATTGCCAAGGAGTGTCCCAAATGCCGGCAGAAAAGGAGCGTCCCTATCTGCCATCTACGCGCTTGGCCATCCAAGCATGAGGCTGGCCCTCGTCTTCGTAGTCCACCGGGGCAATCTGCGCGTAGCCCGCCTTGGCATAGAGCGGCAGCACGTATTCCTGAGCATGCAGCTTAATGAGCTTGGCGCCGGCATCACGCGCGCACGCATCACTGGCCTCGACAATCTTGCTCGCCAAACCGCGACGGCGCATGCTCGGCAGCACGGCCACGCGCCCCATAATGTAGGTCTCCCCCGCCGCGACGCCTTCGTCCAAGTCGCACGCCGGCGACACCGGAGCCTCTGCATCTGCCGTGCGCCCCAGCGCCTCGGGAAACACGCGCGAGCAACCGGCGAGTTGACCATCCACGTACAGCGTCACATGAATGCAGTCAGAAGCCTCATCGATCTGGTCGAACTCATTCTCGTAGCCCTGCTCGTCCATAAAAACGACGCGGCGCACCAACGCCGCGTCATCGAAGCATCCCGTCTTAAGTTGGATATCCATGGCTGCCCTTTCATTCAATGCGAACGTTAGGGACAGATTTTAGCGAAAATGAGCTCCGCGCACGCTAAACTTCGCGCGAGCCTTCGCCAGGCAGTCGTAATGACCCACGTTATGGGCATCGCTCGCGATGAAGCTGTACAGGTTCTGATCGAACAGACGCTGTGCCGGCTTTTTCTCGCGACCAAAGCGACCGCCGGCAATAAAGTCCGCCGAAGCCTGCAGCTTGCAGCCCATATCGACCAAGCGCTCCGCCACGCTTACATCCTTTTGGACGGCGCGATAGCGCTCAGGATGAGCGATGATCACCTGGTAACCGCGGCACTGCAAATCGTAAATCGTGTTCTCGTACTCTCTAAACGCATACGCATCGGCATGCGTCGAAAGCTCGAGCAGAAACTCATTGGTTCCATCGAAATGCAGGTGCTCCGCGCCATCGATACCAAGCTCAACGAGCTTTCGATGGTTGACCTCGAAGCCCATCTGAAGCGGAAAACCGTCAGCGTTATCACGCAGCAGCTCAAAGGCATCCCACATCTTATCGTAATCGAAATAGGGATCACGGCAGTGAGGAGTGCAAACGATTCTGGTTACACCGGCCCGCTTGGCAGCCTCGAGCATCGCCAAGCTCTCATCGAGATCGGCGGCGCCGTCGTCTACACCCGGCAAGATATGGCAATGAATGTCGCGCATAAGTCGGCCTTAATCAACTAAACGTTTGCTCGGTTGGTGAAGATGCCCTTTTTGGAAGTGCCCTGATCGTCGGAGCCCTTCTTAACCTTCTTACCGTCCTTGGTGTAGTAAGAATAGTAGTACTCGCTGGTCTCGGTCTCGCAGTAGTTCATGACGGTACCGATGAGCTTGACCTTCTCGGACTTCTTAAGCTGACCGATGGCGTTGAGCGCCTCTTCGCGCTTGGTAAAGTCCTCGCGCACCACGAACAGCGTGCCGTCGGTCAGGCTGGCAATCTCGGCAGCATCGATGAAGGTGCCAACCGGAGGAGCATCGAAGATGACGTATTGGAACTTGGCGGAAAGCGCCTTTACCAGCTTGGCAAAGCGGTGAGAGACGATGATGTCGGCAGGATTGGGAATATGCGGCTCGGCATCGAGGAAGTAGAAGTTCTTCTGACCCGTCTCGACAATTGCCTGGTCAATGGAGATCTGCTCGGAAAGAACCGCATAGAGTCCGCCGCGCGAACGAACGCCGAGCATATCGGAAAGGGACCTGCGACGCATATCAGCCTCGACCAGCAGGACACTCTTGCCGCTCGTGGCGATTGCCTGAGCAAGGTTAATGGAAACCGTAGACTTGCCCTCGTTGGGAATCGAGGAGGTAACGGTAATGGTGCGAATGGGGTCGTCCACGCTCGCAAAGCGGATGTTGGCCAGAAGGGTCTTGGCGGCATTCTGTACAACGAGCTTATCGGTGTTCTTTGCCTTAGCCATGCCTATTTACCACCTTTCATAGCCGGAATTCGGCCAACAACGGGAATACCCAGGAGCTCTTCTGCCTCTTCTGCACCGCGGATGCGGGTGTTGAGCATGTCTGCCAAAACGACATAGGCAACTGCGATAAAGATGCCCGCGAGGAACGCGACAGCAACGTACAGCATACGCTTGGGACCGCTGGGGGCTTCGGGGGTCTTAGCCTCGTCGATAACGTTGATGCTCTGGGCAGCGCCGACGTTCTGAGCGACCGTACTCACCGAGCTGGCCATGGCCTTTGCGACCTTAGCCGTCTCCTTGGCATCGGTGCCGGTAACCGAAAGCGTAATCACACGCGTGGTGGTCTCGGAGGAAACAGACACCTTGTAGTCATCCAGGTCGGTGAGGCCCAGTTCATTGGCTGCGCCGCTCTTAACGCTATCGCTATCCAGCAGCGTGGCGATATCGTTGGAGAGCATCTGGCTCGCCGAGAGATCGTTGTAGCTCATCTGACCGCTATCGTCGGTCTTGGCGAGAATGTACATGCTCGTCGTCGCGGTATAGGTGTTGTCCATCGCAACGAAGGACACGATGCCCATGGCGATCGCGCAGACCACCGGAAGGGTAATGACCAGCTGAAGGTGCTTCTTCAGCAGCTGGAACAGTTCGAGAAGGGTCATGCAGCTTGCCTTTCATTTCCCCAGTTCGGATTGACAAAACTGTCCGTATGTTATCGCATCTTTTTACCGAGACCAAACTCTATACATAAGAAACAGGCTCTCCTGTAAAAATGTCGGAAGCAATCGTAAAATTGCACAACAACGCCGCACCCGAAAGTCAAATGCGGCGTCTGCATCAATATCTATGTTGTATCGCTATGCGAATGGCTCGTCCTGCTGTATGGGAAACGTCACCGTAATGGTGGTCCCCACGCCCAACTCGCTCGACAGATCGAGCGTGGCGTGATGATACAGGGCCGCATGCTTGACAATGGCAAGCCCCAGACCGGTTCCGCCGCGTACCTTGGACCTACTCTTGTCCACGCGATAGAACCGCTCAAATACCTTGCCCTGTTCTTCAGGCGCGATACCGATTCCCGTGTCGGCGACCGCGAGGAACGGATGGCCTTCGTCGTTGGTGCCGCACTGCAGCGTAACCGTACCGCCGGGTCGATTGTAGCGGATGGCGTTGCTTGCCAGATTATAGATGAGCTCGTCAATCAAGCGCGACACGCCTTCGATGACCACAGGCTTGGCCTCATGACTTATCGTCACATTCGCCTGACGGGCGACCTGTTCAAGACGCTGCTCAACCGCGTAGATGGCACGCGAGAGCTCAATAGGCTCCGTGGACCCAATGGGCACCGCCTCGCCCTCAGTGGCACGCTCGGCCTCGTCCAAGTTAGACAGCGTAAGGATGTCGTTGACAAGCGCTGCCAAGCGGCCCGCCTCGCGATAGATGCGACCGCCAAAGTTGCGCAGGTCATCCTCGCCCTCGACCATGCCGTTTGCGATGAGCTCGGCATAGCCCGAAATCGCCGTAAGCGGCGTCTTGAGCTCATGGGTGATATTCGCCGTGAACTCGCGGCGCATGCGGTCGTTGTCCGCTAGCACCGCCATTTGGCGCTTGAGTTCCTGGCGCTGCGACTCGATACGCTCAAGCATGGGGACCATCTCGGCATAGGCGTGCTCATAGCTACGGCGTGGGTGATCCAAATCCACCTCTTGCAACGGCGCGATGATGGCACGGGACTCACGGCGCGCCATAAAAAACGAGAGTACTGCACCCGCTGCTGCGATAAGCAGCATCGGCGCCAGCATCGACAGCAAAATCGCCGCAACGCCAGGCTGGGCCTGCGCCAAGCGAACGACCTGGCCGTTATCAAGGGTAACGGCGCGATACAGCATAATCTCGTCGAGTGTAGAGCTTGCGCGCTCCGCGGAACCCGAACCACTCTCAAAGGCCTCGATGACCTCGGGGCGATCGCCATGGTTGGGCAGTGTGGAAGGCGACACCTCGTTGTCGTAGGCAACAGATCCGTCCTTATTGATCAGCGTGATACGAAGATCCTCGCGATCGAGGCTTCGCAAGAACGGAATGGGCTCCTGCTGCTCGTCGAGGGCGGCAGCAATGAGCTCGGTCTCCTGCGCCAGATTGGCACTCGTGGCATCCGCCAAAGTGTTTTGCACAAAGAACGCACCCAGCACCGTAAACGCCACGATAACCGCCATGGCGCAGACAAAGATCGTCACAAAAACGCGGTGCGACAGCGTATGTTTTCCCTGGGGGGCGAAGACCACGGGTTACTCCTCCGATGCGGTGTCCGCGGTGTCGTCGCCTTCGGCACCATCACCGGCAGAAGGCTCGGCCAGGCGATAACCCACGCCGCGCACGGTCTCGATGGCGCTGGCATGCTCGCCCAGTTTTTGGCGAAGCGTCTGCACGTGCACGTCAACGGTGCGCGAACCGCCGTCGAAGTCCCAGCCCCACACACTCTGCAGCAACGACTCGCGGGTAAAGACCACGCCGGGCTTGCGCATGAGGTACTCGAGCAGGTCGAACTCGCGCAGGGTGAGCTTAAGCGGCTCGCCGGCAACGGTCACCTCGCGATGGCTGGGCGAGAGCACGATGTCGCCCACGCTGAGCACATCGCTCGTCTGCTTGACCATGCCGCCGCGACGCAGCAGTGCGCGGCAGCGGCTCGCAAGCTCCATGAGCGAAAACGGCTTAGTCAGGTAATCGTCGGCACCGCCATCGAGCGCCATCACCTTGTCGAGCTCGGTGTCCTTGGCGGTAAGCATCATGATGGGCACCGTCGCCGTCAGGCGATCGGCACGCAGGCGACGCATAATCGCCAAGCCATCGGTATCGGGCAGCATGATATCGAGCAGCACAGCATCGGGCACCCGTCGCGCCACGGCAGCTTTAAACTCACCATCGCACGAAAAGCCCTCGGCCTCGATTCCCTGTTTGCGCAGCGCGTAGACCGTCAAATCCCTGATGTTGTCATCGTCCTCGACGTAATAGATCATGTTGAACCCCTTTGCGGCCGGTATGACCGCATCTTAACCCTAAAGGCACCTGCAAAAGACAGCGTCAGCCAAAACGCCCCGTCAAATAATCCGCCGTGCGCGGATCGGTCGGATTCTTGAAGAGCTGCGCGGTGGGCACGTGCTCCACCAGCTCACCCAGCAAAAAGAACGCGACCGAATCGGAAATACGCGCGGCCTGCTGCATGTTGTGCGTCACGACCACCAGCGTGCAGGTCTCCTTGAGCTCGCAGGCAAGCTGCTCCACCACCAACGTCGACACAGGGTCGAGTGCCGAGGTCGGCTCGTCCATCAGCAGAATGTCGGGCTGCACGGCAAGTGCGCGGGCGATGCACAGGCGCTGCTGCTGTCCACCCGAAAGACCCAAGCCCGACTCTTTGAGCTTGTCCTTGACCTCGTCCCACAGAGCAGCGCGACGCAGGGAGTCCTCGACCAGCTCATCGAGCACGGCGCGGTCGCGCACACCCATACCGCGAGGACCGTAGGCGACGTTGTCGTAGATGCTCATGGGAAACGGGTTGGGGCGCTGGAACACCATGCCCACGCGCTGGCGCAAACGGCAGATGTCGTAATCGCCCAGGATATCTTGACCATCGAGCGCAATCTTGCCCTCGATGCGGCAATCCTTGATACCGTCGTTCATGCGGTTAAAGCAGCGCAGCAACGTAGACTTTCCGCAGCCCGAAGGCCCAATGAACGAGGTGATCTGCTTGTCGCGGATCTTGATATTCACGTCCTTGAGCGCATGGTGGTCGCCATAGAACAGGTCGAGGCCCTCGACATCGATGCGCGTCGGCGAGGCGGCAAGATCCTCTGCCGTGGGGCGAGTCGCGTCCCCAACCTCGCGCTCATGCGCGGCCTCGGCCTGCGCTTCCATGAGTTCTTCAAGCTCCGTGGGCTCCACAGCCGCAGCAGCCGTCATACCGCATACCTCCATATCGATATCAATTCAGCAGTATCGATAGTAGGAATCGCGGCTCATACGCACGTGAGCACATTGTCAAGTGTTTGTAAGGGCACGCTAGCTATGCGGCGGACAGCTCGATGGTGAATATCGTGTGTTCGGGCGTCGATTCACATGCAACGGTACCGCCGTGTGCCGCGATGATCTCCTTGGCAATAGCAAGGCCCAGGCCGGCACCACCGCGATTGGTCGCACGCGCCGCATCCAGGCGATAGAACTTCTCAAAGATCACCTTGAGCTTAGCCGCAGGGATAGGATCGCCCTGATTGATAAAGCGCACGCGCACGCCGCCATCCTCTTGGCGCCTGGCCTCAATCGTGATAGTCGAGCCCTCATAGCTATAGGCGACGGCGTTTTTCATGATGTTGTTGAACACGCGGGCCATCTTATCGCCATCCACGAGCACCGTCAGGTCCTCGCGAATATCAACTTGGGCTTCCTTATGCTGCTCGTTGAGGATGGGATAGAACTCCTCAGCCACCTGAGCCAGCAGCAACCCCAGATCAACATAGCCGCGCGTGAGCACGATATCGTGGAAGTCAAAACGCGTGATATCGAAGAACTCTTCGATGAGTGCATCGAGCCGGTGCGCCTTGTCGAGCGCCACGCCCGTAAAGTGTGCACGTTGCTCAACCGGCAGCTCAGGAGCCTCTTGCAGCAGCGAAAGATAGCCCACCACACTGGCAAGCGGGGTGCGTAGGTCATGTGCCAAGTACGTGACCAGATCGTCCTTGCGATGAGACTCGTCATGCAAGGCCTGCTGCACCTTGCGCTCGCGATCGCGCACACGGTTGAGTGCGCCCTCGACCTCCAGGAAGTCGCCGTCGATGTTGTCCCAGGTGTCGGGGTGATCGATCAGGCGATCTTGAATACGAGCGGCCAGTACACAATCGGCATGCTGCTCGCCCTGCTCGTAGCCCTGGTAGTACAGAGCGCGGCCGCAAAAGAACAGCGCGCACACGGCAAGCGCCAGCACAAAGCCAAGCATGTTGAATACAAAGCCGGCATCGAACAGCACCGGCCCTTCGATGCCGCCGAGTGCCATGGCGCCAAACGCCAACGTCATGGCCCACGCGGCACCGCCAATCACCACGCAGCGGCGTACGATTTCAAATCGATCGATCAGCAAAAAGCCGACAAGCAGCATCGCCAAGATTCCGACGATGTTGTCGATGCCAATCAGCAGCAGGCTCAGCAAAAAGAGCAGCACCGTTGCAAGCGCGCGATTGTCGACAACCGACCTCACGTATTCAAAGAGTCGATCGGGCACCTCGAACGCTTGTCTATCGTCTTTTGTCATATCAAGATCCTCACAAGCGAAAAGCGTTATTCGATGATGTAGCCGACGCCCCAGACGTTTTTGATAAAGCGCGGCTTTTGTGCGTCGCCGCCAATCTTTTCGCGCAAGTGGCGAATGTGCACCATCACCGTATTGTTGGAGCCGGGCATAAAATCCTCGTTCCACACCGCGCGGAATAGGTCCTCCACGGCCACCACGCTGCCGCGATGCTCGATCAGATACAGCAAGATTGAATACTCGGTGGGTGTGAGGCGTACCGGTGCACCGTCCACCGTTACGGAACGAGCGTCGCGGTTGATCTCCAAGCCGTCGAGCTGAATGGTCGGCGACTCGGCCGCCTGTGCACGGCTACCGTAGCTGGTGTAGCGGCGAAGCTGAGCGTGCACGCGCGCGATGAGCTCCAGCGGACGGAACGGCTTAACCACGTAATCGTCCGCGCCAAGCGAAAGGCCCTCGATCTTGTCTTGCTGGGCATCGCGCGCCGTCAGCATGATCACGGGATAGGTATGGCTGGAACGGATCGTACGCAGCAGCTCAAACCCATCGATATCGGGCAGCATGACATCCAGCAGCGCCAGATCGAACTCCTGCTCCAAGATTGCCTTGGCGGCATCGGCCCCGCTATAGGCAATCTGGACGTCAAAGCCTTCTTTTGTAAGGTAGATGCCCACTAGGTCGGCAATGGCCTTCTCGTCATCAACTACCAGTATGCGCTCGTTCATGCGTGCTCCTCTCGCGCTCCATTATGCCCGAGGGGGCGCACGCCACACACAACAAGCGTGGGTGATTAAGTCGGCCTTAAGCACCCTTGTGCCCGTTCGGGCGCGGATGTGGGCCACGCACGCACGCGGTGATCGCCGACGCCGGCAAACGATATACTCTAGTTCCAGAAGAGACCATCCCGTCGAAAGCGAAATCCGTGAAGTCCCTCATCTCTTTTGCAAAGCGCTCAGCCCAGCTTGCCGCCGGCTTTGTCTGCGCTATCGCCCTTGCCGCTGGCGTGCCCACCGTCGCCGGCGCCCAAGTGCTCACGACCGACAATGTTTGCGGCAAAACCGCCGATGTGCGCGGTATCACGGCCGAAAACCTGCCCGATATCGATGCGACCAATGCCCTCGTCATGGGCAAAGACGGCACCGTCTACTATGCCCGCGATGCCGATGAGCATGTCAAAATTGCCTCGATCACCAAGGTCATGACCGCAATCCTAACCGTCGAGAATTGCAAGATGGACGAGAAGGTCACAGTGAGCAACGCCGCGGCCACCGTGGGTAATTCGACCGCCGGCTTGCTCGAAGGCGACGAGCTTACCGTGGAGCAGGCACTGCGCGGCCTGATGATTCCCTCGGGCAACGACGCCGCCATCGTGCTCGCCGAATATGTGGGCAAGAAGATCGACCCTAAGACCAAAGACGCCGAGGCCACATTTGTGAAGGCCATGAACGAGCGCGCTAAGAAGCTCGGCTGCACCGGTACGCTTTTTGAAAACCCGCATGGTCTGGACTTTGATGAGTGGGCTGGCGATATGCACTCAACCGCACACGACGTAGCGCTGATGATGCAGGAGGCCATAAAAAACGACACGATCCGCGAGGTCGTAGCGAGCGAGGATTCCTGGATCGAGGTCATGGGCGCCGACGGCACCGACCATTCGCATTCCATGGACACGCATAACTATTTGCTGGGCCAAGATGGCAACATCGGCGGCAAGACCGGCACCACCGACGACGCGGGCTATTGCTTTACGAGCGCCTACAACCGCGACGGCGACGAGATCTACACCGTCGTTTTGAACTCCACCACCACCGACCAGCGCTTTACCGATACCGCAACCCTTGCCAATTGGTACTACGGTCACAAGGTGACGGTCACGATCGCCAACACGCAGGAAAAGACCGCCAACGGCAACCCGCTCATGGCACGCATTAGCCAGACAGATTGGACGGACAAGACGATCGACGCCACGCTCGCCGACCCCACGGCGCAAGCGACCGTGTTTTCCCTTGCCGGCGAGGTGACCGAAAAGGTTAGCTACGACGATCTTTCGGGCACGGTGCATGTGGGCGACAAGGTGGGCAGCGTTACGCTCAAGCAGGACGGCACCAAGATTGCCGTCGTGGATTTGGTTGCCGACGAGGAAGGCTCGGGGCCGAATCCCATTGAGTGGCTCCTTGTGAAGCTCGACCGCCTGGGCCGCCGCATCGACAACCGCCCGCTCACAGCCGAGAGCGAGACCGTAGCCAAGGCACCCGAGGTGTAAGGTCGAAGAACAATACACTCGCTGAAAGGAGGTGTCCGAAAGGATGCCTCCTTTTTTGAGGGTTCGAATCCCCAGCGCCCTTTCTCGATAATAAAAAAGGGCTCCCGATGGGACCCTTCTTTAAAGTTAAACTGGCGGAGAGCTGGGGATTCGAACCCCAGATGCCCTTTTGGGGCATACTCGCTTAGCAGGCGAGCACCTTCGGCCTCTCGGTCAGCTCTCCGTAACATCCGTTCTATAGTAACCAAACAGTCGAGGATGGGCAAGAGGGAATTTTTGAGGCGATTTTACTTTCCGTTGTATCCCACAATCGATCTACAGATATGGCCCGTACCGCCACGATAGTTACCGCAAAAGCAAGCGCCCTCTTCGATTTTGGCACCGCAGTTCGTGCAAAACATCGCTTCTCCCGTTGATCCGCATCGGCCGGCGCATCGCATCAGGAACGCCAGCCGTAATGAGCCATTCCATCATAAGGTGCCGTCAAGCATCTCTCGACGGCACCTTGATTAATTTGAGCCTATCGGAGCCCGTTGATGGCGTCGACAATCTGTGCCTGACCGTACGCCATGCGGTCGGCAGCATTCTCGGTATGGATGCGCACGTTGGTGTCGTACTTGCGAGCGCTCAGCAGTCTGTTGATGTTATCGGCAATCATATCGGCCTTGTCGCGCTCAAAAACTACCAACGGAATGATAACGAGCTCGCCCGAGTCCATTGAAATCGCCACGTACGAGACCAATGCGTTGAGCACCATGAGCACACCGAACGCCATGATTGCCAGAGCGAGTAAGATGCTGTTCGGATCTCCCAAGCTGCACAGGCCAACTAGCGCAATCACCGCACCAATCAGCAGTTTCTTGATGTCAACCTTAAAGTCGCTCACCGTTGACGTGATATGCGCAACATCGAGCGTGCGCTTACGGCGGCCGAGCGGAATAACACCGAGAATCGTATTGGGCACCTGCGCGATCACGTTGTCGTTGGTGAACTCGATGCTCCCCTTAAGATAGAACGTGATGTACGAGGTGATGAACTCGATAGCTCCAATGCCGGTGCTCTGGGGAGCATAAAAGGTATGGCGGCTGTTAGCAGCCACGTCCTCCAGCGTTGCTTCGGCCGCAACCGTAGGAGTGCCGCACACGCCGCAGAACTTGGCGCCTTCGTTGATCTGCGATCCACACTGCTTGCAATACATGATAGGGTCCTTTCTGTTGTCTCTCTTCCTGACGCCACATAAGATACGATTTGCAGTAACCCAATTACAGTGATTTTGACCGGGTAATTATTTGATATACTTCCTATAGGAAAAGCACCAGGTAGGAGCGTTATGTTCAATCTTTCGCAAACTAAGACGGCGCAAGGATTTATCCCCTTTAAGGACGTCAAAACCGTTGAGCCCCACGAAAGGCAATCCGCCAGCGACACGCTCCTGTTCTTTGATTTATACCGACCCATCGAACTTAGCGAGCTTAACCATAACGCCGCGCCCAAGCACAACGAGCGCCATGCGGACCTGATCAAACTCGCTTCATGCGTCGAGCCCACCGGCAACCCCGAATCCCCCATTCGCGTAGATGTGGGCAACATTGTTGATTTTGCACGTCAAACAGGCCCTCTTTTCGGTGTCAGCGAAACGGAGATAGTGCGTGATTGGGCATACACCGCTGTATCGGCACTTGTCGCGGTTCGCATTCAGGAATTCCTCAACGGCAACTGCAATATCGCAAAAGTACGTGCCATCAGGCAGATTGATAAGGTCGTCATCTCAAGCGAGGCAGACGGATCATCCTTCATCATGTACTCGATTTATCTGGGCATAAGCGGTGGCTACGCTGCATGCTTTAAAAGCCTGCCGATTATCCGCCGCATCGAATCGAGCGATGGCTATTTCTACGCATTTGTTTCCACCACCGGAGACGCCGCGGGAGCCGCTATCGAGTTTCGCGTGTTTTCCTTTGACCACGAACTTACGCTGGAAGACTTTGAGACCCTTAAGCTGTTGCTCGCCCTGAGCGACGACGACTCGCGCTCCGCGCTGCAGCATCTTAAGCTTGCTCCCAGCGAGCAGAGCTATTACGACATCGCCCCTGACGCGAGCATCGTTCCGCAGAGCAGCCTTCTCAACGACACCGACAAGGACGCACTCACTGCACTTGTCCAGGCGCTCGTGATTGCACACCTCTCGGGCGCGCATGTCGATGTATTTCAGGGCAGCGAGTCCACAGGTTTTCTGTCCTTTGACAGCTACCTCTCATGGCTGTGGTTCGATTTCTCGCGCAAGCTCAGTACCGTTCGCATCGGCTACTGTGAGCAATGCGGTCGCGCCTTTTCGCTCGCAGGGCACCGCGGCATGGAGCGTAAATACTGCAGCGAAAAATGCAAGACCGACGCCAAAAACGAAAAGACTCGCCGAGAGACGATCGAATTACGTCGTCGATTCGCCGAAGGCCAATCGGTAAACGAAATAGCCGAGGCAACCGAACGCCGCCCCGACTATATTCGCAAACAATTGAGTAAATGGACTCAGCTCAAGCACGAGCTGGAAGACGATCTTGCCGAAAACGGATTCAACGGTTCCGGTCTGCTTAAGCGCTGTGGATCAGAGGGCCTCAACCTAGACCAACTCCTCAGCAGCAAGCGAAAAGCCGAGCTCAAAAAGATTGCAAACGGAGATAGGTAAGCTAGACATGGGCGTTGCCGAAGTCGCGGCGGCTAAGTTTAACAACTTTAGCAAACTTTAACAAGTTTAACAGCTGGTCTTACAAAGGCTCAACTTGGCTGTCGTGAAGCGGGGTTGGAGAATCGCGCTTCCTCGTCTTCGTCAAAATAAATACTTCATACCGATATTAGGGGCATAGCCGCCATCCTTTTGGAGCAATAGGAATATCATTTTGCCGTCTTTGTTCCACATCACGTAAGGACATATTCATGTACTGCAATCACTGCGGCGCCAACAATCCAGATGGAGCCACCTTCTGCAATGCGTGCGGCAAGCCCATTTCCGCCACCGGCACCTTGCATATCGAAAAGCCAGCCACCAAGCACAACCTCGCTGAGCTGGAGACACGGTCTCAGTGGTGCGATTTCTTAAGCAGATTTCGCAACCACGTCCTCCAAGTTAACGATTGTTATGATCAAATAGAGCGCATCTGCGCCAAGATTACCGTCTATCAGGCCGAAAAAACCGAGTTGAAAAACGCCCTTGCAAACGATACGGCTTTTCGTAAGTCAAAAAAGGTCCTGATTGGCTTCCTCATTTTTGTATCTTTAGAAATCATCCCCTCCATCTTAAGATTCGGCCCTGGCTATCAAGACGGCCCAGCGGACGATTTAAAAGCCGGTGCAGTCATCCTGGCCATCCCGCTCCTCGTTTTTTTGCTGCTATTCAATCGCCGAAAGCACTGGCAGCGTGAGATTAGACTCCGCGACGAGAATACTGATCTTCAGGTGAAAAAGGCAATCAAAGAGAAATTGAAACTTCAAATCAATTTCGAGAAATTCAACGAAAATAAAATCAATGGTGTTTACATCATCGGTTTCGACTACTCAAGCCCTTGGATGCTCAAGGCACTCGAGGATGTCATCCGCGACGGAAAGGCCGACAACCCCAAAGAGGCAATCGCCTGCTATGAAGCCGAGCAGGAGAGACGGAGAAGCCAGCAGGACCGAGAGCGCAACGCGCTCTTCCAGCAGACGCTTCTCGACCACATGGACGAGCTCCACAGCCAGATGGACCTCCTCAACTCCCTGGCATCGGCGAACTTCGTGCTGAACGGAACGAGGCTCTGACGGCAGAAGATCGGTCAGCTCAAAAGTAAGAAGCCCGGATGCGTACCGAAGCGCATCCGGGCTTCTTACTTTTGAGCAACTTCATGGCATAGCAGCTGGGACAGGAACTTCTTCCACGATTGATTTGGCTACTCGCCTAAGCTTTATCAAGCTTTAATAGTGCGTCTGCAGTCCTTGTCTGGACATCCTGCAAGGATAAAAAAGTCGAATCTTGATACTCGTTTCGTGTCATACTGAAATCCAGCAATGCGTAGACTGCATGTCGGTCATAACTTTCCAGAGCATCCGCATACTCCCCCTCCGATGTAGGCTCTCCCTGCACAAGATAGAAGGATTCGTAATCATCGGGCGTATACACACTGGCAAATTCAACTGAAATGTCATCCTCAAAAGCGTCGCCCTTTTTGCAGTGCATCGTCGTAATTGAAGAGGAAAGAACATTCTCTTTCTCACACATGGCCTTCATCTGATCGCTCATCGTGCTCATGTTGCTCTCGATAAAAATCTTGCCAGATCTCTCCGTAAGTGAGAGATACTCACCGCCACCGTTGCTGTAATCAACCCAGTGCTGTTCATATATACGCTTTAGGCCACCGCCAGCATAAGACCAGACCTCGACCTCATAGGGCTTGGTCGAATCTGTCCCGACCCAATCCATCTGGGATGCACCCTCATCCAGGTCGCACGTTATTGTTAACAGCTCGTCATTTCCATCGTTGTCGAAATCAACCAAATCCGCCACGCAAAAACCCGTCAGCGCATATCCGTATGTCTCAACAACGCGTGCCTCTCCATATTTATTGAGATATTCGCGGCACTTTTGGTCGTATGCACGAAATGCAGCAACCTGGCTGGAGTCTACATCTTCCCCGTCCGCATTATCCTTCTTAGCATCTGTAGCAGGCTTCTTTGCGGGAGCTTGAACAGTGACTTCAGTTTCAGCCTCAGCCTTACGGCTATCGCCCACAAGCTTTACCGGAATCGAGTACTCGACCTTTGTCTCCTTGTTGGTCACTTTGAGTGTATACGGTCCCTCTTTGACATTCTTAAACTTCCCCATCGAAAAGCCTAATTCCCCAGTTACTTTAACCTTCGAAGAGCGACCGTCCTCATCAATAAGCTCCGCTACAAAAGACGTAATCGCATTACCGTCTGAATCTTTCGGAATTACCTTGGTATCGAGTGCACAAACCACCGATTCCTTTTGACCGAACATGGCGACATTGCCGTTGGAACTACTAAAGAAGAGCTGCCAGGACATTAGTCCAATCACAATAAGCCCAGCGACAATTCCAACGACATAGGGTACCTTGGACTCTTTACGCTGCGGTGTCGCGCCCCGAGATGCGGCATCCACCGTAGTAGACGCCTGTACGGGCCCACTCGCCTGCTTGATATTGGCAGAGGCGCGCTCGGCCTTCTCGAATTCTGGTTCTGTCTCAATGTCTACGTTCGTATCATCAGTCACCAAAGCGCTGTCGGCGGACGTTTCACTTGAAAGCTGAGATGGTGAGGCGTCTTCAAGCGCTCTATCGCGAACTTCGGCCACCACCTGAGCCGCACCTTCTAGTGAGGCACCACACTCAGTGCAAAACTTTGAATTATCATTGAGTTTAACGCCACATTTTGGACAGAACATGATTTGCTCCTTGCTAGATTAACGGTTGCCAGGCCGCTGAGGAATCAACCGGATAGGCGTCTTTAGTTTTTTGGATTAACGCACTGCAATTGGCCAAATCGGCGCTGTTCGAGATGCCCTCAAACGAATCGCTCGCTGTTTCGTTAATTGCCCCCGAACATTCGACAGTTGCAATCTTCGTATCGTCGTCACGATCCTGCGACATTGCCGTCTCGCTCTCGATTTTTCCTTCGACAAATCGGCCAAAGTCCCAATCGTTTACTGCCCATCCGCCATTGCCCCACTGACAAATAACGTTGTCCGTGCAAAGCTCCATGCACTGTCTGTAGCCTGTTACGGCAACGAGCCCTTTAGCTTGATTATCCTTAAAAGTATAGATAGCCAGCACATATGAAGACGGGCAACTAACCCCCATGTCATCATCTTCATAGCCAATAAGAAGTTCGTCTACTCCATCACCGTCTAAATCCTTATAGAGATAACGTATTCCTTGCACGGTTATGCCAGCCCCCTGCACGTCTATAAAGTAATTGAACAGAGGGTATTTTGAATCCTTCTGGCCATCAGTCCAATATGGCGATTCCACGGCATCGTCGAATACGAATCCATTATCTTCATAGCCTTGGGTCAGAGACCCATCAGCAAATGCCTCGCGGTACTGATTTAAAACCTCATCGTAGGCAATGTGGGCTTCCTTGTTTGCTTTTTCCTTATCGTCTTTTTCCGAAGACTTCTGCTGCTCCTTGCTCTTTTTTGACGTCTGCTCCTGCTGGACGGGCTGCTGAATGCGGGGCTCGACAACATTCTTGTAAAGCATGAATGCGGCGTAGGCGATGCCTGCGGCAGCAATAAAGCTTGCAATGATGAGGGCGAACGTCGGCACTAAGCGGTTGCCGATTTGGCGCTTTTCCGTGAGAAAGTCGAGCATGCTCAAGCGTTTGGATTGTTGAGGCATCGGTGCCGAAGACCCAAAGTCCACCGGGTTCTCGGAGCATGAAGGGCTAACGGATTCAGCTTGGTTCAGCTGTACGGAAGCATCAAGGCCACCTTGTTGCAGCGCGCCAAGCGGAGCACCGCAACCGGTGCAGAAACGCGCGCTGTCTTCTACTTTTGTTCCACATACCGGGCAGAACATCGGCATCGCACTCCTTCCCCTTTTCTCGATCGCACGTGCGACCGTCCTTTTTGCTGACTCACAAGATACGTAAAACGGCTATCCCTTAAAAGAGATTTTGAGCGAGTAATTATTTGAACCTGCTGGACAAATAAAGCGCTGTTGCGCAACGCCAACCATGTGTGTGATTATACGGCGAGAAACACCTCCCCCACCTCCTTTGTCACGCCTGCACTTGCCAGACCAACCTAAACCGGCATGGCTAGCCTTGTGAATTCCGTCTATATGGCGCACAATTATAGTAATCTATACCTTAATTCGTTATAGTTTAATTAGTTATACCTTATCTATATGCGGGTGATGCAAATGCCATCCTTTGTTGGTCGAGAGCGCGAGCTCAATGAACTCGAAACTGCCTATTCCAGTGACTCTTTTCAATTTGCCGTCGTCTATGGACGTCGGCGTGTTGGCAAGACAAGCCTGCTCAGGACCTTTGTCTCCAATAAGCCAAAAGTTTGCTTTTTCACGGCGCTCGAAACAACTATTGGCGACAACGTTCGCCTGCTCAACAAGGCCCTTTCGGAAATCGACCCAGCTTTTGGCCTGATGACGCCTGAACCAACGACAAACTCTATTTCTAACGCACTCACCGCTGCCTTCGAGATCGCTCAAAAGGGGCGTTTGGTTCTTGTTATCGATGAATATCCCTATCTGGCCGCCTGCTATCCGGGTATCTCGTCGTTCCTTCAGGTTCTCATCGACCAAAACCGCGAATCGAGCAAGCTGTTCCTTATTCTGTGCGGGTCTTCAATGAGCTTTATGGAGCACCAGGTCATGGGGGCGAATCCGCACTCCGAGTGCAACAGGATATTACGAGGTAGCCGCCCAGGCGCGACCTATGATGATGCTTGCGAAGA